>Ga0070733_10000798_pt1 | contig 24593 bp, 19 predicted proteins | sample Coa_R1_9_FD_66450 | JGI IMG/M metagenome (GOLD analysis project Ga0070733, IMG submission 66450) | Surface soil microbial communities from Centralia Pennsylvania, which are recovering from an underground coalmine fire - Coalmine... | ecosystem: Environmental > Terrestrial > Soil > Unclassified ...
CGCAGTCCCGGAGCCGCCATCGGCAGAAGCCATCAAGCGCACCGGAGCCTGGACGGTCGCGGCACCCGTGCCCAACAGGAACACCAGCAATAATCTGGGGGCTCTGTGTGTTAAGTTCTGCATTCAATCGGTCCCACACAACCAGATCCTGGGAGGGATCGTACTTGAGGGATCGTATTTCAGGGATTTTATTTCAGCCACAAGCTAGCTCTCGGCACAAACTGCAGTCGGGCCTAATTTTGTTGCTGGTGCTAGGCTAGGGGTTGGAATGGAGGGCGGGAAGTTACCTGTGTCTATCGAACTAGGGATCAGTGGGGCCATTGGCCTGTCGATTGTCGGAGTATTGCTTGGCGGATTGCTCGCCTGGCTCCTGCTGGGTGCGCAGCGGGCTGCGCTGCAGGCTCGCTTATCGTTGATGGAAAAGGAATTAGCGTCCGCAAAGGCCGATCTGGCGCGGCTTTTGCTGGAACAGCGGCAGTTGGTGGAAGGCCGCGCTCGCCTCGAATCGGCCCTCGAATCAGAACGAAAGACCAGCAACGAAAAGATCGAGTTGCTCACGCGCGCCGGGGATCGCGCAGCGGAGGATTTGCAGAACGCCTTCAAGGCGCTCGCGGCGGACGCGTTGAAGAGCAACAACTCTTCCTTTCTGCAGATTGCGCAGGAAACGCTGAAGCGCTTTCAAAGCGATGCGCGTGGCGACCTTGACGCGCGGCACAAAGCCGTCGCCGATCTGGTCACGCCGGTACGCGAGTCTCTCAGCAAAGTGGATGCGCAGATTCAGCAGATGGAGATCGCGCGCGGCGAGGCTTACGGCGATCTGAAAGCGCAAGTGCAATCGCTGATCACCACGCAAAAAGAATTGCAATCGGAGACCGGCAATCTGGTACGCGCATTGCGCACTCCGAATGTGCGGGGACGCTGGGGAGAAATTCAGCTGCGGCGCGTGGTCGAGATCGCCGGGATGCTTCCCTATTGCGACTTTGCCGAGCAGGAAACCATTACCAGCGAAGCTGGGCGGTTTCGTCCCGATCTGGTGGTGAAGTTGCCTGGCGGCAAGAACGTTGTGGTCGATGCGAAGACGCCTTTACAGGCCTTTCTGGAAGCATTCGAAACCACCGACGAAGAAGCGCGGCGGAAATGCCTGCTCAACCATGCGCGGCAGGTTCGCGATCACATGGAAACTCTGAGCAGCAAGAAATACTGGGAGCAGTTTGAGGCCACACCGGAATTCGTGGTCATGTTCCTTCCGGGCGAAACTTTTTTCAGCGCCGCTTTAGAGCAGGATCCCGGACTCATCGAGCAAGGCGTGTTGCAGCGCGTGATTCCTGCGTCACCAACGACTTTGATCGCGCTGCTGAAGGCCGTCGCGTACGGATGGAATCAGGAAAAGCTCGCGCGCAACGCGCAGCAGATCAGCGCGCTGGGAAAAGAACTGCACGACCGCCTGCGCAAACTCGCAGGACACATCACTGGAGTCGGCGCCAACCTCGACCGCGCTGTCGAAGCCTACAACCAGGCCGTCGGATCGCTGGAGAATCGCGTCCTGGTCTCGGCCCGCAAGTTCGCCGAACTGGGCGCGTCGGTTGCGGAAGACATCCCGGAACTGGAGCCGATCGAGACCACGGCGCGCGCGCTTTCGTTTGAGTGGGATGAGGAACCGGTCGCGGAAGTTCCCAAGAAAGACGAGCGCAAGGCAGGGTAGATTACGATGGAGACTGGGGGCGGGGGGCTCCATGGGGCTCAGCATCGATCGCTGCATCGTGGGCACAGCTTGTTACGTAGCTCAGATATTAGGTTCTATCTTGCTTATATCCGGATATGTTGCCGGACTTTACGTGGCGTCCGTAGCTATGGTCCTCTCCTTCGCTTTTTTCATTTCGGCCCCGTGGCTTCCCATCACTGGCATTCACGAGAATCAGGTTTAAACAACAATGCCCGCAAGATCAAAGCCTGGGCCGGGGCTGATGAGATGTAACGAGCGAACTTGCAAGCGCTCAAGCGACCAAGGCTCGGAGGGGAGCCGACAAGGTTATCTCATCAGCCAATACTGCGTCCCGTCGAAGAACCCCACTTCTCGCAAAGGACGCGAGAAATTGGGCACCCGGCACCTAACTTAAAAGCTGGCGGCGAGAATTGGAATCTCCAACATCCCATAGCTCCGATTCATCATCCTAGTTTAGAAATATGTGCCCGCAGAATTGAGCGGCCAACGAGAGATTGGTTCCCGTAAGCCTAAGAAATTCAAGGAAAACCGGATACGGAATCCCACAGAAACCTACAAAAAGGCATAGTTCGTGTTCGAAAATCCATCTATAATCACGGAAGTGTCTTTATCTGCGGGACTTAGCCTTTCCGGAAACGGGGCGCGACATGGCAGCGAAGTTGCTTATTAGAGATTGGCGGGAGCAAGTTCCCACGCCTATCCAGCCCCCTGCGGGTTCGGGGCCAGCACCGAAACCCATGAATCGGGAAAGTCAAGCTCGCTTTGTCGCGGTTCTGCTGTTCGTGGCGACGGTCGCGGCGGTAGTTTTCGCCGGCCTCAACTTCCAAAAAGAACGCGAGTCGACCGCCCCGGACGACGGAGTGGTGTGGGTCGAGAGGGGCGGCCACCTGGTCGCCGACCAACTCGTGCCCGACGGATCGGGTGCCAAGAGCGGGATCAAAGCGGGCGACGAACTCGTCGCGGTCAACGGCCAGGAAATCAAGAATACGTCCGGCCTGGAACGCCAGATGTACCGTACCGGCGTCTACTCGAAGGCTACCTACACGATCTCCCGCGGCGGAGTAACGCTGGATCCCAATGTGATCCTGGTTCCCGCAGACCGTTCACTGAATAACTGGTTGCGGCTAATCGCGCTCATCTATCTGGGAATTGGAATCTACGTTCTGCTGCGGCGCTGGACCGCGCCCGGGTCGACACACTTCTACATTTTTTGCCTGATCTCGTTCATCGCCTACTCGTTCAAGTACACCTACAAGCTCAACGATTTCGACTCGATCATCCTGTGGGGCAACATTGTCGCGTGGCTGCTGCAGCCGGCTCTGTTCGTGCACTTCGTTCTCACCTTCCCGGAGAAACGGCAGTTTGTGCGCCGGCATCCGTGGCTGGTCGCGCTGGCGTACTTGCCGGGAACGGCGCTGTTGAGTCTGCGCCTGGCAGCCATGCGCTGGCTGGAAGCGAGCGGACGGCTCAGCCGAAACATGGACCGGCTGGATATTTCCTACGGCGCGGTGTTCTTTCTGGTCGCCGCCAGCGTGCTCTGGTACAGCTACAAAAACGCCGGAACCACCATTCTGCGGCAACAGTTGAAGTGGGTGACCCGGGGCACGATTCTGGCAACGGTACCCTACACGTTGTTCTACGTAGTTCCTTACTTGATGGGTTCGCTGCCGGGAACTCTTGGGAACCTATCAGTGCTGTCGCTGGGCTTGTTGCCGCTGACTTTCGGTTTTGTCATCTTGCGCTATCGCTTGATGGACGTTGACGTGGTCTCCAAGCGAGTTGTGGTCTATACCCTGGCGGTCACAGCGGTCGTCGGGATGTACTTCGCGCTGGTCGCGGGAATCGCGACCCTGGTCCACATGCGGCAACCGGGCACCGGACCGTTGGGGCTAATCCTGGCTGTGGTCGTGACCGCGCTGCTGTTTGACCCGGTGCGCAAGTGGATTCAGGATCGCGTCGACCAGCTTTTTTACAGAACCGTTTACGACTACCGGCGGACTCTGATTGAGTTCGGACGCGAGCTGGGCTCCGAAACCGATCTGAATGCGCTTTTAGCCTCGGTGATGGACCGTCTATCGCGCACGCTGGCGGTAGACCGCATTGCAATTTTCCTGAATGCCGGCGAAGAGCCCGAGCGCTTCATTCTGTCGAAATCATCGGGCACGAGCCCGGCCGGCAATCTCGATCTGACTTTTCTGAGCGTGCCGCGACCCGAGCCCGCCGGCCACTTGTTCTTTGAGAACACGCATCAGGTTCCTCGGGAAACAGCCGGATCGCAGGACGCGATTGCCCGGCTCGATCTGAACTATTACATCCCCTGCCGCGCGCAGAAGAAAACCGTCGCGGTTCTTGGGCTGGGCAAAACGACCAAGGGCGACTTCTTGTCGAGCGAGGATGTGGAGCTGCTGGAAACGCTGGGCGGATATCTCGGCATCGCCATTCAGAATGGCCGTCTTTATGCCTCACTGCAGCAGAAGATGGCGGAGTACGAGCGGCTGAAAGACTTCAACGAGAACATCGTGGAGTCAATCAACGTGGGCGTGATGGCGCTCGATATGGAAGACCGCATCGAGAGCTGGAATGCGCAAATGGAAGTGATGTACGCCATGCCGCGCTGGCAGACTCTCACTCAGCCGGTGCCCAGCATTTTCCCGCAGGAATTTGTCGAAGAGTTCTATCGTGTGCGGCAGAATTCCGGCATCAACAACCTGTACAAGTTCCGTCTGAAAACTCCGGCGGGCGAAACGCGGACCGTCAACGTAGCCATTGCTCCGCTGGTGACGCGCAAGTTTCAGGTGATCGGGCGCCTCGTCATCATGGACGACATTACCGAGCGCGTGGAGCTCGAAGGCCAGCTTTCGCAGGCCGACAAGCTATCGTCGATCGGCTTGCTGGCCGCGGGCGTGGCGCACGAAGTGAACACACCCCTGGCCGTCATTTCATCGTACACGCAGATGCTCGCGAAGCAACTGCAGGGCGATCCGCAAAAATCCGGACTGCTCGAGAAAATAACGCGGCAAACTTTTCGCGCCTCCGAGATTGTCAACAATCTTCTGAACTTCTCGCGCACCAGCGGCACGGAATTTGGCGATGTCGACGTCAATAAGGTGATCCTCGACACGCTCGCACTCCTGGAACACCAGTTCAAGACGGCGAAGATTCAGGTGCGATCTGAATTGATTCCTTCAATTTCTCCGATTCAGGGGAATCCTGGAAGACTGCAGCAGGTATTTCTGAATCTGTTTCTTAATGCCAAGGACGCGATGCCCGGCGGAGGCACGCTGAGCGTGGCCACGAGCAACGGCGAACTGGTGAGCGTGCGCGTTTCCGACACCGGTTCCGGCATTTCGCCCGAGCACGTGCATCGTATCTACGATCCGTTCTTCACTACCAAGACTGCGCCCAGGGAAGGCCAGGCCCGCGGCACCGGGCTCGGCCTCTCGGTGACTTACGGCATTATCCAGGAACACGCGGGCAAGATTCGCGTCGAGAGCCATCCCGGATCAGGCACGACGTTCGCACTCGACTTTCCCCTGAGCAGGAAGGCGCTGCATGTCTGAAGCGGCAGTCATTTCGCGCAGCGCCGTGAGCCATCCTTCCCCCTCCGGTTCCGTGCTCATCATCGACGACGAGGCCGAGATTCGCGAATCGCTGCAAACTTTGCTGGAGATGGAAGGCTTCGAGGTCGAAACCGCGGTCAGCGGCGAAGACGGCCTGGTGCAGATTGGCGATCGCCCCTTTGACCTCGTTCTGCTCGATCTGGCGCTTCCCGGCCGCGACGGGATGGAAATTCTTTCTGAGATTCGCTCGCACGATTCGCGCCTGCCCGTGATCATGATTACCGCCTACGGCACGGTGGAAAATGCGGTGCGGGCAATGCAATCGGGCGCGGCGAACTTCATCCAGAAGCCCTGGGACAACGAAAAGCTTCTCGCTGATGTGCGTGCGGCCGTGGGCTGGCGCCGGGCCGAAGAAGAGAACGTCCAGCTCAAGCGCGCTCTCAAGCAGCGCTACAACTTCGAAAACATCGTGGGCAAGAGCGAGCCCATGCTAAAAATTTTTGACCTGGTCGCGCAGGTAGCCAACAGCCGCTCAACCGTGCTGCTGCAGGGTGAAAGCGGCACCGGCAAGGAAGTGATTGCCAAGGCCGTTCACCTGAACTCTCCACGGCGCGACAAGCCGTTCGTTCCGGTCAACACCGGCTCCATGCCCACGGACTTGCTGGAGTCCACGCTCTTCGGCCATGTCAAGGGAGCGTTCACCAGCGCCATCGCCTCGAAAAAAGGGTTATTCGAGGTCGCGGACAAGGGCACTCTGTTCCTCGACGAAATCGCCACCATGGGCCTGGAGACCCAGGCCAAGATTCTCCGCGTCTTGCAGGATCGCCGCTTCATGCACCTTGGCGGAATTCAGGAGATGCAGGTGGACGTGCGCATCATCGCCGCCACCAACATCGATTTGCGCCAGATGGTGCGTGAAGGCCGCTTCCGCGAAGACCTGTTCTACCGGCTTAACGTCATCACCGTCGAACTACCGCCACTACGCCAGCGCAAAGAAGACATTCCGCTGCTGGTGGAGTTTTTCCTGAAGAAGTATGCGGAAGAGAACGGCCGGGCCACTCCGCACATCACTCCCGAGGCGCTGCGTCCGCTGATGGCTTACTCCTGGCCGGGCAACGTGCGCGAACTGGAGAACGTCATTGAACGCGCCGTCGTGCTTTCCTCGGGCCTTGAGATCAGCATGGACCTGCTGCCCGACTCCATGATGGGACGCGGCTCCTCACTCACCTTGCACGATCCGCCTTCCGACGCTTCGTTATTCGAAATTGTGGAAGACGTAGAGCGCCGCGTCATCACCGACATGCTCGAACGCTGCAACTGGAATCAGACCGAAGCCGCCGAGCGCTTCCACGTTCCGCTCTCTACCTTGAACCAGAAAATTCGCCGGCTCAATATTGAGATCAAGAAGAAGGGGCGGGGGTAGGAGCAGTTCCCGGTCAATGAGCTCTATGGCGATGTTTCGCCAATTGAGACGGTCGAATCGAACGGCGGTTCCAATGCAAACTCTAAAGCTTAAATAGCGATTGCAAAGAACTGTCATCGATCCGGCTCTCCGGGGCGAGCCAATGAACAAACTCCCGGGGGCTGATGTGCGCTGGCTTTTGAACCTCTTTTTTCTCAAGGTCAGACTCAAGGTCTGCCTGTTTGCCCGAGTTGGCAATCACCGTCCATGTTTTCGTCTTCATTAGTTTTGTCTCGCTTGACGGCGAAGTAGCTACCCTGCCGCTGGAATCCGCTCAACTTGCTTCGCCAACTACGCCGGCCCCTTAGAGTAAATCTTGACCGATTTGTGGCCTTTCAATGCTGTTGGAAAATGCGCGTTCAATAGGCGTGCGGCATCGGCGCGTCGGGCGAAAATAGGGATCCGTGCCGGCCATGTACGGTCGCGGCGTGCTCGTTCATTGCCCTGGCCGCCTGAGTACGGCAGTTTCCGTTCTTGCTGCTGAAATCCCGTGTGGTGACGGAGTGCTTACAAAGCGGGCACCTGAACATGGAAAAGCCGTTCATCATTTTGATGGTGTAATGTCTCACAGCTTCGATTGTAGTCGCTTAGTCCAGAGTTGAGTCCAAACGAAAGTTACCCTCACGATCGCGAAGATCTAATGTGAGCAAAGTGGGACCGTCCTCAGTGTTTTCCTCCGCTCTGCCCTTGAGTGAGGGCAAGGACCGGTCCATTTGTGCTGACTCGCCAAAGGCGCGGACCCATGACCGCGCCGGCTGAAAGCCCCCGATGATCGCTGACCGCCTTCTCTGTTATAGTTCGGTCAAGCGGCGCTTCGCGGAACGAAGCGTCCTCCGAATCGAATGGAACTCACTTCTCCCACGGAGTTCGCCAAGCGGAAAGTCATGTCGGTTCAGCAGTACGTCTTTCTTTCCGTGCGGTCGCTGGCCAACCTCTTCCAACAGCCCACCTATGTGGGCGATATGGTGCAGCAAGCCGACCTGATCGGCTTCGGCTCGATTTCGATCGTGTTGTCCGCCTGTTTCTTCATTGGAGTAGCTCTGGCTCTCAACAGTGCCACGACGCTGGGCCAGTTCGGAGCTCGCTCGCTGATCGGAGAATTGGTTTCCATCGGTGTGATACGAGAGTTGGGGCCATTGCTGGCCGGGCTGGTCGTGGCCGGGCGGAATGCCTCAGGTATGGCCAGCGAACTGGGCTCCATGGTAGTCACCGAACAGATCGACGCCATGCGGGCCCTGGGCACCGACCCCATGAAAAAGCTGGTCACGCCGCGTGTGGTCTCCACCATGGTCATGCTTTTCTTTCTGACGATTCTCGGCGACCTGTTGGGGCTGGTCGGCGGAAACTTTGTGGCCAGTGTTCTGCTCTCTTTGGATTCGCGCGAGTATTGGAACACCGCCTGGCAGTCCCTGGTTTTTGCCGATGTTTTCATCGGGCTGGTCAAACCGGTAATCTTCGGGTTCATTGTCGCCACCATCGGTTGCTACTACGGACTATCGGCAAGTGGAGGCACGCAGGGCGTCGGCCGGGCCACCACGGAGGCCGTGGTGGCAGCCATGATTCTGATTATCGTAACTGACGTTTTTGTGACCCGGCTGCTGCAGCTCCTGCTGGGAGCAACTTGACGAACAGGATGTCGTATTACTGATTCCATGCCAACTCCTACCCTGCCCATCGACCCAGCGGCTTGTGCGCGACCGTCAATGGCCGTCATCGCGTTTGAAGACGTGCATCTCTCGTTCGAAGACAACGCGGTGCTGCGCGGCGTTTCCTTTCAGCTTCCGCTCGGAGAGACCAAAGCTCTCTTCGGCGTGGCGGGCGCGGGCAAGAGCACGATCCTGAAGCTGGCGCTCGGTCTGCTCCGGCCGGATTCCGGACGAATCACGGTCATGGGCCATGAGATTACCCTGATGAACGAGCATGACCTTCTGCCCGTGCGCGGCCAGCTGGGAATGGTTTTTCAGGAGAGCGCGCTGTTCGACTCGCTCACCGTGCGCGAAAATGTTGCCTACCGGCTTATGGAAGAGCACGGCATTTACGACGACGAAATCGACCGCAGAGTGCGCGAGGCCCTGCGCTTCGTCGAACTGGAACACACGCTCGACCTGTTCCCTTCGGAATTGTCCGGAGGCATGCGGCGCCGCGTGGCGATTGCTCGCGCCATCATTACTCAGCCGGAATTGCTGCTTTACGACTCGCCCACCGGCGGTCTCGACCCGGTCACTTCCAACACCATCATCGAACTGATCATGAAGCAACGCGACGTCTACAAGACCAGTTCCCTGCTGGTCACGCACCGCTTGCAAGACGCCTTCACCATGGCCACGCATCAGTTCGACCCAAAAACAAATCAGATGCAGCACCTGCCGCGTGGCCAGTACTGCGACGTACCCATGAGCTTCCTGATTCTGCGCGACGGCAAAGTTATTTTCGACGGCGACGTCCGCCAGCTAACCCATTCGCGCGACGAGTACATCAAGGAATATATTTCCTAGGAACTGGGAGAAATTAGGACGGCCACGGAATTTCACGGATCAACACGGACACCCCGAAGACTTGAATACAACTGATTCGCGGCGCTTCTATACTCCCACGGGAAACGGCTTGGTGTGCGTACTCGTGCTGAGCCCGGCTGCGCCGAACCGCCCCTGTAGCAGCGACATCAGCCCGGTATACCAGTAACCCACAACGAACAGCAGCAGGAACGGCACGGTGATGTAGTTTTCGTTGTCCACGGCGTAATAGATCGTGGTCGCGAAGTATGCGCCGATCAGCAATTCGATCCACGGAACCCATCCCAGCCGCTTGCGGTATTTTGTGGCGCCCACTTTGTCCTGCTTCGAGACCACGCGATACTTGGGCGTGCGCGCGAATGCGCTCTGCTTGCCGACCAGCGCCTCCAGCACGGCCTTGGTATTGGTGATGGTCAAGCCAATCCCAAGCGCCATCAGAATCGGCAGGTATAACAGCGCGCGCGGCCAGCTTCGCGGAAATAGTTCGCGTTGCGATACCAGATAGAAACTTGAAATAGAAAACGTCGACGCCACGAACAACGGCAGGTCGATGTAAAGCATTTGAAACCAGCCTTGGTAGAAGCGAATGATCATAGCCGGCAGCAGCAGCACCGAGAGCACAATCATGAGCGGATAGCTCATGTTCGCGGTCAGGTGATACCAGGCTTCAATCTTGGTATGCAGCGGCGCGTTGCTGCGCAGAACGCGCGGCAGAATCTTCTTTCCAGTCTGAATCAGTCCCTTGGCCCAACGCGCCTGCTGCGTCTTGAATGCCGTCATCTCCACCGGCAGTTCTGCGGGACACTCCACATCCTGCAGGTAGACAAATTTCCATCCCTTGAGCTGCGCGCGATAGGAGAGATCGGTATCCTCGGTGAGCGTATCGTGCTGCCAGCCGCCGGCCTCTTCGATCGCGACGCGCCGCCACATGCCCGCGGTCCCGTTAAAGTTGAAGAAGAGTCCGGTACGCGCGCGCCCAGAGTGCTCCAGCACGAAATGCCCATCGAGCAGCATCGCTTCCACCTCGGTCAGCATAGAATAATGCCGGTTGAGGTGGGTCCAGCGCGTCTGCACCATGCCGATCTTTGGATCGGTGAAATGATGGATCGTCTTCAGCAGAAAATCTTCCGGCGGCGTAAAGTCGGCATCGAAAATGGCGATGAACTCCCCCTTCGCCGTCTTCATTCCCTCGGCCAGGGCGCCTGCCTTGAAGCCTTCACGATTCGTCCGGTGGTGGTAGCTGATGGAATGGCCCAGCGCCGCGTAGCGCTCGACCAGCCCGCGGGCAACCTCCACCGTTTCGTCGGTGGAATCGTCGAGCACCTGGATGTCGAGCTTCTCCCGCGGATAACTCAACTTGCAGATCGCCTCCAACAGCCGCTCCACGACATATTGCTCGTTGAAAATCGGCAGCTGCACCGTAACCCGCGGAAAGTCTGCAAACCGCGCCGCCGGCTCGCCGGTTCGATTCTCTCTATGTTTGTAATAGAGGTAAACAAGAACGTAGCGGTGCACTCCATAGCCAGCCAGCAGAATAAGCACGAAAAAATACGGGATGAGCAGCGCCAGATCGAACGCGTTCGCGCGGTACAACCCGCGAAATGTGGTGTCGAGAAAATGCTGGCGGATGTAGGGCCCAATGCCCCGAGGGGCAAGCCATAGAGCCGATGTCGCGGTCAAAATGAGATCGGAGTTCGGCAAGGAGTCCGGTGAAAGGCCCTATTCTACCGGATTGCAGACGATGTTTCCTTTCGGCAGTCGGAAGAAGATGGCGCCGAGGACTTGCGCAAGCTGGAAGGGCGCGAACTTTCAACCTCAGCCAACTCATCGGTTCGCCGCCACTTCCCCGCCCTCCGGCACGATGAACGCGTCCACCCGCAGGCCGTCGGGCAACGACGAACCAGGATCGAGTTCAACGAGTGTCTCCAGTATCTTCGTATCCACTTTTTCTGTCGGTTCGTCCGTGCGCACATTCTTCGGTCCTAACTGTTGCCCCACGCGCACTACATGTCCCCAGAATTTCTGCTTGCCGAAAGCGTCGGCCGTGACGTAAGCCCGCTGGCCGACCTGCACCTTGCTGACGTCGGTTTCGTCAACGTCTACGCGCACGCGCAGCGTCTTGCGATCGCCGATGGTAAGAATTGGATCAGGCACAGTGGAGGAATTCGACACGCTCTCACCGGCGCGATGATGCTTGCGCAATACAGTCCCCTCAATGGACGAACGAATGAACGTCTTCCCAAAGCGCGCCTGCGCTTCGTCCAATTGGGCCTCGGCCAGTTGCAGATCAGCCTCGGCGAGCGACCGGTCTTCTTCGCGGGCATGATCGTCCACCAGCGCATGCTGCTGCACGGCGGCTTCATACTTGGAGTTGGCTACGTCCGCCTCGCGGGCGTACCGCTCCAGCTCCTCCCGCGAAACGACTCCCGCGGAAAACAGTTCCTTCCGGCGACGAAGTTCCGACTGCGCGTTCTCCATGACCGCCTTGGCTTCGTTTACCGACGACCACGCTTCATCGCGCTCCTGCCGCCGTGCGCCGTTGATCACTTTCCTCAGCACCGCCTGCTTGGCCACAACGTTGGCCCGCGACGACTCCACCTGTGCGTGATAGTCCGCGTTCTCCAACTCCGCCAACACCTGCCCGCGGCGAATCGTGTCGCCTTCCTCAACGTTCACCGATTTCAGCCGTCCACTCAGCTCCGATCCAATCTTGATGTCCTCCGAATACGGCTCCACGCGGCCCGGCCCCGCGATCAGCAATGGGCCTTGACTGGCCGCCGCAGCTCTCGCCGACGCTGCCGATTCGCGCGAACGCCTGGACGCCACAACCAACGACGTCGTCAGCACAAACGCCCCTAGCCCGATCAACAAAACCGTCCGGTTCTTCAAAAGAGTTCCAATCGAGAAATTCCCACTCATAAACGTCTCCACTCCTAAACATGTTCGGACAACGAAACCCCGGGTGCCCCATCCTTCTTTCGCGTTCTTGGCGAAAGAGGGTGGGGATTTTGATCTCGCCCGTGTCACTATGCCGAGCGTGCCCATCCTTCGCGTTCTGTGCGAAGGGCGGGAATCCACGCCCTCACACTAACCCGACCGCGCTCGCACCCGTCCCATGCACCAACAAACCCGCCGGCACCGGCTCCGGTTCCGCCGCAGTCGCAACGGCTCCGTCCTCAATCTTCACAATTCGGTCCGCGAAGCTCAGCACGCGCGCATCGTGCGTGACGATCACTACCGCGCGCCCGCGCTTATGCGCCAACTCGCTCATCATCTCCATCACAGTTCGTCCGGTATGCGAGTCGAGAGCAGCCGTCGGCTCGTCAGCCAGAATGATCTCCGGATCGCCCGCCAGCGCCCGCGCAATCGCGATTCGCTGCTTCTGCCCACCACTCAGGTCGGCAGGAAAACTTTCATACTTGCCGCTCAATCCAACCTGATCGAGCAACTCGTGTGCCCGTCCTTTCGCCTTCGCCGCGGACACTCCCTTGAGATCGAGCATCAGTTCGACGTTCTCACCCGCCGTCAGCGTGGGAAACAGATTGAATCCCTGAAAGACGAATCCAATGTGCTGCAGCCGCAGCGCCGGCAAGTCCTTCTCGCGCAGCCCGACTACTTCCCTGCCCGCCACGCGCACGCTTCCCGACGTCGCAGTCAGAATGCAGCCCATAATCGACAGCAGCGTAGTCTTGCCGCTGCCCGAGGGCCCCACCAGCATGAGCAATTCGCCGGCATGTGCATCGAGATCGACGCCGCGCAGAGCCAGCGTCCCCGTCGCACCCTCAGCGTAAGTTTTCGTAAGCTGTCGAACAGCAATTGCGGACTGCATTTCTGTACTCCTCTGCACCGTCTGTCATTCCGAACGCGCGCAAAGCGAAGGTGGAGGAACCTGCTCTTCGCCTGTGCTCGCACCTACCCCTTGAACACCATCGCCGGATCGATCCGCGTGACTTTGTTAATCGAAACCAGCGCCGCCCCCACACACATCAGCAGCGTCACAAAAAACATTCCTACCGCCATCGACGGCGGCATCAGAATCGCCGCCCCACCCGCCTGGCTCCCGCGCACTACAAACACGCTGACGATCATCCCCAGAACGTAGCCGATCACCGCGCTGATCGCCGCCTGCTTCATGATCACTTTGTAGACGTAGCTGTTGGGCGCTCCCATTGCTTTTAAAGTCCCGTATTCGCGGATGTGGTCCATGGTCGTGGCATAAATTGTCTGCGCGACCACCACGAATCCCACCACCAGCCCCAGCCCCGCCGCGATCAGCACCGCCACGCCCGCACCGGTCGTGAACATCCAGTAGAAAGTCGTCATGTGGCTGAACTCGCCCGTGGTAAACACTTCGACATCTTTCACGTGATCGAGCAGCCCGCGCCGCACCTGCTGCAAATCGGCTCCTGGCGCCAGTTTCACCAGGATGAACAGCGTCTGGTCTTCTCGCACCGCGGCAAAGTTTTGCGCGTTCTTGAACGAAGTGAACACGTAGGGCGAAGTCGTGAACGAGCGAATCCCGCGCGTGAATCCCACCACTCTCGCACGATAGCCTCCAATTTCGAACACTTCGCCCACACGCGTCACCCCCAGCTTCTGCTTGTAGAGTTCGTCGAGGATCACCGCATCGGGAGACTTCAAATCCTCCACGCGTCCCTCGACCAGGTTCCACGGCCGCTCCATCCGGTCGTCCACGTTGATGCCGACAATCTGCACCGATTCCTGGCCGCCGTCGTGCCGCTTCCATCCCGTCCAGTGCGCGATAATCTTCTGCGCGTCGGCCACACCCCGCACCGCCCGCACCTGATTCAGCTTTCGCTCGCTGAATGCGACTCCCTGCTCCACATACGGAACGTTCTTTGACGTGATCCACAGGTCTGCCCCCGAATGATCGATCAGCCCTGATGTCGCAGTGGTGAATCCGAAAAACAATCCCAACTGCACCACGATCAGCACTACCGAGAACATAATCCCGGTCAGCGTGACCGCCAGCCGCACCTTGTCGTGAAACAAATTCCGCTGCGCCAGAGGAGGCATAATTATTTCTCCTCCGTAGGAAGATCAGCCGAGAGAGGTGCGTCGTCCGGATTGGAGGCCGCGCCGGATACCCCATTTCTCGCGTCCTTCGCGAGAAGTGGGGATTTGTTGTCTGTCCCGAGCTGTGAATCGGGTGCCCCATCCTTCGCGTTCTTTGCGAAGGGTGGGGATTTCTTCTCAGTGACACGCATCAGCCCCCGCAGCATCACATCCAGCATCATCTCCGCTCGTTCCTGCAGCCGACGCCACTCCACCCACGCATCCTTGCTCTTGGCAATATCGAGCGAAATCACTCCATGCACCCCGGCCCACAAAGTCTGCGACACCAGATCCGCATCCTGTAATTCGTCGCGAAAGCATCCTGCCTTGATCGCCGACTCCACCGCCCACTTGAGCAGAGCGTAGGCGTCGACCTCCGGGTCACCCACAATTTCGCGATCCTCCTCGTCCAGCTCGTGCGGAGGATGCGGCGTCATGAACATAAACACGTAGTGATTGGGGAAATTAATGCCGAACTGGATGTAGTTGCGCCCAATCTGCCGCAGCCGCGCGATGGGATCGGTCGGCATCTCGGCAATGGCCACGACTTCCTGCAGACGCGCAAAATCCTGCCGGCAGAGTTCGTGGAACAGCTCATTCTTGTCGGCAAAATGAACGTAGATGGCAGTCGGCGAGTACTCAATCTTCTCCGCCACCCGGCGCATGGAGACGCCCTCGTACCCCTCGCTGACGAAAAGCTCGCGAGCCGCGTCCAGGATTTTGTCGCGAGTCTCCGACTTCTCTCGCTCGCGTCGCTCCTTGACTCCCATAACGATGGCACCTTAGTTAACGGTGTTCAGTTAACATCGTTAAGTTACTGCGTTAGGTTCCGAGTTGTCAAGGAAAATCCTCCGGGGATGTGGTGGCTATGCTTATATCATTGAAACAAAGGATGATCCATTGTTCGTGATGGAATTCATGTCAGCCTGAGGATCAGGACCAGGGATTGACGACGGCCTTCAGCAGAGGAAAATCAGAGACGTTGCGGGTGACCAGCGAGAGACGGTGGACCTCCGCGGTAGCTGACAGGAAGGCGTCCATGGCACTCATGGGACGCCCCAAGGCATCGCTGCGCGACACGGTTCCGCCCCAAGACTCGGCTACGCGAGTGTCGACCGCCAGGATGCGGCCTTCAAAGCGCAGGGGCAATTCGTCGCGCAGCCACTGTTCGAGGCGGTTGCGGCGCGCTCCCGCGGGCATCCGCTCGACGCCGTAACGCAACTCCGCCAACGAGATCACACTCAGAAAGACTCGATCCTCGTCCACCGATTCCATCCAGCGGATCAGGCCGGGATTGGGTCGTGGCTTCACCCATTCCGAAACGGCGTTGGTATCGAGAAGGAAGTTCATCGGGGAAGAAGCTTACAGGCTGATTTTTTTCGGCTGCTCTTTGATCCGGCGGACTTTCAGCTTCGATCCCCGCAGCGGAGATCCCGCGAAGAACTCGGCCAGGTTGCCGACGCGCTTCGTCTTCCGCTCCCATTCCTCGGCCCCGACCACGATGGCGGTGGTGCGGCCTCTCTTGGTGATGGTCTGCGGGCCTTCCGATAACGCACGTTCAATGATTTCGCTGAATTTCGCTTTGGCTTCCGCCACGGTCCAGTTCGGTGCGCCCATTTGAACTCCTTTTCGCATCAGAAGATCATTATGGTCATTATAGTCATTTACGATGTCTCACACAATTAAGGTTCGCCGCGCCCCCCACTTCTCACAACGGACGCGAGAAATGGGGTACCCGGTCTTTGAATCCTAAACAAAGTTGCCCACGACGATCCCCTCAGTTACAAATAGAACCTCATGGACGCGGGACGAACGCAGGAGGCTTGGGCGCGCATTCGCACGTCGCTGTTTTGGATTGTCACGCTTGCCTTGCTGCTGCGGGTTGGATGGATCGTCGTTGGCCACACCTACAAGTTCAAGAGCACGGACGGGAATTTTGGCTTTGGCTGGGAGATGGGACGCATTGGCGCGTCGATCGCCTCCGGTCAGGGCTTCAGCCATCCCTTTGGCCCGCCCACCGGGCCGACGGCTTGGGAGCCGCCGCTTTATCCCTACCTCGTTGCTGGCGTGTTTCGAGTGTTCGGCATTTACTCGCGAGCGTCGGCGTTTGTGTTGCTGGCGATCAACAGCGTTTTTTCGGCGCTCACCTGCATTCCGATTTTCCTGATTGCGAAGCGGCTCTTCTCGGAAAAGGTTGCGGTCGGCTCGGCCTGGGCGTGGGCGTTGCTGCCGAACGTGATGTTCTGGTGCACGCGCTGGGTCTGGGAGACGAGTTTTTCGGCGCTCTTGCTGGCGGCCATTTTGTGGCTCGCGCTGACTCTGGAAGATCGTGACGGCTGGCTGCCCTGGTTTCAGTTCGGAGCACTGTGGGGCATCACGGCGTTGAACAGTACTTCCTTGCTTTCGTTTCTTCCGGCCGCGGGCTTGTGGGCTTGGCGCCGGCGCGCATTACGCGGCAAGAATTCGGTCGGCGGCATCGTGCTGGCCTCGGTCGTTTTCTTTGCCTGCATCACTCCCTGGCTGGTGCGCAATGAGCGAACATTCGGCAAGTTCATTTTCATTCGCGATAACTTTGGCGCGGAACTGCGCCTGGGGAACGGTCCCGGCGCCGATGGTACGTGGATGGAATACCTGCATCCCACGCAGGATGTCTACGCCATGCGGCAATATCAGGCGATGGGCGAACTGGCGTACATCGCCATGCGCAGGCAGCAGGCCGTCGACTACATCAAGGCGGACTACGCTCGATTCGCCGGTCTCTGCGTGAAGCGCTTTATCTATTTCTGGGCCGGACCGCCGAAAGCCACGCAGCCCTGGTGGATGAACGACGCGAAGAACTCGCTCTTCCTCGCGTCTTCAATACTGATGTTCTGGGGACTGGGTCGCGCCCTCCGCCAGCGCAGACCGGGCGCGGGGCTGCTGTTCTGGCTGATCCTGCTGGTTCCGGCGATCTATTACATCGTCTTTCCCAGTCCGCGCTACCGCGTTCCGATTGAACCGGAGATGACGATCCTGTGCGTCTTCCTGTTGACTGAAGCCGGAACGACGGCTAAGGCTTCTCTTCCAAATCAATCTTCACAACATGAATCAGCTTGAGTTTGAGGTCGACAGTTCCCGTCATTTTTACTTTTGTCCCTCGAACCCACCGGACGGATTTCTCACTAAACCCCCGCTGCCGCGTCTAACGTACTGAAACGGAGGAATCTATGAACCACCATCGCCGATCCGCTACCTGGCTGGGAGCAGCTCTGGGCAGTGTTTGCGCCTTGTTTGTACTTATCCTGACCGCCCACGCGTCCGACCACAGCGGAGCAGTTACCGAGGAGTTGCATAAGACCTACGCTCTGACCGCGGATGGCCGCGTCGAACTCGACAACATCAACGGCGCGGTGCACATCTCGACCTGGGACCGGGACGAGGTCAAGGTGGATGCCGTCAAGTATGCCGACACAAAAGAGCGTCTCGACGAAGCGCGGATCGAGATCGACTCCGGCAAAGACTATCTTTCGATTCGCACCAAATACCGGGACCACAATCTGACTTTCAATTGGGGCTCGCACAATAATCCGGCCGGCGTGGAATATACGCTGACCGTGCCGCGAACGGCTCACCTGGACGAAATCAAGCTGATCAACGGCGCGCTCGACATAACGGGAGTGAGCGGCGAAGTGCATGCCTCCTGCATCAACGGACGTCTGGACGCGCATAATCTGGCCGGACGCGCCGAGCTGTCGACCATCAACGGACGTCTGGACGCGCGCTTTGACCAGCTCTCGGGATCGCGGGTCGAATTGAATTCAGTGAACGGATCGGTTGAGTTGACGATTCCATCGGACTCGAAGGCGGAAGTCGAGGCCAGCACGGTTTCCGGCGGCATCGACAATGATTTCGGCCTGCATGTGAATCATCACCGCTTTGTGGGCCATGACCTGCGGGGAGAGTTGGGCAGCGGCGGAACACACATCAAGCTGGCCAACGTGAACGGACGAATTGAGATTCATCACGCGCAGGATGGGCGGGCGCTCAGCCCGGTGAAAGACCTGGGTGGCCTCGACAAGGATGAAGACGACAGCGAGATCTAGAGAGGCAGGGGCTAGCGGTCAGGGATTAGGAGTCAGGGGCTAGGGGCAAGTTGTCGGGCGGATCGTCGGGTTGATATCTCCGCCGGTTCGGGCTTGTTGCTCCTGCCTCTAGCCCCTGCCTCTAGCCCCTGCCTCTTGACTCTGACCCCTTGCCCGTGATCCCTAGCCTCTTGCCCCTAACCCCTGATCCCTGCTCCTAGTAAATCGTGTGCCCCGGCGCTGGAGTGCGCAGGTCTGGCTTGGTGGCCATCAGCAACAGCGCGCCTTCGCGCTTGAAGGCCCGCAGGTCGTCCAGACTGTGGAACGACTTGGTTTTGTAGTCGTCCGGAGTGGGTGTGTCGTCGGGAATGCGGCGGGCTTCCACGTCTTCAAACGCGTGTTTCTTTAGCAGTTCAACGTATTCGGCTGCGGAACGCACGTGCACCGGAACTTTCAGTTTATCGACCCACTGCAGCGAATATTCGTTGTCTTTGTAGAGGTTGATCAGAATAAACAGCCTGCCGCGCGGCGCAACGACCCGAAAGAGTTCCATGAGTGCGCGGTCCTGATCGGGATAGTAATAGAAAGACTCCACCGACAGGACTTTGTCGAAGAAGTTTTCCTCCCACGGAATCTGCTGTGCCGATCCCCAGACGTAAAGAATATTCTCAAAATCTTTTGACGCTTCGCGCGCCTGCCGCACCATTTCATCCGACACATCGAGGCCCACAACCTGGCCAAAGCCTTCCGGACCTTCGCCCACCAACCGGGCCAGCAGGCGCGTAGCCCATCCCGAGCCGCATCCCAGGTCGAGCACGCGCTCGCCGGGGCGAAGATTCATGAGCCGGATGGTCTTCTCGGTAATGTCGAGATGATGATTCTCCATCTTCGGGCCTTCCCCCGCCACAGCCCAGCGATTGAATTCCTGCTGTAGTTTTTCGTCGGGGGTGAGTGGTTTGTCAGGCATGCCTGAATTCTATAACCCCAGAGGACACAGAGGACACTGAGGCAAGTACTTGTGCTACAGTTCCCTCCTCATGGCGACACGCCCACAGAATCCACCGCCGGAGCACGGCCCATCGCTGTACTGCCCCACTTGCGCGGAAGAAGTGAATGATCCGCTGACTTGCGGGGATTGTTCATCCGTGATCTGCCGGCGTTGTGGCACGGCGCTCGAATCTTCCGACGAACTGGGAATCGGATAATGGAGCCTCCCACGGCGCTGCCCCCTACCGAAGCTCCTTGCTCTGAATCGAAGCCATCTCTGGTACGCGGGCTCGGGCTGCTCGACTCTGTATTGTTGCTGGTCAGCGGCATCATCGGCTCATCGATTTTTCTGACGGCGAAAGATATTGCGGGACCGTTGCCGCAGCCGGTGCTGTTTTTGCTGGTATGGGTGTTGGGCGCGTTGATCTCGCTTTCCGCCTGCTTCGCCTTTGCCGAACTGGGGTCAATGTTTCCCGACTCCGGTGGACAATATATTTATCTGCGCGAAGCGTATGGCGATCTGGTCGCATTTCTTTACGGATGGATGCTGTTCAGCGTAGCCAATGGCGGAACCATCGCCGCACTCTCGGTCGCCTCAGCGGCGTATGTGGGACAGGTCTTTCCAGTTGTTTCGCAGGATCACGTAGTGGTCGCGATCGCCGGTATTGTGATCACGCGCGCACACTTGTTCGGACTGCTTCTGATCGCGCTTCTGACATATGTGAACGTCGTGGGATTGCGCTGGGGTGCGCTGCTGCAGAATGTTTCCACCTGGACGAAGTTCACGGCCATGGCTGCGTTCGTTGTGCTCGGATTCGCAATCGGCAAAGGGCACTGGTCGAACTTCCACGCACACGGCGTCGGCCTGACCATGGGGCTTGGGCCGGCACAGCTGATCTCCGCGCTGGGCGTGGGGTTGATCGCCGTGTACTGGGCTTATGACGGATGGGTCTACATCACCTGGGTTGCGGGCGAAGTGAAGGACCCGCGGCGCAACGTTCCACTGGCGATGGTTCTGGGTGTGCTCGCGGTGGGCGTGATTTATATCGCGATGAATCTGACTTATATGTACGCGCTGCCGCTGAAAGAGATCGCGGCACATGAAACCATCGCGCACGCCGCCGCGGCGGCGTTGTTCTCGCCGGGCGCTGCGGTGTGGCTGTCGCTGATGATTGCGATTTCCTGTTTCAGCGCGGCGGCGACCTGTACGCTCTCGGGCGCGCGCGTGTATCTCGCGATGGCGCAGGACGGTGTCTTTTTCAAGCGCATGGCGGTGATCCATCCCAAGTGGCGAACGCCCGCGTTCAGCCTGATCGGCCAAGGCGTTTGGGCTGCGGCGCTCACCCTCAGCGGGCGCTACGACCAGCTTTACACCTACGTGATTTACGGCATGGTGTTGTCGTACACGCTGACCGTGATCGCGATGTTCTGGCTGCGCTGGAAGCGGCCGGAAATTCCGCGGCCCTATCGTTGCACTGGATATCCCTGGCTTCCCGCGATCTATGTGCTGATCGGCCTGGCGTGGATATTGAACACGACCATCAAGCGGCCGATGGAAAGTTTCTGGAGCATGGCGATCGTCCTGATCGGCGTGCCGGGATATTTGTACTGGAAGCGCAGCGGCCGGAAGCAGAATCCTTCCGCTTTGCCCGGTTCGTGATAACGCAGCCCGCGCAACTTTTTCTTGCGGCCGGCTCCTGGCAGTGTTATTCCTCTTCTTCTTGCTGGCGTTCCCCCTCGCGCTAGCCTGACCCCGGGACGCGCCCTTGGCTGACTCCAACTCGAAGCAACCAGCGGACAACATGAGTTTTCTCTCGCCTGGCATTTCCATCGCAAAGGCTGAAGATCCCAATCGCCCGCGACAGGTAATGGGATTTCGCGATCTGGTTTTGTTCTACGTGATCACCGGCATCAGTCTGCGCTGGATCGCCACGGCGGCTGCGGCGGGTCCGAGTTCCATCGTCATCTGGGTCGGAGCGTGGCTCTGTTTCTACACTCCACTGGCTCTTTCAGTATTGGAATTGTCGTCGCGCTATCCGAATGAGGGTGGACTCTACGTTTGGAGCAAGCGCGCGTTCGGCGATTTCTCCGGCTTCATGGCGGCGTGGACTTACTGGACCAGCAATCTGCCGTACTTCCCTGCCGTGCTCTACTTCGCGGCCAGCAACATTCTCTTCATGCGGCAGGCGGCGTGGCAGCATCTCTCGGGCAACGCGACTTTTTATCTCGTATTTTCTCTGCTCACGCTCAGCGCGGCCACGCTACTGAACGTCGTTGGCCTCGACGTGGGCAAATGGCTGCACAACGTGGGCGCAGTCGCCATGTGGATTCCGGTGGGCATCGTGATCGTCATGGGATTCGTTGCGTGGCACCGCTACGGCTCGGCGACCTCGTTCACACTGCATTCCATGATCCCGAGCACGCACCTTCACGACCTGATTTTCTGGTCGATGCTGACGTTTGCGTTCGGCGGCTGCGAGACCGCTTCCTTCATGGGAGAAGAAATCAAGAACGCGCGGCGTACGATTCCTCTCGCTCTGGTGTCTGGGGGTGTGACGGTCACAGTCTGTTACATCCTGGGCACGATTTGCGTGTTGCTCGCGCTGCCGTCATCGGAGATCAACAACCTGCAGGGACTGGTGCAGGCTGTGTCGAAAACCGCGTCCCGCGTGGGGTTTCCGGGAGTGCTGCCCCTGGTTGCGTTTCTGATTGCGCTCAGCAACATCGGCGCGGCTGGGGCTTATCTGGCGGCGGCGGCGCGGCTTCCCTTCGTTGCCGGGTCGGATCGTTTCATCCCGCCGGCATTCGGATCGCTTCATCCGCGATGGAAGACGCCATGGCTCGCGTTACTGACTCAGTTCGCTCTCGGCGCCGTGTTTATTTTTCTGGGACAGGCGGGCACAAGCGTGAAGGGCGCTTATAACGTTCTGGTCAGTATGGGAGTGATCACCTACTTCATTCCCTATTTGTATTTGTTCGCGGCGATGATCAAGTTGCAGCGGGAACCGGCCGGTCCGGATGTGATTCGTGTGCCGGGAGGAGTGATTGTGGCGAAATCAGTGGCGGCCGTCGGATTTCTAACGACGATACTCACGATCGCACTGTCACTGATTCCGCAGCCGGATGAGCCAAACAAGCCGCTGGCATTGCTCAAAGTGGCGGGAGGGTCTGGGGCGCTGATGCTGCTAGGAGTCTGGCTTTATGTCGCGGGGAAACGACGCGCGGCGCGCTGAGATGATGTGGGGACAGCCGCCCCGGCTGTCCAGCGAGCGCAGCTCGCTTCGGAGATCACTCTGCCCCAAGGGCCATGAAGAAAACCGGCCTGGCTGCGCCCGGCGGACAGCCGAGGGCGGCTGTCCCTACATATTCACCATCTATACCGGAGTCGCAGTCTTCCTCGGCGGGTTGAAAAACGGAATCGCGACCACTCTCACGTCCATCTTCAACCTCATGGCCTCGATGGTGACTTCCATCTGCAACTGCGTTCCCGGCTTCGCGTACTCCGTGTCGACGCTGGCCAGCGCTATCAACTTTTTCAGCACCGGAGACCAACTCGTGGTCGTCGCTTTACCAGCCTGCTTTTCTCCCGAGTAGACGGGCACCGCAACGCGCGAGGCCTGCGCGGGCGCAGCGGGGGTGAGGCCGTAGCGCTCGTAGAGTTGCTCGACATCGGTCCAATCGACTTCCAGACCGACCAACTGTCGGGGCACGCCCTTCTTCGCATCTTGTTCGAGCGCGCGCTTCCCAATGAAGTTTTCTTTGTCGAGGTGCACCATTTTGCCGAAGCCCAGTTCGTAGGGCGAAAACTTCTGCGACGGAATCAGCGCTTTCTTGGAACTGGTGTAGTCGACTTCGATGAGGAGCAGCCCGGCTTCCACGCGGGCGACATCGAGCGCCAGCATACCGGCGGCGTGCAGATCGAACTGCTTGCCTTTGTCGGCGAGCGCGTCCCAGACCTTCACGGCATCGGACGCATTGTTCTGCGGAATCCAGATTTCGTAGCCCAGATCGCCGGTGTAGCCGGTGCGGGAAACGTCGACGGGCACGCCGGCGATTTTGCCGCGGGTCACGCGAAAATATTTCAGATTGGCGATGTCGGCCTCGGCAACCGCCTTCAGCAGCTTCGCCGACGTTGGACCTTGCAACGCAAGCGCGGCAACCTTCTCGGAAATATCCTCGACCTGCACGTCCATATTGAGGCCATTTTGGCGGAACCAGCGCAGGCTGGGGTCGGCGGCCGTCCAGCGATACACATTTTCTTCGAGACGCGAGATCGTGCCGTCGTCGATGACCTTGCCCTCTTCGTCGCACCAGCAGCAATAAATCACCTGCCCCACTTTGACTTTATTGATGTCGCGCGTAATCACGCGGTTCACCAGGCGGGTCGCATCCTTGCCGGTAATCAGATATTTGTAGAGCGGAGAAATGTCGATCAGTGCGCACGCATTGCGAATGGCGTTGTACTCGTGCTCGTGGTGAACTTCATACACGCTGACCGTGTAGTAGCCGGACCACTCGCGGTAGTTCAGGCTGTGGCAGAGCGGGAAGGTTCTCTCGTGAAATGCAGTTCCGATGGGCAAGATGTTTTTTCCTTGACTTCGACTTCGATATTAAAGCGCCGAAGTCGGATTATATTCCATCGGCCCACCTGCGCGGAAACAGCGCTCGCGAGTGACTTGCAGTCAGCGGCGAAGCAAACATGCAGACAAAACGCCCACTTCCCGATAGAATGGCGATTCGACTTCCGGTCACCTATGCGCATGTTCATGCCCAACCTCTGCAGTATCCTCAGAAGCTGGACGGTCCTTCCCAGCGGGCTCTGATCTTTCTTTCGCCTACTAAACGACGCGAGTATCATTGCGTTTTCCACACACGAACTTGAAGGCTAAGGGCTAGGAGCTAAAAGCTAATGGCTGGTTCTAATTCATACGACGTAATTGTGATCGGCGGCGGCCACAACGGCCTCGTGAACTCCGCATATCTGGCAAAAGCCGGCAAGAAGGTTCTTGTGCTCGAACGCCGCCACGTGCTCGGCGGCGCGGCCTGCACGGAGGAAATTGTTCCGGGCTTCAAGTTCTCGGTCTGCTCCTACGTTGTATCACTGCTGCGGCCGGAAATTATTCGCGACCTCGATCTACCCCGCCACGGTCTCGAAATTCTTCCCCTCGACGGCACGTTCACGCCCATGCCCAGCGGCGATTACCTGTGGCG
>Ga0070733_10000799_pt1 | contig 24562 bp, 20 predicted proteins | sample Coa_R1_9_FD_66450 | JGI IMG/M metagenome (GOLD analysis project Ga0070733, IMG submission 66450) | Surface soil microbial communities from Centralia Pennsylvania, which are recovering from an underground coalmine fire - Coalmine... | ecosystem: Environmental > Terrestrial > Soil > Unclassified ...
CGTGGTTTCATCCCGTCCCCATTCCACGTCAATCCGGCGCTCCGGTTCGTAGAGCAGATTGGTCACGTTCGGGCAGTGGATGGAATGCACGGGCACGCCTTTGCCGCGGGTGATATAGCCGACGATGACTTCGCCGCGAATCGGATTGCAGCAGCGCGCGCGGTAGACGAGCATGTCGTCCTGGCCGCGCACTTTGATGGCGTCGTGATCGCCGAAAACCCGGCGCACGACGCTGGCGATCGCTCCGGGCTGTGACGTGAGGCCCTCGGACTCGATATCGCCAGCAATGGATGGCGTTGCGCCGGCGGGCAACAGCTTGGCCAGCACCTGGCGCGCTGAATATTTTCCATAGCCGATGCCGGCCATGAGATCGTCGGCGCGGCCCAGACCATAGCTGGAAGCTACCCTCTGCAGGTCTTCGTCCTTGATTTCCTTGAGCGCGATGCGGTACTTGCGCGCTTCCTTTTCAATCACTTTCTTGCCAATTTCGATCGCGCGCTCGCGCTGATGAACATTGAGCCAGTGCTTGATCTTGTTGCGCGAGCGGGAAGACTTGACCAGTCCCAGCCAGTCGCGGCTGGGCTTGTGACCGGGTTGGGTGAGGATTTCGACGATGTCCCCGGAGCGCAACTTGTGCCGCAGCGGCACCATGCGTCCGTTGACTTTCGCGCCCACGCAGGTGTGCCCGACTTCGGTATGGATGGTGTAGGCGAAGTCAATCGGCGTGGCATCGCGCGGGAGCACGACGACCTTGCCTTTCGGAGAGAAGGTGTAGACCTCTTCCGGGTAAAGATCCACCTTCAGCGTGGAGAGAAACTCGTTGGGATCGCTGACGTCCCGCTGCCACTCGACCACCTGGCGCAGCCAGGCCAGGCGTTGCTCATCCTGCGCGGAAACCGGGCCGTCCTTGTATTTCCAGTGGGCGGCGATGCCTTCCTCCGCCATCTTGTGCATGTCTTCGGTGCGAATCTGGATTTCGAACGGCGTGCCGTCTTCCGTGATCACCGACGTGTGCAGTGACTGGTAGAAATTCGGCCGCGGCATGGCGATGAAATCCTTGATGCGCCCAGGGACCGGCCGCCACAGATTGTGAATGATGCCGAGGACTGCGTAGCAGTCGGGCAGCGAACGCGTGATGACGCGCATCGCGCAGAGGTCATAGACCTGGTCCACCGGGATGCCCTGGCGCTGCAGTTTGCGGTGAATGCTGAATAGCCGCTTGATGCGGCTTTCGACCCGGGCCTGGATGCCGGCTTCCTTCAACTTGCCGGTGATGATCTGCTCCATCTTGGCCAGGAAAGCTTCGCCCTGCTTGCGGCGCGCGTTGACGGATTTCTCGACCTGCTCGTAACCCACGGGATCGAGGAACTTGAAGCCCAGATCCTCGAGTTCGCCGCGAATCTTGCCCATCCCCAGGCGGTGCGCGATGGGCGCGTAGATCTCGAGGGTTTCCTCGGCGATTTTGTGCTGGCGCTCGGGCTGTAGATGCTCGAGCGTGCGCATGTTGTGCAGGCGGTCGGCCAGCTTGATGAGCACGACGCGAATATCGTCCACCATGGCCAGCATCATCTTGCGGAGGTTTTCGGCCTGCTGCTCTTCGCGAGTGGCGAAATCAATCTTGCTGATTTTGGTCACGCCCTCCACGATGTGCGCGACCTGCTCGCCGAACTCTTTCTGGATTTCGACGATCGTCACGGAGGTGTCTTCGACCGAGTCGTGCAGCAGCCCGGCGGCGATGGCGACCGGGTCCATCTTCATGTCAGCCAGTACGATGGCGACTTCGAGCGGGTGAACCAGATAGGGCTCGCCCGAGGCCCGGGTCTGGCCCTCATGGTATTTGAGCGAGAAATCGTAGGCTTTCTTGACGATGGAGAGGTCGTCGAGCGGACGGTTGGCCTGCATCCGCTTCATCAGATCGCGGAACTTGGTCAGCGTGAGAGCGGTAGTGGCAATCTGTTGGCGCAGGCTCGCCATGTGGGATTATAGCCCGCGAACAAACCGGGAATTGCCGGGGAAGACGGCGGAACGGGGGCTGAATGAATTATAGCGGGTGCGTGATCGTGAGGAAGAATGGTCGCGGCTGCTCAGCCGGCAATTTCAAAATCTCCCCCGCGGATTTTCTCTTCGAGAAATTCGGCGCGGTTGAAGATTCGGGTACAGGGCGCAGGTCTGCAGGCCTTCTGTTAGAGTGAGCACGAAGCTTGGGTGGGCGATGACATTTGATATTCGCATGGCGCGAGTGCTGGTGAGCGGAGCCTCCGGACTGATCGGCAGCGCCCTGTTGCCTACGCTGCAATCCGCGGGCGCGGTTGTGGTGCGGCTGGCGCGGCCTGCATCGAACGTTGCGATCGATGCCGAAGATCGCGTCGCCTGGGATCCGGCGAAGGAAATCGCGCCGGAAATGGTCTCAGGATTTGATGCTGTTATCCATCTCGCCGGGGAGAGCATTGCTGGACGCTGGACCGACGAGAAGAAGAAGCGCATTCGCAACAGCCGCGTGATCGGAACCGGGCATCTCGCGCAGGCCGTTGCGCGGGCGAAGGAGAAACCGCGGGTTTTTATTTCTAGTTCAGCGATTGGCTTTTACGGGGATCGCGGAGACGAAGTTCTCAATGAAACCAGCGCGCCGGGCAGCGGATTTCTGCCGGAGGTTTGCCGGGCCTGGGAAGATGCCACGCGTCCTGCGGCGGAGGCCGGAATTCGGACGGTTTGCCTCCGGACGGGCATCGTTCTGAGCAGATCCGGCGGGGCGCTCGGGCAGATGCTCACGCCGTTCAAACTGGGCCTGGGCGGCCGCATCGGCGACGGTCGGCAGTGGATGAGCTGGATTGACGTGCAGGATATGGTGGGCGGCATTCATCACATTCTGAAGACGGATGGTCTGCACGGAGCCGTCAACATGGTCGCGCCGCGGCCAGTCAGGAATGCCGACTTTACAAAGACTCTGGCATTAGCGCTTTCGCGGCCGGCAATCTTTCCCGTGCCCGCCTTCGTGGTAAAGACAGTATTCGGAGAAATGGGCGCGACGCTGCTTCTCGGCAGTCAGCGGGTGGAGCCGGGGGAACTGGTGGCGAGTGGTTACCCGTTCCGATTCAGTGATTTGCGGGCTTCTCTCGAAAACACAATCAGGGGTTAGGACACGCTGTCTTGTGATTCAAATCACAGCCCCTCTCACTCCTGCCCGCTATCTTCCAAGCATGAAACACAGAATTTTCACGCTGCTGCTGGTTCTGACCCTCGCATCATGGTCCCAAACCTCAAACTCCACGCCTAAGACCGCTCCGGGATCGAATGGAACGGACAAGGCCGTGGCGGACTGCTGCGAGAAAATGTCATCCGCTGGCGCGAACGAAAAAACGACTTGTATGCGCCATGCGATGAAGGACGGAGCCGAAACCTCGTGTTGCGCCGGAATGAACGGCATGTCCGCGTCGTGTTGTGGCCAGAAAGCCGCGGCCTGCATGAAGAAGAACAAGAACGCTGTCGCCGGCTGCGATGACTGTTGCGTCTCTGGCAAGTGCGTGATGCCCGATTGCGGCACGGGTTGCACGAGAGACCGCAAGGCCAGTTCGGGCAAGACTGCCGGGTCGGCGAAAGGTTGCTGCTAGCGCGCTTGTCTCGTCTGGAAGCTCCTATTCGGATACCTGTTCGGCAATTGAAGCACCTTGGCGCACCGGCAACGCGCAAACTGCACCCTCGCTGAAGTTCTCTCCTTCGATTCCAAAGGCGTGATCGAAGCGCGCGCGATAGTTCTCCCATGCGATGGCCGAGGTCAGCTCGACGAGTTGCGCCTCGCTGAACTTCTCTCGCAGGCGGGCAAACAGTGAATCTGGAACCTCGACCGGAGTGACGGTCATCCGGTCTGCATATTCCAGTACGAGCCGCTCCAGGTCGGAGAAGTTGAAATCGGAACGATATTGATCGAGGTTGGCGATCTGTTCGGCGGTGATTCCGGTTTTTCTGCCTACGGCAGAGCCGATGTCAATTCAAAACGGGCACCCGACCAGGGTGGCGACGCGGAGTTCGGCGAGTCCCTTCAACTTGTGATCCACCAGATGGCTCCCCATCTGCGACTGCTCCATCTGCAGATATCCCCAGAACAGCTTGGGATGATGAGCCGTCACCTGCACCGGCATGATGACGCGACCCAGACGGCGGCGCGTCATGGAATAGACGAGCGTCTTGAAGAGCCGGGAGAACAGGCCTCCCTGATTGGTTTGGGCGCCGGGAATTCGAGCCATGAGACCTCCGAAGCGGAACAGTCTTCGATCTGTGCCTTATTAATCTGATCCCGTCAAATCGGATCTCTTAAATCTGATTCACTGCGGGTTGGGGCGGTTCATTTCTTCTTTCAGCTTCTGTAGCAGTTCGGCGCGCTGCTCGGTGCTCAGTTCGCGCTGCAGTTCCTCCAGCGCGAGTGCCACGATGTGGTAATGGTGGGCGGCGGCAAAATTGGGATCGGTGGTGATGTCGAGCCAGAGCTTGTGCATGAGTTCGACATCCTGCGGGCGCATGCGCGGAGTGTGCGGCCCGAGGGGGTACTCGCGCACGGCGCCGTCCGGGGCGAAGACTTCAAGGCAGATGCGCGGGCGTGGCTCAGGCAGCCGTTCCCAGGCGTCGCCGGTCAGTTTGGCCTGCTCGTCGGCAGTGAGTTTGTTCGACAGTCCGCAGGTCACGCGGGTCGAGTCGAGGCGCTGTGCCGTGACCATGATGGCCTCGAATACATCGGTCGCCGGAACCACGAGCAGTGAAATCGGCTTGCCTTCCTTTTCCGCGACCGCGACTGCGGCCGTGAACAGTTCTTGCTCGTAATGGTCAAAAACCTGGGTGGCATCCATTACGGTGCCGGTGCCGAACGTGGGTTCGCGGTGATAGAGGCGCGCGCTCATAACCACGACATCCTGTTTGGCCGTATTGGTCTGGCGCAGCACATCGCGGAGATAGTAGAGATTTCGCGGATCCCGCACGGCGACCAGAATGTTTCCCGGCCGCACGCCCATGGCGCCGCTGCCCAGTTCCTGATTGCCGTAAACCCGGAACTGGTCCACTTGCTCGGGTTTGCCGCGGCGCTCCTTCGCCACGTGATGTTCCGATAGCGTGAAGATCGCAAAAAATCCGGCGCTGAAAATAACACCGGCAACCGTCGCCTGATGTTTGGTGAACAGGTTGACCAGAGCCGTGACGAACAGCACCCCGAAGATAGCCATCAGCCCGATCGGGATTTCTGTCTTCCCGAAGTGAATGTTGCCGGGCACTTTCCATTCCCGCTTGCCCGGTTCGGTGAAGCGCAGCACCAGAACCGCCAGGGCCTTCATGGTGAAGCTCCAGATCACGCCGAAGGCATACAAAGCAGCCAGCTTGTAGACGTCGCCGCGGCTGAGGATGATGGTGGCAAGCTGCATCCCCACGATCAGGTTGATGATGCGGTAGCTGGTGCCGTAGTGGGAGTGCGGCTTCTGAAACCAACTGGTCAGAACGCCGTCCTCGGCCACGCGGTTGAGCACGCCGTTGGCGCCGACGATGGAAGTATTCTGCGCCCCGGCGAGAATCAGCACGCCCACCAGCACCACGAATCCGTGAAACGCGAGCTTCAGGCTCAGCGGACCATGAAGGTACATGGCGAGGCCGCCGATCAGGTTGGCGAAGAAAGTGGGCCGCACCTGATCGGGAATCATCATCACAGCGAAGAACGAAACCAGCGACGTGAACAGCAGGCTGTAAATGAAAATGACCAGCCCGGTCTTCTCCAGGTTCTTGAGCTTGGGATGTTCGATCTCGCGATTGACCTGCGCCAGCGTCTCCTCGCCGCTCATGGCCAGCACAGAGTGACCGAAGCCGACAAAGAGGATGATCCAGGTCAGGTGGCTGAACCAGGTATTGTGCAGCCAGCCCAGCGAATCGTAATTCAGCGGAATCTTGCCGGCCGCGCTGAACGGACTCGGAGGAAGCTGAACCGCCGGCATCCGCAGGATCGTGATCAGGCACCACACGATCAGGATCACGACCATCACCGTCGTGACGATCATGATCTGTACCGCTTTTTCGCTGGATTCGTGAATCCCCTGTGTGTTCTTCCACCAGAAGTAAATCACCACCACCGCGGCCAGACCGGCGGCGAAGTAATTGTCGTTGAAACTCAAGGGATGATGGAGGTAAACGCCCATGTCCTTGAGGAAGCCTGCCATGTACTGGCCGGCGGAAACCGCGCTGATGGGGCCGGTGAGGACGTAATCAAAGAGCAGCGCGGAAACAGAAAACTTCGCCAAGGTGCCGCCCATGGCTTCTTTGACGACGCGGTACACGCCGCCGCGCACGAACATACTGCTCGACTCGATATAGAGGGCGCGGACGGCATAGCTGAACAGCATGACCGCCAGAATGAACCAGGGAGCGCTCTTGCCGATGACGTTTTCAGCGTCGCCGCCGGCGTAATAGGCGCTTGAGGCCAGGTCGGAAAGAACAATGGCCGAGGCGCGCCAGAACGAGATGAAGGTCAACATCACCGTGGTGGCGACGAAGACCTTTACTACCGGTTTTGAACCTTCAGCCGAAGTGGCCATGCCTGCGATGCTTGCGCCCGAGCGTTGTCAGGTAAACCCTTTGAAGATAGCACAGCGAGCCCCGCGATCAGGGCCTTGGGTCCGGTTATCAGGCGCCGCTATTTCGCCTTTTGTTCCGCGATCCAGCGGTCGGTGCGGGCGTCGAGCAGGTCGAGCGGCAACGTTCCTCCGTTGAGCATTTCGTCGTGGAACGTGCGAATGTCAAACTTCGGTCCCAGCTCTTTTTCGGCGCGCTCGCGCAGTTCGCGGAACTTGAGCTGCCCGATCTTGTAGCTGAGAGCTTGCGCAGGCCACGAGATGTAACGATCTGTCTCCGCCTGAATCGTGGGCTCGTCCACCGATCCGGTCTTGCGCATGAATTCGACGACCTGATCGCGTGACCAGCCTTTGGCATGAATGCCGGTGTCCACCACCAGGCGCACGGCGCGAAACAGTTCCGAGGACAGGCGGCCGTAATCAGAAACCGGATCTCGATAGAACCCGACTTCCTTGCCCAGTTCCTCGGCATAGAGCGCCCAGCCTTCGATATATGCGTTGAAGCCAAGGCCATGCAGGCGGAACTTGGGCAAGCCCTGCAGCTGCTGCTGAACCGAGAGCTGCATGTGATGACCGGGCACGCCTTCGTGGTAGGCAACGGCTTCGTCGTCAATCAGTGAACGCTCCGCGAACTTGGAAGTCGCCACCACAACCCGCCCCGGACGTTTGCCGTCCGGCGTGCCGGTCACGTAGTGCGTGGCGGCCGCCGCTTGAAAATCTGGAATGGCTTCCACGGTTACCGGTGATTTGGGCAGGAGAGTGAATAGTTCGGGAAGCTTGGGCTCCATCTGCGCGATGTAACGGCGGAAGTCGTCCAGGATCTGCTCGGCGGAGGTTGGCTTGTATTTCGGATTTGTTTTCAGCGAAGCCCGGAACGACTCGAGGTCCGCGAATCCTTCCTTCTTGGCAATGACAGTCATCTCGGCGGTAATGCGGTCAATCTCCCGCAGGCCTAGCTGATGAATCTCGTCCGCCGTCATGTGGGTGGTGGTACGGGCGTAGATGTCATTTTCGTAGCGCTTCTGGCCGTCCGCCAGGGAAGTGATGGAAAGTGTGGTGCGCCCCTGCGGCGCGTACTCGGTACGCACGAACTCGGCAAACTTCTTATACGCGGGCATGACGTCGGTGTTGATCGCATCGGTGATGGCCTGGGTGAGCCGCTTTTGATCTTCGGCAGAGATGTCGGCCGGATATTTTGTCGTCGGGCGGAGAAACGGGTCGGACGAAATGATGCCTTCGCACTGCGCCGGGATCTTTTCGGCGAGAAAGCGCACGGGCATGAGTTTGTCCTGCATGCCGGCGTGCAGGACTTCAACCGTCTGATTGAGGACGCGGGGAATCTGGTGCAGGCGGGCGATGTAGTCCTCGTAGTGCTTGACGGAATCAAAGGGGACGGAAAGGGGCAAGTCGGCCAGGCTGGTATGGATGCCGCCCTGCTGGTTGATCGGCATTTCATATTCCTTGAGCTCGAAATCGGCGCTGCGCTGCCGCAGGACGCGCACCAGCAGTTCGTGAGAAAGCAGATCCTGGTCCGGGAAGCCGGTGGTGGAAATGGCCTCCAGACGCTGCAGAAAGGCCACGTCGTTCTCGTGTCGCCGGTGAATGCCAGCCAGAGAATAGTCGGCGAGCTGGTCATTGTACCGGTAGTCGCCGAAGGCGGTGGCGCGCTCCGGGAAGTTGCGCAGGTCGGCTTCATACTGTTCGTCGAAGAGTGCGTTCTGGGCAGCCAGACGCTCGCTCAGCGTTTTCGGAGTTTGCGTGTAGCCGAAGCAGGAGGTCAGCAGCAGACAGAGGGCGATTCGGAGGCGCATAGGGAGAGTAGCCTACCAGACGCCAAGGCTGGAATGAAGTGGGCCGGCGATGAAATGAGTCCGCTACCGCGTTTTGGGCTTGGGTCCGAGGTGGGTGCGGGTAATGCGGTCGTGCCAGCAGAGGCCGTCTTCATCGAGAAAGAGCCAAAGATATCCCATGCCGAGCGACGCTGCCGACAAGCACGACGCCAATACGCGCCATGTCCTTAGTGAGCGCCGGGGAGTGAGGCCGTCAAAGCGGGCCAACCTAAGCCCGGCGGCCAGCAAACCGGGAGTAGTGGCGCTGTAGACGATCAGCAGATACTGATAAACGATCCAGCTGACACAAAGAACAGCAAGGGCCAGGCTGACCGTCTGGAACAGCGGTGGCCGCATGGCGGTGACTTTCCAGAAAATGGCTGCGAACATCGCGGCTGCTGCGAGTACGACAAGTCCGTCCACCGCTCCCGCCGCGAGCCGCCGTGAGAGAGAAGCCGTTTGCAAAGGTAGGTCTATGCCAGGGCGCCTTTCAGCGTCCTTGACTTCCGCAGGTTCGATGGTGATTCCACCGAGCGCCGGCGCCGGCGGTGCGATTTCCGGAGCCTCGAGAATGCGGGGACGTTCGCCGACCGGCTCGGCGAGTTCGTCCGGCGGAGGAGCCGGAGGGTCCCAGGAAATGCGCGGAAACTCGATGATCTTTGCCGTCGAACGCTCGGGCGGCGGGATCGCCGGCACCGTTGCAATCGGCGGCGCCGGTTGTGGAGGTTCAGCCTCGGCCGAGGACTGCATCGTATCGAGCGCGAGCGATTGGTCAGAGAGGGTTTCGTAAGCGCCGGAATTCGACACTGCACTCGCTATGGCCCCCGCCTTGGGAGTTTCGAAGCGCAGCCGCAGGGATGGATAACGAGGTGGGCGCATTTTCCGGCGCGCCCGGTATCGGCTTAGACGGGCGGAGAGTTCATCGCGCCAGGGAGCAAACTCAAGCTCGGCAGAAACATCTTCAGCCGCCAGCGGTGCCGGGGCATCCGCCAGGTCGTGAGCGGTTGAGCCAGGATGTTTTGCTGCCGTTTCGGCAGTGAGTGCCGCGGTTGCGACGGCTGCATCCTGCGGCAGGGCCGCGGCAGGCTCGGGAAGGCAATGACAAAGCTCACCACATTGCGGACAATTCATTGAAGGCCAATCGTAAATAACTGTCTTGATCGAGCTGCCCGGAGTCTTCGACGGAGGCGCCGGCGCTCGAAATCGCGAACCCGTCATGGATCCGGGCAACCGCAGGCGAAGCGCCTGGAATCCTAGCGGTCATCGGTCAAAACGATCACCGGCCAGCGATCATGGCAAACGCTTCAGCGAAAGGCTGTCGGCATTTGGCTCGGTACTTTCCCCGGCTGCCGGGCCCGTGCTAAGTTCACGATGCCGCGACCGGCCGCCGAAACCGATTCGTTCCGTGGAACGCGGGCCGCCTGTTAACAGTTCTCGCGATGCCTTTTCTCTGATGACGCTGCGCACTAGATTCCTTATCACGGCGCTGTTTGTTTGTCACCAGCTTCTGGGTCCTCCGCTAGTAACCAGCCAGTTGCTTTCGGTGGACGCAGGCTCGTCCGGGCAGCAAGAAGCGGAAACCAAGGCGGCGCCCGCGCAGTCTTCGACTGCTTCGGCAGGTTCGACGACTTCTTCGCGATGTACGCCTCCATCGTCCCAGGATCCCGCTGCGACCACGATCTGCGCCCTCGCGCAGGAGAAGACAGGAAACCTTTATCAGCTGCATGGCGACGCCGAAATTCATTATCGAAATTACATCCTGCGCGCCGACGAAGTGAGCTACAACTCCGATAACGGCGAGGCCACCGGAACCGGGCATTTCCAGCTTGACGGCGGACCGAACGACGATCACATCAAGGCCAGCCACGGAACCTACAACCTGACGGCCGAAACTGGAAAGTTCTACGACGTGACTGGAACCACCGGCGTGCGCTTCCAGGGAAGCCGGCCGATTCTGACTTCAACCGCACCTTTTGCGTTTACCGGGAAAATCGTCGAGAAGACTGCCCCCGATCACTACGTGGTCTTCGACGGCACGATCACCACCTGCGAACTGCCCCACCCCATGTGGGAGTACCAATCGCACAAAGCAATCGTGGATGTCGGAGGAAAAGCTCAGGTTTACAACAGCACGTTCTGGCTGCACGGCATTCCGGTCTTCTTCTTTCCCTACGCCACGAATCCCGTGGAGCGGGGAGCGAGAGACACGGGATTCCTGGCGCCGACCGTAGGACGTTCCTCCACCAATGGCAATGAAGTCGGCGACGCATTCTATTGGGCGATCAATCGCAGCATGGATGCCATGATCGGGGCAGAATTGTTCTCCAAACGCGGATGGTCGCAGCGCGGAGAGTTCCGGGCGCGGCCCAGTGACAGTTCCTATGTGGATCTGAACTACTTTGGCGTAATTGATCGCGGCACGCCCATCGGCGTCACGACCACGACCAACACCGGTACGACGACGACCACAGAGAATCTGCGAGAAGGAGGCGAGGAGGCCCGGCTGGCTGCCGAATGGAACTGGAACGGGCTTCGCGCGCTCTCCAACGTGGATTACCTGAGCTCGTTCCTGTTCCGCCTGGCTTTCAACGAGATCTATACCCAGGCGATCAACTCAGAAGTGAAGTCTCAAGTCTTTCTGGCAAAGGCTTCGCAGGGGTTCTTCCTGAGCGGCATGGTCGAGCGCTACCAGAATTTCTTTCAGACTGCGACCGGAGGAGTGCTGTCCAATCCACCGGGGTTCGAAGCGATCCAGATCTGGCATTCCCCCAGCCTGGACGCATCCAGCACCGAGCATCCACTGGGACGTGGGCCGGTCTACTGGTCCTTCGACAGTTCGCTGACCGGACTGGCGCGCAGCGAACCCGGTTTCACGACCGGAAGTCCACTGGCGCGGTTTGATTTCAATCCCGAGATCTCGATGCCGTTGCAGTTTCATCAGTGGTCGTTGCGGCCGGCCCTGGCGCTCCATGAGACGTATTACTCCAACCGATTTGTGAACGGACAGTCCGTCAACGACCCAACCAATCGGCAGGCTCTGGAAACCACGGTTGAGATTCGTCCGCCGGTGCTCGAGAAAGTTTTTGATAAGGAGTTTCTGGGACGAAAGTGGAAGCACGTCATCGAGCCCTACGCGCAATATCGGCTCGTGACCGGCGTTAACGACTTTGCTCAGGTGCTGCACTTCGACGAACGCGACATCCTGAGCAATACCCATGAAGTCGAGTACGGCTTTGTGACCAGGCTCTACGCCAAGCGCCTGTCTTCAAAGCAGCCGGAATGCGAGACTCCGATGAATGGACTGGCCGTCGGCGCTCCGGCGCCGGAGCAACTGGTTCCGTGGCAGCCCGCGACCAACGTGGACAATCTGGCTTGCGTCCCCTCGTCGCAGCTGCGGGAAGTTTTCACATGGGAACTGGCGCAGAAATATTTCCTGGATCCAACCTTTGGGGGCGCGCTGGTTACTGGTTCGAGGAACGTGTTTACCACCACTGAAGAACTGACCGGAATTGCCTTTCTTACCCAGCCGCGGCATCTTTCTCCGATTGTTTCGCGGCTGCGGGCGGCGACCAGCACTCATACTGATACCGAGTGGGATCTGGATTATGACTTCCAATTGGGCCGCATCAACTCGAGCACGCTACTGGTGAACTACAACATCGGTCCGGTAACCGTGGGAGGAGGAGACGCGTTTCTGCAGATTCCGCAGACCACGGCTGCGGCCTCGACGCCCAGCGAGGGCAAGTGCGCGCCAACCGGGACGACCTCGCAGGCGACCTGCAAATTTCAACAATTTCGCGTCGCTCTAGGCTATGGAGGTCTCAACCGGCGCGGATTGAGCGTAGCCAGCAGCTTCGGCTTCGACAACGAGATCAAACAGTTGCAGTTCGCCACCGCCCAGGCCACTTACAACTGGAATTGCTGCGGAATGACGGTCGAATATCGCCGTTACGCCATCGCCAACGTGCGGAATGAAAATCTTTTCCGTGTGAGCTTCACGCTCGCCAACATCGGCTCCTTCGGCAATCTGCGCCGGCAGGAGCGCCTGTACTAGCGCCTTTTTTATCCGCCCCGCCCAAGCTGTTAACATACTTCGCATGGCATCCGAGCATGACGCCCGCGAGTCTCATCCTCAATTACTCGCCAAAGAGGATCGCCTGCGCCAGGAATTGCAGGCGGCGAAGCCTCTGCTCGTCGCCTATTCGGGCGGCGTCGACTCGGCATACCTGGCCTGGTCCGCCCATCGGGTGCTGGGAAGCGGGATGCTGGCCGTGATTGCCGATTCCCCCAGCCTGGCGAGAACTCATCTGAACGATGCGATTGCATTCGCCCAGGAGCAGCAGATTCCGTTCGAGGTGGTGCCCACCCAAGAGCTCGGCCGTGCGGAGTACATCCGCAACGATGGCCGGCGCTGCTTCCACTGCAAGGACGAATTGTTTTCGGTAATGGAGAATCTGCGGGTCGCGCGAGGATTCCAGAAGATCGCCTACGGCGTAAATATGGACGATCAAGGCGACTTTCGGCCCGGACAGGAAGCGGCGAGACGTCATCATGTGGCCGCTCCGTTGCTGAGTGCGGGATTGAGCAAGCAGGAAATCCGCGAGTTAGCCCGCCGCGCCGGGCTGCGAGTCTGGGACAAACCGGCATCAGCGTGCTTGTCGTCACGCATCGAATACGGCCGCCCGGTCACGCTCGCCGCGTTGTCCGTAGTCGAGCGGGGTGAGGACGCGTTGCGGGGGTTGGGCTTTCGGCAGTTTCGGGTGCGCCATCACGGCGAAATTGTGCGCATCGAAATCGCGCGCGAGGAATTGCACAAAGCCCTGGCTCCCGACATGGCGGCGGAGTTCACCACGATTTTTAAAGGTCTTGGATTTCGTTTCGTTACTCTCGATCTCGAGGGTTTCCGCTCCGGCTCGATGAATGCATTGCTTCCGGCGGGCCAACTGCGGAGCGTCGGCTAGGTGGCGCGGGCAGCCTGTTTGTCGGGCCGTTCCACGCCGAACCCTTGTGAGATAATCAACTGGTTACTCTCAATGCTGAGGCGGTTTCTGGTGAGCGCAATGCGCCGTTCCTTTGCCATTTTACTGGTCATTTGTCTGGGTTGCGTCGCGCAATCAACTCCTCCCGATGTGGCCAGGAAAATCGAACGGCAGGTGCGCTCTTACTACAGTGTCCCGGCTGACGTGAGCGTTTCTGTGGGTGCGGTCACGCCCAGTAATGACTGGCCCGGCTATGATGCGGTTGTGGTGACGCTGGATAGCGCGAGCGATGGCAAGAAGCAAGATCTGAAGTTCCTGATTTCCCGCGACCGCAACACCATGTTGCGAATGATCAAGTTTGACCTGACCAAAGATGCCTTCGCTGATGTGATGAGTAAGATTGACGTTAGCGGGCGCCCCTCGCGCGGGGCAAAGTCAGCCAAGGTCGTGGTCGTGAACTACGACGACTTCGAGTGCCCGTTCTGCTCGCGGATTCACCAAACCCTGTTTCCGGAGATTATGAAGGAGTACGGCGACCGCATCGAGATCATTTACAAAGACTATCCGCTCGAGGAGATTCATCCCTGGGCAATCCACGCGGCGGTGGACGCAAACTGCCTCGCCGAGCAAAACGGCGATGCATTCTGGGATTTCGCCGACTACATCCACGCCAACAAACGGGAAGTGGACAGCGAGAGAACTCTCGGAGCGCGAATGGAGGCGGTAGACAAGATAGCCGTACTGCAGGGACAGAAACACGGCCTGGACGGGGCCAAGCTGCAGTCCTGCGTGAAAGCTCAGAAAGAAGACGCGGTCCGCGCTTCGATGAAGGAAGGAGACGGACTTGGCGTCAACTCCACGCCGACCATGTTCATCAACGGGCAAAAAATCGAGGGGGCGGTTTCGGTCCGCGAGTTGCGCGCAGCACTCGATCTTGCGTTGCGTGACGCGGGACAGCCTGTTCCGAATCATGACACGGCGGCGGGTCCGGCAAACTAAATTCTGCAAGATCAGGACGGCGAAAAGAGTTCTGGTTCATCACGGGGCGGAAGCTGAGATTGCCTGGCAGCTTCGGTAATGGGGAAAGGAAAAATTCCGTTGCGAGAGAATCGTGGGGTAGTGCGGATAACCGGCGCCCTCTGCGCCGGCGTGATAATGGTCGGCCTGGCGGGCTGCAATTCGCAGGCAGGCGGCGACGTGATGGCTACGGTGGACGGGCGCAAAATTTTCCGCAGCGACCTGGACAAGTATTACAACAACCAGGTTTCCTCTGCGCAGCAGGCTCCCACCGGCGAGCAGGCAACGGCTCTCCGGCTGAACATCCTGCACCAGATGATTGATGACGAGATCCTGATGCGCCGCGCCGAGAAGCTGGGATTGCTGGCGACCGACGAGGAAGTCGACCGCAAATATAACGAGATCAAATCGCCGTTTACCCAGGAGGAATTCGACAAGCGGCTGCAGGAGAAGAAAATCACCGTCGCTGATTTCAAGCGTGATATCCGGCGCTCGATCACGGTTGAGAAGGTCATGAACAAAGAGGTTTCGTCGAAGATTAATGTCACGGATCAGGACATCAGCGACTACTACAATGCCCACAAGTCCGAATTCAACCTGATCGAGCCACAGTATCATCTGGCCCAGATCATGGTGACGCCCATGCCGAATCCGCAAGCTCACAACCAGAATGAGAAAGCGCAGAACGAGGGCGACGCGCGCAAGAAGATCCAGATGATCGCCAACCGGCTCGACAGTGGCGACGATTTTGCCACCCTGGCCATGAAGTACTCCGAAGATCCGGAGACGTCGGGCAACGGCGGCGATCTCGGAACCGTTCCCGAATCCTCGTTGCGAAGCACGGATCAGTTGACGCGCGATGCCGTCATGAAGCTGAAACCCGGACAGTACAGCGGAATCATAGGCGTAGTGAACCCGGCGACCAAACAGGCGCTCGGATATCGCATCGTCAAACTCGTGGCGAAAGAACCGGCAGGGCAGCGCGATCTCTCCGACCCGCGAGTACAGCAGGCGATTCGTTCACAGCTTCATGACCGGCGCGAGCAGTTGCTGAAGGAGGCCTACTACGAAGTTTTACGGGACTCGGCGCGAGTAGAAAACTACTACGCGAAAAAAGTGCTCGACAGCACTGGAGTGGTCGAAAAATAGTTCACCATGTTGGGCGACGTGCGGGCTATTCCACGATCGCCAGAACGTCTCCCGCATTTACGGTTGCACCTTCGGCAACCAGGATCTTCTGGATCGTTCCCTTCTTTGGCGATTTGAGTTCGTTCTGCATCTTCATCGCTTCCACCACGATTACGCCGGCGCCGCTTTCTACCTCGCTGCCGGTCGCAACGAGCACGCGAACCACCTTCCCCGGCATGGGCGCGGTCAATTTGCGTGGTCCATCTTCATTGCCTGCGCGCGTCCGCGCCCGCAGCGAACGAGGATCGCGAACGTCCGCCGCAAAACGCTGACTGCCCACCCAAAGATGCTGCTCTCCGGCAACCCGCTCGCACTTCACTTCATAAGCCCGGTTCCCGATGCGGAGCGAAAGCACGTCGGGGCGCGCCAACACGGCATCCACTTCGAATGCACGCCCGTCGAGACGGCACGTCCAGCGGTCCTCGGCGCGGCTGAGCTCCAGCCTGTGGGACTTGCCGTTGATGGATACTTCGTAAACCATGAAAGTTCGCTTGCGGTGGCTTTCTAGCGCAACGCCTCTCGACGCGCCACCGCTTTCCAGTTCGAAGTTGTCGGGGAAGTCTTGGAATCTCCGTTGTCCACGCCGGGAGCAACTCGCTCTCGAGCCTCCGCTGCGGACGGCCCGAGCGCGGCGAACAAACCGGCAGCAATGGCGGCAACATCCGCCGCTTCTTTATCCTGCTCCTGCGCGGCAAAGTCCGATGAATCGGGCTTCTCCTTGAGCAAGCGATCGAGAAAACCGGTATCAAAGCGGGCGGCGTGAAACTCAGGATGGCTCAGGATTCGCCGGAACAACGAGATGTTGGTCTTGATGCCGCCGACGAAATATTCGTTCAACGCGCGGGTGAGCCGGCTGATGGCCTGTTCGCGGTCCGTCCCGTAGCCGATCAGCTTGGCCAGCAGCGGATCGTAATCGAGCGGGACCGTCCAGCCCTCATACATCCCGCTGTCGCGCCGGATTCCCGGTCCCGATGGTTGCAACAGCAGGGTGATTCTGCCTGGGCTGGGAAGGTAGTTGTTATCCGGGTCCTCGGCGTAGATGCGGCACTCGATGGCGTGACCGCGAATCTGTATGTCGCTTTGCGAAAACGGCAACTTCTCCCCGGCCGCAATGCGAATCTGCAGATGGACGAGGTCGAGGCCGGTGATCAACTCGGTGACCGGATGTTCGACCTGCAGGCGCGTGTTCATCTCGAGAAAGTAGAAGTCCTTCCGCTGGTCCACGAGAAATTCCACGGTGCCGGCATTGGTGTAATTGGCCGCCTTCGCCACCTGCACCGCGACCTCTCCCATCCGGCGGCGCATGTCGGGATCAACCACCGGCGAAGGCGCTTCCTCGACGACTTTCTGATGGCGCCGCTGCAGTGAGCACTCACGCTCGCCGAGGTAGACGGTATTTCCGTGTTCGTCGGCCAGCACCTGCATTTCGATGTGCCGGGGATTGAGAATGGCTTTTTCGATGTAAACTTCGCTGTCGCCGAAGGAGCGCTCGGCCTCGCTGCGCGCGCCCTCGAGGGCGGATTTCAGGTCGTGGCGGTGATGCACGAGCCGCATTCCCTTGCCACCGCCGCCGGCAGCCGCTTTCAACATGACCGGATATCCGATGCGTTCGGCCATCTGCTCGGCCTGTTCGACTGATTCGAGGCCGCGCGAAGTGCCGGGAACGATCGGGACTCCGGCACGCTCCATCGCTTGCCGGGCCTGGGTTTTCGATCCCATGGCATTCATGGCTTCAGCGGTCGGACCGATGAACTTGATTCCGGCTTCCACGCACGCGCGGGCAAACCTGGCATTCTCCGAGAGAAATCCGTAGCCGGGATGGATCGCCTCTGCCCCGGAACGCCGGGCGACGCTTAGAATCTTGGCGATGTTCAGATAGGATTCGACGGCCGGCGGCGCGCCGATCGGGTGGGCTTCATCGGCCTTGCGAACATGCAGGGCAGCGCGATCCACATCAGAGTACACGGCGACCGCGGCGATTCCCAGCTCGTGGCAGGCGCGGATCACGCGGACGGCAATTTCGCCACGGTTGGCGATGAGGATCTTCTTAAACATGAGGCAGCTTCGGGGCTGAAAATCTTGCGGTCGCTGGGGCAACCGGACCGGACATTTTAATGCAGGACTTGCTTTTCTGCAGTGCTCTTGCGGATTTACCGGGCTTCTCTGACTGCGGCCGATTCGGGCTTGACCATCCCGAAAATCCGGCTCTCGTAGTACTCTTTGCGCAGGACCGATGATATTCACGCAGAGCGTAAAGCAGCATTGAAAAATCCGGACAAAGATTCGCCACGAGCACAATCCGAGGCCTACCGTACGTTTCTCGGATTGCTCGGCGCGGCGTGTGGCGCCATCCGGCTGGTGTGCCTCGATTGCAAGCCCTTCTGGGCGGACGAGTGTTTCAGCGCGGTCATGGCCCGCTTGAAATGGAAGGATTTTGTGCTTCTGTTGTGGTCGCGCGAAGCGAACATGACGTTGTATTACCTCCTGCTCAGGGGATGGATTCACTTCGGGCAAAGCGAATACTTCCTGCGCAGCCTCTCCGTACTCTTCGCCGCTGCGACTGTACCGGCTATTGGGTGGCTGGGCGGCCAGCTGTTCGGGCGCCGAGCTGGCTTCATCGCCGCCGCGCTTTTCATGTTCAATGCCTACAGCGTCCGCTACAGCCAGGAGGCGCGCAGCTATGCGCTTTTCGTCCTGCTGGCGACGATTTCGTCGGGCTTTCTGATCGCTTACCTGCGAGCACCCACAGTCAAGAACCGGGCCGGCTACATTCTGGTCAGTGTGCTGGCAGTCTATGCGCACTTTTACATGCTCCTGCTCTTGGCGGCGCATTTTCTGTCGCTGTTCTGGCTGGATGGATTGAGCGACAAGGCTCGAGCTGGGTTGCGGCGCGCCTGGGTAACCATCGGAATCTGCGAGGTGCCCCTCGTGATCTTCATCGTCAAAACGCGGACTCGTCCGATTCTCTGGATTCCTCGGCCGGGAGTGCGTGATTTACTGGAGTTCTTTGAGCATCTTTCTGGGGGCGTGAACTGGTTGCTTCCTACCGCTTACTTGATCGCTATCGCGATGGCCTGCGCTCGCTCGAATGCGAAAATCCACCGCCAGGGTTGGGAGGCCTGGCGTACGCAGTTTCTGCTGATCTGGTTGCTATTTCCGATGCTGGTGACGGCGTTGCTTTCTGCTTTTCTCCCTGTGTTTCTCGGTCGATACCTGATCTTCTGCCTGCCGGCGCTGGTGATCCTCTGCGCCCGGGGCGTTACGGGCCTGCCTTATGCGTGGCTCCGTGTCGCCGCTGTGAGCGCGATACTGGCCTTGTCAGTGCAGGGAGTTCTCTTCGCCTACGGGCACGACTTCGACCAGGAGCGCGACGCCGCAGGCGCCGCCACCAATTTCATTCTCGATCACGCCGAAGCCGGCGACGGCATCATCCTGCATTTTTCACTCGCGCGAGCCCCGTACGAATTCTTCCGTTCGAAGCGGGCGCCTACATCCCGACCCGAGCCGGAGATTCTTTATCCGCGACACGGCGATGCTCTCGACTATCGTGATTTCCGTGGCGTGCCCACCGCGGCCCTGCTTCAGAGTGCAGCACCGGGCCACCCGCGAGTCTGGGTGATGCTGATGTACGCCGAGGAGAACGGTAAGCCCGATCCGGCTACGGAGATGCTGGGCAGGGTTCTTCTGCAAGCGTATCCCTCGCTGCAGCGCTGGGAATTCCCGAAGGTGGAACTGCGTCTTTACAGCAGAAACTGACGGCAACTAGCGCTGGGCTGCGCTGAGATTCTGCCGGTTGGGCAGATTCTTGCGCGTGATCGAACCCCGGATATGATTCCATGTAACCACCCAGGGAACGACGAGGGAGAACAATAATCTTGCCGCCAGTACACGCGCTCCGGAGCCGCGCAAATCCCGCCAGTCGAGCCGGTAGGCGAAATAGACTTCGAGCACCAGCACGCAAAGCAGCGGGACGACCGTGCGGAAGGCGAGCAGCACAGCGGCGACCTCGAGCACGCAGCGGAGCAGATTTCGCATCAGGCGGGCCGGGCGCGCGCCGGAAACGCCGTCGCTGACCGCGTAGCTGGCGAGCTGAGCAAGAGCCGACTTAAAAGTGTTTTGCGGAGAATAAACGGCCTTCGCTGCGTGAACAAAGGCTGGAGCTGTAACCGCACGTGCCCTCTGATCGAAGACAGTGTCCTCGCCGAAGAGCAGCTCTTCAGGAAATCCTCCCAGGCGCTGCCACAAATCCTTGCGAAAGGCCATGGATCGTGCCGTACAAGATTTCGTGGGAGCGTTGACGTCTAACTTGATTCCGAGAAACGGCGCCGAGGCTAGGTCCCAGACCGTGCGGTTTTGAGGATCCAGGCACGAGCCCCCGACGGCGTATTCGGCCCGGCCCGCGCGAATTGCGGCGGTAAGATTCTCCAGCCACTCGGGCGGGTAAAAGCAGCCGGCATCTGCGCACGCAATTACCGGAGAGGACGCGGCCGCGATGGCGACGTTGCGTCCGCGCGCGATCGGGCCGGGACAATGTGCCAGGCGGCAAGTCTCGTCGCGAATTGGGATGAGAGCTGGATACTTTCGCTTCGCAGCTTGCAGATGCTCCCATGTGCCATCGCTCGATCCGCCGTCGACAATGACCACTTCCGCCGGCGCCTGCGACTGCGCCGCCAGGCTTGCAACCAGCCGGTCAATATCGCCCACTTCGTTGAGGACGGTGGCGATTACGCTGACTGGGGGCATGCTCTCCAAGGTTGTTAAGGGTTGACCGCTCTCGGGGGCAGGTTGCCAACCATGAGCGCCGAAAGCTATCGTAAACCTTCGTGCCGGATCCCGCTCAATCTGTGCCGGTAGTTGCTCCGGAAATTCCGGCGTCTCGCCGATTCTTCCGCCGCGTGAACAGCGCCCTCCTGCAATGGAGCCCCATCTACCGCCTCTATCTGCGAATGAAATTCGGCGCGCCCCGTATGAATGGGGTTCCGATCAGGAGCGGCTCGGAGGCCCGACTGGCCAACGCAACCCTGAAGACTCGCCAGGAGTGGCAGGCGGCGTTTGAACGAGCGAAAGCTTCCCACCTGCCGCTGCATCGTGCTCCGGAGAAGAATTGGGACCATCTGGCCGCGGTAGAAGCAATACTGGCCTCAACCCCCAGAACGGCGCGAATTCTCGACGCCGGCGCGGAGTTCTACAGCAATGTGCTGCCCGCGCTTTTTCTCCACGGCTACAGGGAACTGTACGGAATCAATCTTTCTTTCAGCGACGAAGCGCGGCGCGGGCCGATCCGTTACCTGCCGGGTGATCTGACACGAACACCGTTCCCCGATGCCCACTTCGACGCCATCACCTGCCTCAGCGTGATCGAGCATGGCGTGCCTCTGGAGGCTTATTTCCGGGAGATGCACCGCCTGCTGCAACCCGGCGGACGGCTCATCACTTCCACCGATTACTATCCCATGCCGGTCCGCAGCGAAGGCATGAGCGCCCACGGAGCTCCAATCAAGATATTCTCCCGGTCTGAAATTGAGGCAGCGCTGTCTCTGGCCGGAAAGATTGGCCTCCGCCCGACGACTGACCTTGATCTCGAATGCACCGACAAACCCATTCGCTGGGAGCCATACGGTCTGGAATACACTTTTGTGATATTCACCCTGCGGAAAGAAGCATAGCCCGACAGGAAAATAGAAAAGCCTCCTTCGCTTCGCGAAGGAGGCTTGAACTTTCTTCAGATTTCTATTTTGAGTCCGTTGTGATGCCGCCATTCTGGCTCTGCGCAGCCTTTTCCGCTTTGGCCTTCTTTACGCGGAGGGTCTCGTCTACCCAGTGGTCGGCGGTTTTGAGATCCTCCTCGCGGCCGGCGAGATCGTCGCACTCCACGTCCGCCTTCTCGCGGTACATCAGGTTCATGTAAGCCATGGCATCGTCGTAGTCCGGGCGCAACTGAATGGCCTTGTTCAGGCTGTCAATGCCTTCCTGAATCGCCGGCGCATTCTTGACGTGCAGCTCATCGCAGGCCTGCTTTTGATCCTTGTTTTTGGGATTCAGGTGTTCTTCCGGCTTCATTCCCAGTGCGGCGCGCTTTTCCATACGCGGCTGGTAGCAGGCGGTCCAGTCAATCACCCCGACCGAGTAATAGGGCTCGGGATCGTTCGGGTCCGCATCGGAAGCCAGCCGGTAGTATTTCTTGGCGTCGTCCCACCTCTTCATGTTCAGGTAGAGGTAAGCAATGCCCTTGGCGCTGTTCACTTTTTGCTCGCGGGAAGGATTCGCGTCAATCACTTTCTGGTATTGATCAATGGCCTGCTGCGCATCACGCAGGTTGTCCGGAGAGTCAACGCCCGGAATGTACTGCGAAACGTAAGCGGTCGCGAGATACATGCGCGCGTTGATCAGGCTGGGGTCGAGTTCGACGGCCTGCTGGAAGTGATCAATGGCCTGCTCGTAATGAGAGTTCTTGTAGGCCTCGACACCTTTGTTGAGCTGGTCGCGGGCGCGGAGCTTGTTGCAGCCCAGCGATGAAAGCAGGGCCAGCGTGAGGGCGGCCAGCAGGAGTGGCCTGACGTTCTTATTCATTGCGGTATAAGTCTCCTATGGCAGAGCATCCTAGGCCCAGAGACCGCCCTTTTGCAAGGGCCGGCGCGAGCATCCAGACGCTCTAAAACGTCTGCACCCTCGCGCCTTACCCCAACCGATGAGCCTGAGCGTTTCCGGGTATAGCGAGCCAGATCAGTTGCCGGCTTCGATCTTGGCGGTAATCAGACCGACTTTGTCCACACCGGCGGCGTGCGCGATGTCAATCACCTGGGCGACGTTGTTAAAGGGGATGGGGTCATCGCCTTTGACGAACATCACCTTCTCCGCGCGCTGCTTGTAGATGTCGGTTAAACGACCTTCGAGATTGTCCCAGGTCGCGTCTTCGTTATTGATCTTCAAGCCGGGTTCCTGTCCAGGGCCGCGATCCACCAACTGCACGACGATGGTGCGGTCAGGCGTGTTGTTCTTGGGAGCATTCGGCGGCGGGGGCTGGGGCACCAGAGCGTCCAGGCCCTTCGGCGTCACCGGCGAGATCACCATGAAGATGATCAGCAGCACCAGGAGCACGTCAATGAGCGGTGTGACGTTGATATTTGCACTTTGGCCTCCGCTCGGGCCAACTGCCATTCCCATGGTCGTTCTCCTCTATTGCCCAGCCCCGGCCGGAGCCGGCGGGGCGCTTGGAGCCGTTTTGCGTTGATCGGTCAGCAGGCCGAGATCATCCACACCGGCGGCGCGCACGGCGTCCACTACCTGCACCACGGCGCCAAAGTGAGTCCGCATGTCGGACTTCACATAGACCTGCTTGTTCTGCTGATTGACCGCCAGGCGGTCCTTCACCTTCGTGGTCAGATTGTCCACCGAGATCTGATCGCTGCCAAAGTAGACCTGCCCGTCGCGGGTGATGGACACCAGCATCGCGTCTTCCTTGTCGGCATCTTCCATGGCGATGGGGTTGTTCACCTTGGCCATGTCCACGCTCACGCCTTTCTGCAACATGGGCGTGACCACCATGAAGATGATCAGCAGCACCAGCATCACGTCCACCATGGGCGTGACGTTGATGTCAGAGCTGATCTTGGCCCCCTCGTTTCGTTTGGCTAATGACATAGCTGATATCTCCTGACGGCCCGTGGGCTGTCCCTTTTGGATCGGGAAGGCCGGCGCCGGATGTCTCCGGCGCCGGACAAGCAACTCACTGCGGAACCGTCTTACCGGCGATCGCCGCGCTTCTTCAGGAAGTAGTCAATCAGCTCGCTCGACGAGTTATCCATCTCGACGTCGAACGCTTCCACGCGACCGGTTAGATAGTTGAACATCATGACGGCGGGGATGGCGACGAGCAGCCCGATGGCCGTCGTAACCAGCGCTTCGGCGATACCGCCGGCGACCGCCGCCAGACCGGTGGCCTTGGTGTTGGCGATGCCGGTGAAGGCGTTCAGAATGCCCATCACCGTGCCGAACAGTCCCACGAAGGGAGCGGTTGAGCCGATGGTGGCCAGTCCGCCCAGTCCGCGCTTCAATTCGGCGTGGACGATGGCTTCGGTGCGCTCCAGGGCGCGCTTGGAAGCCTCGATAGTCTCGCCTGGGATGGCGCCGGGGCTATCCTGGTGGGCCTTGAATTCCATCAAGCCGGCGGTGACAACCTTGGCCAGATGGCTCTTCTTATTGCGCTCGGCGACCTTGATGGCTTCGTCAATGCGGCCATCGCGCAGGGCGCCGGCGACCGCGGGAGCGAAGGCTCGCGACTGCTTGCGGGCCGCGCTATATGCCATGGCGCGATCGATCATGACGCCGATCGACCAGCCCGACATGATGAAGAGAATAATTACAACAGACCGCGCCACCCAGCCCATCTGCTTCCACAGGCCCAGCGGATCGGTCGGCATGCCACCGCCTTCCTGGAGCATCCAGGTGGCCGCGGCCGGAATGTGACTGAGAATGACGCCTACGTGAGTTGCCAGCATGAGTTGCTTTTCCTCCTCGGAACTCTACTCTCGTGAGAGAGAACTTCTTGTTGAGATGCGGTGATGCGCGTTTCCGCTGTGCCGGCCGCCGGCGCTGCCGAATTTCCGGCGCGATGCGGCTTTCGCCGCCGCGGCGCCAACCGGTCCAACGTACCAGAAATGGAGACTAGGTACGGTAGCCTTATCCGAGCGCCGTCAGAATGCCGCTCCCGGCCACCGTAAAGCTTAAGGTGGGTAGGGGAGGGCGATCACACAGTTCCAATCCAATCAAAACAGCCAGAAACTCGAGTGCCAAGCCGCGAGGCCTAGCCTCCGGCGAGCGTGAAGTTTACCTCGACCTGCGTCTCGACCTCAACCGGCTCGCCGTTCAGCAGGTAGGGTTTGTACTTCCACTTCTTCACAGCTTCGATTGCAGCCGGAGCCAGCATCGGGTGCCCGCTGATCAACTGCAGGTT
>Ga0070733_10000800_pt1 | contig 24560 bp, 17 predicted proteins | sample Coa_R1_9_FD_66450 | JGI IMG/M metagenome (GOLD analysis project Ga0070733, IMG submission 66450) | Surface soil microbial communities from Centralia Pennsylvania, which are recovering from an underground coalmine fire - Coalmine... | ecosystem: Environmental > Terrestrial > Soil > Unclassified ...
TGCGCTGATTGTTCAGCTGGTAGAAGAAATCGCTGCGGCCCAGCATTGCGAGCGTCGCCTCCGGATGGTCGAGCAGCTCGCGATAGCCCTGCAGGCTCAGGATCGGGTTCGGGATCAGCTCCAGCCTGCCGCCGCGCACCGCGAAGCGGGGCTTGGCGAACGGCAGGCCGCTCTGGAAGTATACGAACGGGCGGAAGACGTTGACCACCCGGTTGATGTTGTCGGACATGAAGCCGATGAGCACCACCCGCGGCTGGAAGCGCGACCCCAGCTCGCGGTAGCGCAGATACGCCTGATCGATGCCGTAGCCCGGAACGCCGAAGTTCATCACCTCGAGCGCCGGATCGAGCCGCTGCAGGCCCGCTTCCCAGGTGGCGTCGTCCGGCACGTCGCTCGAATGGGTGAAGGAGTCGCCGAAGGCCGCGACCCGCAGGCGCCCCGGCAGCGGCGCCGGGGCGTAGTCGTGATCGGCCCGCAGGCCCTGGCCGTTGGCGTGGTAGCCGGCGTTCGCTGCATGTGGTCCGATGGTCCATCCCAGGCTGGGGCTGAAGACCAGATAGCTGGGCGTGCCGGAGAGGTAGCTGGCCAGGACGGAGCGGTGGCGCTCCGAGAGGTCCTGCAGGTGCTCCGGCGCGTACTCCAGGTCCTTGTACCGGCGGAGCGCCCACAACCCCCCCAGGCAAACCAGCTCGGTGAAGCCCCAAAGGAGCCCGCAGCCGACGGCCAGGAAAACCAGCCGCTTCCTCGCGGAGGGTGACTGCACGGTCATCGGCGCCGGCGGACTCGTCAGACCCCGAAATACCTGGCGTCCGGATGATGGAAGACCAGCGCCGAAACGCTGGCCTCCGGGTCCATCATGTCGCCTTCGGTGAGCTCCACCCCGGCGTCCTCCGGCGTCAGCACCGCGAACAGCTGGCGCTGGAAGGCGAGATCCGGGCAGGCCGGGTAGCCGAAGCTGTAGCGCTTGCCGCGGTAGCGGGCGGCGAGCGTCTCCTGCAGCGTCGCCGCCGGCGGATCGGGGAACCCCCAGCGGCGGCGCAGGCAGGCGTGCAGATACTCGGCGGCGGCTTCCGCGGTCTCGAGCGCCAGGGCGGCGAAGGCATGGCTCTTGAGGTACTCGCCGCGGCGCTTCCACTCTTCCACCCGCTCGCGCACGCCGGCACCGGCAGTGGTGACGAACAGCGCCAGGTGATCGCCTGGGAGAACGTAGTCCGCCAGGCACAGCCCGCCCTCGCGGGCCTGGCGCGGGAAGTCCCAGGCCGCCACCGGCCTCCCCGAATCGGGATCGGAAAGGGTGATGCGCTCGCCGGCCGCCGCCGCCGGGAAGAAACGCCAGACCGCCCGCGCCTGCAGGGCGCCGGCACGCGCCTCGTCCTGCAGCTCGCCGATCACCGCCTTGAGCTTCCGCAGCTTCGGATCGCCCTGCTCTTCGAGCTGGCGCACCGCGCCCTTGAGCCCGAGGTGCTTGCCGTAGACCATCTGCGGGTTGAGGTAGCGCCAGACGCCGTCGAGATCGAGCTCGGCGAGGTGGCGGTCGAGGTCCGGCGGCGGCGGCGGCGGCAGGTCACGGCGCACCGCGTCGCGGGCCATCGCCGCGGGACCGGCGGCCGGCGCGCTGCCAGCGCCGGCGCCGCCCTCGGCCTCGGCATCGGTGCGCAACAGCTCGCCGACCTCCTCGGCCAGGCCGTGACGCCGCTGAGGATCGGTCAGCCGCTCGACCAGGGTGAGGCCGTGCATCGCGTCCTTGGCGTAGGTGCAGAGCGCACCGTAGGCGGGCGCGATCTTGCGGTGGGTGAAGCGCCGGGTGAGCGCCGCGCCGCCCACCAGCAGCGGCGTCTCGATGCCCACCGCCGCCAGGTCGCCGGCGGTCACCACCATCTGCTGGGCGCTCTTGACCAGCAGCCCCGACAGGCCGATGACGTCGGGCTGGTGCTCCCGCACCGCCTGGATCAGCCGCTCGGAGGGCACCTTGATGCCCAGGTTGACGACCTGGAAGCCGTTGTTCGACAGCACGATGTCGACCAGGTTCTTGCCGATGTCGTGCACGTCGCCCTTGACCGTGGCGAGCAGCACCTTGCCGCGGCCGTTGCTCCCGGCCTTGTCCATGCGCGGCTCGAGATAGGAGACCGCGGCCTTCATCACCTCGGCGCTCTGCAGCACCTCGGCGACGATCAGCTGGTTGTCGTTGAACAGCCTGCCGACCTCCGCCATGCCCTTCATCAACGGGCCGTTGATGACGTCGAGCGGCGTCGGGTAGGCGGCGTCCGCCAGCACCTCCTCCAGATCGGCTTCGAGCCCCACCTTGGTGCCCTCGACCACCGCCCGGGCCAACCGCTCGGCAACCGGCAGCGCCGCGCGCGCCTGGGCGGCGCCGGCGTGGGCCTTGGCGTCGGCGCCGCGGAACCAGGCGGCGAAAGCCTCCACCGCCCGGTCGCCGGATTCGACGTCGCCGACCGGCAGGAAGATCAGCTCCTCCGCCAGGGTGCGCTCCGCCTCCGGGATGTCGGCGTAACGCGCCAGCCGCTCGGTGTTGACGATGGCGGCGTCGAGGCCGGCCTTGGTGCAGTGGTAGAGGAAGACCGAGTTGAGCACCTCGCGGCCCGCCGGCGGCAGGCCGAAGCTGACGTTGGAGACGCCCAGGATGGTCTTGGTGTCCGGGAACAGCTCCTTGACGGCGCGCACCCCTTCGATGGTCTGCGCCGCCGACCCCAGGTAGGCCTGGTCGCCGGTGCCGCAGGGAAAGACCAGGGCGTCCCACCAGATGTCCTCGGGCGGCACCCCCATCTCCTCGACCAGGATCTGGTAGCTGCGGCGGGCGACCTCGAGCTTGCGCTCGACGGTCACCGCCATGCCCTTCTCGTCGATCAGCCCCACCACCACCGCGGCGCCGAAGCGCCGCGCCAGCGGCACCACCCGCTCGAACCGCACCCGGCCGTCCTCGAGGTTGATGGAGTTGAGCACCGCCTTGCCCTGGCACCAGGTGAGCGCCCGCTCCATCACCGCGGCGTCGGTGGAATCGATCATCAGCGGCACCTTCACCAGCCGCACCAGCCGGTCCATGAAGGCCTCGACGTCCGAGATCTCATCGCGGTCGGGGTCCTGCAGGCAGACGTCCAGCACCTGCGCCCCGGCACGCACCTGCGCCCGCCCCACCTCCGCCGCCGCCTCGTGCGCGCCGTCCTGGATCAGCCGCTTGAACTGGCGGCTGCCGAGCACGTTGGTGCGCTCGCCGACCAGCAGCGGCCGGGTGTCGGGATCGAGCTCGACCGCCTCGAGGCCGGAGAGCAGGCTGCGATGGTGGTGCGGGACGCGCCGCGGCGGGCGGCCGGCGGCGGCGGCAACCAGCGCCGCGACGTGGGCGGCGGTCGAGCCGCAGCAGCCGCCCACCAGGTTGAGCCAGCCGGCGTCGAGGAAGCGGCCGATGACGCGCACGAAGTCCTCGGGGGTCTCGCCGTAGCAGCCGTTCTCGTCGGGCAGGCCGGCGTTGGGCACCACCCCGACGCGGGTGCGCACCAGCTCGGAGAGGGTGCGGACGTGATCGGTCATCAGCTCCGGGCCGGTGGCGCAGTTGAGTCCCAGATACAGCAGGTCGGCGTGCAGCAGCGCCACCGCCAGCGCCTCGGCGTCCTGGCCGCCGAGCATGGTGCCGGTCGGTTCGATGGTCGCTGACACCGCCACCGGCAGCCGCCAGCCGGCCTCGGCCCCGGCGCGCTCGATGCCGATCAGGCCGGCCTTGATGTTGCGGGTGTCCTGGCAGGTCTCGAGCAGCAGGTAGTCGGCGCCGCCGGCCATCAGGCCGAGCGCCTGCACCCGGAAATGCTCCTCGAGCTCGCCGAAGGTGATGCCGCCGGTCACCGAGATCGCCTTGGTGGTGGGCCCCATCGAGCCGCAGACGAAGTGCCGCGGCCCGGCACCGTCCAGCTCGTCGTGACGGGCGCAAGCGGCGCGGGCGAGGCGCGCGGCGGCGGCGTTGAGCTCGAAGGCGCGGTCGGCCAGACCGTACTCGGCGAGCACCAGCGGCGTGCCGCCGAAGGTGTTGGTCTCGACGACGTCGCAGCCGGCGCCGAGGTAGCGCTCGTGCACCGCGTCGACGACGTCGGGACGGGTGGCGCAGAGGTTCTCGTTGCAGCCTTCGAGCTCCGGCCCGCCGAAGTCGGCGGCGGTGAGGGTGAAGCCCTGCAGGGCGGTGCCGGTGGCGCCGTCGAGCACCAGGATCCGCTCGGCCAGCGCCGCCGTCAGAGCGGCGGTGCGCTCGTCGAGATCGGCTGGCCGAGGGGGCAAGGGGACTGCGAAGCGATGATCGGTCAACGGTGTCTCCAGGCGGCGGGGGTGCGGTGTCTGCGCGCGGCACGCTCCGCGGCGCGCGCAACAAAAAACCCGCCTCGTCTGGCATCACGAGAACGGGTCCTTGACAACGCCGACTGCCGGACACTTGGTTGTCGCTACCGCGACCGCATCCTCGCATCGAACCACTCAGGCCGTTTCGACCAACGGGCCCAAATGCGAGAGGGCACCTTGGGTGTCCGCCCCAGGTTGCCGAGCCCGGCTTCGCCGGACCGCTCGTAATGCCGCGCCTACCTTAACACAGGCGGCGGCGAAGTCCAAGGGCAACGCTGCTGATGACGCTGGCTGCCGGTGCGCTATGGCACGGGGCAGGGAGCGGGAGCGTCGAAAGCGACACTGGTGGTCACCATGGTGTCGCCGGGGCCGCCGGGCCGGCTGGCGTAGGCAAGAACTGCCTCGTCGCCGATCGCCTGGCCGGCTACGACTCCCGCCTGGATCGCCGCGTTGAACAGGATCGTCGCCCGCGCGCCAGGCGGGATGGCACCGCTCCACGCCACCCGGTTGGCCACGTAGTCGACGGACACCGTGCCGCGGTCGGCGGTGGCCGACACCAGGCTGAGGTCATCCCAGGAGAGCGCATCCACGAGCTGCGTGCTCGGCACCTCGTCGAGCTCGCATTTCCCCAGGTTCGTCAGCGCCAGGGTGTAAAGGACGGTGCCGTCGCAGGCGGCGCCGACCGTCAATCCGGCGACGATCTCGGTGCTGTCGTGGTGCTGGTCGGCAACGGTCACCGAATAGGACGGCGACAGCGTGGAGTAGCGGGCGTCGGCGCTGGCGGTGGTGAGCTCGATCGCGTAGCTGGTGGTGAGATCGCCCAGGCAGGCCGGATCGTCGACGCTGCGGACCGTCACCGTCTGCGGTTGATTCCAATCCCCCGGCGTGAAGACCAGGGAGGACGGCGTGGTCACGCCGTAGCCGGCGGCGCCGATGAAGCCGACCGCGACGGCGGCGGTCGGCTGGCTGCACAGGGCGACGGTGAACTGATCGGCGGCGCCGTCGTCACCCGTCATCAGCACCGGCGGATGGGCGAGCACGACGGCCAGGCCGGCCAGGTCGTCGTGCAGCGTGACCCTCTCCGTGCTCGGCGCGCCCAGCGCCGCGCCCGGCGGGTCGAGCGTCGGGTCGAGGTGCAGCCTGGCGGTGAAGGTCTCGTCACCCATGCACGGCAGGTCCGGCAGGAAGGCGATCGGCGCCATCCCCGCCACCCCCGGGCGCCGGCCCTGCGGAATGGTGACGGCAACCTGATGGGTCAGGAGCTGGAAATGTGCCCCCGCCGCGGCGGCGGCGCCGATCGCCTCGACCTGCACGGTCACCGGCGCGGCGGTCGGCCGGCCGTCGCTGGTGGCCACGACCAGCGGCAGCTGCACCGTGCCCGCGGACTCCGGGAACGCGGCCTCGCCGGCCGCCAGCCGGACGGTCACCGTCTGGCCGGAAGGAACGGGCGGCACCGGTTGGGCGGGAGCGAAGAGGTAGGCGGCGCCCGCGCCTCCGTCCTGCAGGAAGGCGCCCACGAGGATGGCGCCGTCGCGAATCGCCGCCTCGAAGCCGAAGTTGGCGCCGGCCTGGGGCTGTGGCGACATGAGGGTGAGGTCGAGAGTGCCGTTCGAGCGGAACAGGTAGGCCGCTCCCTGGCCACCGCTGGCGAGGCGGGCGCCGGCGACGATCTCCTTCTGGCCCAGGCGATCGAAGGCCATGGCAACACCAAGCTGGGCGCCGGGAGCGACGCCGGCCTGGAGCCTTACCGGCTGCGGGAGCCCCTGGGACCCCTGGACCTGGGCCAGGCTGTAAAGGTAGGCAGCGCCGGCCTCCGTGCCGTTGCCGGCGTCCAGCGGCGCGCCCACCACGAGCTGATTGCCGCTCAGCGCCACGGCGTAACCGAAGGCGGCGCCGGCCGGCACCGCGGCAGGCGCCGGCAGCGGCTGCTCCTGCCAAGCGGTCTCGCCGGCCGTGAAGACGTAGGCCGCGCCGGCGGGCTCGGCGAGCGGCGCGCCGACCGCCAGGATGCCGCCGTCGAGAGACACCGACTGCCCGAACTGTGCGCCTCGTGCCGGCGGCCCGGGGAGGAGCTTCTGCACCTGGCCCTGGATGCAGCAGGCGTAGACGCTACCGGCGCCGGCGCCGGCCTGGCCGTCGCTGCGAGCGCCCACCGCCCAACCGGCGCCGCTCAGCGCCACGGCGGAACCGACCTCGTCGCCCGCGTGTCCGGGCGGCAGCGGCAACGGCCCCTGCGGCACCACCTGCCCGTCCTCGAGGTCGGAAAGGTCAAACTGGTAAGCCGCGCCGGTCCGCGCCCCGGAGCCGTCGTGGGCCCGCGGCGCACCGACCAGGAGCCGGGTGCCGTCGATGGCGACGTCGAAGCCGAACCAGTCGCCGGCGGCCCCGGACAGCGGCGGCGCGGCCTGGCGGCAGGTGCCGCCGGCGGGGCAGAGGAACAGGAAGACCGCGCCGGACTGCGAACCGCCCGCGGCGGAAAGATAGGCCCCCACCGCGACCACGCCATCGCCGGTCGGCAACGCGCCCATCGCCAGCGCCGAGCCGAAGCGGTCGCCGGGGTCGAGGTGGTCCGGTATCAACCGCTGGGACTGAAAACGCGGCGCTGCCGCCAAGAGCGGCGGCGCGCCCCAGCAGGCAACCAGCAGCAGCGCCGCGGCGATGCCGGATCGGCGGCTCGCCCCGATCTCCCGACCTGCCGCCTGAAGGTCAGGCCGCCGGCTGCCTGACCCGGTCAACCCGAGGTTGCCGGTGCCATCGCGCCTCGCCATCGGCGCTCGGCTCACCGCGTCACCGGCAGGACGGCGAACGTCGCCGTCACCAAGGAAGGCGCGGCGGCGGGTCGCGCGGCAGGATGGGAGTGGGCGGTGGCAGCGGCGCGGGCCGCGGCGGCAGTGGCATCCGGCCGCTGGAAGGCGGGGAAGAAGCCGACGGTGGCGCCGGCGCTGTCGGCCGCCAGGGGCGCGCCGACCAGGAAGGCACCCTGCGACAGCGCCGCCGCGAAACCGTAGAGGGCATGGGCGGTGGCGGCTCCCGCCGCCGCGGCTCCCGGCATCTCTGCCCAGGTGCCGGCGGCGTCCCGCTGGAAGAGGAACGCGGCGCCGGCAGCCGGCGCGCCGGCACCGGCCGCATGCTGCGGGGCGCCGGCGACCAGCAGGTCGCCGTCGATGCCCACCGACTGGCCGAAACGGTCGCCCGCGTCCGCGGACGCCGGGCTCGGCGCCAGCCGCGCTTGCTGCGTCCAGGGGCCGGTGCCGGTGCTCGCGGCGAAGACGTAGACGGCGCCGGGGCGACCGATGGCGGGGGGTGCGCCCGGCGCGCCGGCGGCGCCTGGCGCGCCGACCGCCAGGGTGTGGCCGTCGCTGCTGACCGCCACCGCCGAGCCAAAGTTGCCGTCGGTCACCGTATCCGCCGCCTGCAACGTGGCGACGGGCATCAGGCTGACGGCAGGCGGGAGGGTGGGCAGGTAGACATAGACCTCTCCCGCCGCCGGCAGCCCGGCACCGCCGGCGTGTGCGGGGGCGCCGGCGACCAGGACTCCCGCGGCCATCGCCAGCGATTCGCCGAAGCGGTCGCCGGCCTGCGGGTCGACCCTGAGCAGCGGCTCTCCCGTGCTGCCCGGCGCGATGCCGGCGTTGGGCACCAGCGGGTAGACACGGACGACGCCCTGCTCGCCGCCGGGCAGGTCCTCGGTAGCGGCGACCGCCAGCCAGGTGTCGTCCAGCGCCACCGCGCGCCCGGTCTGGCGCACTCCCGGCTCGCCGGCCACCGTCGAGACCTCGGTCCAGGGCACCTGCAGGCCGCCGACGAAGACGTGCACCTGGCCGGCCGGCGTCTGCTGGTCCCGCTCCTCCCCGACCGCGCCCACCGCGAGAGTGTCGCCGCGGAGCGCGACCGCGATCCCGAACTGATCCCCTGGCAACCCCCCTTCCAGGACCGTCTCCTCCAGCCAGGTCCTGCCGTCCCAGAAGAACACGTAAACCCGGCCGGCGCCGGTCGGCCCGTCGAAACGCGCGCCCACCGCCGCCTGGTTGCCGTCCAGGGCCACCGCGAATCCGCGCTCGGCATTGATCGCCGGCGCCTCGCCGGGCTGCAGGGGAAGGGCGGTCCAGGCCGGGCCGGCGCCGCCGCGGAGCGGTTCGGCGGCGGCAAGCGCCGGGAGCGTGACCGCCGGCCAGACCGCCAGCCAGATCGGCAGCAGCCACGCCCGGCGCACGCGCCCGCGGCGGCGATCGGACGCAGACGCGCTCGCCCCGTGCGCGGCAGGTCGGGTCATGGATGCCGCACCTTGGGCAGGTCCGATGCCAGGCGCCGCAGATCGAGATCCGGCGGATCCTGGACCAGCGTCTCGCCAGGCATGGTGAAGGCGGGGCCCCCAGCTTCCGGCGAGAGGGTGCCGAGGCGCGGGTCGAGCGGCGAGGGCGGACGCGGCGGCCGGTCGGGCGCAAGCTCGGTCCAGTTGCCCTGGGCCACCCGCACCCGGGCGCCGCCGTTCGCGGTCACGATCACCTCGCCTTCGAGCACCGCCACGCGAGTCGTGCCGTCCGGCGCCACCCGCAGGCAGAGGGCGGTGCCGTGCAGTTCGAGGGTGCCGGCCCTGGTCTTGATCTGTACCTTGCCCTCGATCTGGGTGCGCGGGCGCGGCGTGAAGAAGACCAGGAACTCGCCCACCAGCGCGCGCAGCGTGACCTCGGGGCGGGTGACCTCCTCCACCAGCCATTCTTCGACCACCACCTTGCTGCTGGGGCCCATGATCAGCACGCCGCGCAGGGAAAGATCGGCGGCGGGTGGCGCGACGCGGCCGGCGGCGGCGGGCTGGACGCCAGTGCCGGCCGGGAGGTTCGCGGGAGTCAAGGTGCAGTCGGGAGACGGCGCGCCGCCGGATACCGGCGTGCCGGCGCCGGGTGGCCTGGCGGCGTTCGCGGCAGGGATGCCGAGCCTGATGCGCGCGCCGGCTCCCGCTTGCGTCGCCACCTCCATGTGCAGGCAGATCGGTGATTGCAGGCCGAGCGGGAGGGTCGGGCCCTGCGGCGGCATCGTGCCCTGCACTTCGGGCGCGAGCGAAACGACGGTGCCGACCGCGGTGCCGCCGGGCGCGGCGGCGGCCGCCGCCGGCAGCGCGGCGACGACCAGCAGCAACGTCACGATCCGCGGTCGAGCGAGCATCAGAAGAACCAGCTGATCCCGAGGCCGGCGATCGTCCGGCGATAGGCGAAGAGCGGCATCGCTCCGGGCAGCTCGACGTTCGAGTCGCGCCGGACGTAGCTGGTGCGCGCGGTGAAGGCGAGGCGCTCTCCCAGCATGCGCACCGCGGCGGCCGATCCCCGCCAGCTGGCGTCGTCCCGCACCGGACCGGCCGGCCGGGTGAGGTTCGACTGCGGGTCGTCGAAGCGTTCCTGGCGCCGGTCCACGTCCAGGTAGAGCGTCCAGCCGGCGGCGAGCGGCGCCCCCGCCTCGGCGGCGATCTCCACGAAGTGATGGGCGAAGGCGGCGCCCGCCTGCTGCGCGCCGCCGCTGGCGGCCAGCCGGAGATAACCGCCGCCGCCCAAGTACAGCGACTCGCCGATCCCCGCCGAGAGCTCGCTGCCGCTGCGCCTGAGGTCCCCCGTGGCGTCGCCGGCGAAACGCAACTGGCTGGCGCCGAGGTCGAGGCGGGTGGCCGCCGGACCCGGCCCGTTCACGGTCAGCGCCGCCGCGCCGCCCGCCTGACGCAGGAAGTCGGCGTTGCCCAGCCCCGTCCAGGAACCAGCCGCCTGCAGCAGCAGGGCGAGCCGGCCGTAGCCCACCGGCACGCGGGTATAGCCGAGTGGGCCGGTCAGGAAGCCGCGAGGGTCCTTGCCCCAGGCGAGTTGGGCGAAGCCGCCACCGAGGGAGAGGTCGAGGTCGCCCTGGTTGCGGTAGGCGGAGCGGTTGCCGATCACCCCCAGGCCGAGGCTGAAGCCGCCGCGGTCGTAGAACGGATGGGCCTCGAGCCGCAGGTCGAGATCGCCGCCGCCGTCGGTCGCGGCGCCGGCAGGCCGAGCGCGGGTCAGCGGCAGGAACGTCGCATCGGCGGGCAGCAGGCCCGGGTTCGAGTCATAGGACGCCTCGAGCGAAAGCCGCCCTTCCCAACGCGGCGGCGGGCCGCCGCAGCTCCGCGGCAGGTCGGTGCCGCTCAGCGGCAAGCCACTGGCCGCGGCGGGCGGGGCGGCCGGCACCGCGCCCTGATCGCCGGCAGCCAGCCGCGCGGCGCGCAGGTCAGCGGCCACGCGCTGGCGCCCGGCCTCGGGCGGGCGCCTGGCGGCCAGCGCCGCCGCCAGCGTGCGGGCCGCGGCCGCGGCCCGGCCGAGACGCAGCTCGGCAAGGCCGAGCCAATGGAGCGCGGTGCCGTTCTGCGGATCCGCGGCTACCGCTGCCGCCAGCAGCTCCGCCGCGGCGAGATCCCGGCCCTCCTCGAGCGCCAGGATGCCGTCGGCCAGATCGACCTCGGAGGCAGCGAGCCCCTTGGGCTGGTCTTCCGGCGCGGGCTCCGGCGGCGGCACCGCCGCTGCCGGGGCGGGCGGCGCCGGCGGAGCGGCACGCATGGCGCCGGCGCCGGTCGCCATCAGGGCGAGCACCACCAACGCCGGCACGGCAGCAAGCCGATGGCGGCGACGACGACACGACGCCGGCGGCAAGGCAGCACGCCGATGGCGGCTGCGACGCGACGCCGGCGTGCCGGTGGCGGAGCGCTCCGGGCGCGCGGAGTCCCCGGCGTCGCCATGGTCCAAGTCCAAGGGTCGCCGGCAGTCGGGCACCGAGCCCCGCCGCTGTGGCAGTATGGCCATCGATTCGCTTTTACTTTTAGGTAGTGTTAGCTTGATCGTATTACTCGCATAGTAGCTTGTCAAGCGCCAGCCGCCGCACCTGCGGCATGGGCGCCCGGGAGGCCGGCAACGAAATGGACCGCAAGGCGTTCATCTCGAGCACCAAGATCGATCTGGCGCGCCACCGCGAAGCGGTCAGGGACGCCTTGCTCAAGAACGATTACTTCCCGGTCGAGATGGAGGATTTCGGGGCGCGCGACGTCGACCCGGTCACCGGCTGCCTGCGCCTGGTCGGCGAATCGCTGCTGTTCATCGGCATCTACGCCTGGCGCTATGGCTACGTGCCGCCTGGCGCCACGCGCTCGATCACCGCCGAGGAGTTCGAGCAGGCGCGCCGGCTGGGGAAGCCGAGCCTGTGCTTCGTGGTCGACGAGAGCTATGCCTGGCCGGCAGACCCGGCGGTGCCGGAGGAGAGCCCGGCGAGCCGCGAGGCGCTCAAGGCCTTCAAGAGCAGCCTGCCGCGCATGACGGCCAGCTTCACCACTCCCGAGCAGCTGGCGTTCAAGGTCGTCACCGCGCTGCGCCTCTGGGAGAAGGAGCAGGCGGCCGCGTCGGTCCCGGAACGACGCCGGCTGCTCGACCTGCTGGGCCAGGTGGAGAGGTTCTGGATCCGCAGCGTGCTCGAGCCGGCGATCCCCGACAGCGGCCGGCTCGGCCGCGACCGCGAGGAACGGCGCGGCGACGTCGCCCAGCCCTGGGAGGTGCCGGCATGGAACGAGCGCCCGGAGCCGGTGCTGCTGCCGCGGCGGACGCCGCTCGACCTGTTCGTCGAACGCCCGTGGCGCCTGCTGATCCTCGGCGAGGGAGGCTACGGCAAGACCACCGATCTGCTGCAGCTGACCGAGGGCCTGCTGGCGCTGGCCAACGATCCCACGCAGCCGGTCCCGGTGGTGCTCAAGCTCGCGTCCTGGGGGCGGCGGTCGCGGCATCTCGCCGACTGGATGAGCGGCCAGATCGCCAGCCACTACCGGAACCTCGACGCCGCCCTGGTGCGCGGCTGGATCGACGGCGACCGCCTGCTGCCGCTGCTCGACGGCCTCGACGAGGTCGACCCGACCTGCCGCGACGGCTGCGCGCGCGCCATCAACGAGTTCCTGGCCGGCCACCCGGCGTGCGGCCTGGCGGTGACCTGCCGCAGCGACGTCAACGAGGAGCTCGACCAGCGCCTCGGGCTGCGCGACGCCTACGCCCTGCGGCCGCTGAGCTCGGCGGCGCTCGACGACCTCCTCGCCGGCAGCTGGCCGGGCGTGGAGGCGCTGCGGGTTGCGCTGGCGGAGCCAGACTGGCGGGAGCTGGCGCGCACGCCGCTGCTGCTGGTGATGATGGAGAGGGTGCTGCGCCGCACCGGCGCCGCGGCCCTGGGGACCACGCCGCCAGGCCCGGCGGGGGCGCCGGCCGACGCCGCGGTCCTGGAGACCACACCGCCAGGCACCGTGGGGGCGCCGGCCGACGCCGCGGCTGCGCACTGGCGGGTGCTCTCGCTCTACTTGCAAGAGATGATCGAGCGCCCGGCTCGCCCGCTGCGCTTTCCGGCCGCCACCACTCGCCGCGCCCTTGCCTGGCTGGCCGGACAGATGCTCGCTCACCGGCTGGCGGTCTTCCAGCTCGACGATCTGCAACCGAGCTGGCTTGCCGGAACGGCACGAGTGTGGCTCTACGCCATCGCTTCGCGGGCACTGGGCGGGGCCCTGCTGGTCCTGCCCGTCGCCGCACTGGCTGCCGCTCCGATCCTGGTGCCGGTGGGCCTGGCGGCCGGCGCCTGCGCCGGCCTGGTCGACGGCCGGCGCCTGCGCCGCGACGCGGCGGCAGGGGGCACGGCGCCGGCCGGTGCGGTGGCGGTGCCCGGCGAGCCGGCCGGCGCGGGTGCGGCTGGCGAAGACCGGAAGGACGGACGGACAGGGGCCGCGGCCTCGCCGGCCGCGACGGGAGCGGCCGGGGTGGCTGGCCCCCTGCCGCCGCTTCCCCACTGGCCGGCGGCGCGGACGCTGGCGATCGGTAGCGCGGCGATGATCTGCTTCATCCTCATCGCCGGCTGTTCGCGGCTCGCGGCGGGGGTCCTCGAATGGCGCCTGGACCTGCCCGACGGGCTGAAGTTCGGTTCGGCCTGGGGCGCCTTGTTCGGCCTCGTCTTCGGCCTGCGCCGGGGGCGGCAGGAGCGCGGCGACACCGAGATCGCCTACGGGCTGGCGCACACCCGCTGGTCGTGGAGCAAGAGCCGGCGCGGCGCCGAGTGGCCCGTGGCGCTGGTGGCGCTGTGGTGGTCGTTCGAGCAGCTGAGAGCGGCGCTCGGCGCCTATTCGCATTTCGCCGGCATCGCCGGCCTCGAGTTCTGCCTGCTGCTGGCGCTGGTCACCAGCGTCGTGGGCGGTCTCCTCGGCGGCCTCATGGGCGACGTCGAGAAGGAACAGGGGCCGCTGCCGCCGCGTCGCCGCCGGCACCCGCTCCGCCAGGCGGTCAAGGTCGCGGTCCGGGCCAGCTGGCGCGCGCCGGTCGGCGCGGCAACCGCGCTCTGGGTCGTGCTGCTGCTGGCGACGCTGGCCGGCGCCGGCTTTCGCGGTGCGGAGTGGCGGGCACCGGGGTATGCGGCCCTGGTCCTCGCCTTCTGGATCGCTTTCGTGCTGCGCGGCCTGGACCTCGTGCAGCACGGCACGCTCCGCCTCCTGCTCTGGGCCGACAGCAGGTTCCCACTGCGCTGGGTGCGCTTCCTCGACCAGGCGGTGGAGTGCAACCTGATGCACCGTGTCGGCGCCGGGTATGAGTTCATCCACCCCTGGCTGCTCGCCGCTACCGCCGCCGGCGATGCGGAGCCGGCGACCGCGGCCGCCAGATAGCACCTGGCGCCGGCGCCCGCGCCTGGTAGGATATGGGCGAGCATGGACACCCCGAAGGCAGGCGGCAGGCCGGACGATGCATCGCCGCCGATGAGCATCGAGGACTACCAGGCGCTGGCGGCGTTCCGCTACGCCTTGCGGCAGTTCCTGCAGTTCAGCGAGGACCAGGCGCGGCGCGCCGGCGTCTCGCCGCAGCAGTACCTGGCGATGATCGCCGTCCGCGGCCACCCCGGCGGCGACCGCGTCACCGTCAGCGAGCTCGCCGAGCGGCTGCGGATCCGCCACCACAGCGCCGTCGGGCTGATCGACCGCATGGTCGCGCAGGGGTTGATGGTGCGCCAACCCGGCCAGGGCGACCGGCGGCAGGTCTTCGTGACCCTCACCGAGCGCGGCGCCGAGCTGCTCGAGCCGCTGGCCGCCGCACACCGCGACCAGCTGCAACGCATCGGCGGCGACCTGCGGCAGATCCTCGATCGCTTGCACTAGCGGCGGGCGCGGCGCCCCGGCGCCCCGGCGCCCCGGCGAACGCCAGGCAGGCACCCGGCGGGCATCGCCCGGCGGCTCAGAGCTTGATCTTGGCCATCAGGCGCTTGATCGCCGTGGCGCTCTGCATGACGTAGAAGTGCGCCGAGACGACGCCGTGCGCCAGCAGCTCCTCGAGCTGACGCCGCGCCCATTCGACGCCGATGTCGAGCACCTGGTCGGGACGCGCCGCCAGCACCTCGTCGGACAGCTCGGCCGGGATCTCGACGTGGAAGTTGCTGGGGATGCTGGACAGCTGCTTTTGCGCGCTCAGCACCTTGAGCCCGGGGATGATCGGCGCGGTGATGCCGGCGGCGCGGCACAGCTCGACGAAGCGGAAATAGTGGCGGTTGTCGAAGAACATCTGGGTGACGACGTAGTGCGCGCCGGCGTCGAGCTTGGCCTTGACATGGCGAGCGTCGGTTTGCAGGTTGGGCGCCTCGAAATGCTTCTCCGGGTAGCCGCCGACGCCGATGCAGAAGTCCGAGGGCTCGGCGTCCAGCAGGTCCTCCTCGAGGTAGCGGCCGCGGTTCATCGCGCCGATCTGCGCCACCAGGTCGCAGGCGTAGCGGTTGGCGCTGCGGCCGTGCTGCAGCGGCTTCTCGTAGCCGCTGTCGTCGCCGCGCACCGCCAGGACGTTGTCGATGCCCAGGTACTTGAGCTCGATCAGGAAGTCCTCGGTCTCCTCGCGGGTGAAGCTCTGGCAGAGGATGTGCGGCACGGCGTCGACCTGGTACTTGTTCTGCAGCAGCGCACAGACCCCGAGCGTGCCCGGGCGCTTGCGCTTGACCCGGCGCTGGATGCCCTTCGGCGTCTCCTCGTAGATCACCTCCGCCGCGTGGCTGGTGATGTCGATGAACGGCGGGCGGTACTTGACCAGGTCGTCGATCAACGCCAGCAGCGAGTTGACGTTGCCGCCGCGCAGCGGCGGGATGATCTCGAAGCTGATCAGGGGGCGCTCGGCACGCGCCAGGTGGTCGATGACTTTCATGGAGCGGGCGGACGGGGCAGGCGGCGACGCCGGGAGCCTACTCCGGGCCGCCGGAGCGGTCAAGGCATCGGCGGCCGGCCGGCGGGTCCGACTCCGGCGGCGGGCCGGCGGGTCCGACACCGGGCGCGCTCTCGGATAGAGTGCGGCCATCATGCCGGTAGATCTCTGGCGCCGGGAGAGCCGGTGGCGGCAGGGCTCGCGGGCGCTGGGCGACGCCGCGGCCACGGTCGCGGCTCTCGCCGGCGCCTTCTGGGTGCGCATCCACCTGCCGCTGCCCTTCACCGCCGGTCTGCTGCCCGGCGACCGCCTGCACTTCTTGCAGCGCGACTGGTGGGTGGTGCTGTTGTTGCAGTTCGCCAGTCTCTATTTCTTCGGTTTCTACGATCGCCCGCAGCCCCGCACCCGCGCCGAGGCCGTGCGGCGGCTGGCCGCCGCCGCCGTCCTGCAGGGGACGGCCCTGGTCGGCTTCGTGTTCTTCAGCTTCCGCAGCTTCCCGCGCTCCGTGCTGCTGCTCTACGTGCTGCTCGATCTGCTGCTGCTGGTCGCCTGGCGCCGGGTGGTGGATCGCGGCGGGCGCCACCGCGAGCGCCGGGTGGCGATCGTCGGCTGCGGGCAGGCGGCGGCGGAGATCGCCCGCACTCTGGGGCAGCACCGCTGGCACGGCCTGACGGTGGCCGGCTTCGTGCCGCAACCGGGCCAGCAGCTGCCCGCGGACCCCGCCGACCTGGAGCCGGCGCTGGGACCGCTGCTCGGCGACTCCGACGACCTGCCGGCGCTGCTCGCCGACGGCACCATCGACGACATCATCCTGGCCGACGGCGGCGATTCCTGGCAGACCCGGTTGATCGATCGGCTCGCCGGGACGCGGCCCGATCACAGCAACGTGCTGCTGCTCCCCGGACCCTTCGAGAGCCTGATCGGGCGCATGCGCTACCGCTGGGTGCACGATCTGCCGCTGATCGAGGTGATGCGCGAGACCGAATGGCGGATCAACTGGCCGCTCAAGCGGCTGGTGGACCTGGCGGCCGGCTCGCTCCTGCTGCTCGCCACGCTGCCGGCCCTCGCCGCCTGCGCGCTGGCGGTGCGCCTGACCTCGCCGGGACCGATCCTCTACCGCCAGGTGCGGATCGGCCGCGCCCAGCGCCCGTTCACGCTGTGGAAGCTGCGCACCATGCGCACCGACGCCGAGGCGGAGTCCGGCGAGGTGCTGGCCCAGCCCGGCGACCCGCGCCTCACCGCCTGCGGCGCCTTCCTGCGCCGCTTCCGGCTCGACGAGGTCCCGCAGCTGCTCAACGTGCTCCGGGGCACGATGAGCCTGGTGGGGCCGCGCCCCGAGCGGCCCGGCTTCGTGCAAACCTATCTCAAGGCGGTGCCAGGTTATGCCGAGCGCTTCTCGCTGGCGCCCGGCGTCACCGGCCTCGCCCAGGTCAACGGCGAGTACCATTCGAGCCCGCAGAACAAACTGCGCTACGACCTGGCCTACGCCGCCAACTGGACGCTGTGGCTGGATCTGTCCATCCTGCTGCGAACGATCAAGATCGTGCTCACCTCGCGCGGAGTTTGAGCGGTGTGATCGAGCGGCGTTTAAGTTGAGATAGACATCGAAAAGTTTGCATTCCTCTCGCCGCTATGCCGGCCCGGCGCTGGATTCCGCGCCACAAATCCCTATAATAGGCATGTAGCGCGCTCCATGGCTCGTCCCGTCCGGCATCCCGCCGGCCGCGCTCGCAGCGGATCGAAAGGCGACGATGACCACACCGAGAGCGACGGGAAAACAGCATCCGATGGCAAGCGCGACGGCAAACGCGATCACCGGCGATTCCGGATCGGCCGCGAATCCAGCGGCGCCGCTGGTTGCCGGGGATCAGGCAGCCACCGCGGCTCACCCGGCGGCGCCGGCCACCGCCGCGGCCGCCGCGGTCCAGGCGCGCCGCGCCTACGAGCCGCCGCGGATCCTGTTCCGCGAGCCGCTCGAGGCCATGGCCTCGATCTGCTCTCCCCATCCGCCGGCCAAGGCCAACAAGGGCCTCTGCCCGATGGGACCGATCTCTTCCTAGGAAGGCAGGATGGGGAGCAGTGGCCGGCGCGGCGGCTTCTCGGCATCTGCCGGCAGTGCCGGCAGCGCCGCCAGCGCCTGCTGCGCCAGCTCCATACGGCTCTGAGCCGCCGGATAGACCTGCAAGGGATCGCCGCTCCAGGAGGCGGCGCTGCCGGGACAGAAGTTCAGCAGCGCCCCGGCCTCGCCGTAGCCGTCCACCATCGTCTTGGCCGCAACGGTGAGCGCGCGCACCTCGGCCAGCCCCGCCGAGCTCGCCCAGATGTCGCGAATCGATCGTCGATGCAGATTGCCCACCGGCCGGCGCCATTGCACGCAGGGGTAGACGTTGCCATAGGGATCGACGGCGATGCCCGAAGAGCCGGCGCCGCAATGCTTGCCGGCGGCGGCCGGCGCCAGGCCGTCGTCGGCAAGCCGCATCGCCGCCATCGCGGGTTGGCTCGCGTCCCGCGCCGCCGCCGCACGCTCCGCCAGCAGCTCGAACAGCCGCTGCACGCCGGCGCGGGATGGGGCGATGGACAACGGCTCGCGGCCGCCGTCGTCGCGCGGCGTCACCTCGGGATCCACCTGTAGCGGCAGCTCCAGCCGATCGGCGAGCGCCATCATCGCCGCGATCTCATGCTCGTTCCAGGCGGTCAGGGTGCTGTTGAGCTTGACCCGCAGCCCCAGGCCGCGCAGCTCGCGCAGGTTGGCGAGCAACCGCTCGAAACTCCCCGGCTCGCGCGTCTGGCGATCGTGCACGGCGGCGGTCGCGCCATGCAGGCTGATCTCGATCAGGAACGGGTCGATCTCGTCGCGGATGCGGCGCGCCATGGCGCCGCGCAGAGCGTGGCCGTTCGATTTGATACGCAGCACGAAACCCAGCTCGCGGGCGCGCGCGCCGAGCCGCAGGAAATCGGGATGGGCCAGCGGCTCGCCGCCGCTGAGCGTCAGGTTCAGCACCTGCAGGTCGCGGAGGTCGGCGAAGAAATCGCCATATTGCTCCAGGGTCAGGGGGGTGCCGCGCAGGCCGAGGTCGTTGTAACAGAAAAAACAGTCGAGATTGCAGCGGTAAGTCAGCTCGACCAGCACCGAAAAGAGGTGGTTGTCGCTCCACGTCCGGCGCAGCAGCTGTTCGAGACTCATGGCTCGGTTCCGGCCGCCATTTCGAGCAGCTCCTGCTCCACCAGCTCGCCGGCGAAGGCGAGCACGTCGCGCTCGAGCCGCGGGCGATCGACGTCGAGCTCGTGCATCAAGGCGTCGATCCAGGCCGCGACCGGCGCGGCGCCGTCGGCAAGGCCCAGGATGCGCGTGCCGAGATAATTGAGCACCAGCACCTCGCCGGCGTTCTGGCGGACGACCACGCCCTCCTCGTCGAGGATGCGATAGCGCACGTCCGCTCGCCGCCGCAACACACTGCCTCCGCCAAGCTGTCTCATTTTTCGCTCAGTATAGACCAGAAGCCGCCTTGCAGAGAGAAGCGCAGGGCGAAGGCGCGCGGCGCCGCGGCCGCCGCCAGGTCGAGCAGCACCTCCTCCAGCCGCTCGCGCCGGTGCGGGTCGACGTTGACGAAGGGCGCGCAAGCCAGCAGGCAGGCGAGCGTCTCGGCCCGCGACAGCGGCGTGATCGCGTCGGCGGTGTCCTGCACCAGGCGCAGCAGGGCGCCGAGCGGCACCGCCGGCCGCACCGCGCGTCGCTCTCCCAGGTCGCCGGTGAACGGCAGCTTGAGCACCGCACAGCCGGCGCCGGCGGCGCCGGCGCACAGCGCGTTGAGGTCGTCGCTCAGCACCTCGGCGCCCTGCGCCTGGCTGAGCCGCGCCACCGTGGTCTTGCCGGCGCCCGACCGCCCCAGGAACAGGAAGGCGGCGCCGTCCCTGACCACCCCGGCGCTGTGCAGCACCGCGCCGCCGAGGTCGAGCAGCCGATAGGCCACCAGCACGCGCAGGAAATTCTCGAACACGCCGGGGAAGCGCTCGCCGCCGTCCTCGTGCGTCCACAATGCGCCGCCCAACTCCGGGCGCCAGTCGATCCGCCCCGCCAGCCCGAGGCCCGCCAGGCGGACCGTCGCCGGCGCCCAGTCGAAATCCAGCGCGTATTCCCAACCGCGGGTGTCGACCGCCAGGAACTCGGCGGCGGCGGAGCGCAGCAGCAGGATCGGGATCGGGGTCGGGGTCGGAGTCGGGAGCGGCCCGGTGGCGGTGGCGGCGGTGGCGGTGGCGGCGACGCCGGCGGTGCGCAGGGAGCCGGGGAAGGTCGCCCGGAGCGCCTCCTCCTGGGCTGCCGACAGACCTCTCAGGTGGTACGGGCCGCCTGGCAGGTCGAGCGTCAGCTCGCACCCACCCCAGGCCTCGCCCTTCGGCGCCGCGGGAAAACGCTCGGGATGGCGCAGGAACCTGGCGCCGAAGCTCATCGCGCCAGGCGGCGGCGCGCGGCGCGCCAGCCCAGGGCGAGCAGCGCCAGCAGCGCCCGTGCCCGTTCCAGCGCCGTCGGCGGCACCGCGGCGCGGCCCAGCCACCGCTCCCTGCCGGGCGGCGGATCGGGGCTGGCGCAGCGGTCGCCCCGCGTCACCCAGGCCAGGCGCCCGGCAACCAGGCGATAGCCCAGCAGGCGATGCACGGCGATCCGGCCCTGCGCGGTCTGGAACGCCACCACGTCTCCCGGCCAGTAACACCGAGCGGGCGTCACCGTCACCCGCTCGCCGTCGCGCAGGCGCGGCGCCATGCAGTCACCGCGCACGGTCAGCGCCAGCGGCCGCTCGCGCGCCAGCTCGCGCAGCCCGGCGGCGAGGGAGGGCAGGGAGCTCGAGGGTGGCGCGGGAGGTTGGGTTGGCGCGAGCTTCCGGGGCGCCGCGGGCGCAAGGAGCGGCGTGGGCGCGGAGAGCGAGGTCATGGCGGCAGGTCCGATCGGCTCCTCGGTGGTGAAGCGGTGGCGCGATCGTACCAGAGTGCCAGGCCCGCCGCGTGCTACGCGCCGCGCCCCCTCACACCTCTTGGCCAGCCGTTGGGTTTAGTTCAGGCCGGCCGGGACCGCGGAGCGCAGCCAGGGATCGAGCAGCAAGGCGGTCCGATAGCTGCGCCGCGCCTCCTCGAACTGGCCGGCGGCGAGCAGCGCATCGCCGAGGTGGAGGTAGATCTCGGGATGCGGCTCCAGAGCGGCGGCGGCGCGGTAGGCCTCGATGGCGTCCTGGGGCCGCCGCGCCAACAGGTAGAGCGAGCCGCGCGAGAGCGGCACCTCGACGGCAACCGGATCGGCGGCGCCGGCGCGCCGCAGCGCCGTCAGGCCGAACGGCAACAGCCGCTCGACGGCACCCGGCCCCGACGCCGCGGCGACCATGGAGACCTCCTCCACCTGATGGGTGAGCTGGCTGGCGAGCAGGCGCCCGCGCAGGCGGCCGGTCTGGAAGGCGAGCGCCGCCAGCAGCAGCGCGAGCAGCGGCCAGGCCAGCGCTCTGCCCTTCATGCCGCCGCCGCCGCGGCGGCGGGCCGCAGCACCCAGGCCAGGAACAGCAGCTCCGGAAACGCCACCAGCGCGACCCGCAGGGGGAAATCGACCAGGCAGAGCACGCTCAGAGCGACCAGTCCGGCCACTGCGAAGGCGCCGGCGGCGCGCTCTCGCCGTTGCGCCAGGCCGGCGCCCGGAGGGAGGGTCCCGCCCGGCGGGGCCGCCGCGCCCGGCGGGGCCGCCGCGCCCGGCAGAGCCGTCGCGCCCGGAGGAGCCGTCGCGCCCGGAGGAGCCGTCACGCTCGGAGGAGCCGCCGCGCTCGGAGGAGCCGCCGCGCTCGGAGGAGCCGCCGCGCCCGGCAGGGCTGCCGACCCCGGGTGAGCCGCCGCGCCCCGCAGGCCTGCCGCCGGATTGCCGGTCACCGCGCCGCTCCCCGGGGTACTCGGGCCGGCGGCGACGCCGGCTGACGGCGGCCGGCGGGCGCGAGCCGCCGACACCATCACCGCGAGCGCCCAACCCAGGGCGAGCAGGCCCGGGAACCCCAGGTCGGCGGCGACCTCGAGCGGCTCGTCGTGGGCGTTGGCGAAATTCTGCTGCTGTCCGGAGTGGAAGGCGACGCCGCGGCCCAGCAGGGCCAGCTTGGCCGGCGCGAACTCGGCGCGGTAGGCGCCCTGGCCGACGCCCGCCCAGGGGTGCTCGCCGAGCATCCAGAGCGCCGCCCGCCAGCCGTCGAAGCGGCCGGTGAGCACGGCGTTCCAGTCGCCCTGCCGCGCCTGGCTCGCCTTCACCATGGCGCGAGAGCGCAACCCCGGCACGGCGGCGACGACGCCCACCGCCAGCACGGCGAGCGCCGCCAGGGCCAACCAGAGGCGCCGCCGGCCGGCGGCGCCGGGGCGCAACGCCAAGGCCCAGAACACCAGGCTGCCGGCGAGCAGGGCGGCGAGCGCGGCAAAGGTCTGGGTGAGCGCCATGGCGCAGGCACTGAGCGCCAGCGCCGCCGCCGGCCAGACCAGCCCGCCGCGGCGACCGTCGCGGTCTCCCGCGGCGGCGCGGTCTCCCGCGGCGCGATCGGCGCGGTCTCCCGCGACACGGCCGGCGCGATCTCCCGCGGCACGGCCGGCGCGGTCTCTCGCGGCACGATCGGCGCGGTCTCCCGCGGCGCGACCGGCACCCGCGGCACCTGCTCCTGCCGCGCCGAGAGCTGCCGTGGCCACATCTCCGGATCCGCCGCGCGCCAGGCGCCATTGCGCGATCAGGCAAGGCAGCACCAGGAAGGCGGCGAGGTCGCCGGCGTTGCCGGCGGTGGCGGTGATGCTGTAGCGCGCGCCGCCCAGCGCGGCGGCGACCGGCAGCGGATGCAGGCCCAGGAACTGCGCGATACCGATCGCGGCGAGGGCAGCTGCCGGCCACAGCAGGCCGCCGAGCAGCCGTTCGAGACGGTCGGCGGGCAGCGCCATGCTCCAGCCGGCCAGGCAGGCGGCGCCGATCCACAGGTCGGTCAGCCCTTCGCGCACGTGCAGCGGGTGGGAGGTCGTGGCCAGGCCCACGGTGGCGAGCGCCGCCAGCGGCAGCAGGGCGCGGATCGCCGGCTGCCGCCACAGGTCGTGCCAGCGCACCGTCTCGACCCGCCGCAGCGCCCACGCCAGCGGCAGCAGCGAGGCGATCGCCAGCCATTCGGCGAGCATCAGCTTGGGTAGCCGGAAGGGGTCCTTGGCGGACGGCGCGAAGTACAGCGGCACCACCACCACCAGCAACCAGAGCGGCACCGCCGCCAGCCGCTCGGTCCGCGGCCCGCGGGCCAGCGCGGTGCCACCGGAGGTAGCGGCGGAGGTGGCGCCGGCGCCGCGCGCACCGCGGACGGCCGCGGCCGGGCCGCCGGACCTGGCTGCGCGGGCAGGATGGCGTCGCTTCACGGCGTGCGGAGTATACAGGCGCGATCGTCGACGGATCCGCCGGCGTGGCGGGCCGGCGCTCAGGGGCGCGAATCCCGAGAGATTACGCCGGCCGGCGGCGGCGCAGGTTCCACGCCCGCAGGCCGTAGCGGCCGAGGCGCGCGACGAGGTCGAGCGGGCGGCCCAGCCGGCGGCCGAAGTAGCCCAGGCGGCGGCGCGGCGGACCGTAGATGGCGTCCACCTGGGCGTGACTGAGCCAGACCGTGCTGGCGACGGCGCGGGCCAGGCGCGCCACCTCCGGCGCGTCGCTCGGCTGGCGGCGGAACAGCGCCAGGCGCAGCGCCCGCTCGTAGTCCGGATCCAGGCGCCCGGCAAGGGCGTGGCGCAACAGCACCGCCGCCGGCGCCGGCGACCGCTCCCACGCAGCCAGGTCGGCGCCTGCCGCCAGCGCCGCGCAGAGCTGCCGCGCCGCCTCCACCTCGGCGGCCGCGACGTCGCGGACGAGCCACGGCGCGGCCCGGCTCGCCAGCTCCTCGCCGCCGGGGCCGGCGAAGCCCAGGTCCACCAGGTCGGCGAGCATCTTGAACAGCGAATAGGCATGCGGCGTCCAGCCGTGCTGCGCGATGCCGTGCACCAGCGCGTGTGCGGCGGCCACCGCCGGCAGCGGCACCGCAGCCTTGCCGGCGAGCGCCGGCAGGGGCCGCAGCAAGCCGGCCCGGTCGAGGTCCTCGACGCTCGCCGAGCGGCGGCCGGCGACCCGGACACCGAGCAGCATGCGGTGCACCTCGACGATGCCCGCGGCGCCTTCCAAGGCGGCGAGCTGATGTTCCTGCGGCGGCATCGGCGAGGCGCGGAAGCCGCCGCCCACCAGCGCCTGCTGCAGCTCCCCGGCGCGATCGGCGGGGACCAGGACGTCGAGGTCGCAGGCGGCGCGGCTCCCGGGCGCCAGCGCGTTGCCGAGCTCCAGGGCGGCGAACTTGAGCAGTACCAGCGGCAGTCCGAGCGGCGCCGCCAGCGCGGCGACCTGCTCGGCGAGGCCCAGGATGCGGAGGCCGGCGCCGGCGACGGCGGCCTGCTCGCGCGCGAAGCGCGCCGCCGCCGCCGCGCCCAGCTCCGCCGCCAGCCGCGCCCGCCCCTGGCGGGCGGCCACCCGGCCGGCGAGCTCGAAGCGGACGCACAGTGCCAGCGCCTCGGCGGGGTCGGCCGCCGGAGCCGCCGCCCCTGCCGGGCCGAAGGCCCGCAGCAGCATCCATCGGATCGCCGGCGTCAGCGCCAGCGCCGGCGGGCGGAAGCGGACGGAGCGCCGGGACATGAGGGACATGATCTGAGCATAAACCAGTGCCCAACCGGCGCTCCCGCGGCGATACCGGCACTCCTTGCAAGTCAGCCCGCACTGTCGCCACGCACGACTGCGCTCCCGCCATGCCGCAATTCCTCGCCGTGCCGGCACTCCCGGCGGGCCGGGCCACGTTCCCGCCATGCCGGCACTTCCTGCAATGCGGCCCGCACTCTCGCCATGCGGGCACTCCCGGCAGGTCGGCCCGCGCTGCCGCCATGCGGGCACTCCCGGCAGGTCGGCCCGCGCTGCCGCCATGCGGGCACTCCTTGCAAGTCGGCCCGCGCTGCCGCCATGCGGGCACTCCCGGCAGGTCGGCCCGCGCTGCCGCC
>Ga0070733_10000801_pt1 | contig 24546 bp, 21 predicted proteins | sample Coa_R1_9_FD_66450 | JGI IMG/M metagenome (GOLD analysis project Ga0070733, IMG submission 66450) | Surface soil microbial communities from Centralia Pennsylvania, which are recovering from an underground coalmine fire - Coalmine... | ecosystem: Environmental > Terrestrial > Soil > Unclassified ...
ACAGATGGTGGCGGTTATCGGACGTGGACGGTGGATGATTGCCGCATGAGGCGGCAAGGAACCCAAGGGCGGTAGAATCAAGCCGGATGAACTGGAAGTCGCCCACATTTTGGGCCGTCCTATTATTTTGCGCCCTTTATCTTTGGATCTGTTTTTACGCGGCGAGCTACGAAAACGGACAGAAGGTTTCAGGTTGGCGGCGCTGGTTGAGATTTTTCTTGTTGTGGCCCTGAACTCTCATCTTCCCACTCATGAGTCCATTGCCGAAAGATGGTGGGCCACTCAACCTGTTGTATAATCGATATTTCCAGGAATAATAATGCCGAAAAGAACTTTTCAACCGAACAACCGTCGCCGCGCCAAAACGCACGGGTTTCGGAGTCGCATGAAGACCGCCGACGGCCAGGCCGTCCTTTCCCGCCGCCGGGCTATTGGCCGCAAAAAGCTGACCGTCAGCTCGGAGAGGTAGCCGGAATACCAGGCTTTCCCAAAAGTGCCAGGCTGCTGCGAGCAAGCGATTTCCGAAGGGTTTACGACCAGGGGACGCGTTACACGTGTCCGCTGTTCGCCGCTTTCAGTCTGCTCGAATCAAGCAAGGTTGAATCGACGCCATCGACTGGCCCGCGCGTCGGCTTTACCACGCCCAAAGGACTTGGCAAGGCGGTCGTGCGCAACCGCATCAAACGTCGCATGCGGGAAGCCGTGCGGCTCGAACTGGAATCATTGAGTCCCGAGTGGTCCATCGTATTCAATCCCCGGCGGAAAGCGCAAAATTGCCTCTTCACCGAACTTCAGGCCGAGGTTCACCGTCTTTTTGTCAGGTGCGCCAAATCCTCGTCCTGCTCCTCGCCGGGTACAAACGCCTGATCTCCCCGCTGCTGCCCTCTGCTTGCCGGTTTTATCCGACCTGCTCCCAATACATGCGCGAAGCGATCGAAGGGCATGGCGCAGGGCGGGGTATCTGGCTGGGCCTGAAACGCCTGGGCCGTTGCCACCCTTTTCATGAGGGTGGCGTCGACCTGGTTCCAAAGCCGGCCCGTAACGCGCAAGATGTCGCGCTCAGAACAGAATGAGTTCTCCAACACCCCCTAAGAAAGATTCCAAAGAGCTCTCCAACGAAGTGCGGATGGTGATCGCATTCGTGCTCATGGGCCTGATCCTCGTGGTGACCCCCTGGGCCTACCGGCAACTCGGCATCAGCCCGCCGCCATCCGCCGATCAGAAAGCGTCAGCGGAGAAAAAGAGCACCGCGGCCGCGGCACCCGGGAAAACATCCGGGGCAAGCACGGCGAGTGGGACGCCTATGACTTTGGCGGCTCCGGCGGCGGCCGAAAGCGCTCCGTCCGCGCCGCTGGAAGGCGCAATTTCCGCCGCCAGCGCGCAGGATTACACGCTCGATACCGACCTTTATAACGTTGTCTTCACCAATCGCGGCGCCACGGTCAAGAGCTGGACGCTGAAGAAGTTCAACGACAGCGCCGGCAAGCCGCTCGAACTGGTGAACCAGAAGGGCGCAGAAAAGGTCGGCTACCCGTTCTCGTTTACGTTCCGGGACAAACAGCCCAGCGCGGACTTGAACAAGAGCCTGTGGGCGGCCCATCCGGGTCCCGACACTATTTCATTCGAATACTCCGACGGCCGCACGCACGCCGTCAAGACATTCGCGCTGGAGCGCGACGGCTACCTGGTGCAGTACGCCGACGAAGTGACGCAGGTTGGTGGTACGGGTTTACCTCATCTGGTTCAGTGGCGCGGCGGTTTCGGTGACATGGCCGTGCAGAATGCGGCGGGCCAACAGGCCACCATCCACTACGATCTGGAGAAAAACAAGCTGCTGCGCGAGGCAGCCAAGTCCGCGAAGAACGGGCCCGTCAATGCCGATGGCACGTTTTCTTTCGCCGGAATCGACGATCAATACTTCGCGGCCGCGTTTCTGCCGCCTCCGAATACAACACTCGAGACCACGACATTCCAGGACACCGTCGCGTCGCCGTTAAACAATGCGGAGGATCCCTATCCGGGGGTCGCCGTGGGCGGAGCTGCCCGCAACCAGTTTGGAATTTATCTTGGCCCGAAGGAAATTTCGGCGCTCCACCTGGTGAATCCCAAGCTCGATGGGATTGTCGACTGGGGATGGTTCGGAGTCATCGCCAAGCCTCTGTTTATGGTGCTGCACTATATTAACGACCGGTTCGTGCATAACTACGGATGGGCAATCATTCTCATTACCATCATCATCAATATGGCCATGTTTCCGTTGAAGCTGACCACCCTGAAATCCTCTCGTAAGATGCAGGCGCTGCAGCCTGAAATGACCAAAATCAACGAGAAGTACAAGGGCATCAGCATGAGCGATCCGAGGGCTGCGAACAAGCAGCAGGAAATGATGGATCTCTACAAAAAGCATGGCGTTAACCCGGTTGGCGGATGCATCCCGCTGTTGATTCAAATGCCGTTTCTTTATGCGTTCTACCGGGTGCTGGCGGTTTCGATCGAGCTCCGCCACGCGAGCTGGCTCTGGGTAGGCGACCTTTCGCAGCACGAGCATTTCGAAATCCACTTCCTGCCGCTCATCATGGTCGTTACGAGTTATGCGCTGCAGAAAATGACGCCGCCTCCGACGGCAGGCGATCCGAGCCAGCAGAAGATGATGCAGTTCATGCCGCTGATGTATCTCTTCTTCTTCTGGACGGCGTCCAGCGGACTGGTGTTATACTGGCTCACTGGCAACGTCGTTGGGCTTGCCCAGCAGTGGTTTTTCAATAAGACCGCGGCGCCCGTGGAAGCGCGGGCCGCGCTTAAAAAAGTTATTCCAAAGGACGGCAGGAAGAGGGCTTGAATCCCAAGTATTCGGTTCACGAGACTGGTCCCCGGATCGAGCAGTTTCTCCGTCAGATTGTCGACTCCGGCAAGTTCGATCTGGACTTCGCCATCGAGTCCGGCGATCACAGTCACCCGGATTTCGAAAATCCGGACATTATCGTCAAGTTCAAAGGCCGCGACATCGAGTTGCTCCTGGCCAACCGCGCCGAACTGCTGCTTGCCCTTGAGCTGGTCACGCAGGAGGTTCTGCGGCTCCACTCGGACGACCATTCGCGCATTTCCTTCGACGCGAATGATTACCGCGCGCTGCGGATTGAAGAGTTGCGCATCAGCGCCACCGCTGCCGCCGAAAAAGTCAAGCACACGGGCACGCCTTTCCGGTTCAACCCGATGAACAGCCGCGAGCGGCGCGTTCTCCATATCGCGCTGCGCAACGAACAGGAACTTCGCAGCGAGAGCGCGGGCTCGGGGCCATTCCGGCACGTCGTGATTTATCCGGCCGGCATGGCGTCGTTGCCCGACCTGCCGCCTCCGCCGCCGGAGCGTTACGGCCGGGACGATCGCCGGGGGCATTCCGGTGACCGCCGTCTGGGATACGGTGACAGGCGTCCCGGCTCTGGGGACCGGCGTCCCGGCTCGGGTGACAGACGCCCTCCCCGCCGTCCACGATGAGAAGAGCCGCCTGAAAGCCGGCTGCGGGCATGATTGCCCACCCTACAAATTGAAGCTTGAAGACACCATTGCAGCGATTTCCACGCCACCCGGTCGTGGCGGCATCGGTGTTGTGCGCTTGTCCGGCGCCCAAGCCACGGCGATCGCCCACGCGATGATCGCATTCAAACGCGACATGCTCCCGCGGCATGCAACCCTTGGCGAGCTGTTGGACGAGGAAGGGCGTATCGTCGACGAAGTTGTCGTCACCCACTTCGCCGCCCCCCAATCCTACACTTCCGAGGATGTCGTCGAGATCTCCTGCCATGGCGCCCCCATCATACTCAGGCATTGTCTCGACCGCGCTGTCCGGGCAGGCGCCCGCCTTGCCGAACCGGGCGAATTCACTCTGCGCGCGTTTCTCAATGGCCGAATCGATTTGCCCCAAGCCGAGGCCGTGCGCGACCTGATTGAAGCCACTACTCTGTACCAGGCTCGCGTCGCTGCGCAGCAGACGCAGGGGTCAGTCTCTCGTCGCCTGGCCCCCATCAAGGCGCAGCTGCTCGAACTCATCGCGCTCCTCGAAGCCGGCATCGATTTTGCCGAGGACGATATCAGCGTCGCGCCCGCTTCCGAGATTCTTCGCAGGCTCAACCCCATTCTTCGGCAGACCGCCGCACTTTCTCAAAGCTTCCGCTACGGCAATCTGGTTCGCGCCGGTTTCTCGCTCGCCATAGTGGGGCCGCCAAACGCGGGTAAAAGCAGTCTGTTCAACCGTCTGCTCGACCGGGAACGCGCCATTGTTACAGAGATTCCAGGCACTACGCGCGACGTTGTGTCGGAAATGGCCGAGTTCTCCGGAATTCCCGTGCGGGTTCTCGATACGGCCGGAATTCGGGAAACCCCCGAGCTGATCGAGCGCCTCGGCATCGAACGCAGCTTTGAAGCTATGTCTGACGCGGACCTCACCATCGTGGTGATCGACGGCACCGCGAGCCTCACCGCAGACACTCGAAATCTAATTGTCAGAGCGCGTGAGCAGGGGCGTTTTCTGGTCGTCGCGAACAAATGCGATTTGCCGGAATTTGGGACGTCGATTGAGACAAACCACGCTCAATTCCGGGTTTCCGCCCTGACCGGGGAGGGGATGGACGGGCTCCGCGACGCTATCCTGGATCATCTGGCGGCTCGCGGCGAACTGGAGATGCAGGGCGGTTTCATCACCAGTGTGCGCCAGGAAAATCTGCTGAACGAAGCGCTTGCGATGCTGGAGAAAGCGCAAACTGCGGCGCAGGCCGGAATTCCCCACGAATTGTTGATTCTCGATTTATATTGCGCGCTAAACCCATTTGACGCCATCACCGGCGCCACAACGGCCGACGACATATTGAATCATATCTTCACGACATTCTGCATCGGAAAATAGGGTAATAGTACCCTATGCCGCTATCTACATCGTAAAATTGGGATATAGTACTCAATATTACTAATGCAGGGTTCATCCGAGCCGGTCGGGCAGGAAAGAACTGATCTGTCGGAAGCCGTAATCGACGCGACGGCGGCGGCGATATGCGTCCTCGATACGGCGGGCCGAATAGTTCGCTGGAACCGGGCCGCGGAGGCTTTGACCGGGCTATCGGCTGAGCGGATTCGCGGACATGTTTTCGAGGAAGTCCTGCTGTTTCCGGGGGACTTCGATAAATGGAAACTGGAATTCAGCCGGATTTCGACCGCTTCGGCGCCCCGGCGTTTTGAAATTCGTTGGCGCGCCCACAATGGGCGCGCTCTTTCCCTGGCCTGTTCCTGTTCCGTGGTCCGCGAGCTCGGTGATTCAGGATCGGCGAAGGATGCCGGATACGTCGTCTGCACGGTGATCGACAGCTTGTCCCGCGACTTCATGACTGATCGGACAGTGGAACTGCAGGCTCTTTCCAGCGTGCTTCACGACACGATTGCGCAGGATCTGGTGGCGCTGTCGTTCAACGTCGGTAACCTCGGGAGCATGGCGGACGGCCCGCTGCGGCAGACCGCGACGGCCGCGGCTCTCGAGCTGATCGACCGGTGCTGCCGCGATATTCGCGTCCTGAGCTATATGCTTGCGCCGAATTTGCTTTCCGACGCAACCCTCGAGGCGTCTATCGAACGGTTTACGGGCTACGTGCGGGAGGAAACCGGACTGACGGTTACGCTCGATATAGATCCCGTTTTCGAAACGGTCTCGCGCGAGGCGCAGTTGCTGCTATTCACAGCCGTTCAGGTGTGGACCGTGCGCGGGATTCGGAGCAACCCGAAAACAAACCTCACGGTTCGTCTGAGGAATCAGGATGCGTGGACGGTGCTTGAGCTGGAAATGCTCCCCCTTGAGTCCGCGGTTCCGGTTTTGCAACCCGTGTCTCCGCCCGATGGGGGCTGGAGCGTGATTCGCGAAAGGGCGAGAGCTTTGGGCGGAGAGTTCGGGATCACCGCCGACCCGAGTCGCGTCCGGGTCAGAATATCGCTGCCGGCATCGAGTGAATCATGAGCCCGGTTCGGATCCTCGTCGCGGACGATCATGAACTCGTGCGCACAGGCCTCGTCAGCATTCTCGCCCGGAGCCATCCGGAGTGGCAGGTTGTCGGGGAAGCGGCTACCGGGACGGCTGCGATCGAACTCGGAACGGCACTGCGTCCCGACCTTGCAATACTGGACCTCTCCATGCCGGGTCTCGGCGGGCTGGAGGTGGCGAAGCAACTGCGCGAATCCGTTCCCGACATCCGTATTCTCATCCTCACCATGCATGCCGCCGCACCCATCCAGCGGCAGTTGCGGAAAGCGCGGGTGAACGCCTATCTGGTCAAGAACGAAGCCACGAAGATGCTGGTTCATGCGGTGGAGCGGGTGCTTGCCGGGGAGCCGTTCTTTGCGTCCGCCGGCACTTCGCGGCGCATGCTGGACGAGCCCGAGTACGTTCCGGTCCAATTTCTGCTCACAGCGCGGGAACTCGACGTACTCCGCCTTCTGGCTCGCGGAAAGAGCAACAAAGAGCTGGCCGCGGACCTGGGTATGAGCGTTCGCACGGCCGAGAGCCACCACGCCAGCATCATGGCGAAGTTGAATGTGGAATCCCTGGGCGACCTGGTCCGCATTGCCGTCCGGGACGGCATCACGTGAAGAGGGCGCCGGGCGATCGGCAGTCCGTCACTGCACAGGCGGCAGAATGACAGGCTTGCCATCGTCGATCAGGGTACGGTCCGCAAAGAATTTCTCCCGGATCCGTTGCCAGCCCTTCGAAGTCTGTACCCAAGTGTCGCGATAAAGCGAGCCGACGAGCCGCGTGCCCGAGCGGCGGTAGCTCCAGTAGACCGCCAGCACATTCCACCCTGTTTGGCGGATATAAACGAAATCCATTTGCGGCAGCGGGCGTTTCTCCGGCGAGATGGCAAGGCCGTTCTGCCCCTCCTTAACCAGGTCGGTAAACGTAAGAGTTTCGCCGGCGGGCATATTGCCCACCCATTCCGGGGCGAAGGTGCTCAACGCCCGTACGACGTCTTCCATGGTTCGCGCTTCACGCGCAGCAGTTTGAGACGAGGCGTAGAGGTCCCGGATCGTTTTCTCAACATTCTCTTCCGCAGCGGACAGACCGCAGCAAAACAGAATAAACGCTGCCAAGGCTCGCCACGTCGTGCGGTTTTGCATTTCAACTCTCTTCATTTTCGCTCCTGTTCGTACCCGGTACAACCCTCTCCGCGTGAATGATTTTCGCGCGATAATATGAACGCTCGCGCATCGGGCAAAGCTATCGAATAGAATCAATCTCATGCCAATTGAAGCAGCCGCGAGTCCGGCGGTCGCAAAACTGAATACGGTCCGCGACGAGATCGCGAAGATTATCGTCGGCCAGCAGAGCGTCGTCGATGGCGTACTTATCTGTTTGCTTGCCGGCGGACACGTGCTGCTTGAAGGCGTCCCTGGTCTCGGCAAGACAACGCTGCTGCGCACCCTCGCGCGCGCTCTCAGCCTTCGCTATTCGCGGATCCAGTTCACTCCCGACCTCATGCCGGCCGACATTGTCGGCAGCCTGATCATGGAGACCGACGAACGCGGCCACAAGATGCTGCGCTTCCAACCCGGCCCCATCTTTGCGCATCTTGTGCTCGCCGACGAGATCAATCGCGCCACCCCCAAGACCCAGTCCGCGCTGCTCGAAGCCATGCAGGAGCGCACCGTCACCAGCGGCACGACCACCCACCACCTGGAGTCGCCGTTCCTGGTGATGGCCACCCAGAACCCGATCGAGATGGAAGGCACTTACCCGCTTCCCGAAGCCCAGCTCGACCGCTTCCTTATGAAAATTCTGGTGACGTATCCCTCGCACGCCGAACTCGCGCGCATCGTCGAGCGAACTATCGCGAAGGAGGAAAATGCCGTGCATGCGGTGCTCGACCGCGACGACGTCCTGCAGCTTCGGTCGGTATGCCACGAGGTTCTGATCGCTCCGCATGTGCAGGATTACGCGGTGAAGCTCGTCATGGCCACGCAGCCGGATCAGAAAGAAGCGCACGACTTCGCCAGGCGCTACATCCGGTATGGCAGCTCACCCCGCGGCGCGCAGGCGCTGGTCGAGTGCGGGCGCGTGCTGGCGCTCCTGCGCGGGCGTTTCCATCTCAGTGTGGACGATATACGCGAACTGGCGCCGTCGGTCCTGCGGCACCGCATCATTCTCAATTTCGACGCGCACGCGGACGGCAAGACGCCGGACGCGATTTTGTCCGCCATTATTTCCGGCGTAACCGTACACGCCTCCGCCGCATAGCATTATTTAAGTTAGTTACGTCAGAGAGCCTTCCTTTGCCCGACTCGCCCAAAGCACCGCTGCTGGAACGGGAATTTCTGGAACGTCTGGAACGCCTGACCATCCACTGGCAGCGCTCCTTCGCCGGTCTTGTCGGCGGGCATAATCGCTCGCGGTTCGCCGGCGGAGGTCAGGAATTTCTCGACCATCGCCACTTCCATGAAGGGGACGACCTGCGCGCCGTCAACTGGCGCGCGTACATGCGGCTCGACAAGATGTTTCTGAAGATGTTTCAGATCGAGCCACGCGTTCCGGTTCGCCTGCTGCTCGATACATCGGCGTCGATGTCCGGGCATTCGGCGGCCGCCGGATCGGGTGAGAAGTTTCTCTTTGCGAAGCGGCTGGCCGCGGCTCTGTGTTACGTCGGGCTGGTTCGCCTTGACACCATCCAGATACTTCCTTTTTCATCGCACTTGCGCGAAGGCAAGAGCTCCGGCGGCGGACGGCATCGCTACAGGCTCGCGGCGGAGTTTCTGGAAAACATCCAGCCGGAAGGTGTCACCGATTTCTTTACGGTTGTGCGCGAGTTCCTGAACGAATACCCGCAGCGTGGTCTGGTGATTGCGGTGTCGGATTTTCTGGACGATTCCGGCTGCGAAAGGGCGCTGCAGTATCTGGCCGACTACGGGAATGAGTTGATGCTCGTACAGCTTTGGTCGGACGAAGATCGGACGCCACCCTGGACCGGCGAGGTGGATCTGGTGGATGCGGAGAGTGGTGGGCGTCTGCGCATCCAGGTGGACGACGAAGCGCGCCGCCTGTACACGGAATCTTTCGACGCTTTCGCGGCGGGTATTAAAGAGGTTGCGCTGCGGAACGAGGGCAAGTACGCCGGTCTGCCCACATCGATGCCTTTGGAAGACGCGATCTTCGACACCATGGTGCGCGCGAGGAGCATTGCGTGAGCCGGCTGATCGGGACATGCGGCGATAGCCGCGTTCATGAAGCAACGCGGCTATCGCCGCGTGTCCCCTAGCCATGGAGTTCCTTAACCTCACCTTCGGCCAGTTCGCGGCTCTGTTTGGAGTGGTAGGCGCGTTCTCCGTCGCCCTCTATCTGCTCGATCGCACGCGCCGAAAGCAAATCGTCTCCACGCTGCGCTTCTGGGTGGAGCCGGGCAAGGCCGCTCCGGTCACCCGGCGCAACAGAATCCAGCAGCCTCTCTCGCTTTTTCTACAGTTGCTGGGCATGCTGCTGCTGCTCCTCGCGATCGCCGAGTTCCAGTTTGGCTTCAGCCGGAACGCGCGGCGGGACCACGTTCTGGTTCTGGACACCTCGGCCTGGATGGGAGCGAGTCTTCCGCGTAACGCCTCCAGCGCTATCAACGCAAATCCGGCCAACGCAACTCTGATGGATGTGGCCCGGGCCAGCGCCCTCGGATGGCTCCGCGCGGTGCCTTCCGCCGACCGTGTGCTGCTCGTCCGCGCCGACGCCCTCGCCACTCCCGCGACAGCCTGGGAAATCGATCGCCGCAACGTCGCCCGCGCCATTCTCGAATCGCAGCCTGGAGCAACGGCGCTCAATTTATCGCAGAGCCTGCAATTCGCCAGCCAGCTGCAGCATGGCAGCGGGTCCCTTGCCGGCGAAATCGCCTATGTCGGCGCGGGTCGAATTTCGACGAGGGAAGCGAACAACATGTCGCTCCCGAAGATTCCGGCGTTCCGCGTGCTCGCCGTTGACGACAACATCGAGAACTCCGGTTTGCGCAGCGTCGGCGCCAGGCGGTCGGCGACAGACACGGGCACCTGGGACATTCTGGTGCGCGCGCGAAATTACGGCAAGACGCCGAAGCTCGTCAACGTCACGCTCAACTTCGGCAACATCCCGCAAGGCTCCCGGCCCATCGATCTGCCGCCGGGAGAAGAAAGGGAAGTGGCGTTTGAAGTACACACGCGTGCGGCGGGTATTCTCGAAGCGCGGCTGTATCCCAAAGACGCTTTCCCCGCCGATAACTACGCCGCGCTCGAGTTACCGGAACTGCGCAGTCTCCACGTCATTGTTTATTCCGATCAGCCGGAGGCGCTGCGCCCCGCGCTGGCATCCGATTCCCGTGTCGCCGCTGAATTCCGTAAGACGGCCCAGTACACGCCTGAGTCGGATAACGGCTCGCTGGTGATTCTCCATCGCTTCCGCCCGGCGACGCGGCCGCTGGGCAACGTTCTCTGGATCGATCCGCCTCCCGATAAGCCGCCGGTCGCGATCCAGACCCGCGTTGAACATCCGGAGGGATTGACATGGACACCGGACCAGCCATTAACCGCCGGCCTCAGGGCGCGCGACGTGCAGATCGATTCGAGTTCCGTGTTTTCGCCCTCGCCGAAGGACATTCGCCTCGCAGAAGTCAAAAACGGGCCGATCATGGTGGCGAATGTTTCGGACGACGGCAAGACCCGCTCCGTTGTGATGGGATTCGATCCTTTCTCGGGCGCGATGCGCTACGAACTGACCACGCCGCTGCTGTTGGCCAACGTCCTGCGCTGGGTTGCGCCGGATGTGTTTCGCGACGTCGACGTGGGAACGCAAAGCGCGGGGGCCGTTGCGATGCCTTTTGTTTCCGATAAGGGCAAAGTCCAGGTTCTCACCGATTCAGGAACCGATCTGCCGTTCAATGTGCGCGATAAAGCGGTGGAGTTTTTCGAGGGAGAACCGGCGCGTGTGCGCGTGATAGCCGGCAATTCCGAACGCGTTTATTCGTTGACTTTGCCGGAGATGTGGGATGTGAAGTGGACGCCGCCGGCCAACATTCGGCATGGCATCCCCGCATGGAACGACTCGCTGCGGCGCAACCCCAACTTGTGGCCGTATTTGGCGGCTTTGGGCGCGTTGGTGCTGATTGGCGAGTGGATCGCCTACGGGCGCTACTCGCCTGTGCGCCTGCGGGTTGTGAAACCGAACCTGGAGCGTGCCGCATGAGCTTTGAACGGGCTTGGGTGCTTCTTTTGCTGGTGTTGCCTCTCGCCTGGATGGCGTGGGATTGGCGGCGTCAGCCCCGCCACGCGCATCTGCTTCTGAAGACGGCGATGATCGTGGCTATAATCCTCGCGCTGGCTGAGCCGTCTCTTTCGTACCGGGCCAGGAAGGTGGCGCTTGCGGTTCTTGTCGACACATCGGCCAGCGTCACGGATGCGGATCTCGCGCGTGAAAGCCAGCTGCTCAGGCAAATCGAGCAGGCGCGCGGCAGCAATCAGGTCGACGTGATTCCTTTCGCCCGGACTCCGCGGCCGCTCACCGACAACGAAGCCGCGGGTTTCAAGGTGGCGCGCACCGTCGGCGTCGACGGCCGAGGTACGAATCTGGAAGCTCCTATAAGACAGGCGATGGCGTCGCTTCCCGCGGGAATGCTGCACCGGATTGCGCTCATCACCGATGGTAATGAGAATGCGGGAGCGGTCACGCGCGCCGCCTGGCAGGCTGGGCAATTGGGCGTATCGATCGACGCCATCGCGCTGGCGGGCAGACCGCAGCCTCAGCTCAAGACCGAAGCAGTCGGTATTCCAATGGCTGTCTTCACCGGTGAGCGCTTCCCGGTGGATCTTACTATTTATTCACCTCGCGCAACACCTGCGACGGTCCAGTTGACGGCGGAAGGAAAGCAGATTGGCGTGCACCAGATCTCGCTCGAAGCAGGCGAGAATCGCGTCAGGATCAGAACCGCACTCAACGCCGCGGGCGCCATCGATATCAGCGGCAAAATCGAATCGCCCGCACTGGGAGAATCCCGTTTCGAAAATGCCGTGGCCGTGCGGCGGCCGCGTGTCCAGTGGATTTCGGAAGATCCGCCGGGAACCGAAGGCCATATCGTCGATGTGCTGACGGCGAACCGCTTCGACTTCACACAGTCGAAAACTTTGCCGGCAGATCTCGACGGGACGCAGCTTGTGGTCTTCAACAACATCAACGTGGACGCCGTCCCCGCGGCGGACAAACAGCGTCTGGAAGCATTCGTACAAGGCGGCGGAGGAGCGCTCATGATCGCCGGCGAACGCAATGTTTACGTCGAGCACAAAGACGCTCCCGAAGATCCCCTTGCGCGCAGCTTTCCGGCGAAGCTCGTCCCTCCGCGCTCGCCGCAGGGCACCTGCGTGGTGCTGATCATCGACAAATCTTCGTCCATGGAGGGCAAGAAGATCGAACTCGCCCGCCTGGCGGCTATCGGCGTTGTGGAAAATCTGAAGGCCGACGATCGCGTGGGCGTGTTGATCTTCGATAACTCTTTTATGTGGGATGTGCCGATCCGAAGCGCCGACAACAAGGCGCTGATCAAGCGCGAAATCAGCGGGATTATTCCCGATGGAGGCACCCAGATCGCGCCGGCGCTGAACGAGGCCTACCGTAAAATTTTGCCTGTTAACGCCGCTTATAAACACATTGTGCTGCTGACGGATGGTATTTCAGAGGAAGGCGATAGCATCGGGATGGCGAAGGACGCAGCCAATAATCGTGTCACGATTTCAACCGTGGGACTTGGCCAGGATGTGAACCGGACTTATCTCGAGAAGATTGCCGTCACCGCGAAAGGCCGATCTTACATCCTGAATGAACCCGCCGGACTTGAGCAGATCCTCCTCAAAGATGTGCAGGAGCACACCGGCACGACGGCGGTTGAGAAGGCGATCAAGGCCGAGGTGAAACATCCGCAATCCGACCTGCTCGACAGGGTCGACGTGGAGCATGCGCCCGATCTCGCCGGCTACGTGCGCTTTGAAACCAGGCCGACGGCGGACGAAATACTCGCGGTGGATGGGACCGATCCGCTGCTGGTCCGCTGGCAGTACGGGTTGGGACGCGCGGCGATATTTTCGTCCGACGCCAAGAGCCGATGGGCCGCCAGTTGGCTGAAGTGGCCGGGCTTCGACCGGCTGTGGACCAATATCTTCCGTGATCTGCTGCCGCATGGGAACGAGAGCGAAGCGGTGGCCCGTTACGATGGCGCGAACGAAGAGCTGGTGGTCGATTACAATCTTTCGGGACGAGCGGCTGCCGCGGCCGTTCCGCCCGATTTGTATGTCATCGGCCCGGGCGATTTCCGCAAGCCGCTGGATCTGGTGCGGGTGTCTCCCGGAACCTGGCGCGGACGCCTGCGAATTGGCTCGCTCGAAGGATTATTCCGCGTGCGTCCGTTGAATGAGAGCCGTTCGTTTCCGGAAGTCGGGCTGTACCGGCAGGAATCGGAGCTTTCCGATTACGGCTCGAACGATGCGCTGTTGAAGTCGATTGCGCAATCGACTGGTGGGCGATTTAATCCTTCGGCGAAACAGCTTTTCGATAATGGTGGGAAGTATATCGATTCCACGATGCGCCTCTGGCCGGGACTGCTGGTGATCGCGCTGCTGCTGAATCTCGTTGAGCTGGCGATGCGGAAGTGGCGCGGGATTATCGAGAGCCTGCGGGGCGTTCGTTCGCGCGAAGCTCGGATTGCCGCGTAGGGCGTGGGCAGTCGGATTTTCGCGGCTTATGTGTCGGAGCGGTACGCTGGACCCATAGTGACTGTCTTTCCATTCAGCGTAGTTTTGCTCGGCGCATCAAGCACAGCCCGAGAACGAACCGGCGGACTGGTGGTAGTCCTGATCCTGTTGATCTTTGCGGCGGTCGGTCTCGATATGGTGGTCCGGCCCAGGCGTCACATGAATTTCTATTTGAGACGCGGCGGGGAAATGCTACGGGCGTGCAACGAGCTTCAAGTACAACTCGTGGGTGTGTTATTCGCCTGCGGGTCGGGATGGATGCTCTATCAGGTCGTGCGCGATGTCTGGCTCGGCTGACAGAGGGTCGTTGTGCAGTTCACGGCTGGTTAATTATCCGAGGGCCGCTCGGAGTTGTCGATCACGAATGTCTCGACCGGTCCTCGCGTTGCCTGTAATCTCAGGCCCAACTGCCGAATAGCCGCGAAAAGGTCCGGCTTGGGGCTATCGTCTGCCAGTGGCGGACGAGCCCTCATCATTCCACCGAAATCATCCTCGTTCGGCGCCCGGTCCAGATCGAAATCGTATCTGCCGGAGAGCGCGGTTTTGTCAACTACCGGGCGATCAACCGGCCCATGCTGGAGGATCGCGGCGAACTCGGCCATTGAGCCATCGCGAACCGGGAGCAAAGCGCGACGCTCGGGAAAGAGACGAAAAACAAGAGCGGGGCGTCCGTCGGGCGGCTCTCCTTCGCTTTTTTTGATTTTCGGGCCATTAGCCGCGAGGGTCAGCGTGTAGATCGGCATTTCCTTCTCCGGGCGGTGGAACTTGAGCTGGAACCTGTCGATCAGCAGATTCCGCAGCATCGACATTTGTTCGTCGACGTTGGGCCGAACGTTCCCGCCGTCTCCGCCCCGATGTCGTAGTGCTCGCTGTTGACCCAGTTTGGGCCGCCTGAGATAAGTTGCGTTGGCAGGCTCCATGCAGCCGCGACGAGCGACTTAAGAGTGTAGTTCTGTACGACAAACCGGTGACCGCCCTGCATCGTGAAGTAGGCCCCGCCTTGCCAATCGGGCGCAGTTGGCTTGATGGTAGCCACCTCGAACTCGCTGAATGCCGGACGGATGGTGGGCGACTGCGCGAAGATTCCGGAACAAGCGATGATTAGGATCGCGGCTGCCGGCTTCAGGTGGTTGAACAGGCCGATCAATCAGTGCATCCGGTCTTCGAGACGTGTCACGCGCTGGTCTATGCGCGCAAGTTCGGTAAGCAAGGCATCCTGATTCCGTTCGATCAGGCTGCGGATTCCGGCGGTTTCCTTTAGGAGTTCGGCACGGAAAACGTCTCTCAAGTCGTCAATGCGGTGGTTGAGCCCAAAGTTGAGGTCCCCTATCCGGACGTTGTTGAAAACCGAACCAGCGAGAACCGCGAGAACAGTGATTGAAGTCGCGAGGATCTGAGGGTCGGCCATTGATTCCCAGTGCGGAATGCACCTTAAGTAGACCACAAACCGCGCCGCCCGCCATTGATTTGGACGTGATTGGCCCGGGGGATTTCCGGAAACCGCTGAAGAGCCCCCCATGCGAGTGTTCTTCCGCGCGGAGGGTTTCGCAGATGGATTTATCGTGATGTCCGGAGCCGCCGGTTCAGCCCGCAACCAGGACCATCCGGCCGTAGGCGCCAAGCGCACGGTCCGCGGTAAGCAGAAGCAGATTTTCGCTCCTGGCCTGGGCGATCAGCATGCGGTCGAAAGGATCGCGGTGGTGCCATTTCAGCATAGCTACCGCCGGCGTGTGTTCAGCCCTTAAGGGCAAGCTCTCAAATGGCTCCGCGGCGAGTTTCCCGGCAAAGCCGGAAGGCACGCGAAGCTTGCCGATACCGCTCTTGAGCCAGATTTCCCAAAGACTAACCGCGCTCACAAAGATCGTGTTGTCGGGATCGCCGATCAACCTCCGGGCCCGCGCCGGAAGAAGCGGGCTGTTGGAAAGCCACCACAACAGCAGGTGCGTATCAATCAGGAGTTTCATTTCGCGGGCTTGCGCATGCCAAACGGTTCCGCCATGTCGTCCGGGAGATCGTCGAAATCGGCAGCGATCCAGATTTGCCCTTTCATGGAGCCGGGAACCCGCTTTTTGGTGGCGCCGCCGTATGGCACGATCTTCGCAACCGGCTTACCGGATTTGGACAGAATGACTTCGTCACCCTGCTGAACCATGGCGATCAGTGCGGAAAGTTGAGCCTTCGCTTCGGAGATGTTGCGTACGACCATGCTTCGACTATCGCATGGACCAGACCAGATCTGGTCCGTATCGCTCGATGGAGGTCTGCGCTCCGTTCTGCATCTCCGGCAGCTGCGTAGGGCGGATTGACAATCCGCCCTACGTGGTACCGTCCGCCACTACAATGGTTTCATGACTGGCCGTCCGCCGGGCCGTCTCCAGGGTGACGATCTCATTGGAGAAGTCCTGCGCAATATGGAAGAAGGGCTGTTCCGCATCCGGAGCAAGACCCTGGTACCCGCGATTTACCGTATCTATCTGAGCCCGGACGATTACGAGCCGTTTCGCGATGTTCTGCCTTTCATCGCCGGCGAAATCCGCACGGCTCTCGATGAGAAGATTGCGGCGTGGAATCGCTCGCCCCGTAAACTCGCCTCCACTTTGCTGAAAAAGATCGGGGCGGGGGAAGCGGCGGTCGCGAGCGAATATGTGCGGGTGAGCGATTCGTGGCTGGTCGAGATCCACCCCGATCTGGACGGTAAGCTGCAGCCGGGGGAGATTGAGGTTCATTCAGAATTGGGCGCGCCGAAGAAAGCCGAGTACGGCGCTGGTTCGCTGACCCGACGGATTATCGCTCCCGGTGCAAAGCAGGCGGAAGTCGAGGCCGATCCGGCGCCAACTGTTGCAACGGCGGCTCCTCAGCCCGCGTCCGAAAAACAGGCGGAAGAGGACAATTCCGACCAAACAAAAGGCAGGGCCTTTGCGTACATCCGTTATGCGGACCAGCACGGGCAGCAGGCATTCGAAGTGACGAAAAACCAGGTGGTGATCGGACGCGGCGGCAGATCGTACTGGGTGGACGTGAAGCTCGAGACCCTGCCGGACGTGTCACGCGAGCATTGCCGCATCCGACGCGATGCGGAGACGGGCCGCTTCACGATCGAAGATGTAAGCCAGTTCGGGACCGCGGTCAACGGAAAACCGGTGGGGCAGAATGCCTCGTCGGAACTGCCCCGGCGCGCGACGATCAGTCTCGCCGGTGTCATCGACTTGCGGTGGGAAGCGATTTAGTGACTGACGTTCTCATGTGGCGCACCGTGGTGCTGACGGTCCTCATCGTTACCGTCGCGCTGCTGGCGATTATCACGGCGGCACGGGAGAGGCGCTGATGCCCCACGGAGGATCCAGTGAGGTGAAGACCCATCTGCGGTTCGCGGCCGCGAGCGATCCGGGCAAACGGCGCAAGAACAACGAAGACCGGTACTACGTCGATCCGGACCGCGGCATCTACGCGGTTATCGACGGAGTGGGCGGTCATGCGGCGGGTGAAACCGCGGCTGGTGTAGCAGTGGATGTGATCCGCGAGCGTCTGGAACGCCAGACCGGCACGCCGGAGGAGCGCATTCGCGAAGCGATCACGCTGGCCAACAATGAAATTCTGCGGCTTTCGCGCACGCGGCCCGAATGGACGGGCATGGCGTGCGTCCTCACGCTGGTTCTCATTGAAGACGACGTCGCAACCGTTGGCCACGTCGGCGATACGCGCCTCTATCTGCTGCGCGCCGGCGAAATCAAAAAGATCACTCATGACCATTCGCCGGTCGGCGAGCGCGAAGATCACGGCGAAATCAGCGAAGCCGAAGCCATGCGGCATGCTCGCCGAAACGAGATTTTCCGCGATGTCGGCTCGTCGGAGAGGAATCCCGACGACGCCGGGTTCATCGAGATGGAAACGTTCCCGATGCCTTACGACGGCGCGTTGCTGCTGTGTTCCGATGGTTTGACGGATCTGGTCGGCAGTGCCGAGGTCCGCGCCGGCGTTGAAAGATATGCGCCGAATTTCGATGCGGCGGCGCGCGCGTTGATCGATGCGGCCAACGAGGCCGGCGGCAAGGACAACATCACGATAGTGCTGGTGGCTGGTCCGGCTTACGGGGAAGCGACCGACCGCGGACGGGACACAACGGCAACCACCCGGAAAACGGTGCGGGCTACCGGATCGCTCTCGTTCTCGTGGGTTTGGCTGCTGGCCGGCCTTCTGCTGGGAGGGGCTGGCGGCTTCTTCGGCCCTGTCGTTTGGAACGATGCTTGGGGCAGGTTCGCCAACCCCGCGCCGCGTACTTTCATCGTCGGGCCCGGAGGAATCACGGCTGCGCTGAATCTGGCTCACTCGGGCGATACGGTCGTCATTCCGCAGGGCCGTTACCGCGAACGGGTCGAACTCCGGCAAGGCGTGACATTGCGGGCGCAGGTTGCCGGTACTGTAACACTGACCTCGCCCGATGGCGGGCCCGCTCTGGTTGCCCGGAAAATCGATGCGGGCGGCGTCGAAGGCTTATGGATTCAGGGCGATCTCGAAGCTCCGCTCTCCACCGGCATCGAGATCAGCGATTCCAGCCCTTCTGTCTCGAACGTGAAAGTGACGGGCGCAGGTACCGGGATTGAAGTGCGCGGCGCGTCTGCCCCGGCTATCAGATCCAGCCAGATCACGAACAACCTCGGCGCGGGGATTCTCGTTTCGCCGGCGGCCTCACCCCGGATCGAGAGCAATCTGATTGCGGCCAACGGTAACGGCACGCGTTTGCCGAACAAACAGGGAGACGCGAGGCCGGGTGTCGAGGTGATGGAAAAGGCGCATCCTTTGCTCAAAGACAACGGCATCGTCGACAACGGTGCGGAGCCGATCTGGATTCACGGGCGCGCCTATCAGCCGGCTGATTTCGAGGAGAATTTCTTCGGCGGTCTGCCCGCGAAGAAGGCCATCCGGCTGATTGCGGACACTGAAGATGGGGGGGCCGGCCGGTAATGGATCCCAAGGTCTTCGGCCGTTATCAGATCATTCGCAAACTGGCCGGCGGCGGCATGGGCCGGGTATTTCTCGCCTATGACCCCATGCTCAACCGCCAGGTAGGTCTGAAACTGATCGATGCGGGCGGGGATCGCGACAGCAACGATGTCGTCGCGGCGGAACGACGCGGCGCCACCCTGCAGGACCAGCTGGCGAAACGCGAAGCCAGCGGGAGGGTTGCCCAGATCTTCGATGTCGGCGATCGCGACGGCTATTTCTACATCGCGATGGAATACATCGAAGGCGAGGACCTTTCCGAACTGGTGGCGCGCGGGCCGCTCGATCCGCAACGCGCGGTTGGAATCGCGCTCGATGTTCTCGACGTGCTTGTGAAAGCGCACTCGTTCCAGACCGTGATCGAAGACCGCACGCACCGGGGCATTATCCATGGCGATATCAAACCGCGCAACATCCGCATCACCGGGGCGGGGCAGGTGAAGGTGCTCGACTTCGGCATAGCGAAGGCCGTTTCGATGACGCGCAGCATCACGTTCAACCAGTTCGGCAGCGTGCCCTATTCTTCGCCGGAGCGGCTGCAAACGGGCGATATGGACGCCCGTTCGGATGTGTGGTCGGTGGCTACCGTGCTGTTCGAGATGCTGACCGGCAAGCCGTATTTCGAAGCGGAAGCGTCTTCGAAGCTGGAGTGGATGATCCGCAACTATCAGGCGCTGCGGCCGGCGATCGTCGGACTGCCTCCGGGGTTGCGGGAGATTCTTTCGCGTGCCCTCGATCCGGACCTGAACAAGCGCTTCTCCAGCGCGGCGGCTTTTCAGGCAGCGCTTCACGAATGGCAGAGCTATGCGGTTGCCGGCCCGGCGCATTCGGCCGACGCAGATGCGACGCGACGCACCGTGTATCCCAACCCGGAGGAGCGTACGCATCGGGTTGTGGGTGCGCGGAGTCCCGCTCCGGCACGGCCGCCTGCACGGTTTCGTATTCCCGAATCGATTTTCCACATCGCCGTACCAGTGCTGGTGGCGTTTTTTCTGTTCGCTGTTTTCTTCGTTGTCTATGAAATTCGGATGTGGAACAACGCGAAGGATCTGCGCGCCCAGATTGAATCGGGCCGGCTGACTCCGGACATCGCCAGTGCGGCGTATCAGGCGCTGGCGAAGAAGAACCTGTTCTCTTTTTTTGAGTTACCGCTCTATCCCGCCCGGAACAGTCTTCGCGACCGGTACCTTGCCGAAGCCGATCGCGTAATTGCCGACTATCGCGAGGCGAGCGAGAGTACCCCGGTTTATCTAAAAGACTGGCGGCGCGCGCAGGGCGCCTTGAATTCGGCGATGACGCTGTCGCCGGAGGATCCCTCGATTCGCGGCCGGTACCGGCTGGTTGACGGACACCTGAAGTTGAAGGTTGGCGACTTGAAGGAAGCGCGCGCCGATTTCGAGCAGGCGCGGAATCTGCTTCCGCATTCACCCGATCCGCATCTCGGGCTGGCTCTGATCCGGATGAGAGAAGGCGATCTCGATCAAGCCGAGGAGGAGTTCAACCAGGCAAAGCGGGACGGCTTCCAGCCGGGGCGCCGCGAACAAAGAGACCTTGCCAACGGCTACCGGGCGCGCGGTGAAAGATGGCTCGCTGAAGCAAGGCGCGCGTACGGCCTCAGCCAGATGCAGGACTTGCTGAAGCGCGCCGACAGCGATCTCGCGCACGCGCAGGAACTCTACAACTCCGTGGCGCCGTTGTTCGACGGAGTGCAGCTGGCCGAGAAGGTTTCGCTCGAAAGGGATCAGGCGGCTAAGAGCCTGGCGCGCGCGGCGCAGATTCAGGATGCGCCGAAGGGGAGCCAGTAGTGGTTGGACGAGTTGGTGATATTCCATGGCGGTGACGCGCAGCACGGTGGCGGAACGCCGCGTGGTTCCGGTTGTCACACGGGCCGGGCGTGGCGCCGAACTGTTGTGGCTGGCGATCGCGGCGACGATCGTTTGCGGCGTATGGGCGTTGGTCTATACGGCGAAAGTTCGCCGGTCCACCACACCGGCGCCTTCGGTGAATCTGTCCGAGGTCGATGGCAGCGAGAAACTTCTTCCCGTCCTCGCGGTCCTGCAAAGCCCGGTCGATCGCGATTTCGCGGCTAAGCAGATTTTCGATATTCTGGCGGATCGCGACGGCGTGTTGCCGAACACGGGCGCCATCGCCCGTATCCGCGTTCCGAAGGCGGATTTGATAGGGAACAATCAGGTGGAAGAATTGGGAAAGCGTGCGCGGGATGCCAAGGGCATTTCGATTTCGCTCTTCACCCCGGCCGAGTTTGCGCAGATTAAGCCTCAGATCGCAGTCCGCGGAATCAAAGTATTCCGCCGCGATTTTCTGATCTGGGCGGGGGCGATTCTGGCGGCTTTTCTGCTGACCCACATCGTTTGGACGATTCGCGGCTTCTCCGGTCCCTGGACGTTTCTGCCTTTGTTGCTGATCCTCACGGGCATCGGCTATGCGCTGATGATCGGATTACGCGATCCGCTGCGGGACACGCTGATCTTCGTCCCGTTCGCGCAGGGCGTGGCCGGGGGATGCATCGTCATGCTGATTGCGAGCCTGATGGATTGGGAGGCGGCAACGGCGGCATACAGCTTTGTGCCGCTGCTGGGGGCGATCGCTCTCTCGCTTGCGCTGATCTTTCTCGGCAGCGGTCCTGCGGGTAGCGATGCGCGCGTGAACCTCGGTCTGTTTCAGCCGGTGGAGGCTATCAAGATATTGCTGGTGTTTTTCCTGGCTGGATATTTCGCCAAGCGCTGGCCGCTGTTGCGCGACTTGCGCGAGAAGCGGTTTTTTGTGGCGCGAATGATTCCGGGGATTGAAATGCCCCGCCTGCAGTATGTGCTGCCCGTGATTATCGGAGTCGGCGTGGCGCTGGTTTTCTTCTACCTGCAGAAAGACCTCGGGCCCGCGCTGGTTTTCGCCTGCGTGTTTCTGACTCTCTATTCGATCGCGCGCAATCGCGTAATGCTTGCGGCAACCGGGATGGCTGTATTGTTGGGCGGATTTCTTACAGGGTATTTCCTGGGTGTTCCGAAGACCGTGCATGACCGCGTGGCTATGTGGCTCTCGCCCTGGAGTAACACGGTCCGCGGCGGCGATCAGGTGGCGCACTCGCTTTGGGCTATGGCTTCGGGGGGTGCGCTTGGATCGGGGCCCGGATTGGGCGAATCGGATGTGATTCCGGCGGGCTATACGGACCTGATCGTCTCCGTGCTGGGAGAGGATTGGGGATTTTTGGGATTGCTCTCGGTGTATCTGATTTACGGGCTGCTGATTTGGTTGGGACTGAGGATCGCTCGGCGCGCGGCGAGCGATTACCAATTTTTTTTGGCTCTCGGTTTGACTCTGCTGGTGAGCGCGGAGTTGTTGCTGATCTCGTGCGGGATTCTGGATTTGTTTCCGCTGTCGGGCGTAGCCACGCCGTTTCTCAGCTACGGCCGGACGGCTATGCTGGCTAACTTCGGGATTGTGGGGATTTTGTTGGCTATTAGCGCCGGGCGGAAGCCCGGCGGCAGAGCCGAAGCTCTGGCCCCACTGCTTCCGGGATTGCGTTGGGTTGAGGTCGTGCTCGCGTTGCTGCTGGCGACTATCGTCGGCAAAGCGGCTTACATTCAGCTTGGACATGCCAACGAGATCGCGGGGCAGGGAACGCTGGTGCTCGAAGCCGACGGCGGCCGCAGGTATGTTTACAATCCGCGTCTGATCGACGCCGCGCGAACACTGCAGCGAGGCACCATTTACGATCGCGCAGGGCTGCCGCTGGCGACCAGTAGTTGGGCCGAACTCGAACAGCATCGCGCCGAATATCAGGCGCTCGGGATCGATATCGATAAGGCCTGCAACCGGGCGGAAGTGCGCTGCTATCCGCTGGGCGCGCTAACCTTCCATCTGCTGGGCGACGTGCGCACGCGCGCCAACTGGAGCGCGCCGAACAGTTCGCTGATCGAGCGCGATTCGGCCATTCGGCTGCAGGGGTACGACGATCGCGGGCGCGTAGTCGCGGTCACCGACGCGGCGGGGAAGCCGTTCTACACGATCCGGTACGACTATCGCGAGCTGCTGCCTCTGCTGCGGCATCGCTGGGAGCCGAATCATCCGGCGGTTAAACGAATTCGCGACCGCGAGCGCAATGTGCATCTTTCGATATCCGCCGGCCTGCAGGTGAAGGCGGCGCAGATTCTGAATGCCCATCTCGCCGAGCAGCATTTATCGCGTGGAGCCATGGTGGTGATGGATCCCGCGACGGGAGATTTGCTGGCCTCGTTAAACGTGCCGTCGCCCGATCTGCTGCAGGAAAAGCTGGCGCTCGGGGAAGCGTCGGGATCGCTGCTGGATCGGGCGAGGTACGGCTTGTATCCGCCGGGGTCGACGTTCAAAGTCGTTACGGCCATAGCGGCGCTGCGGCTGGACCCCGCGCTCGCCCACCAACAGTATCAGTGCATAAGGCTGCCCGACGGCCGATGCGGAAATTATGTAGGCAACTCGAAAAGGCCGATCCGAGATGACGAGGAGGACAAGAACCCGCACGGCACCCTTGATATGAATCAGGCCATAGTGGTGTCCTGCAACGCCTATTTCGCGCAGCTGGGGACCTACAAAGTTGGGCCGGAACAGTTATTGGATACCGCGAAGATCATCGGTGTTTCGGTGGCGAATCCGCCAACGGTGAAGAACCTGAAGCCGCAGATGCCGCAAGTGTCCTATGGACAGGGGCAGGTGGTGACGTCGCCATTTCAACTGGCGCGGGTGGCGGCGGCGATTGCGGCGGGCGGAAACCTGCAGGAAGGCCGCTGGGTCATCGACGACAGCAATTCGCGCAGGCAGCCGCCGCAGCAATTGCTCACGACCGATGCGGCGAACATTCTCGCGAAGGATATGCGCGGCGTGGTCACCAGCGGTACGGGATTCCGGCTGGCCAAAATCACGCCGCAAATTGCCGGCAAGACAGGCACGGCGGAACTGGCGACCGCTCCGTCGCACGCGTGGTTTATCGGATTCGCGCCCTACGACAATAATTCGAAGCGGATCGCGTTTGCGATATTAGCGGAAAACGGACATTATGGTGGCACGGCGGCGGCGCCAATGGCGGGCGACCTCGTCGTAGCTGCGCAACAATTACATTTGATTCCATGAGCCTGCTGAGAAAGATCGAGAAATCGCTGGATCAACGCCTGCGCTCCATTTTCTCCGGCGGAGATGCCGAGCCGGGTGCCCGCGAGGCCATCGAATTGTATCGCGATGCGCTCGATCAGATCGCGGGCAAAGCGACGGCCGGTAAACGCGGCGACCGGGTTTTCCCGTTCAACCTGATTACCATCGAGCTCGCGGCCGAGAACGCCGAGCGCAAAGCGGTTCTGGAAACTTTGTTCGATGTTGGGCAGCTTGGCGACGATATCCGGGCGACGCTGAGAGAGGAACGCGTTACGCCGTCTGAGGATCTCACGGTGGCTGTGAAGTATCCTGAAGGCGCGCTGGTTGAGATGCGTGTGGTTTGCGAACGCGTCGAGCCGCCTGAAAGGGCGGCTGCGGGCAAAATTGCCCAGACCACAGTCGTCGCGTTGGTGCTGGCGCGCCTCGTTACGCTCACCGGCGTCTCCTCCGCTTCTGAGTTTGTACTGGACCGCGCGCGCATCAATCTTGGGCGGGAAGAGGAGATCAGCGACTCGCTTGGCCGGGCGATCCGGCGCAATGAGCTGTTTTTTCCGGAAGCGGCCCACGAGGCGAATCCCAGTGTTTCGCGATCTCATGCGCACATCCGCTTCGATGCATCGTCGGGCGACTGGC
>Ga0070733_10000802_pt1 | contig 24526 bp, 22 predicted proteins | sample Coa_R1_9_FD_66450 | JGI IMG/M metagenome (GOLD analysis project Ga0070733, IMG submission 66450) | Surface soil microbial communities from Centralia Pennsylvania, which are recovering from an underground coalmine fire - Coalmine... | ecosystem: Environmental > Terrestrial > Soil > Unclassified ...
GCCTCGATTGTCGGTGCCGCCACGCCTGCTTCGCGAGATTCTCCGTCCCGTTGGGCGAACCGCACGCCCTCGCCGGCGTATGGACGGGCATCCTTGTCATGGGCTCGGGGTTTCTCGTATGCCTGCTGTTCGTGTGGTGGATCATTCGCCGCTTTACGGAATTGTCTGGTTAGAAACGCTCTAAGACTCGGCCGTGATCTCACTTGACCTCGAAATCCTTCGCCCGTTTCACTTGCTTCCCGGTCGAATCGGACGCTATTATTTCGAGTTGATAGGTCCCTGCCGCGAGCGAACTGAGACGCAAGCTTGCGCCCGCCGGGATCGAAGTCTTACCTGAAAACTCCCGCGCGCGAGCCCGCGTCGAGCGCCTTGTCCAGGTGATGGTTTGCGGCTTGCCGCGCCTGCAACAGATCACCCGGCTGCATGTGGATGTCGTCGAAGAAGTAGGCGACGTAGCGGTCCGGGAGCTCGGGCTTGGGAGCTGTTTCGGTAACCACTTCCGGTTCGCTTTTGGCGGGAGCCTGGGCCGCGGCCTGGAATAAACTGCCGGCCACCAAGCACAGCGCCCCTAAGCGCATATTCATGTAACAAGGATACGCTCCTCGGCCAGTCACGCGAAGCGGCCGGCGGCGTACCCTGGAGGAATGAAACTTTCCGAACTCGCATCGGCTCTTGGATGCGAAATCAGCGGCGGCGGCGAATCGCTTGAAATCACCGGCGTCGCGGGCATGGAGCAAGCCACCTCTTCCGAAGTGACTTTTCTGGCGAACCCCAAGTACGCCCACAAGCTGAAACACACGCGCGCCGGGGCCGTGCTGGTGGCCGCGCCCGTGGAGGATTTGACATCCTTGAATGTCGCGCAGCTTATTTCTTCGAATCCCTACCTCGATTTCGCCCGCGCGCTGGCTCTCTTTTATCAGCCACCGCGGCCCAAGCCGGGGATTCATCCGCTGGCCTGGGTGGCGACTTCAGCCTCGATCGGCGAGAACGCCTCCATCGGACCCTTTGCGGTGGTCGGCGAAAATGTTTCCATCGGGCATAACGCGGTGCTGCATTCGCACGTCGTTATCTACGAAGGAGCGTCCATTGGCGACGATTTCTACGCCCATTCGCACGCGGTGGTGCGGGAGCACTGCCGTGTCGGGAACCGCGTGATCCTGCAAAACGGAGTGATCGTGGGAGGCGATGGTTACGGCTTCGCCAAGCGCGCCGACGGCTCGCATGCCAAAATCGTTCAAAGCGGCGTGACCGTGATTGAGGATGACGTGGAGATTCAAACGCTCACCTCGGTGGATCGCGCCTCGGTGGGGGAAACGCGCGTGAAACGGGGCGCCAAGATCGACAGCCTGGTGCAGGTAGGCCACGGCTGCGTGGTCGGCGAAGACAATATTATCTGTTCGCAAACCGGCTTGGCGGGGTCGAGCATTCTGGGTAAGAACGTTCTGCTGGCCGGTCAGGTAGGCGTTTCCGGGCACCTGACCATTCACGACGGCGCGGTGGTGTATGCGCAAAGCGGCATCGGCGGCGACGTCGAAGCCGGCGGGATTGTCAGCGGTTCGCCCGCCTTCGAGGTGCGCCAATGGCTCCGGGCCATCACCGCGTTCCCGAAATTGCCGGAGATTTCGAGGACAATAAGACAGTTGGAGAAACGCCTTCAAGCGCTGGAAAAGTCCGCGAACCCGACACAGGAATGACAGGCCCCGATGAATGAAAGACACGATCCGGCCTCAGGGCTGGCCTACCGCAACCATGATTTTTTGGACACTCCCGAGGCGCGCAGCTTGCGCATCCTCAGCGAATATCTGTATCCGCTCTCTCACTTCCGCAAAGAGCACATTAGCGACACCATCGTATTCTTCGGCTCGGCGCGCACTTTTGAGAGCAGCGCCGACGGCCGCTATTACAAGGAGGCGCGGGAACTGGCGCGCAAGCTTACGGAATGGTCCAACGGACTAAGCGACGGAATGCGGCGCTTCGTCATTTGCAGCGGTGGTGGACCCGGCATCATGGAGGCCGCCAACCGCGGCGCGCATGAGGCCGGCGGCAAATCCATCGGACTCAACATTGGTTTGCCCTTCGAGCAGCGCCCCAATCCCTTCATCACGCCCGAGCTCAGCTTTGAGTTCCATTATTTCTTCATGCGCAAGTTCTGGTTTGCTTACTTGGCCAAGGCTCTGGTGGTGTTCCCCGGAGGCTTCGGCACGTTGGACGAGCTCACCGAGATTCTGACCTTGGTGCAAACCCAGAAGCTGGAAAAGAAGATGGTGGTGGTGCTGTATGGCACCTCTTTCTGGAAAGAGATTATTAATTTCGAGGCGCTGGTACGTCACGGCATGATTGCGGAGCAGGACCTCGATCTTTTCCAATTCGCCGACGACGTGGAAGGCGCATTCCGGATTCTCGAGGGTGGATTGACGAAGTACTATCTCACGCCGGATAAAGAAGTGCCGGCCATCGCCAAATCGCGAGTGTAAAGTACCAGTGCCTCCCCGCTTCCATACCGTGATCGAGTGGCTAGGCAAGGCCGGGCTGGCCTTCCTGACGTTCGTGATCCTGTACCTGGCGCTGGGCCTGTTTGCGCCGAACGGGGCGCTGCGGATCGCGGCTCTGATGGGGTTGCTGGCGACCGGCGTCTGGTTGAGCGTGCGACTGCTGCGGCGCGCGGCCGGTCCCGTGCTCTGGCGGTTGCGCAATCGGCTGCTGGTTACGTACCTATTCATCGCTGCACTGCCGATTCTGCTGGTGCTCGCGTTAGCCGGCATGGGCCTATACTCGCTGGTGAGCCAGCTCGCGGTGTACATGGTGACGAGCCAGCTCGACCGCCGCATTGAAACCCTCGCTTCCTTCACCGACAGTGTTGTCCGCACGGATCCGGCGATCCGGACGAACGTGATGACGCGATCTTTGGACTTGTTCTACCGCGACCGGTTCCCGGGCATCGAAATCCTGTTGCGGGAAGGGGGACAACAGATTCGCTATCCCGAAGACGCCACGGAAGTCACCATCCCGGCACCGCTCGAGGGTTGGCAGCCCACCAGCCGCGTCCTGGTGCGCGACGGCAAGTTTTACTTGTGGAGCTACGCCAAGACACCGGCCGGCGACGTAACCGTGATGGCACCGTTGACCCGGGAGTTTCTGGGCCGGTTGGTCCCAGACTTGGGCCAGGTCGATATCGGTGAGGAGCGGTCCTTGGCTCAAGAGAACGTGGCCGAAGAGGCTCACGACATCGACATCACCTTTAACGGTCCCCGCCCGCCCCTGCCATCCGCAAAATGGCGCTTCGATCCGGAGATAACGTGGTTCGCAAATCTGCCCCTCGACAACTGGAATCATCCTCGAACGAAGGACGAGGAGCTATTTATCGAGGTGCGCTCGCGCATGTCCGCCGTGGTCTTGCAGGTATTCAGCCACAAGGACAAGGCTCAGACCGCTCTGGTATTGTCTTTGTTCGCCGGCTTCGGCATTTTCGTCGTAGTCGAAATCGCTTCCGTGGTATTTGGAATCGGCTTGGCCCGCACCATCACCGGCGCGGTGCATCGGTTGTATGAGGGCACGCAGCGCGTGATCGCGGGCGATTTTTCGCACCGGATCGAGGTCACGGGCAAGGACCAGCTGGCGGAGCTGGGCCTCTCCTTCAATCGCATGACCGAGCACCTGGAGAAGCTGCTGGTTGTCGCCAAGGAGAAGGAGCGTCTGGAGTCGGAGATCGAAATCGCCCGTGAAGTCCAGGGCCAGCTTTTCCCGCACGAGGTTCCGGAGCTGCGTACGCTCCGGATCAAGGCCGCATGCCAGCCGGCGCGTCTGGTTTCCGGCGACTATTACGATTTCCAGAGCGTGGGCGATTCTGAAGTGGCCCTGGCGATCGCCGACGTGGCCGGAAAGGGGATTTCGGCGGCACTCTTGATGGCCGCGCTGCAAAGCTCGCTGCGGATTCAGTTGCAGATGCCGGCGGAGGTGCTCGCAGGCGGTGGAAACGGGCACCTGGGAGCGGGGATTTCGACCTCCCGCCTGGTGTCGAACCTTAACCGCCAGCTTCACTCCACCACTTCGGCCGAAAAGTACGCGACATTTTTCCTGGGTGTTTACGATGAATCGTCTTCCACATTTACCTACACCAACGCGGGCCATCTGTCGCCGATGCTGGTGCGGGACGGCGCGGTCGAGCTCCTGGAAGTCAACGGCACCGTGGTAGGCGCGTTTCCCTTCTCCGAATACGACGAGAGCCGCGTACAACTGCGGCCCGGGGACCTGCTGGTGTGCTACACCGACGGAGTGACCGAGCCCGAAAATGAATACGGCGAGATGTTCGGCGAGGAACGTCTGATGGAGCTCCTGCTGCGCAATTCGCAGCGTCCCGAGGAAGAGATCATTCAAGTGGTGCTCGACAGCGTGCGCCAATGGACCGGGTCGGAGGAATTGCAGGACGACATGACGCTGCTTCTGGCGCGAAGAGTGTGAGAATTCTCGACGTCGGCTGTGGCATCAATAAGAAGGCGGGCGCCATCGGCCTTGATCGCAACTCCGCTTCGCGCGCCGACGTCCTTGCGGATCTCGACCATTTCCCCTATCCCTTCCGCGACTCATCTTTCGATGCTCTGCAAGCCGTTCATGTGATCGAACACGTCTCCGACGTGATCCGGAGCATGGAGGAGTTTCATCGCCTGGTGCGGCCTGGAGGCGAGGTACTGATCGTGACGCCGCACTATACCGATTTCAGCTCCTTTTGCGATCCGACTCATCGGTGGCATCTCAACAGCTTTTCCATGCGCTATTTCGGAGACGATAACGCCGGTTATGGCTATTATTCCTCCGCGAGATTCGCGGAGAGTTCAGTGCGCGTGAAACTACTCAGTCTGTGGAAGTGGCTGGGATTCGAATGGCTGATCAACACGTTCCCGCGCCTGAGGCGATGGTGGGAATACTATCTTTGCTACATCGTCCGCGGCAAAGTCATCGAGTGGCGCTTACGAGTCATCAAAGATGATTCGCTCCGCGCTTGACTGGCTCCGTCACCGTTGGCGAGTAAGGCACTGGGACCATGCCCGGGCCGCTGGCCGCCGCGGCGAGGATCTGGCGCACCGTTTCCTCCGGCGTCAGGGCTTCATCATCGTGGCTCGGAACTACAGCATGGCTTCCGGCGCGGGCGAGGCGGATCTGATCGCCTGGGAGCAGGATACGCTCGCCGTGGTGGAGGTGAAATCCCGCGAGAGTGTTGAATTCGGCCCGCCGGAGCGCGCCATCGGGGAAGAAAAGCGGGCCCACATGGTGCGCGTCGCGCGAGAGTATGCCGCCCAAAGCGGGACCCCGCCGGAACGCGTGCGCCTGGACGTCGTCACCGTCCTGCTCACGCGGCCTCCCCTGATTGTCCTGTTCCGAGGCGCCGGCAGGCTAGGGCACGGGCGTCACGACTGAGACCGCGACGAACTCGAGTCCGGGATGCCCTCCGCGAGCTTCCACCAGGCGGTTCATATCGCTCCAAATGTTTTGGATCTCGGCGGGCGCCGCATCGGGAATTCCACCGTCGCGCCAAGTGAAGAGGTCGATGAAGTATACCTTGTTCCCTTCCTCTGTCCCTCGCACCGTGACGTGCGGCGCGTCGCGAACGAGCTTCATCTGGCGCGCGGCTTCCCAATGTCGCGCAATCACTCGCTCAAGTTCCGCCTCCGCCCCAGGTTTTGCGCGAAGAGTGACCATCACGGTTTCGGGGTTTCCTGGATCTTGTTGCGCCACCGAAGGCCCCACAAGCCCGGACAGGCAAATCAGAATTCGTACGATGTTTCGTCGCCGTGTCATAGATTGCTCCTAGTTAAAAGGGGGATGGATCGGCAAACGCGGTTACCGATTCGATTCGTCCTTCGGGTCCCAGCTCGAAGGCGCTCGTGCCAGTCATTCGCGCTTGCCCGTCACGCCCCGCGGCAATCCAATCGGCAAGTACGGTGCCCTGGCAGTGTCGCACGGATCCTTTCCGCTGCAGACCGATGCCCGGCATAAACCGTTGTGATGCGCCTATGTGGGCGGCTAAGTCGGCTAGCCCGTCCAGAAGGCTGAACCGGTCGCGGAAACAAATTCCTGGAGTGACGATCCTGGCGAGCATCTCCTCGCGCGCTCCGGCGTCCGTGATGGTCCACGCGCCAAACCAGGCGTCTACCGTTTCCTGCGCGTTCGCGTACACCTCGTTCGCAACCACATTGCTGAAAAGCGAGAGCTGGAAGCGCCAGCCCTGAATGTGCTCATCACGCGGACCGGCTTCCGCGAATTCATGCAGCAGATGTAGCCGGGTTCCGCCTTCATCCGGCTCAAGACGAATCGTTACGCGTGAGTCTCCCGGCGGTATCGGCTTGCCGCTCGCGAAGCCGTAAGTGAATACGATCCGCTCAGGATCGCACACTTCCAAAACTTCGCCCAGCGACTCCACTCCGTTGGGATGACGGATGTACACTCTGCCCCCGGGCCTGGGGTCGATCATTGAGCCGGCGCCCCACCAGCTAGCCCATCGCGGGCTATCGGTGAAGAATCGAAAGACGGTCTCCGGCTTCGCGCGGATCACTACGGTCCGGTTCAGCTGGTATGGCAATTCCCGCATACGTCCTCATTTGTCTCGCTTTTTATTGCGCCGCCGGCTCGGCCTGGGCCCTCGCCGGGTTTCCTCTAATTCAGCCGCCAACTTGAGCTTCCACAGGGCGTCGTCCCACATACGCTCAAGGATTTCAGCGACGGGCCCGAACACCTCGCGGCGAGCTTGGTAGAAGCGATTGCGCTGCTGCGTGCGCGCCTCCACCAGACCCGCCTTTTCCAGCGTCCGCAGTTGAAGCGAAACCGCTCCAAACGTAACGTCCGGCATCGCCCGATGGATTGCTCCCGCAGTCTGCTCGCCGTCCCAAACCAGCCGCAAGATCTCGCGCCGGCGCGGTGAGGCGATGGCATCGAGAAGGGCGGGCTCCATGGAAACTAGTTTAGTTTAAACTAAATTATGTGTCAAGACCCAATCTAGTGGCGGCTCACAACCGGAAATGGGCAGCGTCTCGTGCGTGCCATAGGAAACCGACCCACACGAACTCGCTAAAATAACGGCGTATGGAAGCGGAGAGAGTTCGTCTGGTCGAGGCGGCGCGGCATGAGCAGCATTGGCGGCGCTGGGGACCCTACCTGGCGGAACGAGCCTGGGGCACGGTGCGCGAGGATTACAGCCCCGACGGTAGAGCCTGGGAGTATTTTCCCTTTGAGCACGCGCATCTTCGCGCCTACCGCTGGGGCGAGGACGGCATCGCGGGCATCTGCGACAATCACCAGCGGCTGTGCTTCGCGCTGGCGTTTTGGAATGGCCGCGACCATATCCTCAAGGAGCGCCTCTTCGGCCTCAGCGGGCTCGAAGGCAATCACGGCGAGGATGTGAAGGAGTATTACTACTACCTCGATTCCACTCCCACGCATTCCTACATGAAATGTCTGTACAAGTATCCGCAAGACGAATTTCCGTATCGCGCGCTGCTGGACGTCAACCGCGGCCGCACGCGCATGGAATCGGAATTCGAGCTGATCGACACGGGCATCTTCGACCAGGATCGATACTTCGATATCTTCACCGAATACGCCAAGGCCGATCCGAACGACGTCCTGATCCGCGTCACGGTGGTCAATCGCGCATCTCAGCCGGCCACGCTGCATCTCTTGCCGACGCTGTGGTTTCGCAACACGTGGACGTGGAGACCCGATTTCATCAAGCCCACGCTGCGGCGGTCCGGCGATGGCATCCTTGCGCACGAGGAGACGCTGGGCTCTTTTGAGATTACGTTCGACGAGCAGCCCCCGCTCCTGTTCACGGAGAACGAATCCGATGCGCGAGCTTTATGGAACTGGGGCGACGCCGGCTCTTTCGTGAAGGACGCGTTCCATCGCTACCTGATCCAAGGGGACCAGGCGGCCGTGAATCCGGCGCAGACCGGGACCAAGGCGTGCGCGTTGTACCGCCTCGATCTCGCGCCGGGAGAAAGCCGCACTGTCCGGATGCGTCTCACGGGAAAGGCCGAGCCCTCGCGCATGGTCCACGATATCGACGGGCTCTTCGCCGAACGGATACAGGAAGCCGACGAATTTTATTCCTTCGCGCCGCCCACTCTTTCGCCCGACGCCAGGAGCGTACAGAGGCAAGCCTTCGCCGGCCTGTTGTGGTCCAAACAGTTTTATCACTTTGTCGTGGACACGTGGCTGAAGGGCGACCCCGGACAGCCGCCTCCACCCGCCAGCCGTTTGAATGGACGCGATTCCCAATGGATCCACTTGTACAACAAGGATGTGCTTTCCGTTCCCGACAAATGGGAATATCCGTGGTACGCGGCCTGGGACCTGGGCTTCCACGCTATTCCGCTAGCTTTGGTGGATCCCGACTTCGCCAAGAATCAACTCAGGTTGTTTCTGCGCGAGTGGTACCTGCACCCGAACGGACAAGTCCCGGCCTACGAATGGGCGTTCGGCGACGTCAATCCTCCGGTACACGCATGGGCCTGCTGGCGCGTGTTTCAGATTGACCGCAAACTCACGGACCGCGCCGACTACGGCTTTCTCGAAGGCGTGTTCCACAAACTGCTGCTTAACTTCACCTGGTGGGTAAATCGCAAGGACGCTTCCGGCAGCAACATCTTCGAAGGCGGGTTTCTGGGCCTGGACAACATCGGCGTCTTCGACCGCTCCGCGGCGCTGCCCGGCGGCGGCTACCTGGAGCAATCCGACGGGACCAGTTGGATGGCCATGTATTGTCTCAACATGCTCAAGATCGCACTGGAACTGGCGAGCAAAGTCGACCCCATCTACGAGGACATCGCCAGCAAATTCCTGGAGCATTTTCTGTACATCGCCGCCGCCATGAACGGCATGGCTTCCGGAGGCCTGTGGGATGAAGCCGACGGCTTCTTTTACGACCGTCTCCGTCTTCCCGACAGGCGGGCGATCCCGCTGCGCGTACGCTCGATGGTGGGTCTGATCCCGCTGTTCGCAGTGGACACGATCGAGCCCGGCGTAATGGAATGCCTGCCCGGATTCCGCCGCCGTCTGGAGTGGTTCGTGCGTCACCGGCCGGACCTGTGCGGCAACATCGCTTCGCTGGCCCGCGAAGGCGTCCAGTCGCGCCGGCTTCTGAGCCTGATGGCGCGCACGCGCCTGGCCCGCGTCATCGAGAAGATGCTCGACGAGAGAGAGTTCCTTTCCCCGCACGGCATTCGGGCCGTGTCCAAATATCATCAGGATCACCCCTTCGTTCTGGACCATCTCGGTCAGGATCACCGCGTGGATTACGAGCCCGCCGAATCGACCACGGGGCTGTTCGGAGGGAACTCCAACTGGCGCGGCCCGGTTTGGTTCCCGGTCAACTACCTGATGATCGAATCCCTGCAACGTTACCACTACTACTACGGGGACGATTTCACGGTGGAATTTCCCACCGGATCCGGCCAGCGCAAGACCCTGGGTGAGGTCGCGGCAGAGTTGTCGCGGCGGCTCTCGCGAATCTTCTTGCGGAACCAGAGCGGCCAGAGGCCGGTATTCGGAGGCACCGCGAAATTTCAGAATGATCCGCACTTCCGCGACTACATCTGGTTCTACGAATACTTCCATGGCGACAATGGAGCCGGTATCGGCGCCAGCCATCAGACCGGCTGGACCGCTTTGGTCGCCAAGTTTCTCCAGCAGAGTGGTGAGTAGCCCCGTTCGCGATCCTGACTCCGCTATCCTGAAAGATGGCCGCAACGTCCTCGAGTCAGGCGCGACACAATCAAACCAAGCCTCTGCTGATGGTTCTGGTTTGCACCGTGATCGGAGCCGCCGCCCAGGTTCTCATCAAGAAGGGGACAGTGGCCCTGGGTGAGAATCCCACCATGGTGGAGACCGCACTCGGAATTTTAACAACCCGCGATCTGTTTGCGGGCTACGCGTTGCTCGGCATCAGTACTGTTCTTCTGGTGCTGGCGTTGCGCCAGGGCGAGCTTTCCCTGCTCTATCCGGTCCTCACGCTGACCTATGTTTGGGTCACGGTGCTGTCGATGATCATTTTTCACGACTCCATGAACGTGTTCAAGGTGGCCGGCATTTCGATCATCATCGCGGGCGTGGCGGTGTTGGGCAGGGCGTCGCGGCAATGAACACTCCGATTTCTTCCATGCTGTGGGTCATCGGGGGGTCCGTGATCGGGAGCTTCGGAGCGGTATACCTGAAGCTCGGCGCCGAACGGTTGCAGATCAACCTGCGGTCCCTAGCGGTGAACTGGCGCCTGGCCGTCGGCATCGTGTTTTATCTGCTCTCTTCGGTGCTGTACACCATCGGGGTGAAGCACGGAGAACTGAGCGTTCTCTATCCGCTGGTTTCGGTGGGCTCGATCTGGACGCTGCTGTGGTCCAAGCTACTGCTCGGCGAAAAGCTGACCAAGCCAAAGTTTGTGGCCGTGGGCATGATCCTGGCCGGCTGCGCCCTCCTCGGACTTGGCGGCGGCAAGAAGGAAACTACCGGCACTCCTACGGCAGCCGAAACTCGACATGCCGGTCGCGATTTATCTGCTCGCTGAAGCGGCGGTCGACGCTTGAGAGCGGAGCCTGCATCTGCTCATGCTCGCGCGTGGTCCAGTGGATCGTATCGCCGTCCACCTGGTAGGAAAGCGCGGCGCGAATGGTGTGATCGTTCAACGCGATCAGGTAATAGTCGGGCGCGCCCTGCTGTGTAGTTGCTTGGGGACGTGGAGCCGGCGCGTACTGCGGCGCGCTCGCCTGCGGAGCAGGAGCCGGCGGGTAGGAATACTGATTGTCGTACGGCGTAGTCGCAGACGGCGCGCTGTAGTACGGGGTGTTGTAATACGACGAGTCGTAAGCGTAGGGATCGTAATAATACGGGTCGTAACCGTATCCGTAACCATACGGAGCGTAGCCATAATACGGCCAACCCCAGTATCCGCCGACGCCAAAGTACAAGCCGCCGTAACCATAACCGCGGTAGCCATAGCCGCCGCGATAGCCATAACCGCCACGGAAACCGCCAACGCCACCGCGAACAACCCCGCCGCCAACGCCGCGGAATCCGGCGCTTACACCGCCACCCATCCGCGCCCCGCCGCTAAATCCACCACCGCCCACACGGGCGCCACCGCTAAAGCCGCCACCACCAATGTGGCCACCTCCGCCGCCGCCGCCCACGTGACCACCACCACCGCCGCCGTGGCCGCCACCTCCACCACCCCCGCGCGCGAGCGCCAAAGCGGGAATCACGCAAGCCAGAACCAAAAATCTCAGGAGCCTCATACCGAGCCCCTCCCTGCCTTGATTCTAGCAAAGCAGGGAGGCAGCGCCGCGGACGGGCTAGGCCGAAGCCTGCATGGCGCCTTCATCGGCCGACGGTCCATACAGCGCCGGCACCGGCACGCCGTTCAGGCGATAGTACACGGTGAGCTGGGCGCGATGATGAATGATGTGATTCATGATCATGGTGCGCATCACGGCGACCCTGGGCATGCTGAAAAGCGGGCTGCCGGCGATGGTGAGCGTCCAGGTCTTCATCATGTCTTCATCGCTAGCGCTGCTCAACGCGGTGCGCAGGCCGTGCGCGTTCTTGTCGAACTCTTGCAGCGCCTGCTCACGACCGGTCGGGATAAAAGGCTTATGGCTGCCCGGATCCATGTTCAGCGAATCGGTCTGCAAGGTCATGGTGCCCCAACCGGTCATCTCCACGATGTGCCCGGCCAGTTGGCCCAGCGACATCGACTTCGGATCCGGTTTCCAGCTCAGCTTTTCTTCCGGGATCCGTTCCAACGTCTTGCGTGTGTTCGCCATTTCATAGTCGAATTCAGATAACATCGAGTGCGCGATACTCATAGGTATCCTCCAGCTAGATTGTACTGCGGTTGGCGGCGCGGTTGTATGAGAGCCGTGTGAATCGCTCACTCACTTTGCCGGATTGCCGAAAGTAACCGATGCGTCCGCGCCGTACTTGCGATACGCGCCGAATCCGATTTCATTCCGGGTCAGATCCTTGCCTTCGCGCACCCATCCCAGCGAGCTCACGGGCAAGAGGAACCGCTTCCCGGCGATCTCCACCTGGCCGTAGTCGATCTCGAAGGCGTCCTCCTGAAACGGAAAGTCCTTCGGAGCATCCATGTGCGCCTCCAGGCGAACCATGTCTCCGCTGGCAGCGTCCGCGTAAATCAGCCCGTGGTACCCGACCAGGAAGGATTGCGATTGGTTCGCCAGCGGATGGGTCAAGATGGACGGAGGCACCTGGAACGAGAAAACCGCGACGCGGCGTCCCTCCCGGAGTTCCCAGCGACTCCAATCGAAACGACCGTTGACGCGCGGGCCGAAGATCCAGGCCGGGACCATCACGAATTGCAGCAGCCCGTCAGAGCGCATGCCATCCAAGTCCTCATGGCTCACGCGCGTGGGCTTTCCATTGATGCTGAGCAGCGTATGCGTCTCCCGCCCGCCGACAAAGCCGAGTTCTTCCTCCAACGTGTCGATTTGCTTCCAGCGATCCGGCGTCTTCGCGTTGGCCTCGCTGCGGGTGATCCGCTCCTCGCACAGGAAGTCGGGAAGCTCGCCCTGGTAGCGCAACGCGCCTTGTGTGATCCGCGCCAGCATCGCCTGCTGCTCCGCCGGGCCAGGGGCCGGCTCGGCAGGGGTGAGTGCCGGTTGTGCGCATAACGCCGCCGCGATCGTCAGAAATACACACAATGTCCGCACAATCACCTGTGACGACTTACTTGCTATCGTCCGGCTCTCCAAACTTGACCGAGGCGTCCGCCGCATACTTCTGATACCGCACCACCTGGGTCTCGTTCTTGGCGAGCCTGCCGGGGACACGCAAACGCGCAGTGGCCTTCACCGGCAGGAGAAACTGGTGCTCCGCGATAGTCACCTCACCGTAGTCGACATCGAGCGAGCACTCCCGTGGCGTAAAATCCGAAGGGAGATCCAGCTGGAGCTCGAGGCGCATCACCGCCTGGGTGGCGGGGTCGGCGTACATCAAGCCGTGAAATCCGACAACGCGCGACCCATAGTCGTTGGTGAAGGCCAACTGCGAGTTCCGCGCCAGCACCCGCAGCGAGAACACTTCCATTCGCCGGCCGTCGATCTGATCCCAGCGGTTCCAGGTGAATTGCGTGTGGACTTGCGGGCCGAAAATCGAGTCCGGAAGTGAGAAAAATTGCAAAATGGAATCCGAGAGGAACCCGGTTTGGAGCTGGTCGTAGGAGCGGCGCGTGGGCCTTTCGTTGACCTTGAGTAGCTTCCAGCGCGGCTGTTTGCCGATGAAACTGAACTCGACCTCCAGCGTATCGACCTTCTTCCAGCGGTTGCCCTTGTCCTTATCCTCGCTGCGGGTGGTCAACTGGGTGCAAATGAAGTCGGGAAGCTGATCCTGGGAGTGTAGGGAATGCTCGGTGATCCGCGCCAGCATGCTCTCCTGTGCATTTGCATCCGGCGGACGTTCCTTTTGCGCGCACAGCGGCAGGGCCAGCCAGATTGCCGCGAGGCACATTGGCGCGTGCCAAGACTTCATACCGTCAGAATAACAAACGCCTGCTTCAGACTCTCCAGCGCCTTGCGTCTCGTCGATCTCATGCCTTCCGGGAACGCGTTTCTGCTTCGAAACTAAGCTGGCTGATACCAGGCCGGCGAGGGCCCAGCCGCTTGCTCGATTTCTGGGACAAAGCTACGGTCGAGTTCGCGGACCATCGCGGCCAGATTCTCGACGATTCTTTGCCACTGGTCTGCATCGCCAATGGGATATTGGCCGCCCCGCAGATCCTGGGGAGCGACCGGGATTGGGAAGGATGCCTTAAATCCGCCGCCCTGGACAAGAAATATCGCCGTGACCGAATGGCTCCAGGTACCGACGTCCAGATACAGCTCCACCGTAAGATTCCCAGAAGTCCGGCGGGTCAAATGGAACTGGCCCGACCCGCCGCGGCAACCATAGCCCATCGGCTTGAACGAGGCTTCGAGCGCAGGTTTGAGCGGCCCTGCCGTGACTCCAATATTCTGAGACCGAATTTCCGAGGCCGGAGGTAAATCGTGCGGCAGGTCCGCCAGATCGACCACCTCTTTGATGCGTGCACGGTAATCGGCGACAACGGCCTTCACCGCCTCCAAGTTCGCGGGAGGGACGGACCCTACCAATCCCCCCTCCGGCGCGCGGATCGGCACCTGTTCGGTTCGCCTTACCTTCCCGCAAGCCTTGATCACGGCGTCGACCGGCGCCGGATTGGGCGGCAGTTTCCTGTCCCCCGCCTCCGCTTCAACGACGGTGTAAACCGAGAGCGCGCGATGGCGCCCGCTGATCCACCGGTTATCGGTCACCATCACGCCCGGCAACGAGTTCCCGAACGTGGGAAGCCCGATCAACCTTTCGCCAAACGCGGGAGCGTGAAAATGCAGCACCACGGCGGCGAACGGGTAGGACCGCGGTACGCCCGCCGCAATTGCCTGGAGCGTGGAGTATTCGGCCGGCTCACCGGTGGCGGCATTCGAGATCCGGCGCGACTCTGAGGCTCCCACTATCGGCGCGGCGAAGGTCACGAATCGCTCCATTTCCGGATGGCGTTTCAGAACCCGGTCGATCGGCGAATAGCCTTCTACCCGCCCTTCACCCATAAGGTTAAAACGGATTACGGGTTCGCCCAGACCGGCATCCAAGAAAGCCTGCCGGATCCGGCCGGCCAGTTCTGCAAGCGGTTCTTTCTTGCTGGCAGCGAGAGAGAGGTGCATCGCGACGCGCATGGCTGCCCTTCCATCGGATGAAATTGAAATGCACTACAGCAGCCCGGCTACTGGGTAATTACGACTTGCGCCCGCGGGTAGGCGAACTTCCTGCCCACCTCGTCGACGATATTGATCTGGCACGTGTACTCGCCCGGAGCCAGATCCTTGAGCGGAAGCTGGAGCTTCACCGGCACCGCGTCCGGACGCGTGTCCGCGATCTGCGTAAAGTCGAGTGGCGCAACCTGGAACGCGAGCTTGTCGGCGCCGGTCTCCTTGTCCTTCGTGAACAGGCTCATGCTGACCTTGACATGCCGGAGCTTCGCGTCCTTGGGGTCCGGACGCGCGTCGTACACGTCGAAGGTCACGAACATGTTCTGGCGGCGGCGAAAAATCTTGGTGTCGCCGACGTTGGGCATCACCATCGTGTCGCCGTCGATCAGCGGATTCGCCGAAACCGTTTTCGTCGTCAGCTTCTCGGCCGAGCCGACAGCCGCCTTCAAAGCCTCACGCTGGTTGCTGAAGACGATCGTACTCGTCTTCAGGCCGGAGGTGTCCGCGCTCAGATCCGGCACGATGAAGCGCTTCTCATACGTGCCGATCTTCCCGGAGACATTCTCGCGCACCACGAACTTCATGCGATAGCGGCCCGGCTCCAGCGTGAAACCGGTCTCATCCTGGTAGATCCTTTTCGATGCGCGTTCCTTGTTTTCCTGATCCAGCGTGATGGTGATGAAATCGCGAGCGCTCTGCACCGTCGTCTTGGTCTCGTCCTGTATCGTGCCGTAGAAGTCGATCTTAGTCGTTCCGCCCGTGCCTTTGGCCGCCAGCTCTACAACCGAGCCGGGAACCCGAACCGATACCGGAATGAAGTAGCTGGTCGGGCCGATGCGGAAGATATCGACTTCCAGCGCCAGCGGCAGATCGGTAACCGGATCGCCCGCCGCGATGGCTTCCTTCAACTGCTGCTCCTTATCCTCGCCGTTCATCTTGTGCCAGTCCTTGTCGGCGTAGTAACCCTTCCGGTGCTCGAGTCTGGCGGAGCTGTTGCCGTTGAGAGAAACCTTGATGGTGCGGAACTTGCCGTCTTCCTTGGTATTGCCGGTGTAGTAGCCGATGATGTAATAACTGCTCATGGACTGCTGGGCGAGCTTAATTCCCAGCGCCAGGTCATTGCTATCGAGGAACGCCTTTCCGCCGGTATCAGCGGCGAGCGTCGTCAGCGTTTCTTGCGAGTCGTTGACCGTTGATCGCTGCGAATTGTAATTCGACCCGTTGAACGCGCCGGTTCCCCGCGAGCCCGCAGTGCTGGCCGCGCCGCCTGGAGGGTCGGCCATCAGGCCTCGCGCATCCAGCGGATACATCACCACGTTGGCCTTCATCAGGGCGTTGACCGAGGCTTCCATCTGCGCCTGATTGTCGATGCCGGTCTTGCTCACGCCTCCGGAGATGTATACCATCACCTTCTTTTCCGGCAGGTTCGCCAGTTGGCGCGCGACCTTCTCCAGCGCCGCCAGCTTTTGATCCGTGTTCAGAATATTGAACTCGGTTTCGTCGGCGACGAAGGCCGCCGCGGTGTCCTCACCGGTGCAACTGCCCGTGTCCGCCAGGCCCGCGAGTTCGCTGGCTTCGCCGATCGGCATGCCTTTGATCACCTGGGTCAGGATGTCGCGGTCTTGCGTAAAATCGGTCAAAATGTTGATCGTGCTGGTGTACAACATTACCGACACGACGTCGTCCTTGGTGATACTCTTCGTGAGATACTCGAGCGCAGCCTCCTGCGCACGCAACTGGTCCGGGACCGCCATCGAAGAGAAATCGAAGAACAGCACCAGCAGGCGCTTGTCGTGGTATTGCACCTTGCCGGGAGCCTCGAAGGTGATTGTGGTCGTGGGAGTCTCCGGCAGCTTGAGTTGATCGGAGAGGTTCAACTCCGGGGGCGGCTCCGGCTCCATGGTCAAAGTCTGCGGCTCGAAGACCTCGACCTTCTGCCTTTGGCCGTCTTCGGTCACGCTGAAATCGGAAGCCTTGAGGGCGTTGATGGTGTTGCCGGACTTATCTTTCACGGTCACGTCGACCACCACCAGCCGCGACCCGGTTGTGAACACCAGTGGCTTCTCGTCCACGATCGGAGCCGCAGGCCGCGGCGCACCTTTGGTCTGCGCCCCGCCTGCGGGTTGCTGGGCGTGCGTCGGAGGCAGCAGCAAAATGCCCAAGAAAACCGCGCTCGCGAGGACAAAAATTGGTCGCATAGTCCCTTTATTAAAAGCTGAACCGGAACATCGCTGTAACCGTCCGGGTCGCCGACGCCGCCGTCGCCAGATCGTAGGTGCTCGATCCTACCGCCGTCCCGAACCCGGTGATGGTGACGTGATTCAGCGCATTAGTGGCGCTCAGACGGAATTGCAGTTGGCGGCGAGTCTCCCCGATGCGCCAGGCCCGGTTGAGTGTGGCGTTCAAGGACGTCCGGACCGGGCCCGTGATCGTATCCACGCCGGCGTTTCCGAATTGTCCCGGCGGCGGCGTCGTGAAAGCCAGAGGATTGAAATACTGCCCGGGACCGCCCTGGATGGGAAGGCCCGTGGCCTCAGCCCGAGCTTGCCCGCCCGTCACGGCCAATCCGCCGACATTTGATTGGGCGCCCGAAACCGTCGCCGTCAGCGGCGTACCTGTGGCCCATGAGTAGGTCCCCTGCAAGGTCCAACCGGCCAGCGCCTTGGTCTTCCAACCGCCGTTGCGCATGAATCCGCGCACACCCACGGGAGACGAGAGCATGTAGGTAAACGACAGCCTGTGCCGCTGGTCGAAACTGGAAAGTCCGCGCTCCGCCGCCCAGTTGTTGATGTTCTGCACTGCCGTGCCGCCGGTCCCGTTGAAGCTCGACGCATCGTCGATGGCCTTGGAGAAGGTGTACAAAACCACCCCCGACATCCCCGTCGAGAAGCGCCGCGTAACGCGCGCCTGCCCGGCGTTGTAGGTCGAATTGGCACCCCAGGTGTTATAGCTGAACGCTTTGGCGTTGCTGATGAGCGCGGCGCCCGTCGCCGAAACCGCCGGCGCCTCCACGATCGTCAAGTCCGTGCCTTTGGTCCCGATGTACTCCGTTTCCAGCAGCACATTGTGCGGCAATGTTTGCGCGACCGTAAACGTCCAGTTCTGCGCATAGGGCAGTTTTTGGTTCGGGTTGATCGCCCACGTGTTGGTCAGACCATTGGCGCCACCCGCCGGAAAGCCATTCTCCAGCGTCAGCGGAGAACTGCATGAAGGCGCGCAACTGGTGTTGATCACATTCTCCGTGAACGGCGGCTGTCCCAGCATGTTATTCGCGATCGTTCCGTAGGCCCCGCCGCTGTAAAAAATGCTGTAGCCTGCGCGCAGATTAAGCGAATGCTTTTGCGATGGTTTCCAGGCCACACCGATACGCGGGGAAAACATGGTCTTCTCGGGACGCACCAGGCTGCTCGGCAGCGCCTGCCCTGTAAAAGGCGACACGTTTTGGCCCGATTGAGGCGTCACCAGAGCCGCCTGCGTCATGCTCGAATTCAAAACCATGTTCGCGAGCCTTCCGTACTCCTCCGTATCGGGCGCGAAATACTCGTAGCGCAGCCCCAGATTCAGGGTGACCCCGCGCGCCAGGCGATAATCGTCCTGCACGAATCCGGCCGTCGCCCAATTCCGCAGATAATCGTTGGTTGCCAGTTGAATGGAGGTGGTGTAAGGCAGGCCCAGCAGGAAGTCCGCGAAGCCGTAGCCGGTGTTTCTCACGGCCACACCGTTGATATACTGCGCCGTCGCCTGGCCATCGAAGCTGAACTGGCCGCGCGCGCTCTGTTCATTGTTGTTGGCGTTATCCGCCACACGAACCATGTAGCCGAACGTAAAATTGTGCTTGCGCTTCCATACGTAGGTGACGTTGTCGGTGAAGCTCAGCGTCTGGGGGCGCGTGAGCGAGTAGATCCCGTCGCTAAGCGTGCCGAAACTGGTGATTCCAATTTGCGGCGGCCCATAGTCGATGGGCGCTTGCGAGGTCCCAGTGATTCCCAGCGCTCCGGCCACATTGTTGTTCGTGGTGGCAAAATACGGATTGCTCTGCGTGACGTTGCGGCTATAGCTCACGGTCGCGGTGTTATTGAAGCGCGGAGCAAAGCTGTGGCTCCAACCGATCGATGCGCTGGTGCCATATCCCGACCCCGTATCGCGGAATCCGAAAAGATTGACCGTCGCGGAGGTCCGTCCTTGATATTGAATATTGAAATTCAGCCGGTCTTTGTTGTTCAGCGGAGCATTCAGACGAACGCCCATATTCTGACTATTGGTCGGCGGCGACGTCACCAGCCGGTAGTTCTGCGTGCAGGGCGCGGCGCACGATGCGGTTCCTGGAAGAATCCCCCCGATCGAATAGGTCGCCTGAGGATAATATTGCAAAAGCTTCACCGCGGCGGAGTCGAATCGCGTCAAAGGGATGCTGTTATTCAGGAACGGCTGTCCGCTGAGCGGATCGTAAATCGTGACCGGATTGTTGGCCACGGTCAGGCCTGAGAAGTTACCGCCTCGCTGGTCCGGCGTCGGAACCTCCGACAGGCTGCTGGATCCGCTGCGCTGCGTGGTGCCCTGATAGTTGAGCTGGAACTGCGCCCGCTGCCAGTTCATGATCTTGGGGATGATCATCGGACCGGCAAGATTGCCCACGTAAGCCGCCCGGTCCGACGACGGCTTTGCAGCCGGCGTTCCATTTAACGAAAATGGCGCGGCGTTCAACGCCGAGTTCGCCAGCGTGAGCGCGATGGAGCCTGTAAAGGCCGGTCTGGTGTTCCTGCGCCGGTTGCCGAATGAGGCGTTAGGATTGGCCCGGCCTCCACGGCCTCCGCCGCGAGCACCTCCGCCGCCACCACCCCCTCGGCCACCACCTCCGCCACGCCCTCCACCACCTCCGCCGCCTCCGCCGCCTCCGCGGCCACCACCACCTCCGCCGAATCCGGCAGCACCGCCGCCGGCCGCCGCTCCTCCGCCGAATCCACCATTGATCGCGTCGGCACCCAGTCCGCCCAAGCCCAGATTGCTGTTATCGAGCACGCTCATGCCCGGAGGGATTCCCAACCCCGACGCGTCCAGGGCTCCACCTAGGCCGCCGCCCGGCCCACCCTGTCCTCCGCGGCCCCCGCCTTGCCTTTGAAAGTCGCCGCTAGCCGCCGCCAATCCATCGCTGACGCTGCCGTTCACGAGAAACGCCTGATCGCCGCCGTCGTCGCCCGCGCCTAATGCGCTGGGACCAGCCGCTGCCGCAGCCGCGAGTGCGTCCTGTCCATCCTGAGTGGCAGTCACCTGCGCGTTTTGGAATCCAGGGCCCGCTCCGCGCCCAGCGCCCGCCGCCCCTCCTCCTTGACCGCCGCGCCCCGCACCCGCCGCGACGCCACCGGGACCGCCGCGGCCCTGACCGAACCCGCCTTGCCCACCTCCGCCAGGACCGCCTCGGCCGCGCACGCGCCCTCCCTGACCCTGTGCTGCTGGTGCTGCCGTCGTAGCCGGCGTCGAACTCGGTGCCGGCGTCGCGGGAGTCGCAGAAGCTTCGGAGTTGGGAGCCTGCCCGTACTTGGGCATCTCCAAGGTGAAATTTTTGGCCCCAGCCTGGTCGCCGACCGCCACTTGCTCATGCGTGGGCGTGAGCCCCAGAATCTCCACCTGGAGATCCCACACGCCGGGCCCGAGGTTCAGAGTGTAGCGTCCGTTTTCGTCGGTATAGCCGACCACCTTCGTGTCGCCCTGGCGGGCCGTCACCGTGGCCCCGGGGATCGGCTGGTCGGCCGCATACACGTAGCCGCTCTCTTGTGCCGCGTTCAGGAGAGCTCCCGGCCACGCGGCCAGGAGGACAAGAATAGGAAGACGCCGCACTGAGACCCTCCAGCACAAGTTCTCCTATTCTAGACGCTCTGCGGGAGAATGGGTTGACGCGGGCTGTATCTGAGCCGCGACCTGCGTCCGGAAACTCAGTACTTCGGAACGCGCGGGTCGACTTTATCGCTCCACGCCAGAATTCCGCCCTTCATGTTGCGGACCTTCTTGAAGCCGGCCTGCCGGAGAAAATCGACAGCTTTGCCGCTGCGCACTCCGCTCTTGCAGTGCGCCACGATTTCCTGCGCGGAGTCGAGTTCGCTCATCCGCTTGGCCAGATCGCCCAGAGGGATCAACTTCGCCCCCGGGATACTGCAAATCTGATACTCGTGCGGCTCGCGCACGTCGATCAACAGAAAATCATCGCCTCTGTCGATTTTCGCTTTTACCTCAGTGGGCTCGATCTCGCCTTCTTGCGCTACGCTCATGGCCGGCTCCTCCCTATGAGGCATACCACAAAACTGCTGATAGTCGATCAGCTTCGTCACCGTGGGATGATCGCCGCACACCGGGCACTCCGGATTGCGCCGCAGTTTCAACTCGCGGAAGCGCATGGCCAGCGCATCGTACAGCAGCAAGCGTCCCACCAGCGGCTCGCCGATTCCCAGAATCAGCTTTACCGCTTCAGTAGCTTGAATCAGGCCGATGGTGCCCGGAAGGATTCCGAGCACTCCGCCCTCGGCGCAGCTTGGCACCAGTCCCGGAGGAGGCGGCTCCGGATACAGGCACCGGTAACATGGCCCGCCCGGATTGGCGAACACACTCGCCTGCCCCTCGAAGCGAAAAATCGATCCGTACACGTTTGGCTTCTTCAAAATCACACACGCGTCGTTGACCAGGTAGCGCGTAGGGAAATTGTCAGTGCCGTCGATCACGATATCGTAGGGCTTCAGAACCTCCATGGCGTTCGAACTGTCCAGCGCGACGTCATAACGGTCGATCCGGATATTCGGGTTGATGTCGAGCATCTTGTCCGCGGCCGAATCCAGCTTCTTGCGCCCGACGTCCTTGGTTCCGTGAATCACCTGGCGCTGGAGGTTCGTGAAGTCCACTACATCGAAATCCACAACGCCGATCCGCCCCACGCCCGCGGCTGAAAGATACAGCCCCAGCGGAGCTCCCAGGCCGCCCGTGCCTACCATCAGGATCTTGGCGTTCTTCAGTTTCAGCTGCCCTTCCATCCCCACCTCGGGCATGATCAGGTGCCGCGAGTAGCGCAGGATCTCTTCCTTCGACAGCGTGGTTGGCGGCTCGGCGACACTCGTCGCACCCCCGGCGATAGATGGAACGATCGACAACGTGTCGCCCATCTCTACCGGCGTTGCGTCTTTCTTCAGATAGCGGATGTCTTCGTCGTTCAGGTACACGTTGACGAAACTGCGCAGCTTGCCTTCGTCGTTAAAAATCTGTTTGCGAAGATCCGGAAACCGAGCCGTCAGCGAGGCGAGCACTTCGCCCACCGTCGTGCCGTGCAGCTCCACCGAATCGTGCTTCTCCGAATACTGCCGTAGTGGCGTGGGAATCAGGACTTTGGCCATGTCAACTCTTCTTTCTCGGCGGCGGTCTGGTCGGGATTGGGCAGGAAGCTTGCCGCGTGATCGAACTTTCCGCTCTTCACCGATAGTACGACGAACGAATACCAGGGACACGAGTTCTCGAGATCGGTTTTCGAGAAGTACGCGTCGCAATCCGGATGCGAATGAAAGATGCCGATCAGATCCAGGCCCGCCGCCCTCGCCTTCCTATCGGCCGCCAGCAGGTCTTCCGGACGAAGCTCGTAGCGTGCGCCTTGCGCTCCCGTGTAGGCGTTTTCGAGCGGCACCGCCGCCGTGACGCGCTTCTGATCGCCCTCGATATTTCCGATCATCGCGCCGCAACACTCGTTAGGAAAGGTGGATTCCGCGTGGGAGACCATCACCTCCCAGGCGCCAGATTCAATCTCGATCATCAATCTTGATCATCCCAGAATGGCTCGCTTAGATATTTCGTCGCGCCGTCGCACAGCACGGTGACGATCACGCCCTTGCGGCCCTCCGTCACCAGCCGACGTCCCACCTCTCGCGCCGCGTGAACGTTGGCCCCGGAGGACATGCCCACCAGCAGCCCCTCATTGCGGCCCATCCAGCGCGTCATGCGGTAGGCGTCTTCTGTTTCGATCCACAGATTGTCGTCGGCCAGCGTCGGATCGTAAATGCCCGGTACGATATTGGTGGGCATGTGCTTCAAGCCCTCCAGGCCATGGAACCCCGACGACGGCTGCGCGGAAATGCAGGTCACGCCCGGCACGTCACGCTTCAGCCGCCGGCTGTTTCCCATGAACGTTCCACTCGTGCCCATGCAGGTGACGAAGTGCGTGATCGATCCCGCGGTCTGCTCAATGATCTCGACTGCCGTGCCGTCGAAATGCGCTTTCCAATTGGCCGGGTTGTTGTATTGGTCCGGATAAAAGTACGCGTCGGGATCGGCTTCATACAACTGGCGGCACAGGCGGATCGCTCCATCCGAGCCTTCACCCGGATCCGAAAACACCATCTCCGCGCCGAAACCCTTAAGGATCTGCTTGCGCTCATGCGAGGCGTTGGCCGGTAGGCACAGCTTGACTTTGTAGCCCTTTCGGGCGCAAATCATGGCATAGGCGATGCCGGTATTGCCGCTGGTGGCATCCAGCAGGACGCGGTCATGCGTCATCCGGCCGGTGCGTTCGCCATCCAGGATCATGTTCAGCGCCGCGCGGTCTTTGACCGACCCGCCCGGATTAAAAAACTCGGCTTTAGCGTAGATCTCGACACCCGGAAGCTCCGCATCCAGCTTCGCGAGGCGCAGCAGCGGCGTATTCCCGATTTGATCCAGCAGCGAAGAGGAGAGAGGGACGTGCCTCGGTTTCGGAACCGGAAGAGCCATGGGTTAACTCCATTGTAGAAATACTCCCCAATCTCCGTCAAGATTAGGGAGATACTTCCCAGTTCGATTAGAGTGATCTAAGGGCCCTTCGGTCGCAGGATTCAACTGGCGATCAGACCAAACGACGGCGTTCCGCGTGCAGGATTCAGCCGAGGGCAGCGCCGGTACACTTCCCTTAGGAACCGCGGCGTCTGCGACACGGATATCATCAAGCGCCGCCCGTGGTTTTTAACGGCAAACGCGCCGTATGCCGCGGACCTCGCAGTACGGCCACGAAGTCACCACCACCATCAGCGAGCACACGAGCTGCGAGCCGGTAATCCAGCGCGGAACCGAATGAGGGCCGAGCAACAGGGCGAGTATCGCATGCGCCAAGCCGGCTAAGGCGTAAACCATGGTCAGGTTCGCTGGCCACTTGGATTGCATTCTGAGACCGAAACGCACAAGATCCTACGTGCCTACTGCCCAGGCAGCGAGACCGCCGCCTCCTCATAGTTGCACGAGCCCATCCCGCCTTCTGGAAAGATCTCGCGCTCGGCGATCCAGGCGACGGAATCCTCGAAGGCCTGCCGGGTGTAGGACTCGAAGACAATCCGCTCGCCCGGCCCCCAGCGCCGCGTATCCATCTGATCGTGGAACCGCACTGGAAACTCCTTCTTGTAGAAGTGAGTGTAGAGCTCGGGCCGCAGGTCGATGTCGAACTGCACTCGTTTGAGCGCCCGGAAGTATTTCCGTACATCCCCCGGGTCGGGATCGCCCGTGAGCATAGTGGCGATCATGAACGTGCTATCGATAATCTTCCGGAAGCCGAGCTGCTCCAGGAAGTAGTACGGTCCGCTGAACAGCGCCGCGGCCGGAGCCTTGCGGTCGATGAGCTGTTCCATGCGGTGGAACAGCATCCCTTCCGCGAAGGACAGCTTGATATCGGAGGCGGGCAGGTACTGCTCCAGCGCCTGGATGGTCGAGTAATGGCTGCCGGACTGATAGCCCACCGAGATCGGCACGCCCGC
>Ga0070733_10000804_pt1 | contig 24484 bp, 36 predicted proteins | sample Coa_R1_9_FD_66450 | JGI IMG/M metagenome (GOLD analysis project Ga0070733, IMG submission 66450) | Surface soil microbial communities from Centralia Pennsylvania, which are recovering from an underground coalmine fire - Coalmine... | ecosystem: Environmental > Terrestrial > Soil > Unclassified ...
CGCTGCGGATCGAGTTCAGCTTCTCGACGATGTCTTTGACGCTGACGTCGCCAGTCTTCAGCTTGTTGGCGGTGTCGTCCGCGGGCTCGACCTGGTCAGAGGTGTCCCCGATGTCAGGCATGTTGGTCTCGGCGTCTTCAGCGCCCCCACCACCGCCTGCTTCGGCTCCCCCGCCGCCCCCAAACAAGCTATCGATGCCGTCGCCGCTGTCCCCTTCCTCGCCGCCCTCTTCGGGAGGCGGGGGCGGTCCCCCAGAGACGGACGCAGTCGTCTTGACCTGTTTCTCCTTCTCGTCCAGGGCCTTGTGGTACAGCGAGCTCTTGATGCCCTCAGCGAAGACGTGGTCCAGGAAGGATGTCAGCGTCTTGCCGCTGTCGATCTTTGCAACTCGTTCGGTCATCACCGGGCTCCCCAGCGTGTCTTGTTCATCGGGCGGTCCTGGATGCGGGCTGCTCGCTGGCGTTGCACGTTGTTCTCGGCTTTCGGGTTGACCTTGGTCGCCCGCCGCTCGTCGATGAGCGTGCGGTCCATGAACTTGTCGAACTCGGTCACTTGTGCGGGTTCTTCCTTGCCTTCACGGACGACGCCCTCATCATCGCGGCCGAAGAACTTGTCGTCCATCTCCCTGTCGACTCGGCTGTCGTGCCAGCGGTCAGGGTCAGGGCCCTCTTCCTCTGCCATGGGGCAACGCGGGTCATGGGGCTCTCCCAACGGAGCGCCGCACTCCGGGCACGGTTCCTCGCCCTCGGCGGGTTCGGGCAGGTTGCCCAACATTCCGCCGCCTCCCAGGTCCTCGGGACCCTCCAATCCTGTGCGTGGTGCCATTCCGGGCATGATCTTCTCCTGTGATAACTAGGAGGCTCGAGTCACCGAGGCGGACGTCTGAGCCCCAGTGACAAGACGCACAGGCCCGCTGCGGCATCGATGTCATCGATCCGGGCACCCTTGACGTCATAGGGGCCAGGTGACTTGATGACCTGGTCCCCACGGTGGAGCTCGAAGCCCAGGAACTGCAGCCCCTCGGCTGACACCACAGCCAGAGCATCGTCCAGGGTGACCCTGAACTCCAGCTCGGGTTCCTTCTCGAACAGCACCGACCGCAGGATGCCGCAAACCGCCGTCGCCTTGCCCTTGCCGACCTGGACGTTTGCGACCACGCTGATGACCGATTTCTCGAGTGCATCAACCGCGCCGTTCACAGCCTCGTCTTCGATCTCTTCCGGGACCTGGCCCCGGAGGACATCGCTCATCAGGACCTTAGAGGTCTCCGCTCTGATCTCCGTCATCCCCAGATCCTACAACAGTGGCGGGACGCGACACCAGATCCTTGAAGACGCAGTCGGCGTACCGAGCGTACTCCTTGTCGAGCTCTGTCACCCTCTCGGCCGTCTTGGTCTGGATGCGGAGGCTGACTTCGCCCTCATCGATCCTGATCTGTGCGTTGTGTTGGACCTCAGCCTCGTAGGTCAGCAGAGCCATGACGAACTGGTCACGCTTGAAGTGCTCACGGAAGCAGTACGTCTTGTAGAGGGCGCCGTCAGCTTCGTGCCAGCGCTCCATCGGCACCACTGGCAACGTCGCCATGCGCGCCCTGACGGGCAGGCTGCCGAACGACATGGGTCGCTGTGCCTTCTCGATGAAAGCTTCGTGCAGGTCCTGGAGCTGGCGGGTCATCGGCCTCACCCCAACACTACAACACCGCCGACGACGGCGGCCTCAGTGAAGCTGGACCCGTTAGTCCAGATGCGGCGGTCACGGTCGATGACGCAGCTGCCACCCTTGTAGCTCATGTCACGTTCCTCACCGATGCGGTTAGCAACGATGACGTTGGCCCGAGTCTCCTCGACCAGCTCGACCCATGCGTTATCGGGGTAGCCATACTGCGCACCCCAGTTGGTCAGCAACGCGATGGTGTCGACGTTGCCACGCTTGTAGAAGCGCTGGCCTTGCTGGTGGAAGACGTAGCTTTCACGGTACCTGTTCGACGCATCCCGGCAGATCAGGACGCCCAGCCTGCCAGCGGGGGTGATGATGACGGGGGCCACGGCCTCGCTGGGCTGGGCCCACAGGTTGTCCGAGCCGTAGAGGTTGTGCTTCTGCGCGTTGCCGCACAGGCCGCCCGGGCCGACAACGGCCGCTGAGTTGTACAGGTTGCCCTCGCGCAGCTCGACGTACCCGAAGACGACGTGGCAGCCCATCTGTCGGCACAGCCCCTGGAAGGCACAGGTCTGGTAGCCGTCGCTGGTCTGGGCGACCTCGACAGCCTCGTGGACAGTGCCGAAGTTGTAGCCGCCAGTGCACAGTTCGGGCAGCACGATCACCTTCGCGCCCTTGCCCGCGGCTTCGAACACCAGCTCTAGCGCGGTCGCCAGGTTCTCCTGGACCATGCCGAGCTTGGGCTCGAACTGGACCGCGGCGACGACCTGGGTCGAGGGGACGTATGTGGTGACACCTTCCATTCAGCTCTCCAGCTTCGCTCCACACTCTTCGCATTTCTTGGCGTTCGAGGGCAGGCCTTTGGCGCCGCACTCCTCGCAGGTCTTGCTCTTCTTGGCTTCGACCAGCTTGTTGGACCACTTCTCGCCGTTGGGCATCTCGACGATGAAGACGCCCTTCTGGCCACGTCGGTGGACGTTGACCCGGGTGCCCGCCTTGTACTGCGTGTGATTCGGGTTGGTGGGTCGGGCCTCGACACCGTCAGCGATGACGTATGGGCCCTTCTTGTCGGACATGACCAAGGTGACAGCCTCGGACAGCAACGGACTCTTGGCCTGCTTGCCCTCGTCAAAGCCGCCCCAGTCGATGTCAACGTCACGGCCATAGAAGCCGCTCTTGACCTTCTGGACCTTGCCTGGCTTGGTGTCGACTTCCTTCTCTTTCTTCGCAGGATCCTTTGCCACGCTGCTCATCCGGAACTCGTTGTGTTCGTCATCCTCACCGAGGTCGACGCCCTGGCTCGTCTGCTGGTCTTCGGCCGACACCTCTTCAGCCGACTTCTTGGGTTCGCCCTTCTTCATCTCGCGGCGGACGACGTTGTGGAGGTACTCGCGGAAACCGTCGAGCTCCATGACCATCGTCTTATGGGTGTCCAGGAGCTGGACGTCAGCGGGAGTGAGCTCGCCCGTCTTCTCCAACATGTCGACATAGTCGACGAAGGCATCAGCGATCAGGTCGAGACGCACCTTCGGGTCGAGCTTCATCAGGAACGTGAAGCGGAGCAGTGCCTTGTCGACGAGCTGTTTGGCTCCCGACACTGACATGTCCATCTCCTTGGCGATGTCCTCGAAAGAAGCTGCACCGACCTCGCCTTGGGCACCGATCCCCTGGTGAGCGTGCTTCGGTACGTGGACGGCTTCGGGCGCTTCGCCGCCTTCCTCGCTGTCGTCGGGAAGGACGGGCTCCTCTTCTTCTGGGGGTAGCGGATCGTTCTCATAGCGCTCGACCGACTTGCCCAGGTTCTTCTGCAGGTCGCCCACCGTCTTCTGGTGTCGCCGCATGTATTCGCCACCATGGACCCCCATCGGGATCTTCTTCACAGGAGGCAGGTCTGCCTCAGTCAGGCCGTGAGCTTCCAGGACCGCTTTGCGGATCCGGGCTCGTAGCTGTTCCTCAACCTTGCTCATCGTCGGCATCTTGCCCTCGTGCTTTTCCTTGTCCTTACCGCGCTCACCCGCGGCATCGATTGCTTGCTGGCTGCCAGCCACCATTGCTTGCTGCGTTGCAGCGTCCAGCTCGTCCTTCTCGCTGCGGGTGTCCAATGCCTTCTTGACGGCGGTGAAGACACCCGGAAGGTCGGTGTCAGGCAGGTTCTTGACCATCTGCTGCATCGCCACGCCGAACTCGGTCTTGTTCTGGGGCGTGAAGTTCGGGTTGACCGGGTCAGTCACCGAACACGATGGGTCCGTGACCGGGTTGATGTTGACGGCAGGGCCGTCGCTCTCACCGCTCCAGCCCGTGCTGTCGAGCGCTTCTCGCACCATCTCTCGGAGCGCTTTCTCGCTGACGACAACCTTGGGCATCTTCAGCCTCCAGTGACGGGGTTCTTGGCGTTGCTGTCGACCCAGTGACGGCCGAAGTACAACGTCAGGATCGGGATGAAGTAGGCGCTGCATGCACCTGCATCGAAGGGCCTGAACGAGACCGTTCCGATGTGGTCCACGATCGACAGGACGTACGCCATGCTGGCGACGATGAAGGCCACGGTCACCAGCGTGGTGCTGACGCTGCCGTTCCCGTTGGTGTCATTGATCCAGAACCAGGCGGGCTTGACCTCGACTGGGTCAGACACGGGTCCAGCGTCCACGGGTGCTGCTGGGGCCGCAACAACGACTTGCACGCCCGCTGCGGGCTGGCTCGGGTCGGGCGGAAGGGGCTGGGTGTCGTCCATGTGTCACCTCTGGTGAGCAGACAGAGCTCACCGTAGGTAAGTAGGACGCCCGTGCCCTCAGTGTGTGGCTTTGGAGATGGCGAAGGCGGTGAGAACTGTCACCACCACGCCTCCTGCGAACCCGATGCCGATCCAGACGGGAGCACTGGGCCCACTCGTCGCCGACTTCAGCTGCTGCGTCAGGATCTGGTTCTGCTTCTGGCCGTCGGTCACCTGGGCCTGCAGCACCGTCTTGTCAGCGGTGCACGTGGTCGTCAGTGAATCCACGGCGTACTTCTGGTTGGCTGCGTCGAGCTCCTGCTGGTGCTGGACCGCCAACGCCAGGGCCGCTTTCGAGGTGTCCTGCTGTGCCACGATCTGTGCCACGGCCGGGGGAGACAACAGCACGCCCGTGTATGGGGCACTCTGCCCCTTGTTGAGCGGAGAGATGACTGGGGGCGGCGTGGGGGCCGTGGTTGCAGCCGTGGCCGTCACTGAGGGTGCGGGAGTGGGGACGGGCGGGTCTGCCCAGGCGGGCAGGGATGTCGCCAGCATTGAGGTGACAAGGAGGGTTGCGATCGCTTTCTTCATGGTCGACCTCTCACTGTGCCGGCGGCACTTGCACGGTGAAGCCCATCTTGCCCGCCATCAGCTGGGCCAGGCCCGTTGCGTCGTTGCCGTACTGCTTGACGATCTGAGTCTGCTCCTGGGTCTGTTGGGCTTGCAGCGCGGCCTCGGCCTGGTCGTACTGCTGCTGGATCTGTGTCAGCGACGACTGCAGGTTCTGCAGCTCCTGCTGGTGCTGGTTCTCCTCATCAGTCCGTGCTTTGTTGATCGTGTCGATCTCTTGCTGGTGGGCTGTGTTGAGGGCAGCGAGCGCAGCAGCATCAGCAGCGACGTGTTGCTTGTACCAGGCGTAGCCCAGGCCCAACACGGCGCCCAGGACCAGCACTTGCCAGTGGGCTTTGACGAAATTCCAGATGACTGTGAGCACGGGCATGGGTTCCTCAGTTCGGCTTGTTCTCGGCCTTGCGTTTGGCCGCGGCGGCCTCGTCCTTCGGATCGACCTTCTTGGGAGTGTCGATGTCGGGCATCGACATGTCCATCGAGTGCTCGCTCATCTTCTTGAAGAAGTGCTGCTGGAAGCTGTACATCTGCTGGATGATGTGATGGTGCACCGCCTGGTTGTGAGCGAGGACGGCGACTGCCTGACCCAAACGGGTCAGCTCCACAGCGCAGGCCTTCAGGCCCCCAGCCAACTCCTGGATCGGTTTCGTTGCCTCGATCGCCTTGTCAAGGACGCGTTCGAGGAGGGTGGCTCCGTCCTCAGCCCGCGGCGGGTAGTGCATCTTCGTCATCAGCTTCCTCTTCGTTGATCAGATCGTACAACGTCTCCTCGTCAAGTTCACCCACGCCACGGCGCATTCCACCGAGACCTGGCTTGAGACCAGTCCCGTTGAGGGCGTCCTTGATGCGTTGGCGCTTCATCTGGGCCACCATCCTCAGCGCGGACTTGTTGCCCTCACCGACGAGGCGTGCAAAGAACTCGAAGGCTTCCTGCATCGAAGCATTGAGCTCGACCAGGTTCGCCTTGAACCGGGTGTGCGTCAGGGGATCAAGCTTGACGTGGACGGCTTTGACCTTCGATGCTGCTTCCACGGGTCACGGCGCTCCACCGCCCGCGCCGCCCGCTCCAGGTTCTGCAGAGCCAGCTGCGCGTGCCGCGGGAGGTGCCGGGAACTGTTCGTCGTCGACGGACTGCTTGTCCTCGCCGGCCACCATGCCGTGGTCATCACGCATGACGTTGTCGTAGGAGGTCAAGACCTCTTCGTTGTAGTTCTTCTTCAGGAAGCTGCGTGCACGCCGCATCAGGGTGCTGCGGACCTCCAAGAGGCTGTCGTAGTTCTCGATCAGGCGGACGATGTCATCGGCAAACTTGGCGATGTCGAGGTCCTCCATCGTCAGCTTGTTGGCATCGTCATCGCCCGTCATGTCGTCAGCGCCGGGGGCTGCGTCGCCCGGGTCCTCGGCGTCCTTGTCGCCCTGGCCTGCCTGGTTCATGAACGGAGACTCGACGATGACGCCCTTCACCAGATCACGCCAGTCCAGCGCCTCCATCTGGGAAGCGTTGGGCATTGCTGTCGAGTTGTCGGTCTTCTTGGCGTCTGACTCATACTGGGCCAGGTAGCGATCGACCTGGCGGTCAAGCGAGTCACCGCTGACATCATCAACGTGCGACTGCGAGTCGGTCGACGGCATCTCGGGTGCCTCTTCGATGACGCGGAGGTACGTGTCCATGCGGCCACGCCTGGCCTCGGTCATGATCCGCCGCAGGTCTCCCATCCGCATCCGTGTCATGAGCCCCTCTTCTGTCCGACGCCCATCACCTGGGCCAGCTCCTCACTCTTGGTGAAGCGCTCCTCGATGACGCCGAAGTTCAGCTCCCTCATCATGGCGATGAGGTACGACTTCTTGTCCGTCTGGTAGTCCTTGAAGTAGGAGTGCTCGTGCATGTCCATGACGACGAGCGGGTACAGGCCCAGCATCACGTCCTGGCTGTGGCAGCTGATGAAGGTGTTGACGTAGCGCTGGAGGTAGAGGTTGTAGCCGCAGACGGCCCATCCCTGCCCACTCGACAGAGCGCACGCCATGAAGTCCATCTGCCAGTCGTCGAAGGTCCCGAAGTCACGCTCCAGCCTGAGGAACGCCATCGAGTCCATGTAGACCTCGCTGTGCGGGTCGAAGCAGTTGGCGAAGTACAGCTCGTGGAGCCAGGTGGCGTTGAGGTTGTAGGTCTCGTCGAGCTTCAGGCTGCGGTAGTCGCTGTGCTTGCTGTCTGCCGACGCTCGTTCTGCAGTGTCCAGCTCGCTGCTGACCCGGTTCAGGGTCTCGATGTAGCCCTTGTACAGAGCGGTGTGGGCGTCCTTCGTCTTCTGCGAGACGAACTCGGTCACCTGACTGTAAGGCTTGGGCTGGGCGACGTAGCTCTCGCCAAGGGCCACGAGGCGCGGTCCCGGGGTCTCCTGGACCTCGGGCTGGGGGAGTTGCTGTCGCAGCGACTTCTTGATGACGCGGGACAGATCCACCCCCTCGAGCACCAGCAGGTCATCGGGCTTTCCGTTCGAGCTCATGGCCATACTTATCCAGTGGGTCGGGCGCAGAACATGTCAGAACAGCTCCTCAGACGGTACATCAAAGAGACGTTGGAGACTCTCGACCTCGACCAGAGCCTGGTCAAGAAGGACGACCTGTCGGGCAAGCCCATCATCCGCAAGCTGGTCACCTTCCGCAAGCCTGGGACACGGTTCCGGGTCGGGGACAACCTCAACACCGACGTCAACAACGACGGGAACATCGTTGTCGATGACAGCGAGATCTGGGAACCCGATCTGGCCAAAGAGAAGGTCAAGAAGGGCCGCACTGTCACGAAGGTGGCTTGAGGAAGCCCAACTCCTGCATCTCTTTCAGCCCGATGCGGCGTAGCCCCTCGATCGTCCGCGGGACAGACTCCCTGGTGTCGTTGGCGAACCTGACGCAGTTCGGGTCCTCATTGTAGGCCGTCTGGTCCTCGTAGGCCTCAGGGCAGTCGGGGCAGGTCTCGCCGTCGACAGTGCCGTAGCCCGCGTTGCAGCAGTTGTTGCCGCACGTCGCGCAGATGACCATGTCGCACTCGCACAGGGCGCAGTAGGACAGGGTGTGTTGGGACGCGCGTGCCATCAGTCGAGCTCGTACTCAGCTTCGAGCTGTTCTTTCGTGACCAGGAAAGTCTCCCCCTCGGGCGTCCTGAGGATGACATCCTTGGGCCCGACGCTTTCGATGGTGTAGCGGATCTGGCTGTCCTTGTGCTTCACCTTGAGCTCGGGCGACAGCACTTCCGCCGGGGTCGACCCGATCTTGGACTGCATCACCATGTCGATCTGCTCGGCCAGGGCGTCTTTCTTCGCCTGCCACTCCTCACGCATGATGCGGAGGACGTCTGCTTCGGTCAGGGGCTTCACCACCTTAACTATCACCCGCGAGCGAGCTGGATGGCGGTCTGGAGGTCATAGACCTCGATGCCCACCGACTTCAGCAGGTCGACACCTTCAGTGAGGCGGTACGGGATCTCCCAGACGACCCGGGCGATCTCTGCGTTGATGATCAGCTTCGCGCAGTCCTTGCACGGCATGTGGGTCACGTACATGTGCTTCTTCTTGGCGAAGTTGAAGTCACACTTGACCAGGGCGTTGACCTCGGCGTGGATGAAGCCGCTCTTGCCGGGCTCGGGGCTCTCGTGGAAGTGCGGCCCGCCCTTGTAGTTGCCGTTGTACCCGACGCTCAGCATCTGGGTGTTGTCGGCAGAGACAACGATCGCGCCCACCTTCAGGCGCGGGTCATACGAGCGCTCTGACATCGTGCGCGCGACTTGCATCCAGGTCTCGGGCCAGGTGGGACGAGCGACCTCCATGGGCTGGGTGGGAGCCAAGGAAGGAAGCGAAAGCTCTGTCACGTTGTGTTTGCTCATGCTCCCACCAACCGCCCGAACAATTCGCTCTCCAGGCGCTGCAGTTCATCCCCTATGCCCTTGCCTGCAAAACCTCGGGCCATCAGGGGCTCACCCTTGAAGGGCTCAGCGTCCAGGTACCTGAAGAAAGCGTCCGCCACTGCGCGGTCGGGCAAGCCTCGAGCGACGATGTACTCCTGAACGACTGCTTCGGGCATCCTCGATTGCAAGAAAGCCTTGCGCAGCTTGGGTGCCGTCTCAGCCGACAGGTCCCGGAGGCGCAGCAGGAACGTGACCTGCCCGACTTCGTCGGCGCTGTACTTGAGGTAGTTGAGGCGTTTGCCCACCACCTCAACGTCCTGTTCACAGTCGAGCAGCAACGCCAGCATGACTGACACGCAACGAGTATCGATCCCGCGCGTGCTCACCAGGCTGTCCATGTACGTCGACGACACCAGGCCGGGTAGGACCCGGACCCACATGTCAAGCGAGTCCATCAGCTTCACCAGGCGTCGCGGGTCCTTTGCACCCACGATCGACCTGACAAGCTCGTCATGAACACGCTCGAACGACACGCCGTCGAGGTTGTTGTCGAAGGCAATGGCGGCGTACGTGTCCGGGTCGATCTCGAAGCCCAGCTTCACGGCGAAGCGGATGCACCGCATCACCCTGAGCCGGTCCTCGGCGAACCGTTCCTCGGGCTTGCCCACCGTCCTGATGATGCCCGCCTCGATGTCAGCCAACCCACCGACGAGGTCGACGACCTCCTGTGAGCTGATGTCGTAGAACAACGCGTTAATCGTCAGGTCCCGCCGCTGGACGTCTTCCTTGATCGATGCGAAGCGGACGACCGGGTGACGCCCGGCTGACATGTCCTCTCGGAACGTCGCGATCTCGAGCTTCTCGAGTGGAGCGGGTAGGACGACAGCGATGACGCCGAAGGCCTCACCGACTGCGATCAGCTCGTAACCGTGCTCCTTCAACATCGCCTGGACCTGGTCGGGCCTTGCGTTCGTCGCCAGGTCGAAGTCCTTGGGCTTCGTGCCCATCACCGCGTCACGGACGGCTCCACCGACCAGGAACAGCTGGTAGCTGTTCGCGGCGAAGACCATCGCGAGGTTGATGACCTCGGGAGGCAGCTCGATCCTGAGCGGTCTACGGACTTCCATCCAGCCATCCTACCACGGGCCGTGGCAGTTTTTCACTCTTTCGTGATGTTTGCTCGCTTGTCCACTGCGAGATGGTGGCGAAAGCACCGCGGCTCGTAGAGCTCGCTGCCACCCACCTGGATCTCCTCGCCATCGAGTTGCTTCTTGTGGGTGTAGTAGGCGTCTCGCCCACACTCGGTGCAGACCGCAGCGCACTTCTCGACGTGGGTCGCCCAAGCCATCAGCTTCTCGACCTCGGCGAACGGCTTGCCCAGGTACGACAGGTCCAGGGTCGACACCACGACATCGATGCCGAGCTGGTAGAGGTAAATCAGGACACCTGCTACGCCCGGGATCATGAAGGCTTCGTCGACAGCCACAACCTCAGGGGTCTGTTCCGCTGCCGCCAACGCGCCCAAGATGTCAGGACCCTCCTTGACCAGCGTCGCTGGGTGCTTCCAACCCGAGTGGCTGACGACCTCAGCTTCGCTGTACCTGACGTCGATCGATGGCTTGAAAGCCATGATGCGCTTGCCTTGGTACTTGGCGCGTTCCAACGAGAGCAACAGCTTCGTCGTCTTGCTGCTGAACATGGGTCCGACGAAGACTGTCAGCGTTGGGTTTTGCCCGCTCATGCGAACTTGTGCTCCAGGATGGTGTAGGGACCGCGGCACGCCGCGTCGTACTGCGTCGCTGCCTCGAGTGCCATCGTAATCCGTTTCTTCGGGTCGAGCCCAGCGTCCTTGGTCGCGTACATGGCACCGAAGGCGACCTGGGAACCTGCGCCCATGGCGTAGTAGTTCTCGAGGGGCCTGCCCACGTCAAAGTCCTCATCGATGGCGTAGAGGTTCCCGTTGTAGCCGACCAGGATGCCCGCCGGGTGGGTCTCTTCCTCATCCTCCTTCTTCATCGAGCCCTTCTCCTTCTGGAGCGTTCGTAGGGCGTCGATGAAGTCGATGACCATGTAGGCCATGTCGTCATCGTGCTGCTTGGGCTTCTTCGGGACCTCGAAAGCGTGCCTCAGCAGCTGCCCGACGCGGAAGCTGCCGCAGAAGCCCATGATGACATCGTCGTTGATGAAGACCTTCTCGTCAGCCCGGCCGACGATCGCGGTGCCCTTCGCCTCGGAGGCCAGGCTGTCGGCCCCCATGTAGATCACACCACCCTCGACCAAGCCGACTACGCAGGTCATGGCTCATCCCCGGTTCTTCACCACCAGCGTGTCGAACGGGGGCGCGCAGCCCGCGTTCTTTGTCGAAGCATCGAGAGCTGCGAGGACGCGCTTCTTGGCGCCCCACATCTTCCGGGTCGCATTGAACGAGCCGATGGCCAGCTTGCTGCCGCTGCCGACCGACGCGAACTTCTCGTCGCCCTCAACCAGCTGGAAGTTGCCTTCGAGCGTGTAGAGGCGCCCCCGGTAGGCGACCAGCATGGCACCCTCGAAAACGACCTCGCCGTTGCCCCACGGGCTGGTGTCCTTGCCCGCCGCGTCGAGTTTGAGGAGCCCTTCGCGGATCGCTGGGACCAGCTCGGTGACCAGGAACGTCTTGTCGTCACCGCCTGCCTGCTTGGGCAGCTCGATGCCGTGCTTCAGCGCGTCCATGACCTTGGGCAGGCCGCAGACGCCGAAGCCCAGTTCGCCCTTGATGAAGATCTTGGGCTCCTTGAGCAGCGTCCTGTTCAGGCCACCGTCCGTGGCCGCGCGGTCACCGCCGAGCCACACCTTCTTGCCGTCCACCAAGCCGACGATGCATGTCATGACTTCTTCTCCTCCACGTGGTTCCCACCACCGACCTTCTTGTCGTTGAGTTTGGTGTCCTGTTCGCCAGCGGCGTACGACGACCAGGCGATCGATGCTACGGACGAGAACGCCTCACCCGAGTAGCCGAGCCGCTTCGCGGCTTTGATGGCCTTCGCCATCGAGGTCGCGAGTGTCTCGCGCCAAACGCTGTTGTCTTCGCTCATCTTTCAGCCCTCTTTCATGTTGTACGGCGATGTCGGGTAGAGTTCACGGTACTGCGCCTTGGAGACAGCGATGTCACCCGTGCTGATGTAGTGGTCCACCAGGTAGAAGTGCCGCTCGTAGACGTGGAGCGATCCCGCGTTCCAGTGAATGTCACCCTTGGGTAGGTCGAGGTCGACGGCCAGGCGGCTCAGCACTGTGTTCTGCCAGGCCCAGTCGTTCTTGTAACCCAGGATGGCGTCGTTGGACCGCATCTGGACCACCGCATGGACCTTGCCGTCACGGATCAGGTACTGGACGGCGTTGGTGCACATGAAGTCGCTCCTGCCGTCGACGTTGTACTCCTCCCACATCGATGGGCGAGTGTAGATGACGACTGCCCTTCGGCTCTCCGGGCTTTTCCTGAGCTCGGCCAGCACCTTCGAGTACTGGGCTCCGTTCTGCGGGCTGTAGGTCGTCCACCCGTAGTTGGAGTTGATGGTACCGTCCTTCGAGGCGACTGCAACCCACACCTTGGGAGCTCCACCAGGGATGTCGTTGACGTTGAGGCTCTGGCTGTCGTACCACATCTCCTCGCGGTGGATGTAATCCTGGTCGACCTTGCCGAACAGAGCTTCCTCATCCGCGATGAACGAGGCACCGACGATCTCGATCGTCCGCTTGCCGACCAGCGCCGTCATCGACGCCTCTCGGTTGACGCTAGTGAACTTCTCCTGGACGAGGAGGTCAGCAAGCTGTTTGCGAACGGCGTCGACCGAGTTGTAGAGCATCATTTGTTGAGCTTCATCTTTCCCACCCAGTCCCAGTTCTCTTCGTACCACTTGATCGTCAGGTCCAGGCCTTCCCAGAACCTTACAACGGGCGTGTAGCCCAGGACCTGGTACGCTTTCGTCACGTCAGCTTGGGTGTGCATGACGTCACCTGCGCGCCAGGGAGCGTTATAGACCTTCGCGTCTGGGTACCGCTTGCCCAGCTCGACGATGATGTCCTTGTTCGTTGTCCTGTCACCGCAGGCCACGTTGAAGCACTCGGCCTTAAGCAACGTGGACACAGAACCTGCCCGAACGCAGGCATCGGTGACGTTGTCCACGTAGCACATGTCACGGCTCTGGCTGCCATCGCCGTCAGATCGTAGCGGGTGACCGTGCTTGATCGCCGTCAGCCATGCTGACACTGCCGTCGCGTACGGGCTGTCACCCAGCTGGTTGGGACCGAAGACGTTGAAGAACCTGAGGCACGCACTCTCCAACTTGTAGAGGTCACAGTACAGAGCCAAATAGTCCTCGATGATCGACTTCTGCAGAGCATAGGGTGACCTCGGGTTCTTCCGCTCTGTCTCCGCTGTCGGCAGCACGTCGGCACCGCCGTAGACCGAGGAACTGGATGCGAAGACGAAACGCTTGACGTTGTCCCGGCAGGCGTCCATCAGCGCCAGCGTCCTGCTGACGTTGGTGTGGTTGGTCTCTAGCGGGTGTTCGCAGGAGTACGACACCCTAGGCACCGCGGCCAGGTGGAAGACGACGTCGTACCTGCCCTGCTTGATCTCGTGGAGGACGTCAGGGTGTGCGAAATCCTTGGTGATGACGGGCTGCCCGTGGGGCACGAACTCGAGGTGCCCGTTCGAGAGATCATCAACCGTGTCGACTTCCCAACCTTCAGCCCGGCACCGCTTGACCAGGTTGGACCCGATGAAGCCAGCGCCGCCAGTTACCAGGACATGCATGGGCGGATCCTACCCCGCCCACGTACCGAAGTTCAGTGGCCGAGGATCTTCTCGACAGTCTCGTTGACGTAGTAGTCGACGGTGCTCTCGTCGGGAACTCCAGGCGTCCCGAAGGCCGTCTCCGACAGGGCATCGTGCCAAGCGTTGTACGTCAGGTCCCAGTGCTCGTCGCTCCCGTCGAACTTGCGACCCAGCTTGGCCTCGACCAGCCGACGGAACTTCGGGTGGCTGTCGACCCGGGCCTCGTCATCGAGGGCGGCCTCCACCTCTTCACGCACCAGGGCCCTGAGCTGCTTCTCGTCCATGGCTGGTAAGTATCAGCCCAGGAGGCCCATCCGGGCCATGGCGGCAGGTGTGGTCGCTTCGTAAGAGCACCTGTTCCTGACCACCTGATGCAGCTTGCGGACGATCTCCTTGCACTCGTCCCGGTGGGCGGGTCTAGTGAACGAGCAGATCCTCGCATCGAGCTTGTCGACCAGGTCGCTCAAATCGGGTCGGGCTAGGATGTACTGGGCGTTGGCCGGGTCGGCCTCTCGTGCCAACGTAGAATACTCGTAGTTGTCGAGCCACAGTGGCAAACAGCCGAGCTCGATGCATTCTCGAGCCGCCGTCCCGCCGTAGGCGTCAGCGTTGTAGAGGCCCAGCGCGATGTCGCTGTGACGAGCGACGAACTTGTATTCGTCCCGGTTGAAAGTGTCCTCAGTCAGCTTGATGTAGCCGTCCTTGCCGCACTTCTCCTCGAGCTCCTTGTTTGAGAACTTCTGGTTCGGGTTGCCACAGACGACGACGAAGTCCTGCCGACGCTGACGCAGCTTGGGAAGCAACTCGAACATGAACTTCATGCCGTTGGTGTAGTCGCCGCTGCTGGGGCTGATGCGGTTAGGGAAGAACAGGACGACCTTCCCCCTTGTCTTGGCATCCCACTCGTCGGGCGTGAACCTGACGTTGTTGGGATCGAGCAGGTCGCGGATCTCGCTGGACGAGTAACCGTCGTCCCAGGGCATCGACTTGGCCCGGACGTCGTCCACCACGTCTTGAGTGAACCACTTGCCCATGCTGTCGAAGAACTGGAGCATCGCGCTCTCGCACTGCCAGAAGTTGTAGTCTGCCCGGAGCGACGCCTCGCACTGGCCCAACCAGAGCGATGCCTCCTTCGGGAACTTGGGGACCTCAGGCACGTCGACGAAGTGGGAGTGGACGTAGAACCCGGGCTGGTACCCCGCGACGACATAGAACATCGCCTTGAAGTTCCTGAGGTGCATCGGGTCGTTGATGTAGACCGCGTCGTACTTGGGGGCCCGGCCGATCTTCATCATGCCCAAGTCCAGGCCACATGCCAGGGTTGTCCAGTCGAAGTCGAAACGGGTCACCAGGGCGTTGGGCAGGATGTAGTGGCCGAAGAAATGGAGGCGACCGTCGCCGCTGTCATCACCGTGCTTCTCCCACAGGGCCTTGCACACGTCGGTGGGGTGTTCGACGACCTGGGACTGTCCTTCTTCTCCCGGCTCGTCACCCATCAGCGGGCACATCACGGTGACGTCGAGCTCTGGGTTCCGGGCCAGCATCTCCCTGACCCTCCCCATCACCATCTGCCAGCCGCTGTCGCAGGCGAGGTCGAACTTGTTGTGCTTGTAGTTGATGTTGCTGAGCTGTGTCTGGACGAGGAGACGCTTCATGACAATGACCCTACTCCTTGTTCTTGAGTTGTTCTCTGATGTCACCGTGGCACTCGTCACAGTGTTGCTTCGCTTGCGTCAAGACATCTCTCACCGCGACCTTCAGCAGGTGCATGTCGTTGGCCTGCAGGTCTTCGACGATCCGCGCTGCCAATCGATCCACCCAAGCCTCCATGTCGAACGGGGGCGCCTGCTTGTCGTCGTGGTAGGTGTACGCCCCGTCGATGTGACCTGATTCGGGCCCGTTCACCCGCAACGAGTAGGGACCCGTTTTGAAAGTGAGGTGACCGCCCGATGAGTCCTCAAAGCCGGGCACACAAGCCTTGCGGTTCTCCAACATGTGCCAGTCGAGGCGGATCCTGAACCTGCTTGTGCTCATGCCTTCAGCTGCCTTTCTGCAGGCGTGTACTCGATCTCCTTGATCGCCACCAACCTGACGTCAATGCCTTCAAAGAACTCGTCAACGTAGAGCTGGAGCCCGAGCTGGTACAGCTCCTCCTTCAGGTCGATGTGAGAGAGCAGTTCCTCGTAGAAGGCGAGGATCTTCGGGTCTGTCACTTCGCGGGGTTGCGACTCAGCAGCCATTCCACACACGCCTTCCCTTGAGCGATGCTGTTCTCGATGTCTTCCTTGGCCCGGTGAGCGTTGCCCTTCTTCATCGACTCCATGCCCAACGACTCGCAGACGCGCTTCAGCACGCTGACGTCATAGCGCTGGACGTCACCCGGGCGGTGTGACATCCGCTCGGACACCTTCGGGAAGTGGACCATGATGAAGTTCCAGTCGAAGTGGATGCTGGACCCACCCAACACCGGGAACACGCCCTGGTCTTCGACGCCGTCGATCTTCTTCGACAGCTCGATGTCGACCAGCTCCCGGCGCTTGGTCGACCAGCTGGCACAGTCGGCCAGCAACCCGTTCTTGGTGTGCATCTCAAACACGTTCTGGGGCAGGTCAGTCGTCGGCGTGGGTGCCAGCGGCAACACCGCCTCGTAGAGCGGGCGAGCGTTGAACGGGTCGAGGAAGTCAGCGACCTTGGCGTAGACCTCCAGCACCTTGCACGTGGTCTCGTCGAGCCCGGTCGTTTCCAGGTCCATCCAGATGATCTTCATGCGTTCCTCACTGCCTGGGCGATGACGTGGTACAGCTTGTCCATCACGCCGCTCGAGCGTTGCCTGATCATCGCAGCGACCAACGTCCGTGCTTCCAGGACAGCGGGGTCCCTTGCCTGCGACAGGACCATGTAGAGCCGTTCCAGCTGCGCCGCGGTCTTGTCTCGGGCCATCGTCAGGGCCAGAACCCGTGCCTCCTCGACCTCGAGCTCCACGTTGATCGTCTTGGCAGCCCGCTTCGGGTCGGTCTTCGCCGCTTCCCAGACGCCCCAGCACGTGGGGCAACCGTCAGGGTACTTCTGCGTCTTGACCGGGTGCCGCCGGGCCTGGTACTTCGGGTGTTCCTTGCACTTCATGAGGCCATCTCTCCCGGATCTGCTGCAACGCCAGGTCGCTCAGTTGCCAGCGGTCCTTCTTCCAGAGGCTGCCGCCCGCGATCATGCCGTCGCTGACATACCACATGGCGTAGCTGCATTCGTACAACGTCACTGCGATGTAGCCGTCGCAGTAGATCAGAGCGTGGGTCTGGTGCATCTCCCAGTCATCTTCCCGGTCGTACTCGATGCCGGGCACTGGCACGAAGTTGGCCAGCACCGGGAACTTGTAGTCCGGGTGATCGCCACCCTCACACTCCAACATCAGGTTGTCGTACCTGATGCAACGGACCGGGAGGTTGTTCGGAGTGTGCGTCTTGCCACCGTTCATGATAGCATGGTTGACGTGGCACTCCCACTCGCAGAAGTTGTGCCCCTCAGGAGTGGGCTTCTTGCAGGAGAGGCAATGGCTCATGTGATTGGCAAACCAGCTGCAGACCCTGTCACGACGCAGTCGGGGCACTTGTGTGGCCACCCGGTGTCGCCGGGAGGCTGGTTGCCCGAGGGCTGGTCAGCAGCCGACATCACGTGCGTGCCATCATAGGCAACGTCGCCGATGTTGGGTGACGAACCAGAGAAGATGTGCCACACGTTGTTGACGGTGTCGTAAAGCCAAGTGAAGTTCATCAGACCACCCTGTAGATGAAGTAGTGGACCTCGTCGAGCTCACGCTGGAGGTTTTCATCGTCCACGTTGAGCTTCAGCACCTTGCATTGGGTCCAGCTGGCGAAGTCCATGTAGGCATCGTGGAGCCGGGCCAGCGTCTCGCCTTTGACGGTCGGATCCAGGTCATCGACGATGCCCGAGTACCCGCTGCGGCAGCACAGGACGATGCGGGCGTCCAGTTTGGCCCACTGTTCGTCCAGGTGCCTCAACATCTTGTCGTCCGTCTCCCGGTCAAACACCTTGGAGTATGCATATTCACAGGGGAACCCCCGGTCGAAGATGACGCTGGCCCCCGTCTGCTTCAGCAGGTCCATGACCCTCGGGTCGGCGTAGCGTAGCTGGTTCAGGAACAGCTCACGCTTGGAGACCCGGCTCGACAAGAAAGCATCGTGCTCGCTCGACGCCTTGAAGTAGGGGATGTCTGTGACCCTGGAGAGAGCCTTGCTGATCTCCGTCTTCCCACACATGTCAGGCCCTACGAAGAACACAATGCGTTGGCGGCCCACGTACATGGAGCAATCCTACACCGTGCCCTGCCAAAACGATACTTACTGGTTCATGAGGGTCAGGCTGAATGTCCTGAGGGAGTACTTCTCCTTCCTGTTGCTGGAAAACAGGGTCGATGACGCGCGGGAGAAGTTTCCTGACATCGAGGAAGAGGACTGGCAACAGCTCGTTGCGAACCAACCCGCGGGCTCGAACAACAAGTACCTGATGTGGGCGGCCGGGCAGGTCGACGACGGGTTCTCGGTTGAGGTCGTCGTCCAGGTCGTCCGTCTGTTCGACGGCCACGTCCACCGCCTGAAGCAGAAGGACATCAACCAGTACAAGGACGTCGGCGCGATCGAGAAGGTCGTTGACGAGCTGGGTGAGAAGAAGACCAAGAGCCAGGAGTCCAAGCAGGCCAAGGCGGACACCGACGTCATCTACAACGACGAGAACTGGCTCGTTGTCAGGCCCCACACCGCAGAAGCGTCCTGCAAGTATGGGACGGGCACCAAGTGGTGCATCGCCGCGACCGCGTCTCGCAACTACTACAAGTCGTACTCCGAGAGCAACAACAAGTTCTACTTCGTCATCGACAAGAAGCAGCTGGACGCCAAGACGGCGTCGTCGAAGTACGCCCTTGCCATCATCGCCGCGGGCCAGTCGGCCACGGGTGAGCGCATCCAGGTCTACGACGCCACCGACAAGCTCGTCAGCATCAACACCGTCGCTGGCCATGTCGGAGCCAAGTGGCCCGAGATCTGGAGGAAGATCGAGGCCCACGTCACAGCCAACCCGATCACCCGAGAGGTCGAGGAAGCCCAGAAGGCTGTCGAGGAGCACGTCACCGCTTTGCTGAAGGGTGACAAGGTCAGCGAGACCGGGCTCCAGCAGATCGCCGCCAAGGGCAAGCTGACGAACCCGGTCGTCAAGGCCTTGATCGGCAAGTTCGCTGACTACCCTGCTCCCCGCGACTGGTACCAGGACAAGCGTTCGAACATCATGAGCGCGTTGTCCGACCGCTCTGACCAGCTGCCTCCCGAGTCGGCACTGGCTGTCATGAAATGGATCGCGAGCGCGCGACCCGAGGGTGCCAGCTACTGGAACGGCAACTACTACCTCGAGCGCATGATGACGTCAGCAAACCTGCCGCCCGAGGGCTTCAAGGAGCTGGCTGAGACGGGTGACGAGACGATCTTGGCTCGCCTCTTCACCAACCCCGCGGCACCTGAGGAGATCAAGAAGAGCATCGCCGACACCGTCCAGAAGTTCAAGGACAAGGAGTCGGCTCGTAAAGTGTACTGGGAGCTCGTCAAGTCTGGGAAGATGACAGACGAGCAGTTCAAGCAGGCGATGGCACGGGATGCCACAGCACGCAGCAGCTACGACACCCTGACGTACATGATCTTGAACCACCCGGAGGAAGCCAACCTGCGGCCCGAGATGATCCGCCAGCTCCAGGTCAAGGACGCGCACCAGCTCCAGCAGTTCATGAAGCTGCCGAACATCCCAAGCGATGCCATGGTCGTAGCCTTGACTACGTTGATGCGGAACAAGGGCCTCAAGAAGTACGACCTCTACCAGACGTTGCGAACTGTCAACCTCAGCACCGAGGACATGGAGAAGCTGTGGGCTGAGAACAAGAGCACGGAAGCGCGCACGGCGATGCTGCAGAACCCGGCCGTCGGTGCTGCCAACGCAGGCAAGTTCGCCAAGAGCAAGAACAGCGCGTTCCGTTTCGCCATCGCCCACAACTCGGTGACCCCAGCAGCAGACCTCACCACGCTGTCAACGGACGAGTCGGTGTCGACACGTGCTGCTGTCGCAGCCAACCCCAACACCCCGGCTGAAACACTGACGCGCCTCGCGGGCGATGCAGCCGATGCTGTCCGCGCCAGCGTTGCCAGCAACGACAAGGCACCCCGTGACATCATCGATGCCCTGAGGAGGGACGCTGATGAGTTCGTCCGCAAGGCGGCGAGGAAGACCTTCAAGACGTTGTCAGCTGCAACTGCTACCGAGGCGCTGCTCAGGTCGATGGACAACATGCTGCTCATCGAGGTGCTGAACGAGGCGATGGAGGATGACACCACGCCCGACATCATGAACCCGAGCTGGCGTGACATCCCGCAGCGTTCCATCGACACTGCCGAGTTCATCGCGGTCTTCCTGCTGCAAAACAACGGCCACGCCACCCGTGAAGAGATCAGCGATGCCTACCAGGACTGGACGGGCACCGCGGGCTACAAGGAGCTGTGGCAGACGAACAAGTACTCCACCGAGATCCTCAGGGGTTCGACCTCTGGTGGCAAGGGCTGGTACTGGTCGCCTCCCGGCATCAACAAGGGTGCCCTGTTCCGCCTGACCCCGTCGGGCGCCAGCTCTGCGTTGGAGGTGCTGGAACGCCACCGTGGCTACGGCGAGAACCCGCAGTCCGAGGTGACCTCAGCGACCGCCAAGCCCGGCAAGACCTACTACGTGCCGCAGCTCGTTGACGCTCTTGACGTCACTGGCTACGAGCGGGGCGACATCGAGGTCCAGGAAGTGGCCGCTGATCACAATGGCAACCCAGTCAAGACCAACGGCAAGTACCAGAAGCTCAACCCGGAACGTTCACGGCGCATGCGCCGGGTCAACCGAGGCGTGAAGGTGTTCAAGATCACGATGCCCAGCGGTGAAGAGAAGGTGACCAAGGAGTTCCCGAAGGTCCAGGTGCCGGGCAACACTGAGGTCGTCTTCGTCAAGAACTTCTACGGTCTGCAGGGCAGCAACTACAACCGCGAAGCGAACCGCGCCCTTGTCAAGCGAGGCGACAGGTACCTGATCGTCAGCTATCCGCTGTGGGCCCAGTCCGAGGGTCGAACCCCCGCCACCAAGGAACGGAACGTGCCGCCGCCCGTCAAGAAGACAGCGCCGACCACCCCGACCCGGGCACCGGGTGCAGCACGCCCGACAGGCCCGAAGGTCTCCTACAAGATCTACGGTCGCAAGGCTGGCAAGCCCGCCCACACCCGCCTGAAGGGCCAGGCCTACGGCGCACCGACTGACACCCAGTTCACGCCTGGCGAGCTGGCTGTGCTCCAGGGCACCGACGACGGCAAGCTGAAGGTCAAGAAGGTGGGCGGCGACCACGAACAGACGTGGGACCCGGTCGAGGGCTGATCAGCCGCCGTGGCCAACCTTGGAGTTGGCGACTGTCGTGAACTGGATGCCCGGAGGCAACGGGATCTTCTGGCTTGACTGGCTGAAGAGCTCGTAATCACGGTCCTGTTGCTCGAGCTCATCGACACGCTTGAGCATCGCATTCGCCAGGTCACGAGCCTCCTGGTTGGTCAGGTGCCTCGACAAGCTGATGCTGGCTTTGCCACCCTCGTAGTCGATCCTGAAGTCATCGGTCCGCATGCAGACCATGATGCGTGAGTGGGAGTGTGCTGAGAGCTCAGTCTTCTCGCCCATCTCCTGGGGAGGCAGGCGGAACAGATTGTCGTAGGCGATGAGCATTGGTGAACCTCTTGATCAGGCAGTAGGCGTAGTACCCCAACAGTACAACTCCCCCGACCATAAAGAACACGCGAGCATGGGGACGGGTGCTATCGTTGCCGAAGAACTCACCCACCATCCAGGTGATGTTAGCACAGATCCACAAGCAGACAGCGATGTTGTGGACGCAGTCAGCAACGTTCTTGCGGCTGTCCCAAGCGATCTTGATCGCCAGTGCCAACGTGGGGGCGACGACCCCAACCCCGACCCAGTGCCAGTGGTTGCACCAGGACATGTCCTTCAGCAACCACAGCGCCACGTGGGCGTTCTGGATCCAACCGACGTCCTTATCGGGGACCCGCAGCATCTCCATCGCTTTCACTTCAAGGGCTCCATGTCGACGAAGCCCCACTGTCGTCGCTTGGGCCCGGTGATGACGAGAGACCAGTTCACGTCCCGGCCCGTCACAACGTTGTGGACGAACTCCGCAGGACGATACAATACACTCCCTGGACCGCGCCAGCGGCACTCTTTTTGCGTGCGTTCTAGGTAACCACCCTTAAGCACGACGGCGATAAACGTCCACGGGTGATCGTGGCCCTGCGGGTGCCACATGGGGCACCAGAGGCGGTGAAGGAAGACACGGAACCACGGGGTGACGAGCAGTCTATAACGCGTGAACCGCTCGCCGATCTCCTGCCAGCCGATCTCCTCATGGGGCAGGAGGTCGAGCGGGTTCATCACCACTCTCCGGGCTGGCAGTGACCGTGCATGATGATGTGAAACGCGCCACGCCTGTCGGCGCTGTGCTCCATGCACCAGTTCTGCCTACATGTTGCGCACTGCGAGTGCGGCTGGACGTCCTTGAACAGGGTCTTGCAGTCGGGACACGACCGACAGTCTCGACAGGTGCCTGGGTCGCTGTGCCACTCCTTCGGGTCGAACAGCAGATAGGGTTTGCCGCAACCAGGACACGGGTACAGCTTAGATGGCTCGCTCATGCGATCTCCTTGACCTTGTTCCCGCTGGTCGCAAACCCGTAGTCGTCTCGACGGACCTCAGCCGCCATCAGCTTGAAGGGCTCGTACAGGTCCTCTCGTCCCCACACGGTGAGGCGGACTGGCTTGCCCACCGGGCCCGTGACATACGCTTGTATGTACTTCTTCTTGTTGCGCGTCACCTTCTGGATGCCTGCGGTGGGCTTCCCACCCTTCTTCCCCGAGGCCATGACGGTGACGAACCAGCAGAACTTGTTCTCGCCGTACTCCAGGTCCTCGATGGGGATGATGCCCAGCTTGTCCAGCTTGTCGAGCATCGACGTCTCGAACATCTGGGTAACGTCGGAGGTGCCGAAGTAGAACGAGTAGAACTCGACCTTCTCCCGCTTGGTCCACTCCTTGACCACGTCCTCATCGTCGGCCAACGTCCTCGCCAGCTCGTAGAAGTTCTTCCTGCCCTCGTGCGGGTCCTTCTTGGTCGACCGCCTGATCAAGGCCGCGTGCTCGCGGGTGACCTCGACTGTCTCCTCGACACCCTTCCGCTTCCGGGTGACCTCCTCGGTGTACTCACCCATCAGGGTCTCGTACATGTGGTGGTACGACTTGAAGACCTTGTCGGGTCCGATGCAGTCCACGCTATCGAAGGCCCCCACCTTGATGAGCGCCTCGAACGCCTTCTTGTTGAACTTGCTGGGTCGCCAGGTGCCGTCCTCGTTCCACAGCATGTCCTCGATGTTGTTGATGGGCCGCATCGCCATCAGCTCCTCGACCGCGCTGTCACCGACGCCCTTGATGCTGGTCATCGATGGCATCAGCTTCTTGCCGGGCAGCACCGTCCAGGACAAGCCTGCATGGTTGACGTCGACCGGGACGATGGTGTAGCCCAGGGCCCGTGCCTCGCCGAACGCTTTGGCTCGCTTGGTTGGCGTCGTCGAATACGCCTCGAGGTAGGCGCTCATCCACTGCTCCTCGTAGTACGTCATCAGCCAGGCACACCAGAAGCTGTCGATGGCATACGCCACCGCGTGAGCCTTGTTGAAGCCGTAGCCCGCGAAGTACAGGATCTTGTCGTACAGGTTGTTGGCGACCTGCTCGGTGTAACCGTTCTTGATGCACCCCTGGACGAACCCGTCACGGGTCTCCTGCGCTGCTTTCTTCGCTGCTTCACCGCCCGAGATGCTGCGCTTCATGATGGCGCGGCGTACCTCGTCGCACTTGTCCTTCGGGAAGCCGGCACACTTCTCAGCCAGCTCCATCACCTGCTCCTGGAAGATGATGCAGGTGAACGTCTTCTTCAGGATCTCGTTGATCCGCTTGTCGCCCCACTCCAGCTCCTGCCCCTCGTTCTTGGCCTTCAAGTAGAGGCTGTCAACGTGAGCCGCCAGCGGGCCGGGTCGGTAGATCGATGTCAGGGTTGCGATGTCGATGACTGATGTGGGCTTAGCCTTGACGAACAGCCTCTGGGCGCCAGGCGACGTCAGCTGGAAGATGCCACCCCACTTCGCTTCCGCGTAGACCGTGTAGGGCTTCGGGTCATTGAAGTCGATGACCGACGGCTCTAGATGGGTCTCGTACCACGCCTTGACGTCCTCGAAGGCGTGAGGCTTGCCCTCCTTGATCAGGATCAACTCAATCGTCCGCTCGATCAGGCGCAGGGTCTCCAGCCCCAGCAGGTCGTACTTGATGAACTCACCGATCTTCTCGAGGTGCTTGTAGTTGACGCCCTCGACCCAGCACGACTGTGGCTCTCGAACGGTGCCACCTTTCTTGGGCTTCGACGTCACCAGCGGCATCTTGTTGGGGAGGTCGTCAGCAATGAGGACGCCGCCCGCGTGCCGGCCCAAGGCCCGGTTCTGCTTGAACAGGATCTTGATCGACTCAGCCACCACCGGGTTCTTGTCAATGAAGGTCCGAAACGACGGGCTAACGGGAGTGGTGCAACTCGACGTGCATCCCGTGCAGATCGGCTTGGCGTTTTTGTCCCGATCGGGGTTGACGCTGTGGAAGCT
>Ga0070733_10000805_pt1 | contig 24478 bp, 25 predicted proteins | sample Coa_R1_9_FD_66450 | JGI IMG/M metagenome (GOLD analysis project Ga0070733, IMG submission 66450) | Surface soil microbial communities from Centralia Pennsylvania, which are recovering from an underground coalmine fire - Coalmine... | ecosystem: Environmental > Terrestrial > Soil > Unclassified ...
GGGTGCATGGCGGCACTCGACGTCGACCGTTTCCTCGCCGAGGAACAAAAGTCCTGACGGCTTGTGGAATGTCGCTCCGCCCAGCGACGTTGTACCTGGTAAGGCGCGCGGTTGAGCGCGCAGATCGTGTGATCGAGGAGGATTCGGTGTTGGCAGAGCGAGTCGTGACAGATAGCACCTTTGACGAGGAGGTCACGCATTCAGAGACCCCGGTCCTCGTCGATTTTTGGGCCGAGTGGTGTGGTCCTTGTCGAATGATCGCCCCCATCCTCGACGAGATCGCGACAGAAAAGCAGGGTGATCTGCGCGTCGTGAAGCTGAACGTGGATGACAACGTCAACACCGCCCGGCGCTTCGAGGTGATGAGCATCCCGACGCTCATCTTGTTCAAAGACGGTGAGGTCAAGGCGCGCATCGTCGGAGCAAAGGGTAAAGCGGCTCTGCTCACAGACATCGAGCCGCACCTGTAAAGACAATTACCGCTGGTCGCGATGTTGTCCGACTTTCGGCTCGTATCATGCGGCGGTGCGAGGAGCGTTCGCGGAAGCTCATGAGGAGAATCTGCCGCTGCGGGTAGGCGATGTCGGCACGGCGGTCGCCGATTTGCAGGTTCGCCTGGCGGAGCTCGGCTTTGTCTCAGACGACCCGGCCGGCACATTTGGCGAAGCGACCGGACGGGCCGTTGCGTCGTTTCAGATCGAGCGCGGGCTTACCGGAGATGGCACTTGCGACGAACACACCTGGTCGGCGGTCGTTGAGGCGGGATTCCGCCTCGGATCACGGCTCTTGTACCGTCGCACCCCGATGCTGCGCGGCGAGGACGTCGCCGAATTGCAAAGGCGCCTAAGCCGCCTCGGCTTCGACACCGGACGCGTGGACGGGATCTTTGGCAACCAGACCGTCGATGCTCTGACAGAGTTCCAGCGAAACGTCGGCCTCCACGCCGATGGCGTCCTTGGTCACCGCACGCTTTCTGAACTCGATCGGCTGTCAATGCGAACCGGTACCTCGAGCCTCGTTTCACCTGTGCGCGAACGGCTGGCGGTCGTGGAAAGCGGGCGGGCGTCTGGTCTCATCGGGCGGCGCGTGGCAGTGATCGAACCGGGCGGCTTCTCCACCGGCTCAGCCGCAGTATGCCGGGCGCTTCGGGACGCCGGCGTTTCGGCTGCGCTCGCCTTTTCGCACCGCGATCCTTCCAGGTGTGCTGGCGCAGCCAACGAGGCAAAAGTCGACTGCCTCGTCGCGCTGCGCCTAACGACGGACGGGGCAACTTGTCGGACCGCCTATTACCGGGGTTTCCGCTACGAATCGGCGGCGAGCCGCCACCTGGCCGAACTCATCCAGACGGACCTGCCGCGGGCGCTCAACCTCGCCGACGGTGGGATTCGTGGGATGGCGCTCCCAATCCTGCGCGAAACGCGCATGCCGGCCGTCGAGATTGAACTCGGCCTCCCTGAGCAGGTCGTCCCGCGAACCGCCCTGCTGGCAAAGGTCATCGTCAGCGCCCTCGAGCGCTGGACCGGGGCCGACTGGGCGTAGAAAACCTCAGCTTTGGGCCGCCATCCACAGACTGTGCACGATATTGTGGATCAACTTCCACTGCCGCGTTAATTCGAGTGGAGTCACCTCTAGTTCACCGTCACGTCGCTGTGCGGTCGCGTCCCCGCGAACTTCCTGATAACTATCTCTATTGGCACTTCATTGCCAGTTGATGGGCAGCTCGGCCAAAGCGCGGGAAGGCCGCTTAACTTGAGGTATCGGTCGAGGTTTCGCCGATCATGACCCTGTAGATGCGCTCCAGGTCTTCCAAGTTGGCGAAATCGATCGAGATTCGACCTCGAATCGCGCCGACTTCCACCCGAACCCGGGTATTCAAATGGGCCGCCAGCAGTTCTTCGAGCTCGAGGACGCCTGGCGGGCGTAGAACTGGCCGTCGAACGACCGCCGAATTCGACTCGGGCGAGGGGCCGGGCTTGGGCTCGGCGACGTGCAGGAGCTGCTCCACCGCCCGGACCGAGATCTCCTCGGCAACGATGCGCTTCGCGATCGCCTCTTGTAGGTTGCGGTCTGGTGTGGAAAGTAGAGCGCGAGCATGTCCGGCCGTTATCTGACCGTCGCGCAGGAACCTCTGGACGGTCGGCGGCAGTTGGAAGAGTCGAAGCGCGTTCGTGACCGCCGCTCTGCTCTTTCCTACATGGTGAGCGACCGCGTCGTGAGTGAGATGGAAGTCCTCGATGAGCTGCTGGTAGGCGGCCGCCTCATCGAGAGCGTTCAGCCCTTCCCGGTGCAGGTTCTCGACGAGCGCCTTTTCGAGACTCGATTCGTCATCGGCGACTTGGACGAGGGCTGGGACGGACAATAATCCTGCCCGACGCGCCGCGCGCCAGCGCCGCTCGCCAGCGATGAGCTCGTACTCGTCGTCGCCAACCTCACGGACGAGGACCGGTTGGAGGATCCCTACCGCCCTGATCGAATCTACCAGCGAGGCAAGAGCCGCTTCGTCGAAGTAGGTTCGCGGCTGCAGCTTGTTCGGTCGGATCTTCGCGAGGGCGATCTCGCGCATTCCCGAAGGGGGCCCGGCCGCCTCCGACGGTATGAGCGCGCCGAGACCCCGTCCGAGCCCACTACGGCGTGCCACCACTGACCTCCTTAGCGAGCTCGCGGTAGGCGATGGCGCCTGACGAGTTCGGATCGTGAACGATGACAGGCTCGCCGAACGAGGGAGCCTCGGAAAGCTTGATCGACCTTGGGATCACTGTCTTTGCAACCTTGTCGCCAAAATGGCTCCGTACCTCGTTGACGACCTGGTCAGAGAGTTTCGTTCGAGCGTCGTACATGGTGAGGACGATCGTCGAAACCTCGAGCGTCGGGTTCAGGTTCGTGCGGACGAGGTCGATGCTACGAAGGAGCTGGCCAAGGCCTTCGAGCGCGTAGTACTCACACTGAATTGGGACGAGGACCTCCGACGCGGCAGCGAGTCCGTTCACGGTGATGAGCCCCAGAGAAGGCGGACAGTCGACGAGGACGAAGTCGAACCCGTCGTCGAGCGAGTCGACGGCCCGTTTGAGGCGAAGCTCCCTGCTCATCGCCGGCACGAGTTCAATTTCCGCACCAGCGAGATCGAGGGTTGCCGGGACGATAAATAGGTTCTTAAGACTGGTCGGTTCGATGCAGTCCTCGACCGGGAAGTCGTGAAGAAGAATGTCGTAAATCGAGTTATCGAAACTTCGCTGCTCGATGCCCAGCCCGGTCGTCGCGTTTCCCTGTGGATCGAGGTCAAGGACGAGGACCCGCCATCCGAGCTCGGCAAGCGCCGCGCCGAGATTGACCGTAGTCGTCGTCTTGCCGACGCCCCCTTTTTGATTCGCGACGGCAAGGACGCGACGGCGCGACGGCATCTCTGGTTCGGATCCATCCGTCCTACGTCGCGCGAATGGGATGCGGAGCTCCTCTCGACCTTCGCCCGTGGCCGGGCGGCCTTCGATCCGGTGCCGTGCCCGGCCGAATGGCCCCATATCCTGCACGTCTTAGCCTTGTCGGTCAAGCGACACTTTGTGTGTTCTCGACACGATCTGCCCTCCGTCCACTAGTAGCGACCGCGTCGATCCCCGAAGTTCCACGAGAAACAAGTTCCGCTGTGGTACATAAGCGCGCGTGGCGAGCTCTGCTGAATGGGCCTGGGCGGCCGGGATATTCGAGGGAGCCGGCACAATCGTGTTGGTCAACGGCGGACGCGATCTCCGTCTATCCCTCCATCTCACCGATGGCGACGTGGCGCGGCGATACGCCGGGATAGTCGGATCTCGCGCTCTCGGCCCATACGCCTCGCCGCCAACCGAGCACGGAACCATTCGGCGTCCGACGTACCGTTGCAACCTGAATGGCCAGCGGGCGATCGTCGCTCTCGGAGAGATGTGGCCCTGGTTGAGCGATCGGCGCCGGCGCCGGCTCATGGAGATCGGCTTCGCCGTAGGGCTCCCCGGTTAAGGGCAACGTCAAAATAGGGGGCGCTTTTCTGGGATCCCGACGCGACGCGGGTACCGCTCCGGACAAGATCCGACACGCCGCAGGACGGTGAACGCCCGCGGAACCACAATCCTGTTTTCGACCATCAGACCCAACTCGCTAAGAGGGTCTTCCGGCCACCGATCGGTTATCGCCTCTGGTGGGTCTGAAACGACGAGGGCCCCGCCGGGGCGGAGAAAAGGGCTCGCGCATTCCGCCGTCACTCCCGGTCTGGCAAAGGACCGCGTAACCACCACATCAACTTGCTCACGAAGATCCTTGTCGTGCGCAGCGGCTTCGGCTCGTTCGCCAACGACATGCACCCTCTCTTGCAAGGACAGAGCCTGGACATCGGCGCGTAGCCGGTTGGCTCGTTTTGTACGGCCCTCTAGGAGCAGGAAACGGGGGCGATTGAAACGCTCGGCAAGAACGAGTCCGGGAAGTCCCCCGCCGGTTCCGAGATCAAGAACGGTGGCGGCGAATCCGAGTTCGGGGCATGCCTCGGCGAATCCGAGTGCGTGGGCGATGTGATCCTCTATTGCCCCTGGTCCTATGGCACCGCGTTCTTGGGCGCTGACGAGCGACTCGACGAGCTTGTCAGTCGGAAACCACGGGGTCTCTTCCTCGCCTTCGCCCATCGTCCGTCGCGCGGCGCCGGGATTCGATTCAGTCGTCGGGTGCTTTTTCGCCATCCGCGGCAGGAGCGACTGGCCGGATGACGACGAAACGCTTTGGCTCGATGCCCTCGGAGCTCGTTTCAAGTCCCGAGAATGCCGACACTGTGTCGTGGACGATCTTTCGATCAGCCGCCGACATCGGCTCGAGGGCCTCGGCCACCCCGCTCGCCAGCACCTCTTCGGCGCGCCGCTTCGTAAAGGTTTCAAGCGCGGCCGCCCGGCGCTGTCGAAACCCGGCTACGTCAACGATCACCCGCAGTGCCTGGTCGTCGCCATGACGGTGAACGACCGTCCGAGCAAGCTCTTGCAGCGCGTCGAGAGTCGCTCCCCTCGGTCCGATCAGCAAGCCAAGGTCCTCGCCCGTGACGTCGACGAACAGGTTCTCCTCGTCGACGCGGGTCGTAGTCGTCGCTTGGAACCCGAAGCGCTCAACCACGCCACTCACGAACGCCGTAACGACGTCCACCTGCTCCTCGACGCTCATTGGATCCTCCTCACCGGACCGACCTCCTCCTGCCGGCCGACCGCCCGGCGACTTCCGTCCTCGACCGCCTCGCCGCCGTGCCCGGGAGCGAGCCGTCGTCGTCTGTGTTGCTGAGCTTCCGGTTGTGCTGCCGACGGGGTCTGGTTTCTGTGCTGGCTCGGAAGCTGGCTCACCGCTCGCCCGCTTGGCGCCGGTGCCGCGGTTTCTTCCTCCCCCCGGAGCGCGGACCCCGCGTCCCGAACGGCTGCGCTCGCGCTGGGATCGCTTTGGCCGAGGCGTGGCAGGTCGCACTCGAGCGCGGACCCGCGCTTCTGTTCGGCCGAGGCCGAACAGGCCAACCCGAGCTTCGGAAACGATGACGATTTCCGCGTCTTGCTCATCGACTCCCAGCTCGTCGAGTGCTGCGTCAACCGCATCGGCGACGGTCCGTCCTGTGGTCTCGACCCACTCCACCGTTAGCGCGGTCGCCGCGGGCGCTTGCTGCGCGACCTCGGCTGAGCTCGACCAGGCGATCCTCCGGGTCCGCGACCGCCTTCTGGGATTGGCCGGCGCGCTCCACTCGGTGCCGCCGATTTAGCCACCGGCGGAGGGGGACTCTTATCGCCGCTTTCCCCGTTGCCCCGCGGCACATCCTTGGCTGTCACAGCAGGGGTAGGAGCCATAAGCCGCTCGAGGAGCCGCTTCGGTCGCTCCTCTCGGGCTTTGGTCTCGACGACCTTGGGCGCGGAACTCGCCCGCGAATTCAGCGCCTCCATCGCTTGACGAATGTGCGGGTCGCGGCGGTACATGAACTCCTGTTGGCCGATGCGGAACAGGCTCGAGACAATGAAATAGACGTTCACCCCGGCCGGGATGGCGATGTAAATGACGGCGAAGATGATGGGCATGATTCGCTGCATCTGCTGCATCTGAGGATTCGCCGCCGCGGCCTGCTTGTTCCTGCCACTCACCTGTTTGATCTGGATGTACTGCAGCCCGATTGCGACGAGGATCAAAGCGATCAGCGGCGCCTTTGCCCCCCACGAAAGGCCGCCAGTGCGAACGGAATCGGCAAGATTGATTCCAAAGGCGTCGAGCCTTCCATGGGCCGCGATAACAGCACGGTACAAGCTGGTGCTGTGACTGATGTAGAGCGGCTGAGCACACACACGAGCTGAGATGAGATGACAGTGCGCCGCTGCCGCTGCCGCTGCCGTTCTGAAATTCTCCGTGTGGATCAGACCTCGGATCGTTCCGTAAAGGATCCAGAAGATCGGGAGCTGAAGCAGCATGGGTAGGCAGCCGCCGGTCGGGCTGACGTTGTTCTCGCGGTAGAGCGCCATCATCTCTTCGTTGAGGTGCTGTCGGGCTTCCTGGCGCTCGGTGGCAGACATCCCTTGTTGAGTCTTGTACCGCGCCTGAATTTTCTTCAGCTCCGGCGCGAGAAGCTGCATCTTCATCATCGACCGTGTGGCGCGGCGCGTGATCGGGAACACGACGATCATCACCACGATCGTGAGCAGCGCGATTGCGATTGCGTAGTTAGGTATGAGGTTGTAGAACTCGGCGATCACCCATGCAAAAGCGATGAAGAATGGGTGAGCTATCTCTCCAATCGATGAAGCGAGGACCACAAACGCTCCTTAACCGGGAACCGGGTCGAAGCCGCGCCCGCCGGCCGGACGGCAGCGGCCAAGGCGTCGAATTGACAAGAGGCTGCCGCGAAGCACCCCATGCGTTTGGATCGACTCGACGGCGTAGGCAGAGCACGAGGGCACAAAGCGACAGGGCGACGGCTTGTTGAAGCGCGCCGCTTGGTAAAGGCGGATCGCGCCAACAAGTGCCGCCCGTGTGAATTTGGTCGCCCGATTCATCGAGAGTCCCCGCTCGCCCGCCGCATTGTCGTGATCACCTGTTCCTTCAGTTCGCCGAAGCGAAGCTCGACAACCCCCCGACCGACGCCGACCAGGTACGCCCCGGGGGCGAGATCGGGCGATGCCTCCGCCGCTATGGCACGGAGGCGACGGCGCCAGCGGTTGCGGACGACGGCTCCACCGACGTGCCGACCGACCGCGTAGGCAACGGAAACTCCGGAGCCACCGTCGCTCGGCTGCAGAAAGTGTACCGTGACCGGCCCGCTCCGGGCCCGACTCGAGCTTGTCGCGAGGGCGCGAAATGTTGATCGACCTCGCACCCGATTCGGGCGGCCGGTCAAGCGGACAGGCGGACCCGCCCGCGTCGGCGACGGGCCTTCAGAATCGCCCGGCCGGCACGCGTCGACATGCGATGGCGAAACCCGTGTCGCTTCGCTCGCTTACGTGGATTTGGTTGGAATGTCCGCTTCATCGAACCCCTTTTGAGGAACTTCGATGGTAGCGCGGCCACCCACGGTGAATGACAAGGGGGCGAATCTCACCAAGCGCGCTGCATAAGAGCGCGCTATACGATGCTCGCCGAGAGGGGCACAGCCGGCTCCCACGTGCTGCGAATCCACAAGTGTGGACCCCCCTGTGGAGAACTTCTCGGGGAGAAGGCGGATGGTGCTCGACGCAAAACAACTCTGGGACGGCTGTGCCGGCACCATTCAGTCCCAGGTTTCCGACGCGGTTTGGCACGCGTGGTTCTCTGGCGTGCACCCGGCGGGGTTTCAAAACGGAACCCTGGTGCTCACCGTGCCCAATTCGCACGTCCGTGAGCGTCTAGAGAGCCGCTTTTCGAGTCTCGTTCGCGCTGCGGTGGTCGACTCGCTGGGGGCGGATTTCCCAATCCGCTTCGATGTTGAGCCGGGAGCACCAATCGATGACGATCCGCTTCTCGACGCGAACGCCGACGATGCGCGCGCTCTCGATACAGCGGCCGCGGTTGAGGAGCTCGCCGTCGACGACGTCGCGACTTCGCTCCGCTATACGTTCAATGGCTTTGTGATCGGTCCTTCGAACCGATTCGCGCACGCTGCCGCGCTCACTGTCGCCGAGTCGCCCGGGAGAGCGTACAACCCGCTCTTCATTTTCGGCGCGGCGGGACTCGGAAAGACCCACCTACTCCACGCGATTTACAACTACGTGGTCGAGAACTTCCCTCGCTATGACGTTCGTTATGTACCTACTGAATCTTTGCTGAACGAATTTGTCGAATCCATCCAGAACAAGTCGATGGCCGCGTTCAAGCGGCGCTATCGAGAATGCGATGTCTTGTTGGTCGACGACATTCAGCAAATTGAAGGAAAAGAAGGCTTACAAGAGGAGTTCTTCCATACTTTCAACGCACTTCATGACGCGATGAAGCAACTCGTTTTGAGTTCCGATCGTCCGCCCGGATCGATCAAGACTCTTGAAGATCGCTTAAAGAGTCGTTTTATGTCTGGTCTCGTCACCGAGATCAGCCCACCCGAACTCGAAACACGAATTGCCATCCTCCGCACTAAAGCGCTTCACGAACGGCTTGTTGTTGATGACGCGGTACTCGAGTTCATTGCCAGCCTCGTCTCAGAGAACATCCGCGAACTTGAAGGTGCCCTGATCCGTGTAACGGCGTATGCGAGTCTCACCGGACAATCGCTCACACCTGATATCGCGGAGCACGTGCTCTCGGACCTCGTCTCGGACCACCAGCCTCGACGAATCACCGCTCAACAAATTCTCGACACCACTGCAGAACACTTCGGTTTCACCGTCGAAGAGCTACAAAGCCCAAGTCGACGGCGTCCGCTCGTCATCGCGAGGCAGATTTCGATGTATCTGTTCCGAAATCTGACTGACTTCTCCTTCCCGGCCATCGCCAAGGAGTTCGGTGGCCGAGATCACACGACCGTCATTCACGCCTGCGACAAGATCTCAAAGCTCATGAAGGAGCGGCGTCAGGTATACGAACAGGTAACCGAGTTGACCGTCCGCATCCGTAACGGGCGATGACCCAAAAGCCGCTCGGTGGAAAGAAAGGTGGAATCCGGCAACAGGTCTCCGAATAGGTTGGGGATGTGAAGGACACGCTCCACAGCCCAGCTCGCTGACTTACGGTCGTCTGTGGACACGGTGGAAAACCGGGCTTTTTTAATGACCCGTTATCCAGGGCGGTTGTCCGGTGATCCACAATTCACAGCACTTACTACTACTAGTCAACTTCTTGTAACCGCGAAGTAGAAGGGAGTACCGGGACGGTGAAATTCCGAACCGAACGTGACGCACTCCTCGACGCGCTCGTTACCACGAGCCGAGCGGCATCTCCACGGGCGGGGATCGCTCTTGGTGCTCAATCGGTTCGTCTCAGCCTTCATGGGAATCATCTTGAAATCACAGGCTCTGACCCGGATCTCGTTATCGAGATCGGACGGACAGTTGCAGGTGACGCGGATGGGACGACTCAGATTCCAGCGCGCCTTGCTGTCGATATCGTGCGGTCCTTTGATCCAGGGACCGTGACTCTCGACGGCAACGATCAAGAGGTTCGGATCACGTCAGGCAAAGCCGAGTTCGTCGTCCGCGTGCCGGTTGGAGCAGAAGTTACGCGCTTGATGACGGTCGACGCTGATGGCATCACACTCCCGGCCGAGCCGTTCGCCGAGGGACTCCGTCAAGTTGTTCCCGCCGCGCTCACCGACGACACCCGCGCACCGCAACTAACCGGGGTACTGATGGTTGCGGTCGATAACGGTCTGCGTCTTGTGGCCACAGATTCCTACCGACTCGCTTTCAAGGATCTGGAGGGCATGAGCGCGCTCGAACCAGGAGCGGAGGTTCTCGTACCAGCAAGAGCTCTCGGAGAGATTCAACGCCTTGTAAGTGGTGAGGGGAAGAAAGACTCCGATTCGAAACTCGTCTTTCGTCACAGTGACCTCGATGCAGTATTCGAGATCGACGACGTTCGCCTGACGACGCGGTTGTTAAAGGGACCGTTTCCCGATTACCAACGTTTATCTCCTGCCTCGTACCCAAACGCATTGAAGACTTCGCGCGACGAACTCGGTAATGCGTTGAAACGCGTGCGTTTGATGGTGCGCGACGCTAAAGACGCAGCCACACCTGTGCGTATCGCTTTTCGCTCCGACGGTGCAGAGCTCACGGTCCTCACCGCTGAAAGCGGTCGTGCTGCCGAGCAGATAAGTGGCGAATTCACTGGCGAAGACCTCGTGGTCGCGTTTAACCCGAACTACCTGCTCGACGGGGTGGAGGCGCTTCGTTCGGAAACAGTCATTGTCGAGGTGATTGATTCGTCGAAACCGGCAACAGTCCGGGGCGAAGAAGAAAGCGACTATCGATACTTGTTGATGCCGGTGCGCGTCTCCTGACTCACATCAACTGGTGCGAGGTGCGGTCTTTCCGCAACCTTGCTGAACTGCGGTTGGCCCCTGATCCAAGCGGCCTAACGATTGTCACCGGCGCGAATGGTGCCGGAAAGACGAGCTTCCTTGAAGCAATTGCCTATGCATCGACCCTCGGTTCGTTTCGGAATAGCCCCCGTGACTCGCTGGTTCAGAATTCGGCGGACCGCTCGTTCGTGCGGGTGGAGACCGAGACCGAGGGCCACACCTCCCTTGTTGAGATTGAAATCCCGCGAGATGGACGCGACCGGGTACAGCGAAACAGGCAACGAGTCCGCCGAGCATCGGAATTACTGGAAACGCTTCGGGTCACTGTGTTCACCCCTGACGACCTCGCCCTCGTCAAGTCAGGACCACAACACCGTCGGGATTTTCTCGACGACGCCCTTGTTGGCGCCGACCCGCGTCGCTTGGAGACTCGCCAGACGGTAGAGCGCGTTTTGCGACAGCGAGCGGCGCTTCTTCGCCAAGCGAGTGGATACGCGACGCCCGACGTTCTTTCGACACTCGACGTTTGGGACACGCAACTTGCTTCCGCAGGAGGAGAGCTCATTGCTGGTCGGGAGGAACTCGCCGCGGCGCTCGAGCCACTCGCCTCTGACGCCTACCGGTGTCTGACAGGCAGCGAGGAGGGAATCCGGCTTGCCTACGAACGGTCCTTCGACGGCGATCTCGCTGGCGCGCTCGCGCTCGCTCGCAAAGAAGACCTGCGCCGCGGCGCGTCGACGGTCGGGCCGCATCGGGACGACCTGGCCGTATACGCCGGTGACCTCGATGCCCGAACGCGGCTCTCTCAGGGCCGCCAGCGTTGCGTCACTCTCGCCTTACGGCTCGCGACCCACAAGGTCGTCACGAAAAGCGCCGGGACGCCGCCCGTCCTCCTCCTCGACGACGCCTTTTCCGAACTCGACGAGCACACAGCGCAGGCCCTTTTCAACGAGCTGCCAGCGGGTCAGGCGCTTCTCACGTCCGCCGGGCCCCTTCCCGTCGGTGCCGCGCCGGCGATGATCATCAAGCTGGTCGATGGAGCGATCGTCTCGTGACCTTTACAGGCGGAAACCGACGCGGTCCCAGCAACAAACCCAGACGGCCTCCTCGTTCTGATGACGATGATGAACCACGAGCCGTCGCCGGATCGCTCGATGCGTATCTGACCACGGAGGGACTCGGAGGCATGCGGCTGCTCTCAGAGATCGCCGCGCGATGGGGCGAAGTCGTCGGCGAAGAGGCCGCGAAGCACACAAAACCGCGCTCGATCGAAGGAAGAGAACTCGTCGTCTCGGTGGATCACCCGAGCCGTGTAACTGAACTCGCGTTCCTCGCCCCGACTATCTGCGAACGGGTCGCTGACCAGGTCGGATACCGCGCAGTCGAGCGGGTAAAAGGCCGAGTCGATAGCAGTTTCGGCGTAGACTGACAAGCACAATCGTTGGTCTGCAGCGCCCCGCGCGTGCAGACTCACCGACCCGCAACATCGTCGTTGAGGAGCCGCGCCTGTGGTGTCGAATGTGAAAACCGAGACGCGAGGGTCTCTCGCGGACTCCTACGAAGCGGCCGACATCACCGTGCTTAAAGGACTCGACCCCGTCCGGGTGCGTCCCGGGATGTTCATCGGTTCGACCTCCTCGAGCGGCCTGCACCATCTCGTCTGGGAGGTCGTTGACAACTCGGTCGATGAGGCGATGCAGGGTTTTTGCACGCGGATCGACGTCACCATCCTTTCCGACGGCGGTTGCCGAGTCGTCGACAACGGGCGGGGAATCCCGGTCGAGCCGCATCCTGACGATCCGAATCGGTCGGCGGCAGAAATCGTGCTCACGACCCTTCACGCCGGCGGAAAGTTCGGAGGGTCCGGCTACAAGGTCTCAGGGGGCCTCCACGGCGTAGGTGTCTCGGTGGTGAACGCCTTATCGTCTCGACTCGAGCTGCAAGTTGACCGGGGTGGCAAGCGGTACGAGATGTCCTTTGTCAACGGGGGCCGCCCGAAGGGATCGCTCAAGACGGTTGGCCCTTCCCCGAGGGGTCGGACTGGTACGACGGTGACGTTCTGGCCAGACGCGTCGATCTTCGACGAGGTGGACTTTCGGGCTCAGACAATCCTTGAGCGGTTGCAGATGATGGCGTTTTTGCAGCGCGGGCTCGAGATCCGGTTCAAGGACGAACGCGCCGGCCACGAACAGGCTGTCACCTACCGGTACACGGGCGGCATCGAAGACTTCGTCCGTCACTTCAACCAATCAAAAGAGGCGCTGTTCAAGAAGGTCGCGTATTACACCCAGTCCGAGGACGATCAAGAGATCGAAATCGCGTTGCAGTGGAACACGGGTTACTACGAAAGCATCTATTCATTCGCGAACGGGATTGCAACCATCGAAGGAGGCATGCACGAAGAAGGTTTTAAAAAAGCCCTGACGAACGTCGTCAACCGAAATGCCCGTTCTCGCAATGTCGTGAAGGACGCGGATGGAAACCTCCAAGGTGAGGACATAAGAGAGGGCCTTACGGCGATCATCTCCGTCAGACTCCGCAACCCGCAGTTCGAGGGACAGACCAAAGCGAAGCTGGGAAACGTGTCGATGCGCTCGTTAGTTGAGCGAGCGACGAACGAAAAGCTCGCCGAATGGCTTGAGGAAAACCCACGCGAGGCGAACCTGATCCTGCAAAAGTCGCTCACAGCGCAACGAGCACGAGTTGCTGCGCGCCAGGCGCGCGACCTGACGCGTCGCAAGTCGGCGCTAGACGGCGCCGGATTGCCTGGAAAGCTCATCGATTGTGCGTCACGGGACGCGAAGGAATCAGAGCTTTTCATTGTCGAAGGAAACTCGGCCGCGGGATCCGCCAAGAACGCGCGCGACCCCCATACGCAAGCGATACTTCCAATCCGCGGCAAGATCCTCAACGTCGAAAAGGCGCGCGTCGACAAGATGCTCAAGAACGCGGAGATCCAGGCGCTCATCATGGCGATCGGAGCTGGAGTGGCCGACGACTTCGACGTTTCAAAGATCCGCTACGACCGAGTGATCATCCTTGCGGACGCTGACGTGGACGGCTCACACATCCGTACCTTGTTGCTCACGTTCTTCTTGCGACAGATGCGACCACTCATCGAAGACGGACACGTCTACGTAGCTCAGCCGCCGCTTTACTCGACGCTCGTCGGAACGACGAAGTCGTACCTTAAGGACGACGCAGCGAAAGCGCGATTCTTAGCCGAGCACCCCGCCCACTCGAAGGACTTCCAACGCCTAAAGGGTCTCGGTGAGATGGATTTCGAAGAGTTGCGGGACACGACGATCGACCGGGCGCGCCGGTCACTTCTTCGAATCACGATGGAAGAGGCGAGCATCGCCGATCAGGTGTGCTCAGTTTTGATGGGTGACGACGTTGAGGTTCGCCGCCATTTCATTCAAACAAACGCCAAGGACGTGCGGTTCCTCGATATCTAGGGGAGGCACGCTCCGCCTCATTCCCCGCGCGCAAGTTACGCACCAAATAAGGAAAGGAACGGCCAGGAAATGGCTCCCCGATCGAGAAGGCCCCCGCTGCCCCCGGAGGATGACGTGCCCGAGGGCGGTGCGATCGAGCCGATCGAGATCCAAGAAGAAATGGAGCGCTCGTTTCTCGAGTACTCGATGTCCGTCATCGTCTCGCGAGCTCTCCCCGACGTCAGAGACGGTCTAAAGCCGGTTCACCGCCGGATTCTCTACAGCATGTGGGACACCGGTCTACGTCCGGACCGCCCCCATGTGAAGTGCGCCAAGGTCGTTGGCGAAGTGATGGGGAAGTTCCATCCTCACGGTGATGTCGCGATCTACGACGCCCTCGCGCGAATGGTGCAGGACTTCAGCCTTCGTCATCCGCTCATCGATGGACACGGTGACTTTGGCGCACCAGGTCCCGACGCGCTTCCTGCAGCCATGCGGTACACCGAGGCTCGGCTTGCCCCGCTCGCCATGTCGCTCCTCGAAGGCATCGACGAGGACACGGTCGATTTCGGACCTACCTACGATGGAAGTGACGAGCAACCCGCGGTGCTCCCCGCTCGCTTTCCAAATTTGCTCGTCAATGGATCACAAGGCATCGCCGTCGGGATGGCGACAAATATCCCACCCCACAACTTGGGCGAAGTGATCGACGCGACGCGCTATCTGCTGGAACATCCGGAAGCGACTCCCGACGATCTCATGAAGTTCGTAAAGGGTCCCGACTTTCCGACGGGCGGCCTGATCCTTGGGCGTTCTGGAATCACCGGTGCGTATCGAACTGGTCGCGGTTCGGTGAAGATCCGCGCCGTCGCCGAAATAGGCGAAGCGCGTGGCGGAGCTTCTCAGATCGTTATCACTGAGATCCCGTATCAAACCGCGGTCGAAGTGATTGAAAAGCAGATCGCGGAGTCAATTGAAGCCGGGGAGATATCCGGCATTTCCGCGGTGGACAATCTTTCGGCTGGCGGACATCCGCGCCTTGTGATCACGCTCCGGCGAGATGCGAACGCAAACGTCGTCCTCAACAACCTCTTCCGCCACACGCAGCTGCAAACCAGCTTCGGCGTCCACACGCTTGCCCTCGTCGACGGGGTTCCCCGCCTCGTCAATCTGGCGCAGGCGCTGACGGCTTATGTCGCGCACCAGGTCGAAGTCGTGACGAGGCGCTCAGAATTTCGACTCCGCAAGGCGCGCGAGCGGGCGCACATCGTCGAGGGACTGCTCCGCGCGATCGACATGCTCGACCAGGTCATTGCGACTATTCGAGCGTCAGAAGACAGGTCGGAAGCACGGGCGAACCTCATGGCCGAGCCATTTTCGTTCTCTGAGGACCAGGCAAACCACATCCTCGACATGACACTCGGCCGGCTCACCCGCCTCGGTCGCTCTGAGCTCGAAGAAGAAATGGTCCAGCTGCGAGAGACGATCACTGAGCTCGAGGCGATTCTCGGCGACGACGCGAGGCTGCGGAGCGTCATTTCAGATGAGCTCGGTGCTGTTCGCGAGCGATTCGCCACCGAACGGCGAACGCGCATCGTCCACGACCCGGGCGATATGTCGGTCGAGGATCTCATCGAAGACGACGAGATCGTTGTCACGTTGTCACGCGCTGGCTACGTCAAGTCGGTGCCGCTCGTTTCGTTCCGGACGCAAACGCGCGGCGGACGGGGGGTTCAGGGCGCGCGTTTGAAAGAAGAGGACCTTATCCGCGAGGTGGTCTATGCGACGTCGTTGTCGCACCTGCTGTTGTTCTCCAATCGCGGAAAGGTGTACCGCCTTCGCGCGCACGAAATCCCGGTGAAGGACCGAACAGCGCGAGGGACGCCAGTCATCAATTTGGTGTCGCTCGATCCGGGCGAGCGGATCCAGGCGATCGTGCCGACGAAGGAATTCGACCCCGAGCGCTATTTACTTTTTGCCACTCGTGAGGGCCAGGTGAAAAAGACAGCCCTTAGTGAGTATGACAAGGCGCGACGAGAGGGCTTCATTGCGATCACGCTGCGTGAAGGCGATGAGCTCGTCCGCGTGATCCCGACGTCCGGGGCGGATGACGTATTTATGGTCAGCGAACAGGGGATGGTCATCCGGTTCCACGAATCCGATGTTCGCCCGATGGGGAGGGGGGCGGCGGGAGTACGAGGAATGCGCCTGCGATCGGGCGATCATGTCGTCGCCTGCGACGTCTCTCGGACCGATGTCGACCTTTTGATCGTGACCAACGCCGGCTTCGGCAAGCGCACAAAACTCGACCGCTTTAGCGCGCACGGCCGGGGTGGTCAGGGGGTTCGTGGCATCCGAATCACAGAGAAAAGGGGATCTGTGATCGATGCGCTGATGGTGGCCCTCGACGACGATCTCCTTGTCGTCTCCTCGGCGGGGATCGTCATTCGGACGACCGTTCGCCAGATCACGTCGCAAGGTCGTGACGCGACTGGGGTACGGGTGATGAACCTTGAACAAGGTCAGCAAGTTGCGGCCGTTGCGCTCATGGGGGGTCTCGAGGAGGCCTGAAACCGTCGCGGGTAGCGTGTCGGGCTCTGGGGCTATAGCTCAGTCGGTTAGAGCGCAGCACTGATAATGCTGAGGTCGCTGGTTCGATTCCAGCTAGCCCCACCAGGTCAAAGACCGAATCTCTCTGACCTGGAGAGAACTCTGCACCAACCTGCACCCAAAGAGGTGGGAAGAGGGCTGAATGTGGCGGCACGAAGCCCGCGTGCCAGCGCCAGATTGCAGTTGGCGAGCGCCGAAATCCGTTCGCGGGTTGCTGGGTGAAATTGTTGCTCGGGCGCCGGGTAGGCCGCAGATCGTCCCGGGGCGATTCTCTGTTCCGATCCGAAGAGACCGTCGGGTCCTCGTGTTCGCGGCGGTCGCTCTGCTAGTCGTCCTTCTGGGGCCTCTCACGCCGTCGGGCGCTTCGCCAACGAACACCAGAGTCGGCGACCTCTCTCGTTTCCGCGTTCCGGGTGCGTTTCCTTGGGGAACGGCGTTTGACCAATCGGGGCGCGTGTGGGTGGCGATGCCGGGTTGCGATCCCGACACGGGCTGTCCCAGTTCGACGCTGCCGGGGAAACTCGGGTTGTTCAACCCTGCGACAGGCACTTGGGACGAGATTGTCCAGCTCCCCTCGGGATACGGGCAGCCGCTATTCGTAGCCCTCGACTCGTCTGGGAACGTCTGGTTCACGATGCCGGTCACGGACACAATCGGCGTATTCGATCCAGGCGACGACGACGTCCGTCAATGGGTAGTGCCGACGCGCCGTGCCGGGCCGTGGGACCTTGCTTTCGATCACTCCGGCAACATCTGGTTCACCGAGCATTTCGTGAACAAGATCTGTGAGTTTGCTCCCGACAGCGACACGTTCCTGCGAGAGATCGCCACGCCTGCGTCCGGGAGCAACCCCTATGGGATCGCGATCGACTCGTCGAACGACGTCTGGTTCACCGAGAACGCCGATTCGGTCGCTTTGATCGGCGAATACACGAGCCAAGGCGTGTTGGAGGAGTACAAGATCCGAAACACTTTGACCGCGTCGGCGAGGCTCACCCCGCACTTGATCACGATCGATCACTCCGGCAACATCTGGTGGTCCGAGGGTTGGGCGCATGCGATCGCGACGCTCAACGTCGCTGAAGCTCGGCCCGGGACGAACGACGGAGTGACCGAGTATCCCTACACGCCGCCGTGTTCGATCTGCAAGTCGCACACCGCGGGTATCGCGGTGGATTCACGGGGGTTTGTCTGGTTTGATGACTCGCTGCAGAATGTCCTCGGGTCGATGCCGATCGGAGGAGGTGACTTCTCCTTCTACAAGGTGCCAGGCCCGAACGCGCACCCTTACGACGGCCTCAACATCGATTCGAGAGGCCGTGTCTGGTTCGACGAGGAATACGCGAACAAGTTAACGGTGGCCATTCCTTCGTACAGGGGACGTTCAGCCGGGCTGTCGAGGGTGGTTATCGCTACTGATGACCTGCAGGTCGTTGGCACGCGCCTGCTATCGCCCGTCACGTTGCGGTGCCGCGTCAACGTGTGTTCGGGATTGCTTCGCCTGATTCAAACGACCACCAGCAGGAAAAACATGCCGGGGACGATGACAATTACGACGAGATCGACGGTCGCCCTCGCTTCGGCGCCCTACAGACTTGCGGCGGCCAGGTCCGGGTCTGTTGCGCTCGCGCTGACCGCTGCCGGGCGTCTCGTGCTTGCAGACGCGACCGCGAGGTCGCCGCTTCACCTGACGCTTAACGCAACTGTGAAAGACGGCGGCATCGCCATCAAGAATGTGAGCGTTCACTGAAGTACACAGACATTGAGCAGAGCGCTATCAACGGCGTGACGTCATTTTCGGACGTCGCCACGTGCGGGATGGGGCTTCATCGGCAACACCTCCAACGGTTCCGTGAGCATCACTAACAACACGATGGGCGATCCGGACGCAATCGAGATCGGCTTGAACTCGATCAATGGTTCGCTCGACTACTCCGGCAACGCGCTCGCCTTCCCGGCAGCGGGGGACGTTCCGACAAACTCTTTTGACGGTTCGCCGCCGAATCCGAACACCGTGACCGGCCAAGAAACCGGTCAGTGGGCGTCACGACAACCCAGGTACTCCCGAGGGATCAAACCGGACGCGCAAAGTAGGGGGCTTCCGAAAGACCAGGCCCCGGACATTGGATGGGAAGGCGTCGTCGAGCCGTAGAGCCGGCAAGCTAAGAACGGCGTCGATGGCCGCGACCGCCTCTCTTCGAGCGAGCGCCGAGCCGATGCACCCGTGCGGCCCGGCCGCAAAGGTGAGATGGAGCCGAAGGTTGGGACGTCTGAAGTCAAAGCGATCCGGTTTGACGAAGACCTGAGGGTCTCGATTGGCGGCGGCGAGCGAAAGCCGGACGAGTTCTCCCTGTTCGATAGTGACGCCGCCAAGTTCCACCGAGCGCGTTGTGTATCGGTCGATTACTGCCGCCGCCGGTTCGAGGCGTAGCGACTCCTCAACCGCGCTGGCAATCAGCGATCGGTCCCGTAAGACGAGTGCAAGCTCGTCGCGGTGCTCGAGCAGTTGTAGTAAGGCATTTGCGATCATCCCTTCTGTCGTCTCGATCGCGCCGAACATCGTCACCGCCACGTCCGACGTGACTTCGTCAACAGAAAGGCCCGCGGACGCTGCAGCGCCAACTACTGAACGGGGCGCATCGACAATCGTGCGAGCAACGCACTTGCGGATTCCCTCAACAGCTTCTCGACCTGACGGGTTCGGGTCGTCTCCGGCGGTTATTGCGTGAACGGCCGCGACGATGGCGTCATACCAAGCGGTCACCATCGCGTTGTTGACACCGACAAGGCCGAGGAAGTCAACGATGACGGTCACAGCGAGAGGAGCGGCGAGCTCGCCGACCAGTTCAGCACGCCAGCGCTTCGAGAATTCGTTTACGAGGCGGGCCGCATGCCGCTCGACGGGAACTCTTTGACTGTTTGCCGTATCACCCGGGCGGAAGTGTGGAACGAAGGGTTCGCGGTGACGAATGTGCTCCGCGCCGTCGAGTGAGAGCATGCTCGCCCCGACCACCTGCCCCGTCGAGAATCGCGGATCATCGACTGTGTAAGTGACCGAATCACGCATCACCTGGTGAACGAGGTCGCGTCTAGTGATGAGCCAGCCGTCGAATACCGGTAGCCAGGACACGGGCTCGTTTGAGCGCAGACGTTCCAGCAACGGGTGAGGGTCGCCCTCAAAGTCGGCGAGGCTTGCTTTGTTGCCGATAGGAAACCTGCGTGAACGGTTCACGCGGCGGGAGGTCATCGAATGTCGTCGATTAGATATAGATATCGAGAAGACACTCGCGCTCTAGGAGGTCGCAGGAACCTCGCTGGCGCAGTACTTGCACTTGGTCGCGGCGAGGGGTAAGTCGCTGGACAGACAGAACGGACAGGACTTAGTGGGAGGAGGGTCTCCGAACACGGCCTTTCCTCGCCTGTTCATGTATGCCCGGTAGGGCACGACGAGAACGAAGTAGATGACGGCCATGAAGATCAAGAAATAAACGACGGCCGCAACGAACGCCCCGACGTTGATTTTTTGTCCGTGGATGATCCAACCGAGACCGCCTCCGGCTGTTTTCCCCCCAGCGGCGTTGACGAGCGGCGCAATGACGTTGTCGGTGAAGCTCTTGATCAAAGTACTGAACGCCAACGCGACGACGAGTCCAGCCGCGATGACGATCAGGTCACCCTGCATCAGAAAGTTCTTGAAACCTTTAAGCACAAATGATCTCCTCACGACTCACGACAAACCGGTTCGGGCACCACACGGGGACGTGTCCGCCGCTTGCTCCTTTCGCACGGGCTCATGCATCTGCGCGGTAATCCCCCTCAAGGTCTCCGGGTCTTGGTTCGATCCGGTGGACGACGAATAGCCCAGCCATGAACACGACGACCATCGCAAGCAGCAATGCGAACTGCGCCGTACTGATGAGGATCGCATTCGACAAGAGGAACAGGATCCTCCGGATGACTGCGACGAGTCCAACGACGATGAACGGTTGTGCGACGAGGCTGTGTGCCCGCAGCGACAGCACAACTGTGTGAACGATCTCGGTCAGGATAAGCACTAGAAGGACGCGGTCGAGCAGGTTCTCGCCCGCTGTCGCGACGGACTGATGGCTGACCTGCCGAAAGAAGTCGACGACGCCGGCGGCTAGGACCGTCAGTGCGAGCAGGACCAGCACGACGCCGACCAGTAGTGAAACGAAGTCCTGTGCGTGTTCGAGGAGCCACGTCGAACCCGTAATGCCAGGCAGCCCACCTGGGGACCCCCCACTGTTCGACTGCTCCGGCCTCGTCGCCACGGACGCCTCCTTGGGTGAGCCAACCATCGCCAAAGCGATCGAAGCTGGTCGCTCAGGGACAGCACACTCAGATTGACACAATTAGCGGCTGTTTAGCTGGTGAGGTCGCGAATCTTGAGCTCATTCCTCTCTAAATGCGGCCTCTGTTCGCAGCTAGCGTGATGTCAGCCATCCGGGCGGAGGACGGCGATGGGCTACGTGGTTGACAACTGGTCGTTCGACCCTTTTATCGTCGTTGTCGCCATTCTCATTATCTGGCACGAGATTGGTCTTCGCCATCTGCGGGCACGCTCGACTCCCGAACGGTCATTTCAGCGAAGGAAACGCTCAGTCCTTTTCTACGCGGGCCTCGGCGTCCTGCTCATCGGAGTTGTGTCGCCGATCGACTTCTGGGCGAGTAGTTACTTCTTCATCCACATGATTGAGCATGTGCTGATCATGTTCTTTGCTCCCGCTCTCATCGTTGCGGGCGCGCCGTGGCTCCCACTCGTCCACGGATTCCCGGTGCGGGCGCGGCGCGCATTGGGACGCGCGGTGCTGCTCAGCACGTGGGCCAGTCCGCTCCGTCGCTTTGGGCGCTTGTTGTCGAGCGGGCTGGTGGCAATTGTCCTATTCAACATCGTCATGGTGATATGGCACTTCCCTGCCCTCTTCGATCTCAGCGAGGAGAATCCATACGTCCACGTCTGGTTGATGCACTCGTCGTTCTTCGTTACGGGCGTGTTCTTTTGGCTGCAGATCATTCCTTCCCATCCGATCAAGCCGAAGCTGACTGCCGCGAGTCAGATCGCGGCAATAGTTGGGACGAACATCGTGATGTTCATCCTCGCGATGTCGATGAGCCTGTTCACAGCTCATTCGTGGTACAGCGTTTACAACCATCTGCCAGGCGTCACGCTGTCGCCCTTCGCCGATCAGCAGATCGGGGCGGCAATCCTTTGGGTGTGTGGGGACTTCTGGGCGATTCCTGCTCTCAGCTACGTCATCTATCAAGCCGTTCAGCGGGAGGGCTCCCTCTCCGACGCTGTCGACCGGATCTTCCGACGTGACGCTTCTCAAGACGCGTCCGGACTTATTCGCGGACCTGGCGCCTAGGTAATCGTCAGAAGAGCACGCCAAAGTCGCCTTCGGAAACGAGAGGGCCTGGTCGGAGGCACCAAGTGCGGGTCGGTTTCATGTCCCGGCCCGGAGACGATTTACTTGCATAGGGTCCCGCGTCGGCGTAACTTCATCGCCGAGTACTCCGCGAATCGGCTGGTCAGTTTGTCGCACCCCGTGTGGCAATTGGCCCTTGGAATCCGCGAAGGGGGTGCAATGTCGAAGTCGTCACGACTCGCGACGGCTCTTGCGCTGTTCCTTGTTGCAGCAGGGCTCGTCCTTTTCGCGGCTATGGCGTTCGTTCGGACGGAACCGCCGACAATCGATTTCGTCGCAGGCCACCAGCCCTCTCAGCCGGTCAATCTCACGGTTCAGACGGTCGGGACGATCGGTTTTGGGGTTCACCCATCTTGGGTGTCGTACCTCACCGAAAGCCCACAGGGCCAATGGCTTCCGACGACATTGTGGAAGCTTCCGGCGCACACGAAGATCGACATGACCATTTACCAGTTCGACTCAGGAAGCCCGCTCCGCAACCAGGAGCTCGGGATGGTGACGGGGGTTCACGACCCGACGCTCAATGGGTCGTCGTTCCACCTCGTCAACTCGAACGCCACCTCGGGACTTGGTCAGTTCGGCGTCGGTCATACCTTCAGCATTCCTGAACTGGGAGTCAGCGTGCCGCTGCCCGGGAACGACCCGAGTGCCAAGAACTTTTGTAGCGTCCCGGCACCGTGCCCACTTAGTGCAGAACACAACACGCTCAAGTTCTCGTTCACGACGCCTGGACCCGGTAACTACCGTTGGCAGTGCTTCGTACCCTGTGGACTCGGCTTCCTTTACGGTAACGGCGGCCCGATGCAGACCATCGGGTACATGGGTGGCTTCTTGGAGGTCCAGTGACCGTCGGCTCGAACTCCCGGACCCCACGGGGCCGCGAAGTGAACCACGCGTGGCGGCTCTTTTTCATATGGGCCGTGCTCTGTGCGGTAATCGACCCGCTCTTTTACTTGCTTGCCGGACCTCACTTGCCTCCGGGGGTGATGGGGTCTGCAGGGGCAGGCGACCAGTTCGACACCAATGTCATCTTCATTCTTGCTATCCCGGCCGTGCTAGCCGTAGTGATTTATCTCCTCTACGCGGTCATCGTCTGGCATGCCCGTCCGGGTACGCCCGAGCCCGTGACCGGTCCACATTCCCGCGGAAACCTTTTAGTCCAGTCTGCGTGGATCGGCATTACCTCCGCCATCGTGATGGGTGCCTTCATCTTCGGGACAATCGAACTCATTATCAGCGCGGGATCGGGTGGTGGTGAGGGCCCTGCTCCGATCTGGACGCCCACGTCGGGCACAGTGCTTCCGGTCCAGGTGATCGCACAGCAGTGGAAGTTCTCGTACCGATATCCGACGTTTGGCGGCTTCGAGACTGATCAGCTGTACATCCCGAACGGGACGCAGGTGGCCTTTCACGTCACATCGCTCGACGTCATTCACGACTTTTGGGCGTATGGCCTCGGAGTGAAGGCAGATGCCAACCCCGGTCAAGACAACGTCGCTTTTACGAACACTCAGCAGCTCGGGCAGTTCACTGTTCGTTGTGACGAGCTATGCGGCATCTGGCACGGAGCGATGTACAACTTCGGCCACGTCGTGACGAAGGCGAGATTCGAGGCCTGGGCGACGCGACAAGAAGCTGCACTTGCTGCGAACACCAAGCTCTTGCCACCGTTCGCGTGGACTTACACGCCCGATGCCAACGGAGCGGACGGCAGCTTCTACCCGAATAGCGCCGACCCGTATTCCAAGGTCGAGGTGTACGGGGCGAACGCGGTGAACACGGCGAAACTCCCCACGGAAAAGACAGCGGGATGATGGCGCGGAAGGACACCTGACGATGGCAATCGACACCACTCCTGACGTCGGAATCGGTCGGCCGCTTCCGCCTGTTGCGGGGCACCCACGCAATCGACCAGCTTGGTTGAGCCAGCACCTTGGTACCGCGATCGCCGGCGCGGTCGGCGGCTACGCGCTCGGTCACTTCATCGGCAACGCGATCGGCGCGGGCTACCCGAATACGTACAACGCGAGCGGTCAGAACGACATTGCCGTCGTTCTCGGGCTCGCGTTCGGGTTCCTTGGATGGCTGCTCGGCATCGGCGCGCTCAACTACCCACTCGCGCTCCTGGTCGGTCGCGAGCACCTCCCGGTGATAGACGAGACGCACTGGTCGAGCTATTTCAAGTTCAGTTTGAACCACAAAGTAGTCGCGAAGCAGTACGTGGTCGGGGTCCTGATCTTTTTGTTTACGGGCGGGTTGCTGGCGATGGCGATCAGGACTCAGCTCCTCACGCCGACGAACGGTGTGATGGGGCCGGGCACTTACATTTCGATCGTCTCCGAGCACGGCACGGTCATGATGATGATGGCAAGTTCTCTCGTCGTCGGACCACTAGGTAACTGGCTTGTCCCACTGATGATCGGCTCGCGGCGGATGGCCTTCCCCCGCATAGAAGCCTTCTCGTTCTGGTGCTTCATGGCGGGGTACCTGTCGATCATCACCGCACTCCCACTCGGCGGCTTTCCCACGGGTTG
>Ga0070733_10000806_pt1 | contig 24476 bp, 26 predicted proteins | sample Coa_R1_9_FD_66450 | JGI IMG/M metagenome (GOLD analysis project Ga0070733, IMG submission 66450) | Surface soil microbial communities from Centralia Pennsylvania, which are recovering from an underground coalmine fire - Coalmine... | ecosystem: Environmental > Terrestrial > Soil > Unclassified ...
ATCAAAAACTGGACGATGAAAAAGAATACATGGTGGTCAGGGAACAGGGACTTAAATTCAGAATAAATCTCACCGATTATCTGGATACCGGGTTATTTCTGGATCACCGTGTAACGCGGGCCCTGGTGCGGGCAGATTCGGAAGGTAAAAAACTGTTGAATCTGTTTTGTTATACCGGCTCGTTTTCTGTGTATGCCGCCGCGGGGGGAGCAGCAGAAATAGTGTCTGTGGACCTGTCCAAAACCTATCTGAAATGGGCAACCGAAAACATGGAATTAAACGGATTCTATGATCCGGCAAAACATCTCTTTCTGCACGAAGATGTAAAACAATATCTGCCCGGGCTGCCGGCCGGGTACTTCGATCTGGTTGTTATGGATCCCCCAACGTTCAGCAACAGTAAGAGGATGGAGGATTTTCTGGATATTCAGGAGGATCATCCTGTCCTGATTAAGCAGACGCTCGCCGCCATGAAACCCGGCGGGCAGATTTATTTTAGTACCAACTTCAGTCGCTTTCAACTACAAGCCCACTCTTTAGCAGACTGCACCGTAAAAGATATTACCAGGGCAACCACGCCATTTGACTTCCAGGGTAAGCTGAAGAGGTTTTGTTTTCTGATAACAAAGGCTTAGGCTAAGGCCAAGGCTTAAGGCTAAGGCCAAGGCTTAAGGCTAAGGCCAAGGCTTAAGGCTAAGGCCAAGGCTTAAGGCCAAGGCATTCTTCTATACCTCCATACTTCCATACTTCCATACTTATTATGGTTTTTTTCGATGCTAATAATTTTAGAAAAAGGCCGTTTCACGCAGAACGGATTGCTATATAATTCAGGTCAATTATTTTAGTAGTGATTATTTAATTATCTAGTTAACTATTAATACTTTATGTTTGTTGACTCCAGTGAATATAGATTAATATTTGGGATCAATATTGCTTGCTTACATTAAAATATTACTTACTTTCGAATCTATGGTCATTCTTCATGGTAGTTTTTGAATTACAATACTTTCCGCCGGTTAGCTTCTTTTCCACTTTGTATAAAGAAACATATTTATATTTAGATATATATGAGATTTACCGAAAAATGAGTTTTCGCAACCGTTGTGTGATCGCCGGAGCGCAGGGAATTATTTCTTTATCAATACCATTGCAACAGGGAAGAAATCAACAGATACCGATGAATGAGGTCCGGATTTCTGATACTGAAGAATGGCAGTCACGTCATTTCAAATCCATCCGGTCGGCGTACAACCGTTCTCCTTTTTTTGATTTCTATCAGGATGAGCTTGCAGCGATTTATCAGCGGCCATTTGAATTGCTCACTGATTGGAATATCTGTTGCTTGGAATGGGTAAAAGAAAAACTGTCATGGAAAACAGAGATCCGTTTTACAGAATCGGCTATACCATATCAAAGCGATGGAGTTACAGATCTGCGCAACCGCGTATTACCAAAAAATTTTATGGAATGGAATCCGGTGAAATACCGGCAGGTATTTGAGGAGAGAACCGGTTTCTTTCCGAATCTTTCAATCCTCGATCTTTTGCTTAACTGCGGACCTCACAGCCTTGAACTGCTCAGCAGTTCAAGGCTGTGAGTATGGAAGACTGGAAGTATGGAAGTATGGAAGTCAGGGCTTCAGGCCTCCCGCCTCAAGCCTCAAGCCTCGAGCTCACACCTCAGGCCTGCCGCCTCAAGCTTCCAGCTCAAGAGCAATCATTTCTGCTATATCGAGCACTTTTACCTGGTCTTCCTTTTCCTCATGTTTCACACCGTCGGTGAGCATGGTATTACAAAAAGGACAGGCGGAAGCAATGACTGCTGCGGAAGTTTCTACGGCCTCATGGGTTCTTTCAAAATTGATCCGGGTAGATCCTTTTTCTTCCTCTTTGAACATCTGGGCACCACCTGCACCGCAGCATAGTCCCTTACTTTTGCAACGTTTCATTTCAACCAGCTCGGCATCCAGCGCTTCTAAAATTTTCCTCGGCGCATCATAAATGCCATTCCCCCTTCCCAGATAACAACTGTCGTGATACGTGATTTTTTTGCCTTTAAAAGATCCGCCTTCTTTTAACCGGATCTTTCCCGCATCGATTAGTTGCTGAAGAAAAACCGTATGATGAATCACTTCATATTGACCACCCAATTCGGGATATTCATTTTTCAGAATGTTGAAACAATGCGGACAAGCTGTTACGATTTTACCGATTTTGTAATTATTTAAAGTCTGAATATTCTGATAAGCCATCATTTGAAATACAAACTCATTGCCGGCCCGTCTCGCCGGGTCGCCGGTACAGAGTTCCTCCTTTCCTAAAATGGCATAGCGGATGCCGATCCGGTTGAGAATGCCCGCAAATGCCCTCGTGATTTTTTGAGCCCGCTGGTCATAACTACCCGAACAACCTACCCAAAACAAAATTTCAGGCGATTCTCCGCGACCTGCCAGATCTGACATAACGGGTATATCCATGTTCAAAAAATTTTACCGTGTAAATCTAAAGTAAAATTGCCTGCGGGTTAAGCACTGATTCGGTAATTTTAAGGATAATTCCCGCTATGTCCGTCGATGATAAAATGCTTTTAATCCGCAATTACGATCTCTGGTGTCATCTTTCAGATGAAGATTATGAAGAACTGAAAATTGAACACCATTTCTTAGAAGTACCAAAAGGCGAATACATTTATTTTGAAGCCTATAATCACAACAAGATCTATTTTGTAAAAGAAGGTTATATCCGCATCGGACATATCGATTCCGAGGGGAATGAAAAGGTCAGTGAGATCATTCAAAAGGGTGAATTATTCGGACAAATCACACTGGAGAGGAGTAACCTCCATGGCGAATTTGCGCAGGCTTACAAGCAGGATGTGAGCATCTGTGCCTTTTATATTGAAGATTTTGAAAAATTGCTTAAAAAACGCCCGGATCTGGCACTGCGTTATAGTAAACAGGTAGGGGCCAAACTGCGGACCATTGAGAACCGGCTGTTGAATCTTTTAAACAAAGATGTAAAAACCAGACTGGCTCATTTTTTCTGGCAGCTGGTGGAAAACAAACTGGGTGAAACGATGCCTGAAGGATTCTGTATACCGAATTACCTTAAACATGAAGATATTGCAAACCTGATCGGATCCAGCAGGCAAACCGTAACGACCATGATCAATGAACTGGAAGCCGAGGGAATACTTTCTTACAACCGGCAGGAGATCTGCTTTTTGAATGTTAAAAACTTACAAAAAAGGATTTCTGTCAATTAACCGACAATCGATGGTTCCGAAGCAGCATAGTTTTGATGAAATTTTAAAAATGAAAGTACTGCTGACTTTTTTATTTGTCTGCATTGCATTAGCGGGGTTTTCCCAGTCAGAGGTGGCCCGGACGAAACAATATAATCTGGATGACGGTGTCGCGATCAAAGGATATGACCCGGTGGCTTATTTTACTTCTGGAAAAGCTGTGAAGGGTAAATCTTCATTTTCTTCTGCTTATCATGGGGTAAACTATCATTTTGCGACGGCCGCGGATCAGAATAGTTTCCTCGCAAATCCTGAAAAATATGAGCCGCAATATGGCGGATGGTGTGCGTATGCCATGGGTCATGACGGTTCGAAAGTTGAAGTGGATCCGGAGACTTTTAAAATCATCGATGGAAAATTATTTCTCTTTTATAACCGGTTTTTTAACAATACGCTGAAGACCTGGAACCAGGATGAACCTACTCTCCATGCCCGGGCAGATGCAAACTGGCAGAAATTTCTAAAGCAATAACCCAAAAAACAATCAGATGAATTTGCGCACCATTGGAATATGGATCCTCAGACTGGTTCCTGCAGTTATCCTGCTCCAGACATTATATTTCAAATTTACCGCCCAGCCTGAATCCGTTCAGTTGTTTACCCGCATTGGTATGGAACCATATGGAAGAATCGGAACGGGTGTGCTGGAACTGATTGCCGCGATCCTGATATTGATTCCACGATATACAGGCTACGGAGCCATTCTGGGCCTGGTGATGATGACGGGCGCATTGTATTTTCACCTGACAAAAATTGGGATTTTTTTTGGAGGAGATGCCTTGCTTTTTATCTACGCTGTCATTACGTTTGTCTGTTGTGCCCTGTTAATATTTATTTATAAGTCCCGATTGGAAAGTCAGCTGAAAAGAAAATAGGCAGCGTTTCGTACCATTCATCATGAAATAATTATGCTAAAAAGAGGATTATTCTTTTTCTTGCTCTTATCAATTCAGTACAGTTTTGCCCAGTATCATCCGGTGGCCGGCGAATCCAGTGTACGGTTCAGTCTGAAGAATTTTGGTTTTAAAACGGGCGGATCGCTGGATGCCCCGGAAGGAGACATCGTTTTTAATCCGGACGACCTGAGCAAATCCTCGTTCCGGGTGACCATTAAAGCGGAAAGTATCAATACCGACAATGAATCCCGGGATAAGCACCTGAAAGAAGAAACCTATTTCGATGTAAAAAACTATCCGTTGATCCGTTTCGTATCTTCTTCAGTGAAAGAGTCTGACAAAAAAGGCTCCTATCAAACCACAGGTACCTTAACGGTCAAAAGCAAAAGCAAAGAGGTTATTTTGCCGTTTATCGCGGAAAAAAATGGTAATGGCTGGGCGTTTTCAGGCAGTTTTAAAATAAACCGCAGGGATTTTGATATCGGCGGTTCCAGTACCCTGTCTGATGAAGTGTCGGTTGATATAAAAGTAGTCGCCCGGTAATTAAAAAAATATTATTTTTAGTAAACGACGTTTATGGAACTGCAAAAAGCGGTACAGCAGGTATTTGTTCAGCTCACTGATTCCCTGAATCAGCTGCAACCGGATCAGTATATTCAATCCTGTAAAAATTTATCCGGCAATACCATCGGGCAACATGTTCGTCACATCATTGAAATGTTCCAATGCCTGGACGCGGGTTATCTGAAAGGGGAAGTAGACTATGAAAAACGGAAACGGGACAGACAGATAGAAACCAATAAAGACTTCGCATCAGATATACTGACGGAGATCAGCCGTCAGATTTCAAGGGAAAACAAAACCCTGTATCTGCTGACCTACTATGATGAACTGCAGGAGCAACCGGAGAAAATCGCCACGAATTATTACAGGGAGATCGCTTATAATCTGGAGCATACCATACATCATATGGCGTTGATTCGCGTCGGACTCAGGGAACTGGGTGATCTGCCGGTGGATGATTCTTACGGCGTTGCCTCTTCTACACTTAAGTACAGAAAACAATGTGCACAGTAACTTTTATTCCTGCGGGCAAACATTTTTTTTTTACATCCAGCCGCGATGAGCACGCCGACAGGCCAGTAGCGCTTTTTCCGGAAGTTTATGAAATAAATGGGTGTCGTGTTCTTTTTCCAAAAGATCCAAAGGGTGGAGGCAGCTGGATAGCAGTTAACGAAAACGGTCATGCCGGCGTCATTTTAAACGGTGCCATTAAAATTCATGAAGCGAACAATTCTTACCGGAAAAGCAGAGGCTTAATTTTACTCGATCTGATTTCAGGTACTTCACCCGCAGATGCTTTTGAGGAAACAGATTTTAGTAATATTGAGCCCTTCACAGTTATCCTGTTTGAAAATAAAAATCTGTATTCCGGTAAATGGGACGGCCAGATGAAATGGCTGGAGCCGCTGAACGAAAAAAAACCTCATATCTGGTCTTCCGTTACTTTATATAATCCGGCAGCGATCAGGAAAAGGGAAGAGTGGTTTCATGTCTGGCTTAGTGAAAATGCCTATCCCGGAAGCCTGGATATTATACATTTTCATCAAAAGGGCGGAGACGGAGATCCTTTTAACGATATCATGATGAACCGGGATCATCGGTTATTTACCAATAGCATCAGTTCTATACGGCTATCTCCTGAATCAGCCAGTTTCCGTTACCTCGATTTGCGAAGCGGCGGAGCCACGGAAACAATTCTTGCGTTTCAAAAAACGGTTCAGGTAAAAACATGAAGGGCATTCCGGGCTGGAGAAAAAAGCCTTTCTGGATACGGTTATTTCATTGGGAATACTGGAGTTTCAATACGGTGTACTTTCCGATTTATCCTGTTTTTATATTTCTTTGTCTGAGGGCCCGCTCGTTTTTTTTCTACGCGGCATGCAATCCCAAAATAAAAAATGGCGGATTCCTAGGAGAATCTAAGAAAGATATTTTTGAATTGGTACCTGAACAATGGCAGCCCAGAACTATTTTTTTCTCCGCCGGTTCCAATCCGGATTCTGTTCTTGAGAAATTGTTACAGGCAGATTTCCGTTTTCCCCTGATTGGCAAACCGGATATTGGTGCCAGGGGCAGAGGTGTAAAAAAACTGGAGAATGCAGCGGCCGTACTTTCCTATGTTTTTTCTGCAACGGTTGATTTTCATGTGCAGGAATTTATTTCATATGAAAACGAAGCAGGCATTTTTTATTATCGTTTTCCTGGGCATACAAGAGGAAAAATTTCAGGTATTGTACATAAGGAATTCCTCAAAGTAACGGGTGATGGAATCCAGAATATCCGGGAATTGCTGAAAGCCAGTCCCCGTGCTATTTTGCAGTTACCCCGCCTAGAGATAACGGAGCCCGATTTGATGAACCGTGTGCCTGGTGCCAGCGAGGTTTTCACCGTTGTTCCCTATGGAAATCATGCAAGAGGTGCCACGTTCCTGGATGACAGCGGATCTGTCAATGAAGAACTGGAGCATGTTATGGATGAAATCTGCCGGCAGATTCCCTTGTTTTATTTTGGAAGAATGGATATCCGTTATCAGAGCAGGGAACTGCTCGAAGAAGGAAAATCGTTCTTCATATTAGAAGTAAATGGCGCGGGCAGTGAGCCCACCCATATCTATGATCCCCGGCATTCGTTATTCTTTGCATGGAAGGAAATCATCCGGCACTGGATGATTCTTTTTAAAATAAGCCGGGCAAATCACAAGATTGGTCATCCGTACCTGACGTTAAAAGAAGGGATCGCGATGTTCAAAAAAGACAAAGAAGATTCGAAACGACTGGAGGAAATGAATGTGTGATTTGGGAGATAGGCGAAGGCTAAGGCGAAGGCTAAGGCCAAGGCCAAGGCTAAGGCCAAGACTAAGGCCAAGGCAAGGCTTAAGGCTACTGTCAACCGTCAACCCTGCCTTCGCTAAAGCTTCGGCGGGGCGAAGCTGTCAACTGTCAACCGTTAACCAATAATGCAATACGCCTTCACCATACTGCTCGGCTTTATACTCAGCCTTCTCGGCCAACTGCCGCTGGGTACTATCAGTATGACGGCGACACAGATTGCCGTACAGGAAAATTTCCGTGATGCATGGAAATATTCTGCAGGCATCGCGCTGGTCGAAATGATTTATCTCCGTATCGTATTGTCGGGCATGCAATGGATCATTTCGCATCAGCTGGTTTTCATGATCTTCAACTGGATTACAATTACATTATTTGCAGCCCTGGGAATTGTCATTCTGATCGCCGCGCAAAAACAGGAGAAGCAAAAAAAAGCCTTAATGCTGACCTATCGCCTCGACCGGTTTTTACTGGGTTTGAGTATGAGTGCGCTCAATCCCGCGCAAATCCCTTTCTGGTTTATCTGGACGGGATATTTTATCAATCTGGGATTGCTGAAACCCGGTTTTACACAGTTTAATCTTTTCACCCTGGGAACCGGTATGGGCACCATGGGGGGGTTATTTATTTATATGTACGGAGGGAACTGGCTGGTTACGAAAATGAAACCCACTAACCGTACGCTGAATAAACTGATGGGAGTTATTTTCATCGTTGCGGCTGCCGTACAACTTTACCGCGTGCTCTGGCCCTAGCCATTTTTCCAGGCATCTCTTTCATCCGGACTAAATTTCCACGGAGCGAAATTATTTTCAATGTTGCCAAACATTGCATTCCATTCTGCCGGTGCATCTGAGTCTTCCATGACCAGGGCCCTGCGGAGTTCCAGGATAATTTCCAGCGGGCTGATACTGACGGGACATTCTTCCACGCATGCATTGCAGCTGGTACAGGCCCTTAATTCTTCTACCGAGATGTAATTCCTTAATAATTGTCTGCCGTCATCTTTAAATGTACCGTTCGCGTGAATATTTTTTCCCACTTCTTCGACGCGGTCCCGCGTATCCATCATGATCTTACGGGGAGATAGTTTTTTCCCTGTGATGTTCGCCGGACAAGCCGCGGTGCACCTTCCGCATTCGGTACACGCATAGGCATCCAGCAGATTTCGCCAGCTCAGATCCATCACGTCTCTGGCTCCGAAGCCGGAAGGCACCGATGATTCCGCCGGAGCCAGTTCGGGTTGCATCGCGTACAACACTTCCTGTTGAATCGATTTCATATTCCGCATTTCTCCTTCCGGCAGAAGTCTTGCAAAATAAGCATTGGGAAATGCCAGCAGAATATGAAGATGTTTCGAATAAGGCAGATAATTTAAGAAAGCGAATATACCTGCGATATGCAGCCACCAGCATGATCTTTCAAGGATTACCAGCTGATGGTCTGTGAGTACGTTTATCAAAGGATGCAGCCAATGGGAAATCAGAAAATTTCCGGTGGGATGAAATGCATAATGAGCATAATTTCTTTCCTGTAATAAAGTATCGGAGGCATTCAGCGTCAGAAAAAGACTCATCAGGATGATCTCCGTAATCAAAATATAGTTGGCATCCGAGCGTGGCCATCCATCCAGATCATGGCTGATGAAACGACGCAGTTTCAGTATATTTCTACGGCACAAAAAAACGATACAGGCAATGAGTACCATGATCGCCAGTATTTCAAATGCATTGATCAGCCAGCTATATAAGTTGCCCATCGGGATGGAAAAAAGACGGTGTGTTCCGAAAAGACCATCCAGAAATATTTCCAGCACTTCCAGGTTGATGATGATGAATCCCGCATAAATAAAAAAATGCAGAATGGCTACCAGTGGATTCCGGAACATTTTTTTCTGACCAAAAGCCAGCAACAGCAGATTTTTCCAGCGGGCTGAAGGATGATCACTGAAATCCTCGTCTTTTCCAAGAAAAATATTTCTGCGGATGCGAAGGGCATTTCGACTAAAGAGCCCGATAGCGGCGACGGAAAGTAAAACGAAGGTGATTTGCTGAACCAGCTGCATGAACCGGATTTGAGACCTAAGATATAGCAGATTTGTAGGATTTATGATTTTCTTTACCTTGGGGCATGGAGAAGAATTATATTTTGAGTCCGGAAGTCGCCGCCAAAAAATTAAAGCGGATGGCATTTGAAATACTGGAGAACAATTTTGGTGAAACATCCTTTATTCTGGCAGGCATCAGGGAAAGCGGAACCGTGATTGCAGAAACCATTCAACGGCTGCTGACAGAAATTGCGGGGTTACATACCGAGTTAATTACCGTTAGTCTGGATAAAAAAAACCCTACAACTGTTGAGATCAGCAGGCCGCTGGACTTCAAAAATAAAGTGGTCATTTTAATTGATGATGTGTCAAACAGTGGCAAAACCCTCATGTATGCCATCAGGCCTTTTCTTGACACGGCCCCAAAAAAAATACAAACGCTGGTACTGGTTCAAAGGAGCCATAATGCATTTCCGGTAAAACCGGATTATGTGGGTTTATCTGTTGCAACTACCATACAGGAACATATTTACGTCGAAGTTGAAAAAGGGCACGTGAAGGGAGCCTGGCTTGAATAAATACATTGTAAAAAGGCGGTTTTTAACTCTCTTTTTTCGCCTCAAACCCTCCTGATTTCATTACCTTTGGTGGCCTTATAAAAACTTGGATTTTACAGGCTCTTAATTTACCATGGAAGAACATATCATACCGGAAGAAACGCAGGATAATAATCGCATTGTATCTATCAACATCGAAGAGCAAATGAAAATGGCCTACATAGATTATTCTATGTCGGTCATAGTCAGCAGAGCATTACCAGACGTGCGCGACGGTCTGAAACCGGTTCACCGCCGTATCCTGTACGGGATGAATGAACTGGGAAGCAACAGTAACAAACCCTTCAAGAAATCGGCCCGTATCGTCGGGGAAGTGATGGGTAAATACCATCCGCACGGGGATGCTGCCATCTACCATACGATGGTCAGGATGGCGCAGGAATGGAGCATACGTTACATGCTCATCGACAAACAGGGAAATTTTGGAAGTCAGGATGGAGACGGTCCGGCGGCCATGCGATATACAGAAGCCCGACTGCACAGGCTTGCGGAAGCGATGCTGGAAGATATCGATAAGGAAACAGTCGATTTCCAACCGAATTTTGATGAATCTCTCACCGAACCGACGATACTTCCCGCCCGTTTTCCGCAATTGTTGATCAACGGTGCCAGCGGCATCGCAGTGGGAATGGCAACCAATATGCTTCCGCATAATCTGTCTGAATCTATTGATGGTTGCGTGGCATTTATTGATAAGAGGGATATTTCCATTGAGGAACTGATGAAATATGTTAAGGCACCGGATTTTCCAACCGGAGGCGTGATCTTCGGTATGGAGGGTGTGAAAGCCGCCATGCACACAGGCCGCGGCCGTGTCGTACTCAGGGGAAAACTGCATGTGGATACAAAGGCCAGCGGACGTGAGCAGATCATTATCACGGAAACACCATACCAGGTAAATATTGATGCGCTATGCGATCGCATTGCCCAGCTCACAAATGAAAAGATCATTGAGGGCATTTCTGACGTACGAAATGAATCCAGCGAAAAAGATGGTATCCGCATTGTGATCGATCTGCGCCGTGATGCGGTAGCCAATGTGGTTATAAACCAGGTATACAAGCATACTGAACTCCAGACTTCTTACGGTATAAATAATGTAGCGCTCGTGAAGGGCCGCCCCCGCACACTGAATCTGAAAGAGATCATATCGGAATTTATCGAATTCCGGCATGAAGTGGTGGTCCGCCGTACACAGTTCGAATTAAAAGAAGCGGAAAAGAGAGCACATATACTTCAGGGTTATCTGATCGCACTCGATCATCTCGACGAGGTGATTTCCCTCATCCGCTCGTCATCTACACCGGATCTTGCCAAAGACAATCTGATCAGTGCCGGATGGGGACTTAGTGAAATTCAGGCCAAGGCCATTTTGGAAATGCGTTTACAGCGCCTCACCGGAATGGAAAGAGATAAGATCAGGAGTGAATATGATGAACTGCAAAAGCATATTGCCTACCTGAATGATTTATTGCAGGATGAATCAAAACGTTTTGCACTGATCCGGGCAGAGCTCATCGACATAAAAGAAAAATTCGGGGACATACGCAAAACCGAAATTACATATCTGGATGACGAAGTGCAGATCAAGGATCTGATCAAGGAAGAAGATGTTGTGATCACGATTTCGCATAACGGTTATATCAAAAGGACATCGGCCACGGAATATCGCCAGCAGCGCCGGGGAGGAAGAGGTTTAAGCGGAGGCAAGGCCCGTCTCGAAGATTATATAGAGCATCTTTTTGTTGCCAGTTCGCATCATACGCTGCTTTTCTTTACAGAAAAAGGCAGATGTTTCTGGCTAAACGTGTACCAGATTCCGGAGGGTGACCGGATAGGCAAGGGCCGTGCCGTACAGAACCTGATCCAGATTCCACCGGATGATAAAATCAAGGCGATCATCGATGTGAAAGATCTGAAGGATAATGAATTTTTGAACAGTCACTATATCATGCTTTGCACGAAGCGGGGTGTTATTAAAAAAACCCAGCTGGAAGATTTCAGCCGGCCCCGGCAAAGTGGTGTAAACGCGATCACGATTCTCGAGAATGACCAGCTGCTGACAGCCAGGCTGACGGATGGAAATTGTGAAATCATGATGGCCATAAAATCAGGACGTGCCATCCGGTTTCCCGAAGAAAATGTAAGACCCACCGGAAGAGGGGCGATCGGTGTGAGTGGAATAGAAGTTGATGACAGTTCTGATGAAGTGATTGGCATGATCTGTGTCAACAAGGACGACAAATCAAAAACCGTCCTGGTTGTCAGTGAAAATGGTTATGGAAAGCGAACCCAGGTAGAAGAATATCGTGTAACGAACCGGGGCGGCAAGGGAATCAAAACCATTCAGGTCACTGATAAAACCGGTCAGCTGGTTGGTATCCTCGATGTTACTGAAAAAGAAGACCTCATGATCACCTGTAAATCGGGCATTACGATCCGTATGCCGGTCAGTGGGATCAGCGAGTTGGGCCGGGCCACGCAGGGTGTTAAACTGATCCGGCTGGACGAGGGGGATGGGATTGCCGCCATTACGCAATTGGATGAAGAATCGACGATTGAGGAAATAAAAGGAGGCGAAGGCCCGGTTTTGGATATATTGCCGCCGGAACCCAGCCCAGAATAATGTTATCAGAAAACTTCAAATAAAAATCTCATGAAACGGATGTTTTTTAGCCTTTTAATGGCCGTCGTATTTAACGGATTGTTTGCCCAGTCCGTAGACAAGGCAAAAGATTTACTAAAGGCAAATAATCTTGCAGGTGCCAAAGACGAAATTGACAAGGTACTGATGGTTGAAAAAAATCAGAAAAATGCGGAAGCCTGGTACACCAAGGTCAAGATATATAATGCCATCGCCGCAGACAATACACTGAAGGGACAGTACCCGGATGCTCTTGTCCAGTCGCTGGCCGCGCTAAAAAAATACGTGCAGTATGATGATAAGAAATCGGTGCTCCTCGCTGCCGATGGATATAAACCGGTCAATGAAATTTATCAGGGACTATTCACTTTGGGAGCTGCCAATTATAATGCGCAAAAATGGAACGACGCGTATATTGATTTTACCAATGCGATTTCCGCCATCAGTTTTATGTATAAACAGGGATGGATCAAACAGAGTATGGATACCACGTCCACATTATATGCAGGTATTTCAGCGGAAAAGTCCAACAATCGGGATTCGGCACTGATTTATTACAAGATCATTGCTGACTCCGGCATTACCAAAATCGGTGGTAATGATATGGAAGAAATCTACAAATGGCTCTCCGATTATTATACCCGCAAAAATGATAAGGTGAATGCGGCCCATTATATCGCCCTTGGCAAATCCAAATATCCAAATGATATTTTTTATGATGAACTTCAGCTGGATGTATTGAGAAAAAACGGTCCCAAGGATTCGCTTTTTGCGAAGTACGAAGAGATCAACAAGGAACATCCTGACAGTTCCATTTACTTTTTTAATTACGGCCTGGAGTTATACCAATATGCAACGGACACCAGTTCAGGCAAACGGGTAGCGAACTCTGATGAGCTCATCAAGAAGGCGCAGGAAAAATTGGAGGCCAGTCTAAAGCTGAATCCAAATTATCCTCAGGCCAATCTGGTGATGGGACAGATCGCTTACAACGAAGGTGTCGAGTACCAGATACTCGGCAAACCAAAAGGTAATACCAATGCAGCTGAATTGAAACAGCGTCAGGATTATCGTGCACAGTCAGCTAAAAAATTTGATGAGGCCATTCCATATCTCGAAAAAGTGGAGCAAACCCTCGGAACGCAAGCCAAGCTTAAGAAAGCCGATAAGGTGGCTCTGAGAGATTCGTACGATATGCTGGTTACTATTTATGAATCAAAGAAGGATCAGGCTAAAATTGCCTACTGGACGGATAAATACAACAACGTAGATAAAGTGCATTAACAATATTTCTCTCCTTAGGCCCATGCAGGGTTGTACAACACTGCATGGGTTTTTTATTTATTTCAAAGCAAAGTGCATGTTGGTATTGATCATGAATTGCCTTTGATTGAATAAATAAGCCGGTTCAATGCCAACTCCTATCTCACGTGTTACCGGGAACACATATCGTAAACCGGCTTGCATATCAAAGTAAGAAAGATTCACGATGCCCGGGGCGGCAATCACATACAGATGATTTGATAATCGGTACTGGCCCTTCAGGTAGAAACTCAGCAGAAGCTGTTTCTGGGAACTGATGGTTTTTACGCCGGTCTGCTCATTTCCAACCCATACCATACTGGTACCAAGGAAGTAACTGAATTTACTGGCGTCCTTGTTCCATGTGCCGGCCTCGGCGCCAAATCCGATTCCATGACCTGTCTGAAATGACTGATATACGGTAACACTGGGAAAAGAAGGAATAGAACAAAGTTTGCAACTCTGGCTTTTTAAATCGCTGACCTGAAAAAGAGAAATGATGGTCAGTGCGGGCAGGATTGTTCTGTTTTTTGTAAATCGGAATAAATCAAAAATAAGATTTCGGCAAGGGGAAAATGTTTTCATATTGATCAATTTAAAGAATGCGCTTCCGGGGGTTACGAATGGCGGTCTTTAAAGGATCGGAGTAGTTATTCGAATACGGAATAAAAAAAGAAAGATCGAAGGGTGATCAAAGGATGAGAGGAGATAACAAAGATAGTTTGGGATTTCCGTTTTTAAAAGGGACTGCCGGTTTATTTCAATGCGTACGGTATTGGGAAAAAATACCAAATTGGGAAGGGTTTTAAGCGCAAAGCGTAAAGCTCAAAGCGTAAAGCTCTAATCAGGCTTTAAGCGTAAAGCATAAAGCGTAAAGCGTAAAGCTCTAATCAGGTTTTAAGCGTAAAGCGCAAGGCGCAGAGCGCAAGGCGTAAAGCGTAAAGCTCAGGTTTTAAGCGTAAAGCATAAAGCGTAAAGCGTAAAGCTCAGGTCTTAAGCGTAAAGCACAAAGCATAAAGCGTAAAGCTCTAATCATCCAGGATTTGATTAATCAGTTGATGGTGAAATATAAAAACAAAGTTCTTCAGAAGTATGTCTGCTTTACGCCTTACGCTTTGTGCTTTACGCTTAAGAATGGGTATATCCGCTTTACGCTTAAGAATGGGTATATCCGCTTTACGCCTTACGCTTTGCGCTTTCCGCTTAAGAGTGATTTTCGAGGGATGAATTTTCCAGCGTTTTGATTTTTGCCAGCAGTGTTTCCGAATCAAAGGGCTTGGGAAGAAAATAGTCGGCACCCGCATCGTAAGCTTTTTTATCAACATCAGGTAGTCCCGACATGATATAAACGGGGACGTTTTCCAGATAACTATTTTTGATTTCCCTGCAAACATCCAGGCCATTGCTGTGATCGAGTTTAATGTCGAGTAAGATCAGGTCGGGTTGTAAAAGGCCAACTGTTTTCAGAATTTCATCTGCATCTGATAAAGGGCAAATCTTGCAGTGATAAGCCTGAAGTAAAAACCGCAAACCGTGTAACAAATCCAGGTCATCCTCAATGATCATTATTTTCAACATGAGCGGGAGTTTCTATTATAGAATACGTATTATGATGCCAAAAAGTTTACTATCCATAAATTTTATCGACTGCACTGAGGATATATATCTACAAATCAATCGGAAAAATTTTTTCCAATAATTGGAAACTATATATCATCTAACATGTCATCCAGTTTTTCATCGCTGATATTATCTGCATCTCTAGAAAGTGTGTTTTCAGTTTCTTCAAATGCATTAGAAGATCCGAGATGCGTATTTTCAGAAGGTTTCTGAATATTTACTTTCGTGTTTTTACTTTTTTCTTCCGTCTCTTCTTTTTTCTTTGGCATGATTGGTTATTTATTCATTTCAATCACACCCACATCGGTTGGCTGCCCTTCCACTACAAGAACGTCCTGTTTGAAACTGTCTCTGTATGGCGGCCTCGCTTCCAGCATCAGTGTATAATTTCCGGGTTTTACATTTGTGATCATAAAGTTTCCTTCTATCACAGGAGCGTTTAATGTATCGTGCCTGGATATCAGCCAGGCACGGCTGGCTCCGTCTGCCGGACTCACGGAGCCTTTCACCGGGCTATTATAATAAAAACTAAATGCCAGAGAAAGAAAAGTCAGTAATCCCAGAAAGACCCAGAAACGATATGTAAATCCGGTTTGTTTTATCCTCATATTCATATCGATATGCAATAATTATTCCCGGGTCGCTGCCTCAATAATCCCGGGATGTAACGCCCATGAACATCCCGGACGGCGCTAACCGTCATTTTTTATAGCAAAACTATAGGATCTGTCAAAACCGGAATAGCCCGGAATGTGAAAAACTTATTAAAACATGTGGATAATATTTCGGAAAAAATCTTCAGCAGTCTTGTAAATTCACTGAATAAGCCACCCCCCATATGTATTCAGTCGAAACTTCAGCGCTATCAGAAAGAGGATTTGTAAGTACCGTGCATGTGTTGAAAGGCGGCGAAATGATTTACTCCCTGCAGGATTTTCTGAAAATTGAGACTCGCTTTTCCTGGGTGGACAAAAAATTCCTGATTAACAAGATCCTGGAACTTCAAAAAAAGACGGATGATCGCAGAAGATCTTTTCTGGTTTTTTATGAAGAAGGCAATCAGATCCGTGAATACATTAATATGGATCAAAGCTTCACACCGCTCCCTTATTGTTAATCTCCGGGTTCCGGTTCTTCACCTTCCGATTCTTCATCTTCTTCCTTCACCAGGCTGTCGTCGAGGTCTTCGCCGAATAAGTCCCGGTCCATGCCGGATTCATTTAACGGTACTCCTTCATTGTCTTTTCGATCCAGGCTGATTGAATGAACCGGAAGATCGGTATCATAGGAAGGGTCGAAACTATCGCGCAGAAGTTTCTTTTCTGTCGCCGTTACATCGGTTTCGTTCTGCATATTATTTTCGTCTGACAGTTCATCATCATCTTCATCCAATAAATCGTCGCCTTCTTCATCTGATGAAGAAATTGTCGTGTCACCGGGAAGGAGAGAAGCATTTTTTCCAGACCGGCTGGCCCCCGGTATATCTTTGAGTTCCGGCAGATCCAGGGTGGCCTGATCCGGTTTTAGTTTTTCCTGATCCTCCGGTGAATCCTGGATGTCGTCGTGTAAGTAATTTTTGTTTGTCATATGCATTCCTTTAACTTGTATTGCTTAAAATTTCATGCCAGTATATATCATGATGGCGGCATTTTTTAACTAACTCCAGAAATCATTGATATGAAAAATATTCTCAATTTATCATGCGCAGTCATGCTGCTGGTTTTTGTGTCATGCAACAATAACAGCGATCAGAAGACTTCCAAAAGCAGTGATACCACGGTGAATAATGGCGGCCCGGATTCCGCGGCCAATAACGGCATCCTGCCTCCGTCCGCAGCGCCCGGCAATGCAAATAATTCATCCCTGGCTGATACGACGTATAAGTCCAAAGATACTGGCACCAAAAAGTAAGCTGAAAGCGCAAAGCGCAAGGCATAAGGTCTAAAACCAGTGTGGTGAATGTGGAAGTGTATTGGTATTTAAACTTATATTTCGACGTTATACAGATGTAAGAAATTAAGATTAAATGTGGAATTTAATTTCTTAATTTTCATTACTAAAAAATACATTGACACATTGTCATTTCCTTTCTTAACTCCAACATTCTCTCATTTTTCACCCTCACCACATTCACCACACTGGTTTCAGGCCTTATGCCTTGCGCTTTACGCTTTCAGCCTATTGAGTAATTCCAAACATGCTCTTGTATTATGATACGGGCATTTCCAGAGGCCCACTTTATCCTGACCGGCCATTTTTTTCCCATCCCGGTCAACACCCCATAACCATTCTCCGTGAATGGTATCCAGAATATAATTCCTGATGAATTGCCAGCTGTTGATCAGGGCATTTTTATACACCGGGTTACCTGTAATCTGCCATGCATTACAGAAACCAACCAGTGCCTCTGCCTGGGGCCACCAGTGTTTTTCAAATATTTTTTCCCCGGTCTTCGTATTCAGTTCATACCGCAGGCCACCGTCCTTATCCAGACCTTCCGTAGCGGCTACCGTGATCGTTTCTGCATTTCTCCTGGCGGTTTGAATCGACATGCTGTCATGAATGGATTCTGCGCAGGACAGAAGCAGCCAGGCGGCTTCAATATCGTGACCATAGGAAATGATTTCTTCAACGATCTCCCAATCATCAGAGAAAAAAAGTTCCAGATGATGATTGTTCTGATTTATTATTTTCTCATCAAATAGCTGTAAAAGATGAATGAGGGCTGTCTTCAGGTTCTGTGAGGGCCATACCTCGTACAGATTCGCATAAGCTTCCGCAATATGCAAATGGGTGTTCATTGTTTTGGAAGCATTCTCATCTTTGGCACTGAGCCTTTTGTCTTCCAGGTATGACCAGTCGCGCGCAAACGCGTCAATATAACCGCCCTGCAGGGGATCACGACTGTATTTTTCAATGAGATGATACCAGTGCAGCGCCAGTTCCAATGCTCTTTCATCCTTTGTGACCTTGTAATATTCGCTCATCCCGTAAATACCAAAGGCCTGCGCGTATATCTGTTTGCGATCATCCAGCATATTGCCCTGATAATTCACCGACCAGTAGAGGCCTCCGTATTTATGATCGGTCAAAAAAGTACTGATATAGTCAAACGCACGAGTGGCTAATTCGATATGATCCGGGCTTTTTGTGTGCCGAAAGGCTGCGGAAAAGGTCCATAAAATTCTTGCATTCAATACCGAACCTTTCGGATCCATTGGATACACCTGATTGTCTTCGTCTATCCTTCCCACAAAACCTCCATTCACATGATCAACAGAAAAATCCCGCCAGTAACGCAGGATACGGTAAAGTTCCGCTTCGATTTCTGTAGACAAAGACTGCCATGATGCTTCCATTAGAAGGGAATTATTTTTCATCAGGAATGAATTATTTGTTACATCAGAAGGGAATTATTTGTTCACTCGTCGTGGCTATGCTTTTACCGGCTTTTCTTTGCGTATATGTTTCAGGTTGGCATCCATTTCTTTTGCCGGCTTTTCTTTTTTTGTGTTTTTCTTATCAGGGGCGATTTTTTTTGCCGGCTTTTTTTCACCCAGCTTCATATTCCTGTCTATGAGCAAATTGATTTGTACGACAGACTGTACAGAGGTGAATCCGTCGGGAGGGGTGTGCATCACATAGTCGAGTAATTTTTCGATGGAACTAACAGCCACGTGTATGCGGGTATCCGAGGATGCATAATAGATAAAAACCTTACCATCCGGGTCCGCGATCCAACCGTTGGAAAAAGCCACGTTGGACACATCACCCGTCCTTTCCTCACCTTCCGGTGCAAGGAAATAACCACCCGGCTTATAGATCTGTCTGGAAGGGTCTTTGAGGTCCGTCATGAATAAGTATAATACATAACGCAGTCCGGCTGCCGTATTGCGTACACCATGCGCCAGGTGCAGCCAGCCCTTTTTTGTTTTCAGTGGTGCGGGACCCTGACCATTTTTTAATTCGTATACCGTATGATAAATCTTTTTATCGATGATTGTTTCCCGGGTAATGATGGCTTCCGTTATATCGTCTGCCAATCCGAATCCAATGCCGCCGCCATTTCCGGCGTCAATAAAACTATCCTGCGGCCGGGTGTAAAATGCATATTTCCCCTGCACGAATTCGGGATGCAACACAACATTTCGTTGCTGTGCAGAACCCGTTGCCAGGTTTTTCAGTCTTTCCCATTTCACCAGATCCTTTGTGCGCGCAATACCGCACTGGGCGATGGCGGCGGACTGATCACCCTCCGGTGCAGCCGGATCCCGCATCTCCGTACAAAACAGACCGTAGATCCAGCCATCCTCATGTGCCACCAGTCGTATATCATAGAAATTGGTTTCCTGGTTGTTCAGGGCGGGCATGATAACCGGCCTTTTACGGAATTTAAACTGATCCACGCCATTCTCACTTTCAGCAATGGCAAAAAATGATTTTCTGTCCACTCCTTCAACGCGGGCCATCAGCAGGTATTTGTTCTTCCATTTGATGGCGCCCGGATTCAATACCGCATTCACACTGAGACGTTCGAGCAGAAAGGGATTTGATTTTTCATCCAGATCGTACCGCCAGTCCAAAGGGATATGTCCGGCTGTCAAGATGGGGAATTCATAACGATTGAAAACGCCACCCTTACTGAATTTGATTTTTTTATTATTCTTATGAACGAGTTGTTCGTGTTGCTTTTTTAATGCAGATAATCTTTCAGAAAATATTTTGCTCATAAAAAAATGATATTTAATTCTCCAGCGTGGCCCACCAGGTTTTTTTAAGGATCATGATGATGATGGCCAGTATACCACATGTAATAATAAATGGAAGTTTCATCCGGAGCACGAGATACATTGGAAGGATCGTCAGGCAGCACTGGGCTATGATTCCGATCACAACATTGAACATATCCAATCCAAACCGGCGGTTCGGCACAAAGGCGGGATTTTCTTTCTGAACGAGTAATTGAACGGGTTTCCAGAAACCCCAGGGCCTCACACTCGTATAGAACTTTTTCAATGTTTCCATATCCGTGGGCCTTGCGGTATAAGTACCCGCAACGGAACCGATCACAGAGATCAGGAATAAGAGCGGCCAGTTATAAAGCGGAAGCTGGCCCACAAAAATATAAGGGAAAACCAGGGCCGCCGCAATTCCCGCTGCCATGCCCCAGAAGAAGCCGTTTGCATTGAATCGCCACCAATACCACTTGAACATATTGGCGGCAATATAACCGCCATAAAGTGCGCCTACGATCCATTGCAGAACGCTGTTGACATTCTTTACAAAAAATCCAAGCAGGATGCTCAGTAAAACAACGGCGACTCCGACCGCATAATTCCTCCTGATAATCTGCTGATTTGTCGCCCGGGGATTTATATATTTTAAATAAATATCGTTAACCACATAGGCCTGGGCGGCGTTGAGTGTTCCGGAGAAAGTGCTCATGAACGCACCCAGCAGTCCTGTAAATAATAAACCCATAATACCGGCCGGTATAAATTGTATAATTGCTGCCGGCAGAATTTTTTCAAAATCCGTTCCGCCAGGAGATGATAAATTCAACTGGTCATAATTCATCAATGCCAGCACGGTTAATCCGATGATCAGCGCGTACCGTATAGGCAATAGTACAATAGAAACAAAACCGGTCATTTTGGATGCCTCCTTCGGTGAACGGGTGGATAGAATTTTCTGCATATCATAATTCGGAGCAGGTCCCGCGAGGCTTGCAAAGACACCCTTGAATAACATCATCATAAAAAAGAACCCGAAAGGGCTAAATCCATCTTCGGATATTTTTTTATTTGCATCAGCAATGATCTTTGTCCAGTCGAGCCCCAACTGCCTGCCAAAAAAAGGATTATGCCATCCTTCTGGAACCGGCAGCGGGTGGCCATGCAGGCGCACGAATGCAATGACTCCTACCGCGACACAGGCAACTGTGAGTATAATATATTTTATGAGGTCACCGATCACAATGCTGTGCATGCCTCCGATCACCGAATAAAAAGTGGCGAAGAGTGTAAATACGATTCCGTAAATGTGTGGTACATATTCCGGAGAAACATGAAAAGGAAACCAGGCCTGAACTGAACTCCAGGGAATAAAAATCTCCATGAATTTTCCGAGTCCCACGAATCCATAAGCCAGAAAACCAAAACAACCCAGCAGGGCGAATACCACTACGCTGATATGGGAAGCATTCACTTTTCTGTCGGTACCGAAGCGGGTGGCGAGCCATTCTGCACCTGTGGTAGCATTCGACCGGCGCAGCCATTTGGACAGATACATCATCAGGAAAACCTGGTTGAAAACGGGCCACAACCACGGAATCCAGATGCTCTTCATGCCGTAAATAAAACAAAGCGCCACCATCCACATGGTGCCGCTGATATCAAACATATCAGAGGCATCGCTGAGGCCGAGCAGGTACCATGGCAGCGATTTGCCACCCATGAGATAACTCAGTTTATTCTGTCTGGCTTTTTTTCTAAGTACCCATCCGATCGTCACCATGGATCCCAGGTACAATAGGACGATACTGATATCCACCCAGGTCAGTTTCATGCTTGGAGGGGGTTATATTTACAGATCAGAATACGATGTTCGCTTCAATATCCAGCTGTCGATATGATTTACGGAAACATTGTTCCTGTATACCGGATCCGTTGAGATTTTTTTCCATTCAGGACTGGATCCAAATGCCTTCCAGTGTTCCTCCCTTGCAGCCGTGTTCGCAAATGCCACCATGTAAATCAGGTTGGGCATTCGGTCGCCACTTAATACATCAGAGTAAAAAACGGCCTGGAAATCCAGCCGTTTGAAAAGTTCTATTTCACCTCCGGCATTAAACATATTTACCTTGGTGCGATGCAACTCTTCTGTCGGACTCTCATAACTTCTCAGTTCATAAATGGCATCCGGATTGGATTTTAATGTGGTTGGAATCAGTTTTGGCGCATCGGGGAATGCTTCCATGATTGTTGACTCAGCCCTTGTAAAGGGCAGATGCGAAGTATCTGCATCCCGGAATGGCTTTGCTGCCGTCGTATATACCGCATCGTTCAGAATATTTGACTTTGTTTTTCGCCATACATCGAGTGAAATATATTGCACCAGCACAATGACTTTTTTGATTTCGGCCGTATCATTTGCCACGGGTTTAAACACACCAATCTGTCTGATGCCCAGGCGGTGCATGGCCGGTATATAGGCGTCTTTCAGATAATTGTCCGTAGCCGTCATCTGATCCGCGGTTTTTAATTTATAAACAATCAATTCGTAAATATCATTTTGCGCATAACTGATCATGCAAAATGCATTCATCAAAATAAAAGCAGCAAGACCTGCATAAAACTTTTTCATTTGTACATGTTTTTAGTTTTTATCCCGTTTTCAAATAAAATCTTTCCGTAACCGGACATTTTTTTGAAATCGGATGCGGAAACCGCACCGGGATAAGGTACATAATACTCGGCATTTCCGGATTGCTTTTTACCTGCATTGCGCCAGGCGAGTGCATATACGACCCGGGATTGTTCAATGGTTGGAAAAAATACTTTTGTCCACCAGCCGCCGTCGGGTATTTCATTGTATCCAAACTCCGTGAGTGCAGGAATTTTATGATGGGATGAAGCCACACTGTCCAGCAGACTCAGATCCCTGCTGAAGAAATTTATAAAAGCCGTATTATCGCGCAATGTATTTGCCTGGTAGATGTCAAAACCCATGATATCGATCAGGTCGTCGCCGGGGTATCTTTCAGTGTAGTCGTTTCCATTACCGAATTTATCCGTATTGAATGCATACAGGAGATTATGCAGATTTTTTTCTGTTCTCAGGTAAAGAATGGTATAACGCCACAGCTTTTTCATTTCATCCGGACTGCATTGATCCTTTCCCCACCAGAACCATCCGCCATTGAGCTCGTGAAAAAGACGAAGAATGATGGGAATGGGCTCTCCATTTTTTCCTTTCAGACTTCCCAGGAAACCGGCGACCCGGTCGAGCCAAGTGGCGTACAGGGCATTTTTCGGTCCGCCCGGAAGAATGGAAGCAACCGCACCCGGTTTATTATCCCAGGCCGTTCCACCCGTCAGCGGATTGTTCAGATGCCAGCTGAGGGTGACCACGCCGCCACGTTCATATGCGTCCCTGATAAAAGATTTTGTTTTCTCAAAAGGAACTGAATCCAGATTGACAGTCCAGCCCAATTCTATTCTTCCCAAATCAAATCCATAAACCGCCGGATATTCACCTGTCAGATCCCGGATATCACTTCGACCGTCAATATATTTCCAGCCGACACCGTAACAGGGATCGTCCTGGTGGCCGAATAAAATATTCTTTCCGATGAGACTGTACAGATTTTTATAGAGCGACTTCGTTTCGGCGGTTGCCTGCGGATCACTGCAGGACTGAGCAAAAAGACTCCGGAAGGTGAAACAGAAAATCAGTAACCAATGGAGAAGGCTCTTCATTTTCATATAACAAGCGTGATCACCAAAGCTATTTTTCATATCCTTTTTTATTAAATACTTTATTAGCTTTTAATGGTATTATTTTACTGGCAATCTGGTGGTTCGTATGGCTGATTTGACTGGAATAAGGGGCAGGAGGGTAATAGATTACATAAAAATAATGATAGATTTATAATACTTTTTTTACATTCGGGAGCCCGGAACGCGTCGGTCCTGTCCACTGAGGAAGCTATAATATGAAAAAAAATTTGCTGAGGGAGATCACCCCGTTGACACAGAATGATTGTTTTACACTTTTTTCCCGTATAAAATCGGGTTTTGATTTTCCACTTCATTATCACGAGGAATTCGAACTGAATTTTATCCGCGGCGCCAGGGGTGCACGGCGGGTAGTAGGAGATCATGTGGAGGAAATTGGTGACCTGGAACTTGTATTAACCGGCCCGAATCTTCAGCATGCCTGGTTCAACCATCAGTGTAAATCAAAAGAGATACATGAGATCACTATCCAGTTTCACAAAGATTTATTTGATGAAAAACTATTGCGTCGCAATCAGCTGAGTTTTATCAAGAATATGTTTGAAAAATCTTCCAGGGGAATTCTTTTTCCAAAGGAAACTGTACAGGCTGTAGCGCCACGCCTCATCGAACTGAATCAGAAACATGGTTTTGACTC
>Ga0070733_10000807_pt1 | contig 24464 bp, 16 predicted proteins | sample Coa_R1_9_FD_66450 | JGI IMG/M metagenome (GOLD analysis project Ga0070733, IMG submission 66450) | Surface soil microbial communities from Centralia Pennsylvania, which are recovering from an underground coalmine fire - Coalmine... | ecosystem: Environmental > Terrestrial > Soil > Unclassified ...
ATGTGCTGGTACTCGCAAGGGTGCAGGTGAAGCGTTGACAGGGGAACACACGGGCGGAGTATTGAAAGGGGTGGGGAACGGGGTGCCGACGCTGTTGAGTCGAGCGGAAGGCACACTTGTGCCCGAAAGGGTGAGGGCACAAGAGACCCTGCGTAGTCGGAGACCTCCAGCACGTGTGGAAACTCCATGCGCGAGAACCGGGAGATCCCCTGGTTGCCATCTTGGAGATGGGCCGGGAGGACGCGCTGGGAAGCTCGATGAGCGCAATCCAGCGATGGACGGAGGGAAGTCGGACAGCTCCAGAGTGTGTGCCTGGCAGCAAGCGCATCAGGTGGGTTAAAATCCCGCTCGGCCCCAGACCAGGGGCTGATATCCGAAGGCGGGGGTAACGCCTCGTCGGCCGGAGAGAGGAGAAGGGATGGAGAAGCCTAAACGGGCACGAAAGCGAAAACTGGAGACGGCCAAGGTGGACCCTGAAACCTTCTGATCTGAATTCTCCGGAGGGCAGGGTGTCCGCCGTGAGGCGGAATCCGAAGGGCTTGAGGAGAACTTCCGGGTCGTAATCGATGGGAGTAATCCCGGAGATGAACCGGTCGGCCGAAGATAGGGAATGGTCGAGCCCGCACTATGGGGGCGAAGGCGTTTGGTTCCCCCCTATCGTACCAAGGTGTGTGCGGGCGACACGGAAGGAAAGAAGCGTTTGTGAGCCAGGGAGACCTTCCAGCGTCCCTCATAAGGGTAAGGCGAGGTATAACCCAAAAGGAAAGCCAGACCATCGGCCTGAACAGCGCCTGGCCGCTTTTATCTGAGGTAAGAGCCGTATGCAGTAGCGCCGCACGTACGGATCTTGTGCGGGGGGCCGCTCGTAAGAGCGGCCCCTACCGCGACCGATCACCGACTCCTATCGCTGTTCTTGGGTGGACCGGTTTCGTGGCAGGAGGTTTCATTGACAGGGGGGTGATCTATGCTACATTTCAAATGAGCATAGAGTGGCTTACCTCCCCGGAAGAGCTTAATCGACGTGCCGATGCTGGATCATCGGCGGATCTCCGAAAGGGATCGCGGCATTATGTATTGACCTCTGATTTCGGAACGTCGCGGCCGCGACCGCTGATGCGATCTGCGGCGGATGCCCGCTGCAGCGAGGGAGGCTTCTCGAAATGCGGGAGCCGGGGGGTCGCGGGAACCGGTCCCGGCTTGTTTTGGTCCTCGCCTCTCAGAAGTTCGATGCGGCTCGAATAAATAGGCGAAAGACGCATGTCCGTGTGGAAAGCTCCAATCGATTGGAAGGTCGGTGCACCGGGTCTGGGTCAAGCCAGGATCCGATTTGGCGGGGGTCCCCTCCTCATCCTCTTGGGAATCCTCTCCGGCCTGCCCGCAGTTCTGATCGGCTGGTCGCTCGGGAACCTGTGGGAATCGACCCTGGTTGCCAAGGCCGAACAGGAGGCGATGCTGACGGCCCGCGTGATCAGCCAAAATGTCAGCCTTCAGGCCGAGGAATGCGTCCGGGCGGTCGAGATGGTCGCCAAACAGGTGGAGGCCTGGGGGACGTTGGATCCCGCCGTGCTCCAAAGGGTTGTAACGACGGAAAAGGCCGCCTTTCCAAGTCTCTCTCTTCTTTATATCGGTAATTCTGAAGGGGTGTCAATCGCGGTGGATCCCCCCTTTGACAAATTTGGAACTCCAAATGCCGGGACCGACTATCATGATCGCGATTATTACCAGGAGGTGGTCCGTACGGCGAAGATTTTTATCTCACCCGTTAGGATCGGGCGGGTGTCCCACATACCGAACGTTCAAATCGCCGGTCCGATCTTCGATCGTCAGGGACGCCTCAAGGCGTTTGCGATGGGCGGGATCGACGTCAATGTCATTCGAGCGAGAGTGGCGGAGATCGTTTCGGACCAATCGTCCCTCCGGGTCGTGATACTCGATCGGGACGGCAGAACGATTGTGCATCCCGACAAAACGGCGGGCGAAGAGCTCCGCGATTTGTCAAAATATTCCCTATTCCAGCCGACGACGGATCCGAATGGAGAGCTGCGCCGCGGGGCCGATGAGTCCGGAGCGGCCGTGGAGGCCGCGGTGGTGCCCGTCACGCACCGCGGATTGAATTGGCGGGTGATCGCTTATGAACCGGAAGCGGCGATCCGCGCGGAGGTATCGCAGGCCGTTCGTCAGGTCGGGATGATCACCGCGGCGGGCCTGGCGGCCGGCTTGATGATCGGGTGGGGTGCTCGAATGAATCGAGGCAGATTCCGCTCAAATCGGTCCGAGCGCAAGGCGATTAATGGGACTCCGGAAAACCAGTCGATCCAGGCTCCAAGCTCCGAAACCGGCAAGACCCACTGAGGGGGAATCCACCATGTACCGATTTGTAATCCTTTTTCTTGTGATGGCATCGGTCGCGGGGGGCCTGGGATACTTTCAGGAGAATCGCTGGGAGGCGTCTGCGGTGGAGCGCTCGGACCGCCAAGCCCGACTCCTCGCCAGAGAAGTCGCCCAAGAGGTCGGGCGCCCCGTGGAGGTGAATGCCCGGGTCATCGAAGCCTTGGCGAAGCTCGTCGAAATTCAAGGGGATTTGAGTTCTAACGTGCTGCAGCTGATGGTCAGCGCCCAGCGCGCTCCTTTTGTTCCCTTCTCATCCGTGATGTATATCGCCAATGCCGATGGGATCAGCGTGGCCTACGATCCCCCGTTTGACAAATTCGGAACACCGAATGTAGGCACCGACTATCGGGATCGCGACTACTATCAGGAGTTCGTCCGGACAGGGGGGAGTGGCCCCGCCTTCATCGGACCGGTCAGAATGGGCAGACGCGCCCACGCGCCGAACGTGCAGACCGCGGCTGCGGCCCATGACGGGCAGGGACGGTTCTGGGCATTTACTCAGGGCTCGATCGACCTGGCGACACTCCGCCCTCAAGTCGAGCAGCTGCTGTCCAGCGCGCCCCATTTTCGGGTCGTCGCGCTGTCGAAGGGAGGAAATGTCTTTATCCACCCCGATAAAAACGCGATCGAAGAGATGCGCGATTTGTCGAACTATCCGTTTTTTAAGGCGCCCGAGAATTCCGACGGAGAGATCCGCTCCGGCCTCGACGAAACCGGGGAGAAGATCCGTGGTGCGGTGGTCCCGATTCTGCAGAGGGGGATCAATTGGAGGGTGGCGGTCTTTCAACCCCAGAAATTGATCGATGCCCAGGTCGGCGAGGCGAAACGTAAGATGTGGACTGTCTTGGGCGCAGGTCTGGCGATGGGTCTGGTGCTGACTGGACTGTTTTTTCCTAGAATCGGATCGATCAACCGAAGATAAATTAGAATGCGTGTATTGATCGTCTCCTGTCTCATTCTCCTATTCTGTGAGTCAGTCCCCGCGGTCCCCTTTCCCAAGGAAGATCTACTGGTCATCGTGGTTTCAGTAGAAAATCAGATCGATCGGATTAGCGAGCGGGATCTCAAGTCTATCTATCTAAAGGACAGGCAGGAATGGGCGAACGGCAGGGCCATCATTCCCGTGGATTTGGAGGATACCGAGGCGCAAGAGATCTTCAGCAGGAAGATCCTGAAAAAGGGCCTGCATGAGGTCAAGGTCTATTGGTTTCAACAAATCTTTTATGCGAAAGCAGCCCCACCGTTGGTCATGAAGGGTGACCGAGAGGTTAAAGAATTTATCGCTCTAAACCCGGGAGCCATCGGATACATTCATTTCGGTAATCTGGACAGTCGAGTGAAGGCGATCTTCGTAGGCGAAAAGAAGACGATCCAGTGAAGCCTCTTATTTTCCGAAGACTGGGGCTGGTCCGGTGGTTTCTCCTGTTGATCATGGCACTCATTTTCGTCGGCGGACTCGGTTATAACAACCTGATTTCAAAATCGAATTCTAAAGCGATCAACGAGGTGCGCGAGAGGGCTTTTCCGGTGTTGGACCGGATCAGCCGCCTAAAGGTCAAGTTCAGGTCGATCCAAGAGAAACTCTATCTGGCCGTTATGGGAGAGGATGCCGAAAAGGTGGTGGACGTCGAACGGGAAGAGGTGGTTATCCTGGATATCATGACACAGCTGCGCCAGCAAGCCGATTACCTGCCCGCCCTGGCGACCTTGAGACCCACCTTTCAAGAGTATATTCAGCTGGGCGAAAGCATCGCTCGATTCTTGATCCTGCATGGAAATGACTTCTTTCCGATCCAGCGTCAGATCGAGGACTTTACCGAGAAAGGAAGGGTTCTCTCGGAGAATCTCGACGAATTGAGCGCGCAGAGCGAGGGCAATTTTGTTTCAGTGCTCGGCCGCTCCCAGCAGAATTCTGAATTGATGCTACGGATTGGCTTCTGGTCTTCGGTGGCCGGGGCCGTCCTGTTGGGAAGCGTCTTGGTGGTCATCTTCAACTTGAACCGGACTCTGGGTTACATGAACCAGAATCTCGAGGAGGAGGTGAGAATGCGGACGGTGGAGCTGGAATCGTTCGTCTATTCAATCTCTCACGACTTAAAATCTCCCGTCGTATCGATGAACGGAATGGCCAACCTTCTGATGCGCAAGCATTCCGATCAGTTGGGCGAGAGGGGAAAGTATTACGTTGAGCGAATTACGTCCAATGCAAAGTACATGGAGGAGCTGATTCAGGGTCTGCTGACCCTCGCGCGCGTGAGTCGGAAGCGGGAGCAACCCGAGTCTGCGGATGTGCGCTCCGTGATTTCGAGGATTTTGGACATTCAAAAGGAGCGTCTTTCCGAGAAAGGAATCGAGGTGGTGGTTCAGCACTCCCTGCCCGCGTTTGTCTTTGATCAAGTCTCGCTGACTCAGATTTTTCAAAATCTGCTGACCAACGCGGTGAAATTCATGGGAGATCAGCCCCATCCCCGCGTCGAGATCGGTGGAAGAATCCTTAAAGATGCCATTGAATTTTATGTCAAGGATAATGGTATCGGCATCGATCCAGAATACCACGAAAAGATATTTGGAATGTTTCAGAGGCTCAAGGAGGTCGAGGTGGAGGGGACCGGCGTCGGACTGTCGATCGTCAAGAAGGTGGTGGACTTGGCCGGAGGCAAGATCTGGATCGAATCGAAAAAGGGGAAGGGGGCCGCGTTTTTCGTCCAATTTCCCCGAACCCGCGGTCAGCGCGTCTGAGTTCTTCGGGATCCGGCTTGACCGAGAGGCGGCCGTTGAGAATCCGTGAGAGGGTCCTCGAGCCATCGTGAGGGAGAGCCCCGCCGCAAGAACAGATCGGGAATCCGTGAAGGCCGAGCTCGGATGCGTCGTAAATCGGCTTCGAGCGGCCACTACGTTGACATGGATCGGGTGTGTGGTACATTTTTAAGAGCTAGAGGAGGGCCCTAGAGGTGGACGAGAGGGAGGGGAGGAACAGGGATGATCCATCCTATCCCCCCGATCATCTCCTGATCGTCGACGACGACGAGGATCAGGTCGAGACGATCAAGCAGGTCTTTTGGCTGCAGAATCGGTATCTTCGGATCACGGTCGCGGAGAACGCACGGATCTGCCTTGATCGGCTGAGACAGGACCGTTTCTCTGCCATCCTTCTCGATTACAGCCTTCCCGGAATGGACGGTCTCGAAGCCCTCGGGGAGATCCGCCAGCGCACCCGCGATGTGCCGATTGTGATGATGACCGGAAGGGGAGACGAATCGATCGCGGTGGAGGCAATGAAGCGGGGTGCCTTCGACTACGTGGTCAAGAAGATCGGCTATCAGAGACTCCTTCCGCCCATCGTTTTAAGAGCGGTCGAGCAGTTCCAATTAAAGAACCGGCTTGCCCAGTCGGAGGAGCGCTACCGCCGGCTGGTCGAATGCGCCTCCGACGGGGTCTGTCTGTTGGACCTCGAGGGAAAAATTGTCATGATCAATCCCCGCGTCGAGACACTCTCGGGTCATCGAGGCGATGACTTGATGGGAAAGGCGCTGGTCGAGTTCATTCCCCGCGAGGATCGCCTTCTGTACGAAAAGCTCTTTAAAGAGGTGATTCACGGGGTGAGGGCTCGGTCCGAGCTTCGCATCCTGAACCAGGACGGGGCTGCGCGCTGGATCTCGGTGAGCGGGGGGAGTCTCAATGAGAATGGCTCGGTTTCCGGGGCGATCTTCATTCTTCAAGATATCAGCCATCAAAAGGAGGCCGAAAGCGCTCTGCTCCAGAAGAATAAGGAGCTCTCTCTCCTGCTGGAGGCGGGACGGACGCTGGCTTCCCACCATGACCTGGAGAAAATCCTGGGAATTTTCGCCGAACAGGTCTCGCGGGCCGTTGTGACGACTCTGGTCCGGATTTTCTTGGTGGAGGGAGAGGTCCTGGTCGTCAAGGCGGTCCATCCGATCCGGCGATTTGAATGGGAGCCGGGACTGGGAGACGAATTCCGATTGGACCAACTTCCTCAGGTTCGGGATCTTCTCAGCGCAAAACAGTCCACGGTTCTCTTCCCGCAGGTGCTTCAGGGCTTACAGACAAACGATCTGCAGAGGCGATTCCTTGCCGGTGACCTGGCGGGGATACAGTCAGTCGCCATTATTCCCCTGATTAACCGGGGAGATCTCCTTGGCGTCATTGTGCTGGGGGAGTCCCGGAAGTGGGAGCGCAATCCCATCACCGATGGGCAGATCACCCTCTGTGAAGCCATCGCAAAGCAGGCGGCGGTCGCTGTCGAGAACGCCAGACTGATTGGCGCCCTCAAAAAGGCTAATCGGGATATCATCGGGGCGCTTGGAGAAGCCCTCGAAACGAAAGATCTTGCGACCAAGGGCCATTCGGATCGGACCGTCACGCTCGCGCTCGCGGTGGCGCGAAAGATGGGACTCTCAGAGAAGGATCAGGAATGGACGGAATATACGGCGATTCTCCATGACATAGGAAAGATCGGAATCCCGGAATCGATCCTGAACAAGCCGGCCCATTTGACCGAAGAAGAGTTCGAGATCATGAAACGGCATCCGGACTTGGGATCCGAGATGGTTTCGAAGATCGCCTTTTTGAAGCCGATTGCCCCATTTGTCAGGGCAGATCATGAGCGATGGGACGGGAAGGGCTATCCGCAGGGTCTGGCGGGCGAAAAAATACCCTTGATCGCCCGAATTGTCGCGGTGGTCGATGCCTATGACGCAATGACGTCGGATCGGATTTACCGGAAGGCACCCGGCCGAGCGTATGCCTTGGAAGAACTTCAGCGCTGCTCCGGGAGCCAATTTGATCCCCAGGTGGTCTCGGCTCTTTCGGAGGTTTTGGCCCACGAAAAGGAGACGTCCGTGGGAGGTGAAGGTAACGCCAGAAAGGGCCGAGCCCCTTAGTCGGGGCTTTTTCTTTTTCCCACGAGGCCCGAACCTGGTCCGATCTCGAGACGGGTAGGCGCTCCCCGTCGGATCATCGCCGGAACCCGAGGGAGCCGCTGAGGGGATCGAGCGAGGGCTTCATCGTCGCGCCCGCAGGGCTTCGGATCAATTCAATCGGTGATCGCACCTTGCGTCCCGCACCAGGCACCGGGAAGGGCCGGAGGCCCAAAGTTCGGAAAGGGAGCGATTTGGAACTCCACAACCTTCTCAAACGGCAGATCAAACGCTGCTTTGGCGCTCTGAATTCTCCGAAACTGGAGGGCTTGGAGCAATTCACTCGACTGGTGAACGAAGCTTACCTTCAATTTGATTCCGATCGGTTGATGCTCGAGCGATCATTGGATCAGTGTTCCCGCGATCTGCTCGATGCCGATTCGGTGATGCGGATCACATTTGCACGAATCATCAACAGCACGTCCGAGGGCATCTTTGCCTTTGATCGGAATCTCCGATATACGGTTTGGAACCCCGGAATGGAGCGAATCACCTCCCTGACCGAGAAACAGATATCGGGCAAGGAGGTATCGGCTGCGGCCGCGCTTTTCGAGGGGATCGGAGGTGAGATCTTTGCCGATACCCTCGCGGGGAAAACAACCGTCTGTCAGGAGAGGTCCTATACGATTCCCGAGACCGGAAGGCAGGGTTATTTCGAAGGGCATCTTTCCCCGTTGCACAACGAAGGGGGCGAGATCATCGGGGGTCTCGGCATCCTTCGAGATGTCACCGCTCAGAAACGGGCCCAGGATCTGCTGCGCCTGCAGACCGAACAGATGCAGGTCATCACCGATGCGATGGCGTCTTTTCTTCAGAGCGGGAATTGGCGTGAGCCCACCGAGAAGGTTTTGCGGGCGGCGATCAGTCAAACCGGAAGCGAATACGGGTTTATTGGGGTGGTCGTCGAGGGACCCGCTCTTCGGATTTTAGGCCACCACGGCATCGTGTGGGATTCCGTCGTCAACCGAGATTTCTATGAGGCGGCCACGGCGGCCTACCAGAAGCAGGGATATCTGGTATTCGATAACCTGGATAATCTCTTCGGAAGGGTGGTCACCGGAGGAAAGGCGGTCCTCTCCAACGACCCCCTGACCGATTCCAGGTCGTCCCATAGGATGCCTCCGGGGCACCCGCCCTTGCGGCACTTTTTGGGTGTACCCATCTTGAAGGAGACCGAAGTCATCGGCGTCATCGGGGTTGGGAACCGACCGGGTGGTTATACTCTCGAAGAGATCAAGAAGATCGAGACGCTCACGCGGGCCACCTGCGTGCTCTATGACAACTATCGGAGGATCGAGCGGGAGGCGGCGATTGAAGCCGAACGTAAACACACTGAGGCAGCCTTACAAGAGAGTGAAGAGCGCTTCCGGCAATTGGCTGAAAATATCAACAGTGTCTTCTTTCTGACCGGTTCCGACGGTTGCTCGTTGATTTATATCAGTCCCGCCTGCGAGGAAGTTTGGGGCCGGACCCTGGAGAGCCTTTACAAGAAATCCTCGAGCTGGATGGAGGGAATACACCCGGACGATCGTCCCCGCGTCGAGGACCTCTTGGAAAAAAATCCGAAGCACTTTCAAACGGAGTACCGGATCGTCAGACCCGACGGCTCAAACCGCTGGATCTGGACCCGTTCCTTTCCGATCTTCGATCAGAAGGGGGTTGTTTACCGCTTGGCCTGGATCGCCGAGGATATCAGCGAGCGCAAGGCTGCGGAAGAGGCGCTGCAGGACAGCCGCGAAACAATCCGCTTGCTCCTCGACTCCACGGCCGAGGCCATTTATGGAATCGATCTCTACGGCAACTGCACCTTCTGTAACCCCGCCTGCATCCGCATGCTGGGTTATCGGACGGCCGAGGATCTCCTCGGACAGAACATGCACGCCCTCATCCACCATAGCAAGGCGGATGGCAGTGCCTACCCTGTGGAGGAGTGTCGCATCTATCAGGCATTCCGCAGCGGGGAGGGAACCCACGTGGCCAATGAATTTCTTTGGCGCATCGACGGAAGCTCCTTCCCGGCTGAATATTGGTCATTCCCGATTCGGAAAAACGGGGTTCCCATCGGAGCGGTGGTGACGTTTTTGGATATTACGGAACAGAAACAGATTAGCGAGGCCCTGGAAAACGAAATTAAAACACTGGAATCCTTCGTCTATACGGTTTCACACGACCTGAAGGCGCCGGTCGTCTCCCTTCACGGGATTGCTTCAGTCCTAAAAAGTAAATATAGCAATGACCTGAACGAAAAGATACAGCATTATCTCGACAGGATCCTCTTTAATGCCAGCTACATGGAAAAACTGATCATGGGTCTGCTGGAGCTCTCCCGGGTCGGCCGCAAACAGCACTCCGGCGATCGGGTCGATGCGCGCGTGGCGATTGAAGAGATTCTAAAAATCAATCGAGAGGTCCTCCAGGCGAATAAGGTGGAGGTCATTCTTCAATCCCCCTTACCTCCCTTTTACCTTGAACGGACCGCGCTGATCCAATTGTTTCAGAACCTGGTGACCAATGCGGCCAAATTCATGGGAGATCAGCCCCATCCTCGAATCGAAATCGGCGGTAAGTCCGTGCAAATGGGTGTAGAGTTCTTCATCAAAGATAATGGAATCGGGATCGCTCCGGAATACCACGAGAAAATTTTCGATATCTTTCAGCGCCTTCAAGATGTAGAGACCGAAGGGACCGGTGTGGGCCTGGCGATCGTCAGAAAGATTATCAAATTGCATAAGGGAAAGGTCCGAGTGGAGAGCCAAAAGGGGATGGGGACGACATTTTTTATCTGGCTTCCCCGCACGGAGCCTCCCCCGAAGGCTTCAGCGGAATAAGGCCGAGCGGGAAGCCGGCCGCCTCAACCCTCCCGGGGCGCGGACCGTTCTTCGAGGTCGGTGCTCCCGTTCCCCCGGTCGGAGAGCCCTCTTCGATGACGCTCCGGAACTTCTGAGGTCCTCACCCGTCCCCGTCGCGGGCGGCCGCGTCTCTCGGATTCTTCGTCGAATCCTGCGATCGAGTCATTCATCACCCCGAAATCCCCCCCCAATACCAGCCGATGCCTCATCCCTCGGCCAAAATCCGTGTAGAAACTGCATTTTTAACGAGCGAATTCAGCCCGTCCTTCATTGAATCCGTTGATCCCGATCGAGACCGCTTCCTTAAGTCGGATTCCCCTGTGATGGCAGTAAAACAGTGATGGTTCAGTTTGTTTTACCTGAATCTGTTTTTTAATCCAAGTATCTCCTCCGTTCAGGTTTTCATTTGCGGCTACCCTGATGACGTTGCGGTTATCTTACTGAGTTCACTAAACAGTGCATAGTGTGCTATCGTACCTGGCATGCACACGCGAAGCGATGCCAGGAAATCGGAGTCCTCGGTGCTGCATCTGTTGCCCCAGCAGATGCAGCTGCCGTTTTATCTCTGGACGCGCGCTGCGGTGGCGGGCCTGATTGCACGGGAATACGGGATAGAGGTCTTGCTGGTCACTGCGGGGCGCCATCATAAGGCCCGGGGACCTGAGTCGGCAAAGGCCGCCGCGGCGCGCATCCGAAAGGAACGATGCGGCTGGGTTGAGGGGGGATTATCCGGCGGTTGCCCGGCGGGCCAGAAGGCCTGGATGGATGGATGGCTGGATGTATGGTGAGATGAGATGCTGCGCAGCGACCCGGTGACGGGCACGAGCGATGCCCGATGGGACAATCTGAGACATGATCTCGGCGAATGCAAGTTCAAGACATCTTTGTGCAGTTTATGAAGCGGTTGCTCAAGCAGGTCGACGACAGGATCGATCCGATCGTGGACGGGCGCCCGGTGCACAACTCCGGCGAGGCCAGACGCTTTTTGGACCAGCACCACCCCGAATTCACTGAATCCTGACGAGTTGCTTCGCCAGGACGTCAGGCCCAAGGGCCTCGGCAAAACTCGGCCGACACACTGGACAGAACTCCTGGCGAACGTGCGCAGCCACCTGCGTCGAAGGCAGAAGTAACCGTAGATGATCAGAACCTTGTTTGGTGTAGGTCATGTTCGCTGTGCATTCTAAAAAACGATGCACTATTTGACGGTCGGCTCAGTATAAGGGTCCGGAGCAATGCATTAGACCAGGCAGAGACGAGGGGAGGGGCTCGTGGCTAAACCATCGGTGGCGATATTGGGCGGCGGCGTCGGCGGACTTAGCGCCGCTCATGAGCTGGCGCAGCGCGGATTTTCCGTGACGATCTATGAACGGCGGGAGATTTTTGGCGGCAAGGCCCGAAGCCTCTCGGTGCAGGGCACGGGGGTCGGCGGCCGAAAGGACCTGCCCGCAGAGCACGGATTCAGGTTCTTCCCGGGATTCTACAAACACGTTACCGACACGATGAAGCGGATTCCGTTCGGGAAGGAGGGAGCGACCTGCTTCGACAATCTGATGCTGGCCACGCGCATCCTCCTGGCGCGCGCTGGGAAGGCGGAAACCCTTTGGGTGGCCCGCTTCCCAAAGACGCTGAATGACTTTGACGTCGCCCTTCACGAACTTTTCACGAATCTGGATATTCCTTCGGCGGAACTGGCTTTTTTTGTGAAACAGATGATGGGATTGGCAACCAGTTGTGACGATCGATATCTCCATGAGTTCGAATCTGTTCCTTATTGGACCTTCATCGAGGCGCAAGACAAATCAGAGAACTATCAAAAATACCTGGGCCAGGGGCTGACGCGCTCCCTCGTGGCCATGAGATCCGAGGAAAGCAGCACGCGAACCATCGGTCGCATCCTCTGGCAGCTTTTCTACGGATTGCTCATACCGGGACGGGCATTCGACCGATTGCTAAACGGGCCCACCAACGACGTTTGGCTCGCCCCCTGGCTCGAGCATTTGGAACGGCTCGGCGTCGTGCTGGCACCGAGCGTGACCGTCAGGTCGATAAACCGGGTCGGCGACCGCATTGGAAGCGTGACGATGGATTTCGCCGGTCGGACCGGTGAGGTCAGCGCTGATTATTACGTTTCGGCCCTTCCGGTAGAGATCATGCAGCCGCTGGTCACGGACGACATTCAGGAGGCGGCGCCCTCCCTGGCCGGGCTTCGGAATCTGAGGACCGAGTGGATGAATGGCATTCAATTTTACCTCAAGACCGATGAGCCCTTGGCCAATGGTCATGCGATATACCTGGATTCGAACTGGGCGCTCACGTCGATCTCCCAACGGCAGTTCTGGCGCTCATTTGACCTGGGTCAATATGGCGATGGAGAGGTGGGGGGCATTCTCTCAGTCGATATTTCCAACTGGACGGCGCCCGGAAATTTTAACGGCAAGGCGGCGATGACCTGTTCGACCCGGGACGAGATCAAGAACGAGGTCTGGGCGCAGCTCCAATCCGGGCTCAATGTTGGAGGGTTATACCCCCTTGAGGATGACAACCTGATCGGCTGGTTCCTCGACCCGGATATCCAGTTCCCGAATCCGACAAACGTCACCAACCTGGAGCCTCTCCTGATCAACTTTGCGGGATCGCTCCAGTTTCGTCCAGAGGCTTATACCGAGATCCCGAATTTGTTCTTGGCCTCCGACTATGTCAAGACCTATACCGATCTGGCGACCATGGAGGCCGCCAACGAGGCTGCCAGGAGGGCGACCAATGCGATCCTGGCCGTCTCTGCGCTCGACGCGCCGCCGTGCGACCTCTGGAAATTCGATATCCCTGATCTGGTTCGGGCCGCCCAGGCCTTGGATGAGGTGCGTTTTCGGATGGGACTACCCAATCTGCTTTTAGAGAAGCGCTCCTCCCCGGCCTGATCTTTCAGGCCAAGATCTCCGGATGAAAGGGGCGGAGCAAGCCGAGAGAGAGGCCGGGGGCACCAAGCCCGTTCTATACGTTGCGGCCCGCGTTAAAATTGAGTATGATGCGTGAGCTTGGCGAAAACAGAAGAGAGGAGGCTGCGCATGGGTCTACTGGAGGGCCGCAAAGGGGTGATCTTCGGGGTCGCCAACGAAAAGAGCATTGCTTGGGCCATTGCGAAGGCCCTTCATAAGGAAGGGGCGGAACTGGCCTTTACCTATGCGGGAGATGCGTTTGAGAGGAGGGTTCGTCCCCTGGCGGATTCTCTGGGCGCAGTGCACGTTTATCCCTGCGATGTGACGAGGGACGACCAAATTCGAGATGTCTTCAAGCAGGTTGGGGAGGCCTTCGGTCGGATTCATCTTCTCGTCCATTCGATCGCTTTCGCCAATCGGGAAGAACTCAAGGGGGAATTTCTTCAAACCTCTCGCGACGGATTTAGGCTGGCCATGGACGTCAGCAGCTATTCTTTGACCGTACTGGCTCGGGAGGCGTCCGCTTGGATGGAGGGAACCAACGGGACTATTCTGACGCTTTCTTTCTTGGGAGCCGAGAGGGTGTTTCCCGGTTACAATGTGATGGGGGTAGCCAAGGCGGGGTTGGAGGCGAGCGTCCGTTACCTGGCCGCCGATCTGGGACCGAAGGGCATCCGGGTCAACGCGATCTCGGCCGGACCGATTCGAACTCTGGCCGCCGCCGGTATCTCCGGATTTATGGATATGCTCCATCACGCCGCTGAGAAGGCCCCCCTTCGCAGAAATGTGACCGCAGAGGAGGTCGCAAAATCTGCTCTTTACCTCACGTCCGACCTCTCCAGCGGCGTCACGGGTTCAACGATCTATGTCGACGCCGGGTACCATATCATGGGAACCTAAAAACCCCGGGCGAGCGAACGCCGGAACCGGCACTCCGAATCAACTCGATGGCCGCTTAGATGGGTGCTTCTGATGGGAGAGGCACCGGTTTGGGGATAGCCATCGACGTGCCGGGGCGACCCGGATCCAAATGGACCTCGGTGTTGTCGGTAGAGAGAGGCTTGGTTTTGCCGAGGCCCGACTCCGGTCTGCCTCGATCCGGTCCATCTATTTTTATAACTGATTGATTTTAGGTGTAAATGATATTAAAAAATCTCTTGACAAGCTTTACTGTTTTGCCAATAATGGAACTCTATTCTTCCTTTTAGAAAAGGAGGTCTCCACGGACGCCCTATTTTCCTCAGAACAGAACGGGATTACATTCGAATCGGGTCTGGCGCTGCTTCCTCAGCGGCGCGCATATCCCAGATTCAGGACCATCTCGACCGCCGAGGCGTTTTTGGGGGTAGAGAAGGAGGTCCTGGAGGTTCTTTCGGTCGGGACGATCGGCCGCGGGGGAATCGGATTGCTCTGCACAGACCCGGTCTCTCCCGGTCTCGAAATCGCCGTCTCTGTTTATGCGAAAAATCGGAACCGGGTGGTGGTTGCGGAGTTGATCTTGGGAAAGGTGGTTTCGATGCTCCAATGGAAAGATTCCCGTTTCTGGCTCAATATCTGTTTTGAAAGACCTATTTCAGAGAAAGACAAACCCGCCCTTTACCGGCATCTGATCGAACTGGAATCGCAGCTGGTCTAGCTCTCTTGCGGTCCTCCCCTCTTCGCGTTCGCCGATCGCTCACAAAGTCAGCTCATTTTGAAACACATGGAGACTTCGATCGACCGGTTTGTCGCCGCGAGTCGGCCCCAAAATGGGGACCGAGGCCAAAAAGGGCGGGGGGCGCTATCCGTCCGACCCGAAACCTCCGAAGGCCGTAGGGGTCAGTCGAAAGCCCTGCATTCTTTTTCTCTCCTGTCCGGTAAGATGGCGTGAGACCAACGGAAAGAGATTCAGCAAAAGCTCCTTGATACTCTCGAAGGCCTCTCGAGAATATCGACCATTCTCAAAGATATCCGTGATGGTTTCCAGCGTCCACGAAATGTAGGTGGTGGGAACGGTCAGGTCCGGAATCTCCTCCCAGCTCGGTTGCAGGCCTTTCGCCTGAAGCGAAAAAGCGAGCTTTCTGTCGCAAACCCCCTTGCAGCACCAGTGTACCCGTTCGATCCGGCGGGTATTTCCGACCTCCTTCGACGCCCCCTCTTGCCAAAGGACAACGATACCGCTCGGTTCGGGCCGCAAGAGGCTTTTGCCGCAGCTGGCGCACTGGAGGTCGATCGGCTTTTGAAACATCCCGGAAGAGACAAAGTGCTCCGGCCTCCAAACGAGGGGAGCGGAGCGGGGAAAATAGCCCCTCGCCAAAGCAAGGCCCTCGGCGGAAGAGAGAAGGGCCCCCTCCATGCGGGTCGGATCGAAGATCTGGAATTCGAGAATGCCGGTTCCCGCTTCGAGTTTCGATGTCAGTGCCGGACTGGGAGGCGTCGAATAGAAACCGAGGAAGGCGGAGCATCCCTGAATCCGAAGGCGATCATGAAGGTATTGTTCCTCGGCCGGTGCGACGGGCGCGCCCGAGTGGGCGTGGTGGCGGCAGCTGACCATCCACCTGATCACGGTTTCTCCAGCAATGCCCACCCGCTTTTCCTCGACGACCAGGTCGCGGCCGGGATCATTGCTCCGATCCGGCACCAAACGAAACCCCAGCATTATCAGGAAATCCTTTGCAAAGAGCCGGAAGATGTCCCGGCCGGGATCGGAATACCCAGACGGGATTTCTGTGAAGTCGAGACCTGCCATCGGGACTCTTATCTTAGTGGGGCGGGAACTCGGAAATGGGGCACCGCGCGAAGTCGGCTCTCTACAGGGTTGAACCGATCGCCCGCGGGGCCCGCTGTGGATGATCCCTCGGCTCGGTCATTCCTTCTGCGGATCAGCCGGAAACCCTCGGACAGGGAGAATATGGTCAGATCGAAACAGGTGAACGAGGTTTCTTCCGTTCTTCTTTGACTCGTAAAGCGCTTTGTCCGCTCGCCCGATGAGTTCCTCGGGAGTCGGCAGCTGGGGTTCCCCATGATCCAGCGTCGTGACGCCGAAACTGCAGGTGATGGTGATCTCTTCCGGAAGGAGTCTCTCCTTCGCCGCCGCTTTGCGCAGCCGTTCTGCGACGGCCAGGGCTTCTTCTTCTCCGGTCTCCGACATGAGAATGAGAAACTCCTCTCCTCCGAATCGGGTTAGCGAATCGTAGGGACGGACAATGATGGCAAAAAGCCGGGCGAGCGCATGCAACACCTGATCTCCGATCAGGTGGCCGAACCGGTCATTGACCGATTTGAAATAATCAACGTCGATCAAGATGATTGACAACGGATGGCGGAGGCGAAAGGAGCGCTCCATTTCGCTGATGATGATCTCGTTGAGATAGTGACGATTGTACAGGCCGGTCAGAGGGTCGCGGATCGAGAGACTCTTGATCTTTTCGAAGGTCTGCTGTTTCTGAATGGCGATGACGGCCTGGCTCGCCAGCAACTTCAAGGCCTCCAGGACAGAGGTGTTGAATGCGCGGGGCTTGAAGTCGTCGATGTAGAGAATGCCCACCGGACCTTTTTCCGAGATCAAGGGAAGCGCGATGAGGGAACGGACCCCTTCCTCGAGAAGAACAGGATTGTTGTAGGCTGGAAAATCGGTGATATCCGGAATGACCACCGGATCGCTCTGCGCCAAAATGTTTTCGGTGAGGCCTCCCGGACGGATCGGATAAACAGACTGATTTCGATGAAACCGGGTTGAGAAGCCCTTGACCGAGACGAGAAGGAGCTCTTTCTTTTCCTTGTTGTAAATCGACAGGGATCCGGCGGGCATCGAGGCGATCCGAAGGCCCCCGGTAACGATGGCCTCAAAGATTTGCTCCGCGGTTTCCGAGCGGCTCAGCATCAGGTTAATCTCCGAGAGGATCCGATGTTCCGTCAGGAACTCCTGGAGCTGAATCTCCCGCTGATCCAGTTCCTGAATCATGGTCCAAATGAGGTGAGCGACCTGGCCGGTGACGATATCAAACGTTCGCGGGAGGATGGAAAGGAGTCGGGCCTGAATGTCTCTGTTGCCGGTCAGGTCGAAGACGAGGTCGGGACGCACTTCCTGGAGGGCCGCGATGGGATCTCCCGTGAATACGGGCAGGCCCATTTCGCGGGCCATGCCAAGACCCGGGGCATCGGGGTTGATGTCCGCCACGCCGGTGATTTCGAGCCAGTCGAATCGCAGGAGGCGGCCCATCACGGCCTTGCCCCCTTTTCCCGCTCCAATTAGAAAGATGTTGACCAAGAAACGCTCACCGTTTTGAAGACCTTCACCCTACCTCCGAAGCCCGATTGCGCCTCCGTTTACTGTACAATTCTATCGTAAATATAGTAGCTGTCAACCCGTGCTGTCGCGGGGTTCGCACCGGCCCTGAGGGAAGGATGCCCCGCCCGGCGGCGACACGGGGACGCCCACGGCGCCCGCTCCGGTCGAGGAGATCGGGAATCCGGCTTGAAAAAAGGATCGCTTCATGACTATCCCTTTGGTGTATGACCGGGTCCGATCTCCGAAATCATCTTGGCGTCGCGGCCCTCGATCGAGCACGGGTGAGATCCCCTCCCATCTTTCGTCGCAGTTCGCCCAAAATTGTCGTTCTGCGGCCGCACAAAGGATCGCTCCTTCATGCTGAATCGTCGGCCTATCGCGCAGGAGGATCCAGGCCTTTCCCGCAGAGAATGTGATCGGGTCTCCGGGCAAACGGCGCGAACCTGTTGGGCTTCCCGGGCCGCGCTCGAGCGGGATCCGGATCCGCGCGCGCGATAACTACACGGGTCGAATCATCCTGAAAGACCGCCTCGGAATTCTGGCATGTGCTTTGCAGTTCTATCACGGGGAAGATTCGGAAGACACTCCGTGGCGCTCTTCAGAGCCGACGGAGCGGTAGGGATGATCGGCCCAAAAGAGGGACGATATCAATTGTCCATTCTCCGGAAACGAGAATCGCATCTCACGCACAATGAATGAGCGATTGAAGGGAGGATCCGATGTCCGAAGCGCTGCTATGGTATGGTTTTCCGAGCCTGATCGGATTGTCGTTCGTCAGCTTTGTCCTCGCGTGGATTCTCGCCCCCGTGAATCCCCCCGCGGATCCTCAGGAGAGGCATCTTTTCCAGGAGGCCAATCCCAACTGGACGTATTGGGATGCGGCCCCTGAGGGGATTCGACGCAATGTTGCGCAGAGCTCCGGCCGCAGAGTGAAGACCTATGAGGCCGACGCACGAGGAGGTTCCTCGATGGATGGCTCGGTGAAGCGTTCCTGACCCGCGAATGCTTATACGATCTGCCCTGATCCATACCCCAGAACGACTCCGCTTCCGCCGGAGTCGACGCAACAACAGTCCATCCCCCAGAAGAATCGCCGGCTGCGGCGCGACCCGGACGCTCCGAGCGCCCTTCGCGGTGCGCCGGACTGCCGATCCGCCGCTCCTTACTTCCGGTGCATCCCATCGATGACCCCGGTTCTCTCCCGGGCCCAGTGCGGGGCACTCCTGCAACCGGCAAGGGACGGGCCCGATCCTCCCGATCAGGGTTGCCTTCAGTGGGAAATTCCGGCCGCGGGTCCCGGGTTGGCCGGTTCTTGACAGTGTAAATCAGCCAGGTAAACTTCGTCAGACGAGTATGCGATCGGGCGCTCGAGGAGGGCGGTCGGCCCGCCTCTCGATGTATGAAGTGGGACCGGTTGGGCAGGCTCAACCGTGCCCCGAGAACAACCGAAGGAGTCGGTCGCTCGACGGGAGGGAGCGCGATGGGGCCGCAGAGCGCCGACCCTCCTGCCGGGCCGGCGGGTTCGATTCCAGCGATCAGGCGACCAAGTCTCAATGGACGATACGACCCGGGACGCGCCCTCTTTCCCGAAGCGTCCTCACGAGGAAAAAGAAGCGCTGTCTTGAGGCGTTTGTCGGGGTCCGCGAGACGGTTTTTGTTGCTGTCAAAACCCGCAAAAGGTGATATCGTACTGAGTCAAAAAAGAGTGAAACGGGCCGCCGGGTCAGATCCGGGCTCTCTTCGCCGGCTCCTCGCCCCGGCGGGCCGATCGGGCATTGAAATCTTCCGAGGCTCCTGCGGCGCATCGCCTCATTCGGGTTAACATCGCTCCTGGCCCGGCCTCCCAAAACCGAGTCGAACGCGGGGACGCCGGTCACCCGGGTGTTCATAGGCCGATTCCGCCTCGACAGGAGAGGCCACCCCCTGTTTGGCAAACATCCGAAGCCACGGGGCCGAAGCAGCGGGCGAAGCAGGATCTTCCAGAGCGGCCCGTATGGTGCTACAATTGGACTCCCGAGTGGCGATCGCCGGGCCCGGGGAGGCTATGGCCTCAGGGCGGCCCCGGCGGACGGGGACGTCATCCTCGATGCGAGTAAGTAAATGAACCGTAAGGTATTCGCCCTATCTATGTTATTCGTTCTCTTTTCGATCGGAAGGACCGGGCTGGCCTTCGCCGAGCCCTGTGTTAGCCCACCCGATCGCGAGGAGAACGATCAGGCTCCTGAAAAGTGCGCCGATGTGGCCGATTCTTATTTTCGACGCGGGCAGGCCTATGAATCCAAACGAGAGCATGACCTCGCCATTTCGGATTACACGAAGGCCATCGCCCGAAATCCCAAGTACGCCGAGGCGTATAACGGACGGGGAATCTCCTACGAGGCCAAGGGAGAGCATGACCAGGCCATCTCCGACTATACGAAGGCGATCGAACTCGATCCGAAAATGATTTTGGCGTATAACGGACGGGGAGTGGCCTACGAGGCCAAAGGGCAGCACGTTCTGGCGATTTCCGATTACAGTAAAGCCATCGAGCTGGACCCCAAACATGCGGAAGCCTACAATAACCGAGGCAATGCCTACGAAGCGAACGGCCAGCATGACCAGGCGATTTCGGATGAGACCAAGGCCATCGAGCTCAATCGAAAGTACGACTATGCCTATAACAATCGCGGGAATGCCTATCAGGCGAAAGGGTTATACGATCTGGCCGTCGCCGATTACAGTAAGGCGATCGAAATTAATCCAAAATATGAGTACGCCTACAACGGGCGGGGAATCTCCGAGGAGGCGAAGGGGCAGCATGATCTGGCCGTCGCCGATTACAGTAAGGCGATCGAAATTAATCCAAAATACGAGCATGCCTATAACGGGCGGGGAATCTCCGAGGAGGCGAAGGGGCAGCATGATCTGGCCATCGCGGATTACAGCAAGGCGATCGAGCTCAACCCGAAGTATGAACATGCCTATAACAACCGTGGAAATGCCTATGAGGCGAAGGGGCAGCATGATCTGGCCATCGCGGATTTCAGCAGGGCCATTGAGGCGAATCCGAGATATGAGCGTGCCTACAGCAGCCGCGGGCGTGCGGACGAGGCGAAGGGGCAGCACGATCAGGCGATTGCTGATTACTCCAAGGCGATCGAGCTCAACCCACATTATGAATATGCATTTAACGGCCGGGGCCGCGCTTATCAAGCGAAGGGGCAGCACGATCAGGCGATTGCTGATTACTCCAAGGCGATCGAGCTCAACCCAAAATTAGCGTCCGCCTATTTCAGCCGGGGAAATTCCTACCAGGCCAAAGGTGAACAGGATCTGGCCATGGCCGATTATAACAAAGCGATCGAGCTCAATCCCCGATCTGAAAACGCGTATGACGGAAGGGGCCGGGTTTTTCAGGCCAAGGGCGACTTCGACCAGGCGATCTCCGATTATGAAAAGGTGATCGAACTGGATCCCAAATTCGCATTAGGATACTACGGCCGAGGAAGGGCGCATGAATCCAAGGGAGAGTTTGATCAGGCCGTCGCCGACTATACGAGGGCGATCGAGCTGAACGCGAAATTTGCCCTGGCCTATACGGGCCTTGGAAATGCCTACGAGGCCAAGGGTCTGCATGATCTGGCCATCACGAATTACACCAAGGCGATCGAACTGGATCCCCGCTCAGGCTTGGCGTTTTTCGGCCGCGGGAATGCCGACCAAGCCATTGGCCGTTACGATCAGGCGGTCTCCGACTTTACAGCGGCGATTGAACTCAGTCCTAGACATGCCGCCGCTTACAACGGCCGGGGGGATGCTTATGAGGCAAAGGGGCAGCACGACCAGGCGGTTTCCAGCTACACCCAGGCGATCGAGCTCAATGGGAAATTCGCCCTTGCCTATAACGGCCGGGGAAATGCCTACGAGGGCAAGGGGCGGCACGACCTGGCGATCTCCGACTACCGTCGGGCCATTGAGGTCGATCCAAAACTGGCCTTGGCCTATAACGGACTTGGAACGGTATTGGGAGCCCAGGGCGATCACCCTCAAGCCATTCTTAATTTCAGTCGGGCCATTGAGCTGGACTCCCGGATGGCGCTCGCCTTCAACAATCGGGGACAATCCTATGCAGCGACAAGCCAGTTTGACCGGGCGATTTCTGATTTCACGAAGGCGATCGCCCTGAACCCGACATGGGCCCAGGCTTTTGGCAGCCGGGGGGTCGCCTACGAGGCCAAGGGAGAATACGATCCGGCCATCCTGGATTATACGAAGGCGATCGAGCTCGATGCGACCCACTCGGACTTTTTCCAGAGCCGTGCGGGGGCCTATGCGGCAAAGGGGGAATTCGCGCTCGCCATTTCGGACTACACCCGGGTGATCGAATTTAACCCGAACGGGATTGAGGCCTATTACGGCCGCGGTCGTGCCCTGGAGGCGGGTGGACAGAGAGCTCGAGCGATTTCCGACTATTCCCGGGTGATCGAGCTCAATGCGCAAAACGCCGAGGCCTATTACCACCGCGGTGTCGTCCTAGAGACCGGCGGGGAGCACGATCAGGCGATTTTGGACTTCACGCAATCGATCGAGCTCAACCCAAAGCACGCCGAAGCCTATTATAACCGTGGACTTATTCTGGAGGCGGGCGGGCGGCACGATCAGGCGATTCTGGACTATACCAGGACGATTGAGCTCAATCCAAAATATGAATTTGCCTACAATGGTCGCGGAATCTCCTACGAATCGAAGGGCCAGCACGACCAGGCGATCTCGGACTACACCAAGGCGATCGGACTCAATCCACGATACGAGTATGCCTATAACAATCGGGGAAACGCCTATGAGGCCAAGGGGCAGTTGGATTCCGCCCTGTCTGATTTCAGCAAGGCGATCGACATTAATCCGAGATATGAATACGCCTACAACGACCGCGGCCGCGTTTATGAGGCCAAAGGTCAACACGATCAGGCCATCTCTGATTACACCAAAGCGATTGACCTCAACCCAAATTACGAGCATGCCTACAACGGCCGCGGGAATGCCTATCAGGCCAAGGGCCAGTACGATCTTGCGATTTCGGATTATACCCGGGCGATCGAGCTCAATCCGCGACTGGTCCTGGCCTATCATAATCGGGGAATCGCCCACGAAGCGAAGGGCCAGCACGATCAGGCGATCGCCGACTATTCGAAGGCCATCGACCTTAATCCCAACTACGAACATGCCTACAAAGCCCGCGGTCGGGCTTATGGAGCCAAAGGGGAGCTAGACCGGGCGATGTCCGACTATGGTAAGGCCTTGGAACTCGATCCAAAATCAGCGCAGGCCTTCATTGATCGCGCGATCATGTATGTATCGAAGGGAGACCACGATCAGGCCATCGCCGATTTCACCAAGGCGATCGAGCTCAGCCCCAAGCAGGCCGAATCCTACTATAATCGCGCGAATGAATATGCCGCCAAAAGCCAGCAGGATCGGGCGTTGTCCGATTTTAACAAAGCGATCGAATTGAACCCGAAATTTTCCCTGGCCTACAACGGCCGGGGGAACATGTATGAGGGGAAGGGGCAGCACGATCAGGCGATTTCCGACTACACCAAGGCAATCGAGCTTAGTCCCAAATATGAACATGCCTACAACGGCCGGGGGAACGCGTATGAGGGGAAGGGGCAGCACGATCAGGCGATTTCCGACTACACCAAGGCGATCGAACTTAATCCCAGGTATGAATACGCCTACAACGGCCGGGGGAACGCGTATGAGGGGAAGGGGCAGCACGATCAGGCGATTTCCGACTACACCAAGGCAATCGAACTTAATCCCAGGTATGAATACGCCTACAACGGCCGGGGGAACGCGTATGAGGGGAAGGGGCAGCACGATCAGGCGATTTCCGACTACACCAAGGCGATCGAACTTAATCCCAACTTAGCTCTGGCCTATGGCGCTCGCGGAAATATCCAAGAAGGCGCAGGCCAGCACGATCAGGCGATTTCCGACTACACCAAGGCGATCGAACTTAATCCCAGGTATGAACATGCCTATAACGGCCGGGGGAATGCGTATGAGGGGAAGGGGCAGCACGATCAGGCGATTTCCGATTATACGCAAGCGATCGAGATAAACCCGGAGCGGGCCGAAACTTATTATAATCGGGGCCGCGCCTATATGGGGAAGAGCGAGTATGATCGAGCCATTTCCGATCTGACGAAAGCCGTTAAGCTCAGCCCCAGATATGAGTTCGCTTATAACAGCCGTGGGCGTGCGTATGAGGCAAAGGGAAAGGTCGACCAGGCCGTTTCTGATTACACCAGAGCGATTGAACTTAACCCCCGATATGAACATGCCTACAACAACCGGGGGCGTGTGTATGAAGCGAAGGGAAAATTTGATCAGGCGATCTCCGACTTCTCAAAGTCAATCAAGCTCAACCCGACCTATGAATACGCCTACAACGGCCGCGGGATCGCCTACGAGGCCAAGGGCCAGCACGATCAGGCGATCGCCGATTTTAGCAAGGCGATCGAACTGAACCCGAAACTGGCCCTGGCGTATAACAGCCGAGGAATCGCCTATGGGGCCAAGGGCCAGTATGATGAGGCGATCTCGGATTCCAGTAAGGCGATTGAGCTCAATCCAAAACTGGCCCTGGCTTATTACAATCGGGGCCGCGCCTACGAGGCCAAGGGCCAGCACGATCAGGCGGTCTCCGACTATGCGAAGGCGATCGAGCTCAATCCCAAGCTCTGCTCCACCCTCTCCAACGTCAACAATTGTCCTTCGGGCCAAGGCCCGGCCTGAGGTCTCGACGGGCTGGGTTTGCAGGATCGACCAGGAAGGATCCGGATTCGCGAGAATGCCCCGGGCAACAACGGGGGCCAGCGGTATCCGGGGGAGAGAGGAGCAGGCTCGCGGTTCTGGTCCGATTGAAGAGGGCATGCCGTCTGCGACGCCTTGCCGGAGAAACCGATCCTATTTTGGGACCGGGGCTTCCTGGCGTTGCACCTTTTCCGGATCGGTGATGAAGGAGAGCTGGGTGACCCCGGCGTTTTGGATCAGGGCCATGATCCGCACGACATGTTGGTAGGCGATGTCC
>Ga0070733_10000809_pt1 | contig 24379 bp, 16 predicted proteins | sample Coa_R1_9_FD_66450 | JGI IMG/M metagenome (GOLD analysis project Ga0070733, IMG submission 66450) | Surface soil microbial communities from Centralia Pennsylvania, which are recovering from an underground coalmine fire - Coalmine... | ecosystem: Environmental > Terrestrial > Soil > Unclassified ...
GAGATTGACGGCAAGCCCGTCACCGTCCCCGCCGGCACATCGATCATGCGCGCCGCCGTCAACGCGGGCGTCCAGGTCCCCAAACTCTGCGCCACCGACAGCGTCAAAGCCTTCGGCTCCTGCCGCCTCTGCCTCGTCGAGATCGACGGCCGCCGCGGCACTCCCGCCTCCTGCACCACCCTCGCCGAACCCGGCATGAGGGTCCACACCCAAACCCCCAGGCTCGCCAAACTGCGCCGCGGCGTGATGGAGCTCTACATCTCCGACCATCCGCTCGACTGCCTCACCTGCGCCGCTAACGGAAACTGCGAGCTGCAGGACATGGCCGGCGTCGTCGGCCTCCGTGAAGTGCGCTACGGCTACGACGGTGCCAATCACATCCAGTCGCCCAAAGACGAATCCAACCCCTACTTCACCTTCGATCCCGGCAAGTGCATCGTCTGCTCCCGCTGCGTGCGCGCCTGCGAAGAAGTGCAGGGCACGTTCGCGCTCACCATCGACGGACGGGGTTTCGCTTCCGTCGTCTCCGCGGGCAACAAGGATTTCATCGATTCCGAATGCGTCTCCTGCGGCGCGTGTGTACAGGCCTGCCCCACCGCCACGCTGATGGAAAAATCGGTCATTGCCAAAGGCCAGGGCGAACACAGCGTCATCACTACCTGCGCCTACTGCGGCGTCGGCTGCACTTTCAAAGCCGAGATGCAGGGCAACGAAGTCGTCCGCATGGTTCCTTATAAGGATGGAAAGGCGAATCACGGCCACTCCTGCGTTAAGGGCCGCTTCTCCTGGGGCTATGCGACCCACCGGGACCGCATTCTCAAACCCATGATCCGCGCGAAGATCACCGATCCCTGGCGCGAAGTAACCTGGGACGAGGCCATCAATTACGCCGCCAGCGAGTTCAAGCGCATTCAGGCCAAATACGGGCGCGATTCCATCGGCGGCATCACCTCCTCGCGCTGCACCAACGAAGAAACCTACGTCGTCCAGAAGATGGTTCGGGCCGCCTTCGGCAATAACAACATCGATACCTGCGCCCGCGTCTGCCATTCGCCCACTGGTTACGGGCTCAATTCCACCTTCGGAACTTCCGCCGGGACGCAGGACTTCGATTCCGTGGAAGATGCCGACGTGATCGTTATTATCGGCGCCAATCCGACCGACGCCCATCCGGTCTTCGCGTCTCAGATGAAGCGCCGCCTCCGCGGCTCTGACGGCAAAACCGCCGCCAGGCTGATCGTCATCGACCCGCGGCAGATCGATCTGGTCAAGACGCCCCACGTGAAGGCGGATTATCATCTCCCTCTGCGCCCCGGCACCAACGTCGCGGTCATCAACGCGATTTCGCACGTTATCGTCACCGAGGGCCTGGTCGACGAACCTTATGTGACCGAGCGCTGCGATCCGCACGCTTTCGAACTGTGGCGCAACTTCATTGCCGAAGAACGCAATTCACCCGAAGCGATGGAACCCATCACCGGGGTTCCGGCAGCGGATATCCGCGGCGCGGCGCGCTTGTACGCCACCGGCCAAGGCTCTGCTGGAAGAAATGCCGCGATTTATTACGGCCTCGGCATCACCGAACACAGCCAGGGTTCGACGGCGGTCATGGGCCTGGCCAACCTCGCCATGGCCACCGGCAACGTCGGCAAGCGCGGCGTTGGCGTCAATCCTCTGCGCGGCCAGAATAACGTGCAGGGCTCCTGCGATATGGGCTCCTTCCCGCACGAGTTCTCCGGCTACCGGCACGTTGCAACCACTGCGGTCCGCGAGTCGTTCGAAGAAGCCTGGAAAGTCGCTCTGCAGGGCGAGCCGGGCCTGCGCATTCCAAACATGCTCGATGCCGCGGTCGAGGGCACGTTCATGGGTCTTTATGTGCAGGGCGAGGATATCGCGCAGTCCGATCCGAACACCCATCACGTGACTTCGGGCCTGGCGGCGATGGAATGCGTTGTCGTGCAGGATCTCTTCCTCAACGAAACCGCAAGCTACGCGCACGTGTTCTTCCCCGGATCTTCCTTCCTCGAAAAAGACGGGACCTTCACCAATGCGGAACGCCGCCTCGGCATGGTCCGCAAAGCGATTCCGCCCATGGCCGGTCTTGGCGACTGGGAAGTCACTATGGCGCTCTCCAAAGCCCTCGGCTACGAGATGCACTATAACCATCCCAGCGAAATCATGGACGAAATTGCCCGCCTCACCCCGACCTTCGCCGGCGTGAGTTTCAAAAAACTGGACGAGGTCGGCAGCCTGCAATGGCCCTGCAACGAGAAGGCGCCTGAAGGCACACCGATCATGCACATCGGCACGTTCGTGCGCGGCAAGGGCCGTTTCATGATTACGGAATTTGTCCCGACCGAAGAACGCACCACCAGCCGTTTCCCCCTGGTTCTGACGACCGGCCGTATTCTTTCCCAATACAACGTCGGCGCCCAGACCAAGCGCACCTCCAACAACGTCTGGCATCCCGAAGACATTCTCGACATCCATCCCGTTGACGCGGAGGACCGCGGTATCCGCGACGGCGATCGCGTGGAACTCTCCAGCCGCGCCGGCAAAACCTCCCTTCATGCCCGCATCACCGAGCGCATCCAGCCCGGCGTGGTCTACACCACCTTCCACCACGCGATTTCAGGCGCCAACGTCGTCACAACCGATTTCAGCGATTGGGCGACAAGTTGCCCTGAATACAAGGTGACCGCGGTACAGGTTCGGCCGGTGCGAAAGGAATCCGAGTGGCAGGAGCACTACCGCGAAACCAAGCGCATGACCACCCAGATCGCCGGCGACTAACGAATGCGCGCTGAATTGATGGTTCATAACGCGAACCAGATCGCACTCTACTTCGCCAGTTTCCCAAGGGAAGAAGCGATAGCTGGCGTCCAGGATCACATCCAGAAATTCTGGGAGCGCCGCATGAAGGACCAGCTGATCGATTACATCGGCAAAGGCGGCAAGGGCCTGCACGAACTGGTGTTGGAAGCCGTAAAACGAATGGAAGTCAGCGCGTAACTGTGGGGCGGGGCTTCGGCCTGGCCTCCGCCCGACGCTACTTCAATTCCAAAGCCGCAACCGTAGGCCCACCACCCACACGCGGACGAGGCAGCAAACTCGGACCCGACGGCCTCAGCAAAGTGGCAACGTCGGTATCAACCGGCATAACAAAACCCAGAAACACCGACTGCATCTCATCCCAATTCTGCGGGCCCCAAAGAACTGTCTTAGTCGGATCCGGATTGTAAGGATTATTCGCCGAATTATCGTAATGAACAATCGAAACGATCTTAGTTCCCCGCGGCAGAACGATCGGCTTCGCGAGATCGTATCCCAACTGCCAGTTGAAATCGAACTTGCCCTTGAAAACAGTTTCCTTTTCGCCCGTGGGATACACGAGGCGAATCTCGAAGTCCTTCCCGCGCAGATGAGCGTGCGGCTGGATGTACACGAGCTTCACGTCTGACCCGACCGTCGATTCCGACACCACCTCGACGTTACTGTCGTTCGGAGGAATCACCAGGTTCGTTGCCGCCGGCGTACCGGGAGAAGTGTAATAGCGCATCGCCGGAACGCTCTTCGCCAGCACCAGCCCCACTCTCGAAACGTCCGTCGCGGGCTTCCCGACGGCGGTGTAATGCAGTTCGAAAACGAAATCGGAACCCTTCGGAATCAGCTTCGCCGAACCGTCGATATCGAAAGTCTGCGCGCCTAAACCCGGATTGAACTTGCCGATGATGTCGTTGCCTTCGTCAGCCGCGTTCCTGCCCATCCCGCTCGAATAGGGAACACCGGGAGTGGCGTGCTCCATCCAGTGCGATCCGGGAGGGCGAACCCAAACCTTGCCGTGGTGCAATACCGCGTTATTGGACGGACGCATCTCGGCTTCCTTGACCCAGAGGTCTTCCGTAATATTGCCCTTCACAAGAATGTATTGGTAGTCGATGGTGCCGGTCGCGGGAAGCTGGAACGCATTCGGCATTTCGATCACCAGATCGGGCTTGATATTCCAACCCTCCTGGAAAGTCCGCGGCGCCGGTTTGTCTTTTGCATCACCTTCCAGCGCGCCGTCATCGACCCACGCCGCCAGCGTCTGAATTTGCGCCTCGCTGAGCCTGCGATCGTTCGCGAAATGGCCCACTTTGGGATCCGCAAACCACGGAGGCATCTTCTGGCTGACCACGGCCGCTTTGATCGCCTTGGCCCATGGCCGTGCGTCCGAATAGGTCAGCAGCGACATTGGAGCGATCTCACCCGGTCGATGGCATTGCTGGCAATTCGCCTGGAGAATGGGAAGGACGTCCTTATTGAACGTCACGGAGCCAGTCGCCGCGGCATTTATCGCAGAAACGCTCACCACGCTCAACAAGCTGCCGGCCAACACAATACGGAGCATACTCATGCCATCAGTATACCGATTTTCAGCAGTTTTTCAGCCTGCGATGATCCACTGGTACGCTAGGCATGTGCGCCTTATCTCGCCCTAGTGCGCTTATCCCATTGTTTGCGCTCGCGGTGTCCTCCCAGGGACAGACGCCGCTGACCATCACCTTACAGGACGCCCTCGCGCGCGCCCGTCAATACGGCACGCAAATCCAGAGCGCCAACATCAACGCCGCGCTCGCCAGAGAAGATCGCACCCAGGCGAAGGCCGCCACATTACCGTCGCTGAATGCCTTCAACCAGTTCATCTACACCGAAGGGAACGGCACGCCTTCGGGAGTCTACGTTGCGAACGACGGCGTGCACGTTTATAACGAACAAGCCCAGGTCCACGAGGAACTGTTGTCGTTCGTCCGCCACGGTGAAATTCGCCGCGCGATGGCGGCGGAAGCGGTCGCGAAAGCCAAAATCGAGGTGGCGCAGCGCGGTTTGAACGCCACCGTCATTCAGGACTACTACGCGATTGTCTCGGCGCAGCGCAGATTCGCCAACGCGCAAACCAGCCTGCGGGAGGCCGATCAGTTTCTGGACATCTCCCAAAAGCAGGAAAAAGGCGGAGAGGTCGCTCATGCCGATGTCATCAAAGCCCAAATCACCCGGCAGCAGCGTCAGCGCGATCTCGGAGACGCGGACCTCAATATCGAAAAAGCGAAAATCGCACTGGGCGTCCTGATTTTCCCCGATTTCCGCACCGACTACGCGGTGGAAGACGATCTGCAGCAGCGTCTCGATTTGATGCCTCCTTTGCCGGAAGCACGCGCCAAAGCTGCGGCATCCAGTCCCGATCTGCGAGTGGCGCAGGCCACCATCGAGCAATCCGGGTACGAAATCAACGTGGCCCGCTATGCTTATCTGCCGTCGCTCGGACTCGACTTTTTCTATGGCATCGACGCCAATCAGTTCGCGGTGCGAACCGACCGTCCGGACGCGCCCTCCAGGCTGAATCTTGGATACTCGGCGCAGGTGACATTGAACATCCCCGTGTGGAATTGGGGAGCCACGCGCAGCAAAATCAAGCAGGCCGAACTCAGGCAGCAGCAGGCGGAACTCGATTTGACGCTGGCGCAGCGCACCCTGCAGGGGAGTGTCGCCGCCGCTTACCGTGAAGCCCAGACCGCGCAGGCGCAGGTGGATTCACTGCGCAGTTCGTCCGATCTTTCGGCGGAGAGCCTGCGGCTCACGCTGCTCCGCTATCAGGCCGGCGAAGCGAATGCGCTTGAAGTGGTGGATGCGCAAACCACGCTCGCCCAGGCGCGCAACGCGTATGACGACGGGCTCGCGCGATACCGCGTAGCCATGGCAAACCTGCAATCTCTCATAGGAAACTGATGTCCATGAATACACATTTCGCAGGCAGGCTGGTGGGGCGGGGCTTCGGCTGTGCCGTAATCCTGCTCGTCATGCTCGCCGGCTGCGGCAAATCCAAATCCGAAGCCCCGGAAGCCGAGGCCCCGACCCCCGTCGAGGTTGACGACGTAACCCGCGGCCCCATCGATCTGATCGTCAACGCCGACGCCGTCCTTTACCCGGTCAACCAGGCCAACGTTACTTCGAAAATCAGCGCGCCCGTCCGCCGCGTCCTCGTCAACCGCGGCGATCACGTCAAAGCCGGCCAACTGCTCGCCGAGCTCGAAAGCCGCGATCTCTCCGCCTCCGCCGAGGAAAGCAAGAACCAGCTCGACCAGGCCCAGGCCGCCTATCAGACGGTCACCGGCGCCACCGTCCCGGAAGATCGCACCAAAGCCGAAGCCGACGTCCAAACCGCCGCTCAAACGCTCGAAGCGGCGAAAAAACTCTACGACAATCGCGTCGATCTGCAAAAGCAGGGCGCGCTCGCCCAGAAGCTTGTCGACGATGCGCGGGTCGCCATGGTGCAGGCGCAAAGCCAGCTCGACACTGCCCAGCGGCACCTCCAGTCGGTACGCCAGGTAACAAGCTCCGAACAGCAGAAATCCGCCCAGGCGCAGGTGAACGCAGCCAAAGCTCATTACGACAGCACGGCCATACAAGTGGCTTATGCAGAGATTCGCAGTCCCATCAACGGAATCGTCGCCGACCGGCCGCTGTATCCAGGCGACACTGCCGTTGCCGGTGCGCCGATCGTTTCGATTGTCGACATCTCGCAGGTTGTCGCCCGCGCCAACATACCCGTGAAGGAAGCGGCGGCCGTTCACGTCGGGCGTCCGGCAACGATTACCGGACCCGAAGGCGTTCTGCCCGGGAAGGTCACCGTCGTCAGCCCCGCGGTGGATCCGAATACGACAACCATTGAGGTTTGGGTCCAGGCCGACAATCCCGAGCAAAAAATGAAGCCTGGCGGCACGGTGCGGGTCTCCATTCGCGCCGACCTGATTCAGGACACGCTTCTCGCGCCAACCGCGGCACTGCTGAATTCGGATGAGGGCGGCGAAAAGGTCATGGTCGTCGACAAAGACTCAAAAGCGCGCGAACGCCGGGTAACCGTCGGGATTCGCGAGGGCAACAGAGTGCAGATTCTGGGCGGCGTGAACGAGGGCGATAAAGTGATCACGTCGGGCGGTCTCGGCCTGGACGATAAGGCGAAAGTCACCATCAAATCCGAAGAGGACGAGGATGCCGACGACAACGCGGACGACGAAAAGAAGTAAAGGCGGGTTCGCGATAAAGAGAAAAGCATGATCGAGCCGTTATCCACCGTTCCGCCTGACACAGCCCCACTCGATAACGCCGCCTCCGAGCACTGGACCGCGCGTTTTTCCCGCCCCATCATATTCGTCATTCTCACGTTCATTGCGGCCGGCGTTTACCTCGCGTTTTCCATCCCTGTAGCAGTTTTCCCGTCCACCGATTTTCCGAAAATCGTAGTCGGTATCGACAATGGCGTCGCGCCCATCGACCAGATGCAGGTCACGGTCACCCGGCCGGTCGAGGAAGCCGTGAACAGCGTGCCGGGCCTCGAATCCGTCAAGTCTATTACAAGCCGCGGCTCGGCCGATGTGAGCCTCTTCTTCAACTGGAACGTCGATATATTCCAGACCCTCCAGTACGTCAACGCGGCGCTGGCGCGCGTGCAGCCCGAACTTCCCCCAACCGCGAAACTGATTTCCAACCGGTCGACGTTCGCAGCTTTCCCGATTCTTGGATACAGCCTGACATCCGACAGCATCCCTCAGACCGCCCTTTGGGAAATGGCAACCTACACGATCAAGCCCCGCCTGAACCGCGTCAACGGCGTGTCGATGGTGGTGGTGCAGGGCGGCCAACAGCCGGAGTTTCAGATCGAGCCGGATCCCGCCAAGCTGCAGCAGGTGCAGGTTACGGTACCGGGCATTCTCGATGCGGTGGCGAAAAGCAACATGATCGACTCGCCCGGCCTGCTGGAGAACAATCACGAGTTGATATTGGCCCTGGTCAGTGGCCAGACGCACACGCCGGCGGAGATCTCGAACATTGTCGTCAAGACCACGCCGGCCGGCGTGCCGGTGCGTGTGGGCGATATTGCGAGCGTCAGCCCTTCGGTCATGCCGGTCTACACCCTCGTCACGGCCAACGGCAAGCCCGCGGTGCTCCTGAACTTGTTTCGCCAGCCCGACAGCAATACCGTAGCCGTGTCCGACGCAGTCGATCGGGAACTGGAGCAAATCCGCAAGACGCTGCCCTCGGGCGTAAACCTGCAGACTTTTTACAACCAGTCCACGCTGGTGCGCGATTCGATTGCCAGTGTGCGGGACGCAATCGTCATCGGCCTGATTCTGGCGGCCATCATTCTCGTGCTGTTCCTGCGCGACTGGGGCAGCTCGCTGGTGGCCGGGCTGGTGATTCCGGCGACGATAGCCATCACGTTGATCGCGCTGCGGGCGTTGGGTCAGAGCTTCAACCTGATGACCCTCGGAGGACTGGCCGCCGCCGTGGGACTTGTGATCGACGACGCCATTGTCGTCGTCGAGAACATTGTGATGCACCGCGATCTGGGGCAAAGCAGAGGCCAGGCCATTCGCAGCGCTTTGCGCGAGATTCGCGTTCCGCTGGTGGGATCGACCATCACGCCCATCGTCGTCTTTCTCCCTCTGATCACCATCACCGGCGTCACCGGCACGTTTTTCCGCGCGCTCGCCCTTACAGTCGGAACCGCGCTGCTCACCTCGCTCGCCCTCGCTCTCACATGGACGCCGACACTGAGCCATTACCTTTTACGGCAAAAACGCAGGAGTGACTTAAGCGACGCGCCCACGCCCATGGCCGATGCCCACGGGCACGTTGCGACAACCGGAATCATGGGCCGCGTCACTCGGTTTTATGGGCGCGCACTGCGCTTTACGCTCGCCTGGCCGCTGATTCTCGCAAGCGGCTGCGCGCTGCTGGTTGTAGCGTCTTACTTCTGCTACAACGCCCTCGGAACGGACCTTCTGCCCGCCATGGACGAAGGCGGCTTCATTCTCGATTACCTGATGCCGGCCGGATCGTCGCTCGCCGACACCAACGAGGTTCTGCTGGGCGTCGAAAAGATTTTGGCCGCCACGCCCGAAGTAGCCGGCACCTCGCGCCGCACCGGCCTGCAACTCGGTCTTCAGGCGGTAACCGAAGCCAACACGGGTGATTTTTCGGTAAGGCTGAAACCCCTGCCCAGACGCGGCATCGATCAGGTGATTTCCTCCATCCGCGAAAAAGTCAACGATGAGTATCCCCAACTCGACGTCGAATTCATTCAAACTTTGCAGGATCAGATCGGCGACCTCTCCAGTTCGCCCGAGCCGATCGAGATCAAACTGTTCTCGCAGAATCCCGACCTGCTCAAGCAATGGGCGCCGAAGGTGGGTGACAGGATCAAGAAGATCCCGACCGTGAAGGACGTCAAAAACGGCATCGAGAACACCATCAGCGGATCCGCCCTGGTGATGAATGTGGACCCCGTCGTGGCGGCGCGCTCGGGCTTTACCCCCCAGGAAATCGAACTCGACGCCAGCGCCATTCTGCAGGGCGAACCGGCGCCGCCGCCCGTGATTCTCAACGGCCGTGCTTACCCGATCCGGGTGCGCTTCCCCGAGGCGAATCGGGCTTCCCTCGACCGGATCCGTAACACCATGATCATCAGCTCGACCGGAAAAAGCGCCACGCTCGGCTCCGTAGCCGAATTTAAAGACGAATTGGGGCAGACGGAGATTCTGCGTGAAAATCTGCAGCGCGAAGTCGCCGTCACGGGCCGCTTCGAGGGCGTGAGTTTGGGCGAGGGCATGCAGCTCGTGCAGAAAGCGGTGGCCGGCATGAACGTGCCCCCGGCCATCCGCGTAGTCTACGGCGGTACTTATGCGGAGCAGCAGAAATCGTTCCGCGATCTTCTCGTCGTGCTGGTGCTGGCCGTAGTGCTGGTCTTCACGGTCCTGCTCTTTGAGTTCGGCACGTTCGCCGCACCCGTGGCCATTCTCGCCTCGGCGCTGCTCTCCACGTCAGGGGTGTTCCTCGCACTTCTCATCACGCGCACCACGTTCAATATTTCTTCGTTCATGGGACTCATCATGGTGATCGGAATCGTGGCCAAGAACGGAATTCTTCTTCTCGACGCCGATCAGCGCTTCAGGGCGGAAGGTTCCTCCGCCAAAGATGCCATGATCGAAGCCGGTGAACGCCGTCTGCGCCCCATCCTCATGACGGCGCTGGCCACGGTCGCGGGGATGATTCCGTTATCCCTTGCCCTTGGCGCGGGATCGCAAATGCTGCAGCCGCTCGCCATCGCCGTGATCGGAGGCATCCTGGCCTCCATGGTGCTGTCGCTGATAGTGACCCCGGCCGTCCACTACTACCTAAGCCGGCACTCTACTCCTGCTTGAACAACTCCGCCCGGTCCACCCGCTCACCCTTCAACATCACAATCGAAATTGCCTCAGTCGCCCTGATATCCTGCAGCGGATTGCCATCCACCACCAGCAGCGTGGCGTCTTTGCCTTTCTCGATCGACCCCAGTCGCGCCTCCGCCCGCAGCGCTTTCGCCGCGTGCAGCGTCGCCGCCTGCAATGCCACCTGCACCGGAATGCCGGCCTCCACCCACAACTGAAGCTCATGCTGAACGGTAGGGCCATGGATCACAAGCAAGTTGCCCGCGTCGCTTCCAGCCACCAAAATAACGCCGTGGCGATAAGCCCGCAGCAGGTTATCCCGCGCGATATCCAAGCTCATCGACGATTGCGCCAGCGCTTTCCTCATCGCGGCGAATTGTGGCGACCCCATCGCATGCTTCGTACCCGCCAGCAACGCGGGCGGCCCCACCTGCTGCACCAGCGACCGGTTCAGCAAATCCACCTTGCCTTCCCCGAATTCCCGGAAGCCTTCCGCCACGCTTAACGTCGGGTCGTACGTAACCCCCTGGCTCGCCATGGCTTCGAAATCCTCGTCGGGAATGCGTTGCCGGAAAGACCCGTGCTCGATCCCGTCCGCGTGCGCGCGCAACGCATCCTCCACATCGCGCGCATCCCCCGTATGCACGATGATCGGAAGCTTGTCCGCGTGCGCCTCGGCTGCAATTGCGTCGAAGATCTGCACATCGAGCCGGTTGAACACAGCTCCCGCGCTCCCGCCTTCGAGTACCGCCTTGATTGCATCCACCCCCGCTTTCTTCAACTCATCCACCTGCGTCTTCGCCTCATCGGCCGATTTGGGAAGACGCGTGAACTGGGCCTGCGCCCGGTCCCGCATCGAGTCCGGCAGATTCTTGAGGATCTCCGTACCGTGCCCGCCAGCGGCCGTAAACAGCGGACCTACCAGGAAGAACTCGGCGCCTGCTTTCTCTCCACTATTGACCAGAGCCCGCGCTTCAAGAGCCCTGTCCAGCTGATCGCCGGCACTGCGCACCGCGGTGACGCCGCTGTAGAGGTACGCGGCCAGATTCCGCTGCATGATCGTAGCCGAGGTGTAGTCTTTCCAGTCGTCGTAAAGGCCGCCGGGGCCGTTCAGATGCACGTGCGTGTCGATCAGGCCCGGCAAAATAGTCTTGCCAGCGGCCTCGATAACCTCGGCATTCACCGCCTTCGGGTCGGGACTGGCGCCATCATAGACTTCGGCGATACTGCCCTCCTTCACCAGCACCGCCCCGTTCTCGATCACCCGGTCGCCGACAAAAATCCGCGCATTGCGAATCAGCATGGTGCGCGATCGCGCAAAATCGCGCCCGATGATCTTTTCCTTCCTGACGTTATCCTTCGCGTGTGCCTGCCACGTCCCAAGCAACACGAACGGCAGCAGCACGGCCAGCACCCAGAGCTTCGCGGCCGGGCGCATCTTCTCTTCCTTTTCCCAGCGAAAAAGCTTGACCGAAAGAAACAATCCGACCGCCGTCGTCAGAACCATCGCGCCCGCCGCCTGCCAGTTGGCGAGCAGCGTTTCATTGCGCAGCATGATCCCCTGCAGGCCCGTCATAAGCCAGGTTGCGGGGATGAACTGTATCGCGACGATCAGCCAGTTGGGAAAAAGTACTGTCGGAATAGTGGCCCCGCTCAGAAACAGCATCGCCATGTAGAGAATCTGTACCAGAATCTGGCTCTCCTGGATGGAGTTCGCCACCGATGCCACAATCAACCCGAGCGACCGCAGGGCCGTGACTCCCAGCATGATGAAGATCAGCACCGCCGCCATGTGCCGCGGCATCACCATCCCATATCGAAATTTGGCCAGAGCCAGCATCAGCACCACATATGGCATGTAGACCACCAGCCCGGTTACCGTGGACGCTACCAGCAACGGCAGCGGCGAGATGGGCGCCACTTTGAACCGGCGCAGTATATTCGCTTCCCGGTCCTGCGCCGCGCGAATGCCCGCACCGAGCAGACCGTTGCCCAGAATCCCGATAACGGTCACCATCGTGACCACCTGTAAAATCACACCGCCCTGATCGGCGTGATAGACCTGAGCAAAGATGAAAAAAAACGCCAGCGGCATCAGATAGTTGAAAAAAATCACCACCCTCTGCCGGAACGCCAGCCGGATATCGATCCTGATGAGGGTCAGATACGCGTTCACTCACCTCTCCCTTATTCTTCGCTCAGGGTGAGGTAGAGCAGCGAGCCATTGCGTTCGATCTGCAGGACGAGAGGATCGGCGGCCTTGAGCGCATCCACCGCGTTGCGCAGCGAATCGAGCGTCGAGACCGGCGTGGTGTTCACGCTGTAGATGACATCGCCGAGCTTGAGGCCGCCCTGCCCCGCATACTCCGCCTCCCCGGTCCGGGCTGCCACGATGATTCCGTATGGCTTGCGCGTGTCCGGCAGCAGCTTCGCTATTTCCTGTGTGATCGGAACGCCCACGATACCCAGTTTGGCCACGCGGTTCTGGTCCGGCTTGACCAGATCCATGAACCGGAACGGATCGTCGTCGCGTTCTTCCACTTTTACCTTCGCCGGAATCTTTTGAGTGCCCCGAAGCACCTCGATCGTGACTGTCTGGTTCAGTGGAACGCGATAGAGAGCGGTCTCAAACTCGCGCGCGCCGCTCAATCGCCTGCCGTTCAGGGAGACGATGATGTCGCCGGCCTTGAGACCAGCCTTGTCGGCCGGGCCATCGGGAGTGACATCGCCCAGAATGACTCCCGTATCCTGCTTCAGATCGAGGCCGACGGCAAGATCCGGCGTGATGCTTTGGGCCATGACGCCGATCTCGCCGCGATGCACGTGCCCATCCTTGCGGATCTGTTCGTAGACGTTTTTTACGATGTTGCTGGGGATGGCAAACCCGATGCCTTCGCTGCCGCCGGACTGCGTCAGGATAAAGGTGTTGATGCCGACCACGTTCCCGTCCGCGTCGAGAAGCGGACCGCCGCTGTTGCCCGGATTGATGGGAGCGTCGGTCTGGATGTACACCATCGGATCGTCGGGCTTGATCTGCCGGCCCACGGAACTGACGATGCCTATGCTCACGGAATTTTCGAGACCCAGCGGATTGCCGAACGCCAGAACAACCTGGCCCTGGTGAAGCATGTCCGAATCGGAGAGTTGCAACACCTGCAGGCGTTCTCCGGGCTCGACCTTCAGGACCGCCAGATCGGCCTCGCGGTCGACGCCGACCACCTTTGCTTCCAGCAATTTTCCGTGAGCATGAAGTTTCGATGCAGTGCCTGCGCCTCGCTCCGCTTCGTCCGGAGGTGAAGCCAGTTGAACGCGCACGCGGCGGGCATTTCTGACCACATGGTTGTTGGTGACGATAAACCCGTCGGCGCTGAGCACGACTCCGGAGCCGGAGCTGCTTTGCCTGGTGACAAGCCCCGCGGTGGACGCATCGCCCGTCTGCGCTTCTTCATCCGCCAGAGCGTATGCGCTGGAAAACACCTGCACCACGGCAGGGCTCACGGTTTGAGAGAGCGCTTCGATGGAATCGCTGAGCTGGTGAAGGGAGTCTTTGGATGCGGCGAGTGCCGCCACGCGCGATTGCTGGCCGAAGGCGGTGAGCGCGGTTAAGGCCAGGATCAGGAATGCTCGGGCCATATACTCTATGTTTACATGCGGCAGCTGTCTAAACGCACGCAGTACAGCCTGCGGGCACTGTACGCTCTGGCGCGGAGTTACGGCAAGGGACCGGTTTTGATCTCTCATCTGGCCGAGGAGGAGGCGATCCCGAAGAAATTTCTGGAGCAGATTCTTCTTTCGCTGAAGTCCTCCGGGCTGGTGGAAAGCCGGAAGGGCAAGGGCGGCGGCTATGCTCTGGTGCGGCCGCCGGACAAGGTCACCGTGGCATCGGTCATCAGGCTGATGGAAGGCCCGCTCGCGCCGCTTCCGTGCGCCAGCGAAACGCGGTTCCGGAAGTGCGACGAATGCGTCGATATCGAAACCTGCGGCACCCGGATCGTGATGCGGGAGGTGCGCGACGCGATCGCGGAGATTTTGGATTCGACCACGCTGGCTATGGTCTGCGAGAAGGTCGATTTGGCCCGCCGGACGCAGCATAAGACGGAAGCTTTGACCTACGAGATTTAGACGGGTGCGTGGCGCAGACCATCGCATTTTGTGGCCTGCGGAACAATAAATCATGGCGCGCATTCTGGCGATTGAAAGTTCGTGCGACGAAACCGCCGCGGCAGTCATGGAAGACGAAATCCGGGTGCTGTCTTCGGTGGTCGCGAGCCAGTTCTCCGTGCATGGGAAGTACGGCGGCGTGGTGCCGGAACTGGCGTCACGAGAACACCTGCGCGCGATTGTGCCGGTAGTCCGGGAAGCAATGGAGCGCGCGGCGCTTACGTGGAAGGATTTGGACGCGGTCGCGGCAACGTCGGGCCCGGGTCTGGCGGGATCGCTGCTGGTCGGGCTTACATACGCCAAAGCGATCGCCTTCGCGACCGGCATTCCGCTGATTGCGGTCAATCACATCGAGGGGCACATTCACGCGGTGATTCTGGAATCGAGGCAGCGGGGAAATCCGGTGGAGTTCCCTGCCCTCGCGTTGATTGTGAGCGGAGGGCACACTCACTTGTTCGAAGCGCTGGGCGACGGCGTTTACCGGCTGCTGGGGCGGACGCGCGACGATGCGGCTGGTGAAGCGTTCGACAAGGTCGCGAAACTGCTGGGATTTGGGTATCCGGGCGGTCCTGTGATCGACCAGCTTGCCCCTTATGGCGATCCGCATGCCGTTCGATTTACCTTGGCGCATATGAAAGGCAACACGCTGGATTTCAGTTTCAGCGGTCTCAAGACAGCGGTACTGCGCTGTGTGGAGAGCCGGGATTTGGCGGCTGAGATCGCGGGCCGGAAACGCCTGCTGAAAGAGAATTCAAGGCCGTCGGTCGAGGACTGGCTGGCGGCTACGCCGCAGCCGACGCGGGATCTTCTCGCCAGCTTTCAACGGACCGTGATCGAAGAACTGCTCGGGCATGCAGCCAGCGCTGCCGAGCGCAATGAGGGTGTACGGTCGCTGATCGTTTCGGGAGGGGTCGCGTGCAACTCGGGGCTGCGGGCGGCTGTGACCCAAGCATCGGCCGGGCTGCCGGTCTTCTTCCCGTCGGCCGCTCTTTCGACCGACAACGCCGTCATGATTGCAGCCGCTGCGTTTCCGAAATTCCGCCGCGGGGAGTTTGCAAAGCTGGAGATAGCCGCAGAGCCGAACCTGGCATTGGCCTGATCGAAATTAAAGGCGTCTGACCCCTTTTTACCTCCGGACGTGTTTGCCGGTATATTCCTGGTCCGTGACCGGGTCAAGCCATGTAATACCGCCGCGTGTCACGTTGTACTGCGTGCCGCCTTTGTCCGGCGCCGCACCATGCCAGTGCGTCACACCCGGCGGACACCAGACCACCTCGCCGGCGTGCAGTTCGACGATGGGACCACCCTTCTCCTGAGTGAGCGCCACGCCCTCTTCGACCAAAATCAACTGGCCCTTCTCGTGGACATGCCACTTGGTCCTGGCGCCCGCATCGAAATGGATATAGGCGATAATCCCCGGCGGAGTCTCCGTCAGCCTTTGAATAGTGCCCGTAAAGTTGGGATTCGGTTGCTGCGCCGACGCCACCGCAATCAGCGCCGCCAACAGCAGCAACAATTTTCGACTCATCCTGATATCCACCTGTCTTGATCTGCCTGACGAAGAATCCTATCACGCCCGCCGCCCGGTTCTGTTATAGTGCACTAACACCCAAGTCATCGTTGCGAGGAGGTATTTATGACCGGGCTCGACTTACGGCCGCTGACTTTAGGAGAAATCCTCGATCGCACCTTCACCCTCTACCGTCGCCACATTGTGCTGTTCCTGGGATTGGTCGGCATTCCGCAGGTTCTGGTGATGGCGTTTCAACTGACGCAGATGGCCCTTCAACGAAGCTATCCAGGCAGTTTCGGGCTCACCGACTTTGCGGGATTCGTGAGCACCATCGTTTTGCTGGTTGTCTCCGTCCTGGTATACCTGTTCTCGCAGGGAGGAACCATTCTCGCCGTATCCGAAATTTATCTCGGACGCAGCATTTCAATCGCCCAGGCTCTGGGGCGCGTCCAGGAAAATCTGGGCTTTCTCTTCGGCGTCGTCGTACTCAATTTCCTGGCGATCGTGGGCGCAGCCATCCTGTTCGTCATACCTGGTATCTACGTTGCGTGCCGTTTGATGATTTGCGTACCGGCGGCGCTGATCGAAGAGCGCGGTCCGCGCGACTCCCTCAACCGAAGCTGGGAATTGACAAGAGACTTCGCCGGCCGCGCCTTTATGATCTTCCTGCTCTTTTTTGCGATCGCGCTGGCCGCCAACCTGCTCTTCGTCAGTCCGTTCAGCATCGGCCTCGCGACATCGCTGAGAAATCCGTCCGCTCTCTGGACCTGGCTGATACTAGGGCAGGTAGGCGCCCGCGTCGCCGCCATTCTCACGCAGCCGATTTTGCTTATCGCGACGTCCATTTTTTACTACGACCTGCGCGTGCGTAAGGAAGCCTTCGATCTCCAGTTCATGATGAATCCGAGCGCGCCGCCTTCCGCCGGGCCGGGAAGCGTGCCGTCGATTCTCTGAAAATGCGCCTGGCCTGTCTGGCTGTTCTGCTGACGCTCTCTGCCGCTTCCGCGCCGGCCCAGGCGAACGCCGTTTTCCCCGATCCGAACTCGCTCGCGATGGAGCTTCATCGTTTGGAAAAAGCCGGTCCACGAGCTGTTTCGTCGCTGCCTTCTTCCTGGGTGGTGGAGAATAAGGGACGGCGATACTCGATTTCAACGGCTCCTCTCCGCAAGATCGCGAGGGAGCCGGATCAGGCGCGCTGGCTGGATCACCTCGCACAGCAACTGGAGAACTCTTCGGCCCCGGCCGGTGCTCCCGCTTCGGCGCGCGTTCAACTCGACGGCATCCTCGCCCGCCGCGAATTCGCCGGCGTGGGACCTCCCGGTCCGTGGGAGCGGCTGGTCCAATTTCTCTTCGGTTGGGTTTTAGGAGTACTTCGAAAAATATTTGATTTTGCGAGGCAACACCCCACTGGTGAAACGATTCTTTTCTGGCTGCTGGCCGCGGTTGCGGCAGGAGTTCCGGTCTTCTGGCTGCTGCGTCTCCGGATGGGCAAACGCCGCACCGCACCGCCTCATGAGGAGCAGCCGGCGCCTGACCGGAGCTGGCGGCAATGGGTCGTTCTGGCCCGCGAGGCGAGAGAACGGGGGGATGCCCGCGCCGCGATTCACTACGCCTATTGGGCCGCCGTGGTGCGTCTTCAGGACGTACGTCTGCTGCCGCGAGATCTTACGCGCACACCGCGCGAATACCTGCGCCTCATACCGGAGCGAGACAGTTCTCACGCCCCTCTGGCGGCTTTAACTTCCGCGTTGGAACGCTTCTGGTACGCGGATCGCCCGGCCGGCGTGGACGATCTTCGCGAATCAATCAACCACCTGGAGGCGCTGGGTTGCAGTCTCGATTAACGAAAACCGACACCCGGCTGTTGTGGGGCGCGGGCGCTTGCGTGCTGCTGTTGTGCGCCGGAATCGCCGTGACCGCTCCCACGCCGGAGTCCTCGCCGGTTCCTTCGATCTATTCTTCCAGCTCGGGGGGCGCCCGCGCCGCGTACCTTCTTCTTCAGGAATTGCATTTCGACGTCCGTGTGTGGGAAGAGGCTCCCGCGGGATTGCCACGGCGCGGACCCGGCGCGGTTTTGATTCTGGCTGAGCCTTCGGAACCTCCTTCCGAGGGGGACGTTGCGGCCCTGCGGAAATTCGTTCAAGCGGGAGGCCGGGTTCTCTTCTGCGGCGCACTCGTCCCGATGTTTTTTCCCGGCGCCGAGGTTTCTTCTCCTATCCCCGGCATCGAGTGGAAGGAATTCTCCGCGAATCTGCCCAGCGCCGTTTCGCGCGATGCCGATCATGTGGTCGTGCGGCCCGAGGTTTATTGGGGCCGACTCTCGGCTGCGCAACTTCCTCTCTACGGCGGCGAGGATTCGGCCGTGATCGTGTCGTGGATCCTCGGCGAGGGAGAAGTGCTTTGGTGGGCTGGCGCCACCCCGTTGACAAATGCGGGCATCGCAAAGTCCGGCAATCTGAATCTCTTCCTGAATTCCGTCGGTGCAGGCACTCATATCTACTGGGACGAATATTTCCACGGGCAACGCGCCAGTCTGCTGAGTTATGTCGGGAAGACTCCGGTCATGTGGGCGGGCGCGCAGATCCTTCTGGTCGCGATAGCCGTGCTGTTCACGTTGAGCCGGCGCAGCGGGCCGGTCGTGATGCCGGCCTCCGTCTCCCGTTTGTCCCCGCTCGAGTTCGTGGATACGATGGGCGCTCTGTACCAACATGCGGGCGCTTCGACGATTCCGGTGGAAGTTGAATATCGCCACCTGCGGCTCGAACTCACGCGGCGCCTCGGTCTGCCTTCGACGACACCAAATGCGGAACTCGCTCGCGTGGCTGGAGAGCGGCTCGCTGTCGACGGCAATTTGCTTGCGGGCGCGTTGAATCAGGCTTCGCGTGCGGTCGACAAACGTGAGGCGCTGGCGGTGGTGCAAAGCCTCGAGCGCTTTGTAGCCCAAATCCATCAGGGAGAATAACGGAATCGTGGAAAATCTCATCGCGCTGAGCACTCACGTTCGTTCGGAGCTGTCGAAGGTCCTCGTCGGTCAGCGGGATGTTGCCGATCAGCTTCTGCTCGTGCTGCTCTGCGGTGGTCACGCCGTAATCGAGGGCGTGCCGGGTCTCGCCAAGACGCTGGCCGTGAAATCGCTGGCGCGGATTTGCGGGCTGGGTTTTCAACGCGTCCAATGCACAGCCGACCTGATGCCCGCCGATATCACCGGGACCAACATTTTCAGTCTGGCTACGAGCGCATTCAACCTGCACCGCGGACCCGTGTTCACCGACCTGTTACTCGTCGACGAAATTAACCGCACCGCGCCTCGCACGCAGGCCGCGCTGCTGGAAGCGATGGAGGAACGGCAGGTCACGATTGATGGGGCGCGCTACCCGTTGCCAGACAACTTCACGGTTCTGGCGACACAGAATCCGGTGGAATTCGAAGGCACGTATCCGTTGCCCGAGGCTCAGCTCGACCGTTTTCTGCTGAAGATTCGCATCCTTTATCCCACAGTTGAAGAGGAGGTCGAGATCGTTTCGCGCCACGGCGCCGGGTTCGACACGCGGCGGCTTGATGAGATTGTGCTGACGCCGATCGCGCCGGAACTTCTGAACGCTGCGCGCGGCGAGATCGCCAGGGTCACGGTGGAACGCGCCCTCTATGCCTACGCGGTCGCGCTGATACGGCGCACGCGCGATTGGCCGTCCATCTCGCTCGGCGCAAGTCCGCGGGCGGCGGTCGGGCTTTTCCTCGCCGCGCGCGCGATGGCAGCCATGGAGGGCCGGGATTATCTTCTGCCCGACGACGTGAAGGCCGTCGCGCTTCCGGTCCTGCGGCATCGCCTGCTGTTGAAGCCGGAGGCGGATCTCGAAGGCTTGACGCCGGATCAGGTGATCGAGCAGGTGCTGGCAACGGTAGAGGTGCCGAAGTGACCCGGTTTCCAAGGCCGCGACAGGCTGAATACTGCCGTGGTGGCGCAGGCGGTTTCGCCTGCGATCAAGTCACATGCTGACCAGTTCCCTCGCGCCTCCGGTGCGCGCCGCGCCCACGCAATCTAAAGGACGATTTCCATTCGCTTTCGGATCGCGATTTGCGATCGCGCTTCTGCTGGGACTTGTCTGGACCGTGCCCGCCTGGTGGTCGCCCCGTTTCATCGCGCTGATGTTCTTGTGGGACGCTGCCGTGCTCGGTGTCTGGCTGATCGATTACCTGCGCATTCCTCCGCCTCAGCTACTATTCGCCCGGCGCGTCTGGGTCGCGCCTCTCTCGCTCGCTCAACCCGGGGCGGCAAGCGTTGAAATGGACAACGCCGGCGCTATTCCGATCCGCGTATCGGTAGTCGACGAATTGCCCCCGGCACTCCGCGATCAACCACCTGTTCTCGAACTCAACGTTTCCCCAGGCGGCTCGGCAAAGCAGCAATACAGCGTTATGCCGCGTCGGCGAGGCGATATCGCGGCCGGCCGTCTGTTCCTCCGCTATCAGTCGCCGCTGGGGCTCGCGGAGCGATGGGCCAAGGCAGATTTGTCGCAACCGGTGCGTGTTCTCCCCGATCTGGCGCAGGCGCGGAACTTTGCGTTGTACCTGATCCGCAGCCGCCAGGTGGAGATGGAAAAACGGCGTCGGCGGCAGCGCGGCCAGGGGCGCGATTTCGAAAGCCTGCGCGAGTATCGCCAGGGAGACGAGCAGCGCGATATCTGCTGGACAGCGACAGCCCGCCGCAACCAGCTCACGACGCGCGTCTACCAGGTGGAACGAAGCCAGATGGTATGGATCGTCCTGGACGCCGGCCGGCTTCTGCGCACGGAAGTGCGGGACCCGGCCCGCGCGGTCCCCGCGGAAAAGCTGGACTACGCTGTGGATGCGGCGCTGTCATTGGCGCAGGTGGCGTCGCAATCGGGAGATCGCGTGGGCTTGCTCGCGTATGGCCGCGGGATTCAGCAGTCGATCGGGGGCGGACGGGGTCCGCTGCATCTGCGCGCGTTGGTCGACGCGCTGTCACAGGTGCACAGCGAGGCCTCGGAAGCGAATCACGCCCGGGCCGTGAGCACCCTGCTGCACCGCCAAAGCCGCAGATGCCTGGCGGTTTGGCTGACGGATTTCGCCGAGACTGCGACCACACCCGAGGTAATCGAATATGCGATACACCTGACCAGGCGCCATCTTGTTGTCTTTGCCGCCATCGGGCAGCCGGATCTGGCGGAACTCGCCCGCGCCGTCCCGCGGAACGTGGAGGAGATGTACCGGCATGCCGCCGCGCTTGAGGTGGTCGAGCGCCGCCAGCGGCTGCTTCGCGGGCTGCGCGACCGCGGTGTGCTGGCGATCGATATCGGCGCCGCCGGACTCGCGGGCGCGTTGGTCAATCGCTATCTCGAAGTCAAGGACCGGAATCTGATTTAATTTATGTATGTGGATTCGTATGACCGCGCTCGTCATCTGCTGCGCCGCGGCGGGCTTCGCCGCCGAAGCCGGGTCCGGCTTTACGCAGGTTGCCGACGCCGTGAGGCAACAGGACCAGCTTGCCCTGCGCCATTTGCTCCAGCAAAAGGCCGATGTCAATGCGGCCCTCACGGACGGCTCGACGGCCCTCCACTGGGCGGTGGAGAACGACGATCCCGACACAGTGGACTTGCTGCTCAAAGCCGGCGCGAATCCAAACATCGCGGATCGCTATAACATCACCCCGCTCTACTATGCCTCCACCAACGGCAACGCGACGATCGTCCGGAAGCTGCTCGAAGCCGGCGCGAACCCCAACACCACCGATAAGTACGGAGACACCGCATTGATGGCCGCCGCGCGCGCAGGCAACGCGGACACGGTTGCGCTGCTTCTCGGACACGACGCTTCCGTGAACGCGCGGGATAAATCCACGGAACAGACGGCGTTGATGTGGGCAGCCCGTTCCAATCATCCGGCGGCGGCGCAGGTTCTATTGGAACATGGAGCGGAAGTAAACGCCCGCACCAGAACGGGCCAGTCTCCCGCCCGGCGGCTTCCTCTCGACGGGGGCGGTCCCGGCGGCGGCTCCCACGGACTCGGTATTGTGCGCGGCGGCTGGCCGGAACGAGGCGCGCAGGACGCCACACCGGGCGCCATGACTGCGCTCCTGTATGCCGCGCGCGACGGCCGGCTGGACACCGTCAAGCTTCTGGTAGACGCGAAAGGGGATGTGAATCAGACGGAAGCCAACGGTGTGACACCCCTGTTGATCGCCATTGCCAACGCCAATTTCGGCGTGGCTCGATTCCTGCTCGATCACGGTGCGGCCGTAAACACCGCCGATTGGTGGGGCCGAACGCCGCTATGGGCGACCGTGGAAGTTCGCAATTTGGACAATCAGACTGCGAATGACAGTGGGGTCGATCGCGCGGCGGCATTGGAATTATTCAAGACGCTGCTCGATCGCGGCGCCGAGGTGAATGCGCGCACCAAAGAATACATTCCGATTCGCCGCTGGCTCAACTTCGTCAACGACATTTCCTGGGTGGATTTCACGGGGCAGACGCCGTTCCTGCGCGCGGCTCTGGCTGGAGATGTCACGATTATGCGGCTGTTGCTCGATAAGGGCGCCGACCCCAATATCCCGACCTTCTCCAATTCCACCGCGCTTATGGCCGCGTCGGGCATTAACTTCGCGTATCAGCAGACCTACACCGAATCAAGGGAGCACCAGATGGAAGCCGTCAAGCTCTGTCTTGAGAAAGGCGCGGACGTGAACGCGGTCAATTCCATGGGGCTGACCGCGGTGATGGGAGCGGCGAATCGCGGCCTCGACGACATCGTTGAACTGTTGGTGCAGAAGGGAGCACGACTCGACGTGAAGGACAAACAAGGGCGCGATCCGCTGACTTGGGCCAAGGGCGTCTACCTCGCGACGCACATGCCGGAAGAAAAGCCGAGCACGATGGCGCTGATCCAGAAACTGATGGCGAAGAATGAATAAGGCCGTTACAGTCGCGGTCTTATTGGCGATCACCGCCGTCGCGGGCGCGGGCCAGGAACAAGCGGTGCTGAACCAGTACTGCATCACCTGCCATAACGAGAAAGCAAAAACGGCGGGATTGATGCTGGACAAGCTGGATTACGCCCATCCCGGTCCTAACGCCGAGATCTGGGAAAAGGTGGTGCGGAAAGTTCGCGCCGGCATGATGCCTCCGGGAGGCGCGCCGCGTCCGGACCGCGCGACCATGGACGCTTTTGCCGCCAAACTCGAAACCGAACTCGATCACGCGGCGGCAGCCAGTCCCAACCCCGGTTTTACTGGCCTCCATCGTCTGAATCGAACGGAATATGCATATGCCATCCGGGATTTGCTCGCGCTCGACATAGACGCCTCGACGCTGCTCCCCGCAGACGATTCAAGCGAAGGATTCGACAACATCGCCGACGCGCTGGGGGTTTCCCCGGCGCTGGTCGAACGCTACACCTCGGCGGCATCCAAGATCAGCCGGTGGGCAGTCGGGAACATGCTGACCAGCAACTTCACCGTGACTTACCGGGCTCCCGGAGACCTCAAACAGACCGAGCACATCGACGGCTTGCCGTTAGGCACGCGCGGCGGCATTCTGGTTCACTACAACTTTCCGCTGGACGCCGAATACGATTTCAAAATCCGGGCGCGCGGCGGCGGGATCGGGGTCGGCGGTGTCGGAGTCAAGGGGGAAGAGCTCGAGCTGACGTTGAACGGCGAGAGAGTCAGGATCGCCGCCGGTACATCGCTCGAAGCACGCGCCAAGGTGAAGGCCGGTCCGCAAATCGTGGGCGCGGCCTATATCAGGCAGAGCCCGCCGGGCGCGGACGATCTCTGGCATGTCTACGCATCCAGTTCCATTGTTTCGAATGTTGTGATCAGTGGTCCGTTTAATCCCACGGGCCTCGGAGACACGCCCAGCCGGCGTCGCATTTTCATCTGTACTCCGGCGTCGGAAGCAGAAGAGACCCCTTGCGCCAGGAAGATTCTCTCCAGCCTTGCGCAACGCGCCTTCCGCCAGCAGCCGTCGGCTGCGGATCTCGATACGCTGATGACCTTTTATCAAAACGGTTACAAGAACGGAGGATTTAACCCCGGAATCGAGCAGGCGGTCGCGCGCATACTGGCCGATCCCCGATTTGTGTTCCGCTTCGAACACGAGCCGGAGAACGTTCCCGCGGGCCGCCCCTATCGGGTAAGCGATGTGGAATTGGCGTCGCGTCTTTCGTTCTTCCTCTGGAGCAGCATCCCGGACGACGAACTGCTGGGTCTGGCCATGCAGAACAAACTGCACGATCCCGCTGTTCTCGAGGCCCAAACACGTCGCATGCTGGCGGACGCGCGCGCTGACGCGCTGGTGACCAGCTTCGCGGATCAGTGGCTTTATCTGCGGGAGTTGAAGGAACAGCGCCCGGAATCGAAAGTGTTTACCGACAATCTTCGGCAATCCTTCCGGCGCGAAACCGAGTTGCTGTTCGACAGTGTGATGCGCGAGGATCG
>Ga0070733_10000813_pt1 | contig 24240 bp, 24 predicted proteins | sample Coa_R1_9_FD_66450 | JGI IMG/M metagenome (GOLD analysis project Ga0070733, IMG submission 66450) | Surface soil microbial communities from Centralia Pennsylvania, which are recovering from an underground coalmine fire - Coalmine... | ecosystem: Environmental > Terrestrial > Soil > Unclassified ...
CTGAAGATTTTCTCGATGGCGACGGGATCCGCGACCGGCCAGTGAAGATTGCCGTGACGGTTCGGGTGCAAGCGGGGCCCGGGAGGCAGCAGCAGGATGCTGTCGCGACAGCCGGTGACGCCGGCGCTACGAGGAAGCGTCCGCGCCCCATGGTCACCGTCGATTTCACCGGCAGCGATCCCCAGGTCGAGGGTAGTGTGAATGCTGTCGCCGCGATCACATTCTCGGCCTGCTTCTACGTGTTCCGCTGTCTGCTCGCCGAAGACGTTCCGGCCGCGGCTGGACTGATGCGCCCGATCCAGGTGATCGCTCCCGAAGGAACAATCGTGAACGCGCTTCCACCAGCGGCCGTGGCCGGGGGAAATGTCGAGACTTCGCAGCGCATTGTCGACGTACTTCTGCGAGCGCTGGCGCAGGCGATTCCCAATCGCATTCCGGCGGCGGCTTCCGGCACCATGAACAATCTGACCATCGGCGGAATGCGTCAAAGCGCGAACGATCCGCGAACGGCCGAACCGTTCGCCTACTATGAGACCATCGCCGGCGGCATGGGTGCGCGGCCGGGCAAGCCCGGGGTTTCCAGCGTGCACACCCATATGACAAACTCTCTGAACACTCCGGCCGAGGCACTGGAGTATGCTTATCCGCTGCGCGTGCGGCGATATTCGTTGCGCTCGGGCAGCGGCGGCGCGGGCAAGTTCAAGGGCGGCGACGGAATCGTTCGCGAGATTGAAGTGCTCACTGACTGCGAAGTGACTTTGCTGGCCGACCGGCGTTCGCGTGGTCCATGGGGCCTGGCTGGCGGCGCAGACGGCGCCGCTGGGAAAGCTTTCATCACTCGCCTCGACGGCTCAATCGAACCCATGCCCGCCAAATTCAGCACCCGCCTGCAGAAGGGCGAACGCATCAGGATTGAGTCTCCGGGCGGCGGGGGCTGGGGAAAGTCGTAGCCGTTGGCGCGTGACTGTTGCTGTGCGACTCGAATCGTGAAAGGACCGGAATCATGCACATCGTAAAGTCGGTTGGAGTACTGTCGGTGGCCAAGATCATGGGTTTGATCTATGCCTGTATGGGGCTGATCTTCGCCCCGATCTTTCTGCTGATCGGGATGATCGGATCGTTTGCCGGGCAAACGAATTCTCCGTTCGCCGGACTGTTCGGCGTGGTAGGCGCCATTTTCATGCCGCTGTTCTACGGCGTTCTCGGATTCATCGTAGGCGCGATCGGGGCGCTGTTGTACAACCTGTTCGCAAAATTAGTCGGCGGCTTCGAACTGGAGTTGCAGGTAACGGCGGCAGGCTTGACCGCACCGTATCCCGTCATTCCGCCGGCCAGTGGCGGCATGTAACTCTGCGTTAGGGGTGAACAACCATGAGCGCAGAGCTCGCAACTCACTATCTCGACGAAGCCCGGCGCCAGATGCGCGGCCACAAACGCATGGGCGAAGGGGCCATGGCCCAACTAAAAGATGACGACTTTTTCGTCACCCTCGATCCCGAATCCAACTCCGTCGCCATTCTCGTCAAGCATCTGGCCGGCAACATGCGCTCCCGCTTCACCGACTTCCTTACCTCCGACGGCGAAAAGCCAGACCGCTTTCGCGATCGCGAATTCGAAGTCAAGTCCGCAACCACCCGCGCCGACGTCATAGAGTGGTGGGATGAAGGCTGGGCGTGTGTCTTCGCCGCCATCGACGCCCTCAAGCCCGAAGACGTAATGCGCACCGTCACCATTCGCGCCGAGCCGCACACGGTCCTGCAAGCCATCAACCGGCAGATTGCCCACTATGCGGCGCACATTGGACAGATTGTTTTTCTGGCGAAGCATCTGCGGTCAAGCGAGTGGAAGACACTGACCATTCCGCGCGGCAAGTCGGAGGAGTTCAAGAAGGTGGCGCCGAAACCGTTCAAACCGGCATAGAGCAGTCCGCCCTAAACGTTTTGAGCGAAGTGAGTGCTTCGCAAAGCGAAGCACTCACGAAGTCGAAGGATCCCTATCATCGGTACCAAACTCGCAGCTGACAGGGAATTCTCACTCTATGCGGTGACAGGAGCCAGCTAAGGTCCAAAATACCGGTAATGCCCCGTGATCTTCCAGTCAAACAGCACGTCCTCCATCTTCGGCCCTTCGCCAATGTTGTGAACAATTAGGTAGCGCCCACTCCAATGCGCTTTCTGATCGACCACCATGCCGATGTGCGGCACGTTCCCGCCAAGATCCCATGTGACGAGATCGCCGGGCGAATAATCTTCCGCGCTTTTCGTGATGGGCAGCGACTCGCCCTTGCGCTGAAAAAAGACCATCAGATTCGGCACACGGCGATGGTCTATGTTCGAGTCCGGATGGGCCAACAACCAGCGGCGCTTGTTCAGGTAGGCCGCGAAATTCTGCAGCATGTCTTCGTGAACTTCTTTTTGCAGGTCGACGCCCACGGCCCGGTAAGAACGAATAATCTCATCGGTGCAGACTCCCGTGTCGGCAGGAACATCGCCGCCAGGGTAGGGAATGCGCACGTACTCCGACACATAGCGCACCGAGTGATGCGTGCGCTCGATCGCCGCGGCGACCAGGCGGCGTGTGAATTGCTCGCGCGAGCCTGCTGGCGGATTCGTCTGCGGCGCAGCCCGAGACGACAGCATCCCGCACCCAATGGCCAGCACAAGCGACCATCGCTTTGGCGCGCGAGCCCACATTGCCGCCGATTGTAAATATTCCAAGGCTAGGAGCAAATGATCGAAATGGTTCGTGTCTCCGCATTCGTTCGTGAACCTTCGTGCCCTTTGTGGTTGGCGCTCTTTCCTACCGCGCCAGCCCCTGCCCCATGCTGCGCGGTGCTAAAATCAAATGTTTTGTGCCTGAGTCAGTTTTTGCTCAAAAATTTATAGGTGGCATTCATGGCTGCAACAATGCTGGCGGTAGTAAAGCCGGAGGCCGCGCCGGGAGCGGAGGTTCGCGAAGTAAAGATTCCCGCCTTCGGCCGCGCCGACGTGCTCGTGAAAGTAAAGGTCGCGTCGATTTGCGGAACCGATCTGCACATCTACAACTGGGACCGCTGGGCGCAGAAACGCATTCATCCTCCGCTGATTCCAGGGCACGAATTCTGCGGCGAAGTGGCCGCGTTCGGCAACGAAGTCACCAGCGTGAAGGAAGGCGACTTTGTTTCCGCGGAGATGCATGTGGCCTGCGGCAAGTGCCTGCAGTGCCGCACCGGCGACGCGCACATCTGCCAAAACGTAAAAATCATCGGCGTCGACGCCGACGGCGCCTTCGCCGAATATGTAGTGATTCCCGAGTCGAACATCTGGAAGCTCGATCCCGCCATTCCTCTGGACTACGCGTCGATTCTCGATCCGCTGGGCAACGCCGTGCACACTGTGCTGGCCGGAGAAATCGCAGCCAAGAGCGTCGCCGTCACCGGCTGCGGGCCCATCGGATTATTTTCGATTGCCGTGGCCAAAGCCGTAGGCGCGACGAGTGTCTTCGCGATCGAAGTCAACGAACACCGCGCCCGCATCGCACGCGAGATGAAGGCCGACTACGTGCTCAATCCCGCGAAAGAAAATGTAAACGCGATCGTTATGGAGAAAACGGCCGGCCTTGGAGTCGACGTGGTGCTCGAGATGGCCGGTCATCCCGACTCGATTCGCACAGCCTTCGATATCGTCCGCCGCGGCGGCAGAATTTCTCTTCTCGGCCTGACCTCGAAACCCATTTCACTGAATTTTTCCGAAGACATCATTTTCAAAGGCATCACCGTGCAAGGTATCAACGGCCGCCGCATGTACCAGACGTGGTATCAGATGACCGCGCTGTTGAAAGCTGGCCAACTCGATCTGCATCCTGTAATCACCGACCGCATCCCGATGAAAGATTTCGCAAAGGCCATGGAGCGCCTCAAAACCGGCGAAGCCAGCAAGATTCTGGTGTACCCGAACGGAGTGCGGTAGAGCTTTGCCACGGATTTATACGGATCTGCAACGGATAGATCACTGAGGCTGTGCGATATGTGATTGTTCTGCCGCGCAAGTTTAGACTTGTGTTTTGTTTTTATCCGCGTGTATCCGTGCAAATCCGTGGCGAAAAGGTTCTCCGATGATCGCAACCCGCACCAACCCGCTCTCTTATCTCACCGATCAGCTCAACGAGCTCAAGGCGAAGGGCACGCATTTTAGGCTGCGTGTGCTCGACGACGAGCAGGCGCCGGTCTGCACGTTTGACGGGAAGAAAATCATCAACCTGGCGTCGAACAATTATCTCGGTCTGACGACGCATCCCAAGCTGCGCGAGGCCGCGCTGGAGGCGACCCGCAAATACGGCGTCGGGTCAGGTGCGGTGCGTACGATCGCTGGCACCATGAAGATCCACATGGAACTCGAAGAAAAAATCGCGCGCTTCAAGAACGTCGAAGCCTGCGTTGTCTTCCAGTCCGGCTTCGCAGCCAATGCCGGCACCGTCTCAGCCGTGCTGGGCAAAGACGATTTCATCATTTCCGATGCCCTGAATCACGCGTCCATCATCGACGGCGCGCGGCTCTCGAAGGCGAAGATTCTGGTCTTCCGCCACAAAGACATCGCGCACGCCGAAGAACAGCTAACCAGCATTAAAAGCGAGTCCGGCAAAAAGCTGCTGATTACCGACGGCGTGTTCTCCATGGACGGCGACATCGGCCCACTGCCTGCGCTCTGCGACCTGGCCGAGAAATACGGCGCGATTATGATGGTTGACGACGCCCACGCGTCCGGCGTTCTTGGCCGCAACGGTCGTGGCACCATCGACCATTTCAACCTGCACGGCCGCGTCGATATTCAGGTGGGAACGTTGTCGAAGGCAATCGGCGCTTTGGGCGGATACGTCTGCGGCACGCGCGATCTGATCGATTTTCTCTATCACCGCGCGCGTCCGTTTTTGTTTTCGACGTCGCATCCGCCCTCGGTCGCGGCTACGTGCATCGCGGCGTTCGATGTTCTGGAAAACGAACCCGAGCGCATGGAAAAACTCTGGGATAACACACGCTTCTGGAAAAAAGAACTCGGCCTGCTCGGCTTCGACATCGGCGGCCGCGCCACTCCGCCCAGCGAGACTCCAATCACTCCCATCATCATCGGCGACGGCAAGCTCACCATGGACTTCTCGCGCGAACTGTTCAAAGAAGGCGTCCTCGGCACCGGCATCGCCTTCCCCACCGTGCCGGAAGGCAAAGCGCGCATCCGGACCATCATGACCGCTACGCATACAAAGGAAGAGTTGGAGCAGGCGCTGGCGGTGCTGAAGAGCGTAGGCAAGCGGATGGGGATTTTAAGCGCGTAGCTGGTGCGGCGGCCTACTTCGCGTCGAAGAGCGGCCTCGCTATTTCTTCCTCCGACGCCGTATCCAAATGCTCCGCTTTCCAGCGCATGGCGGCTGTGATCCGCGTGCGCCCGCTGGGATGGTCGAAGAAGATGAATTCCTCGACCGGCCCGGGATCGAGCTTGCGATATTCTCCCAGCAGCATATCCACGTTGGCCTCGCCGTCGGGTTGGCGTGCCGCGTTCAGACCGTACATGTCGGCTTCAAATTCCATGGTGCGCGTGATGCTGTTGGTCACCGGTGTCATCACGAAAAAGAAAAGACTGAATACGATCATCGCCAGCGGCAGCACGGCGACGTCGGTCATCTCACGAACATCCCATGCTTCTCCCCAGCGCGCGAGCGAAAAGTTGATCCCCCAATCCAAGAACGCGAAGGCAATCACAATAATGACTCCGATCATGACCAGCCCTTTGTATTCGTGATTGAGAACGTAGTGGCCCATTTCGTGGCCCATGGTGGTTTCGATCTCGGGCAGCGTGCAGCGCTTCAGCAAATTGTCGTTCAGCGAAATGCGCAGCGTGCTGGCGAGACCGCTGACGTTGGCGCTCACGCGATTCGATTGCTCCGAAGCGTCGAATTCGTAGACATCCGTGGCGGGGATTCCGTTGGCGCGCGCCATGCTCAGAATGGGATCCTTGATTCGCGCCTCTTCCAGCTTCTTGTACTTGTTGAACAGCGGTGAAATGTAGACCGGAGCGATCAGACTCACAAACGCCGTAAATACAATCGTCAGGACCGCGCCCCACACCCACCAGCTTTTCCCCAGGCGCCGCACCAGACCGAACAGAGGAACGATGAGGATCGCTCCCAGCACAACCCCTATGCCTAGCCCCTTGAGCTGATCACCCATCCACGCAGCGAAGTTCTGGTTCAGCAGGTCATACTTGTGCTCGCGAAAATAGCCTTCATACATCGTGAGAGGAAAGGTCAACACCGACATCACGACGATGAACTGAATCCAGTAGAGCGCTGTTTGCAGAAGCCGGAAGCGAGTAATACGCTCGGCCAGATTGCGCATGCCCGCCGACCATCGGAAGCGCAACAGCAGCCACATCACGAAGACAGTCGCAAGAAAATCCCACAACTGCAGCCAGTAGCCGCCCTCGAAATATGCGTTGGACCGCGCGCGCCGCGCCGGCGGCATCTTCGCAAGATACGCTTCGACCGCTGCGTTAACGTCGAATGGCTGCGTGGCGGCCGCGCCGGCGGGCGCAGCGGGAGCGCTAGCTTCGGCCTTTGCTGGTGCGGCGGTTTGTGATGGCGATTGGGCGGACGCCAGGGCAGTTCCAAAAACAACAGCGCTCACGACCACCAGAAAAGACAGAAGAGCCAATCGCGTTGGGCGAAGCATATGAGCCTCCTGCGTTTGATAAGCCTTAATCGGCGCGATAGACAACCTTCCCGCCTACAATCGTCGCCACGCCCTTCCCCACGAACTGCCAACCGTCGAAGGGGGTATTGTGCGACATGGAACGTGACTTCGACGCGTCGAAGGTCCAGCGCCGCTTGGGATCGAAAATGGTCACGTCGGCGTGGTTGCCTTTCGCAAGCGATCCGCGACCGCGCAGGTCGAAAACTCTCGCCGGGCCGGCAGTGAATAGTTCGACGATGCGCGTCAGGGGAATTCTATGATCGCGGTGAAGCTTTGTAATCGCCAGTGCCAGCGCCGTTTCCAGGCCGGTGATGCCGAACGACGCACGCTCGAATTCAACCTGCTTCTCGTGCACAGCGTGCGGAGCGTGGTCCGTGGCGATGGCGTCGACGGTGCCGTCGGCGATTGCAACCAGGATGGCCTCGAGGTCAGCGGCGGAGCGCAGCGGTGGATTCATCTTGAAATTGGTGTCGTATTCGCCGACGTTCTCGTCGATCAGCGTGAAGTGGTGCGGCGTGACTTCACAGGTCACGCGGGCCTTGGCGCGCTTGCCGCGGCGCACCGCCTTGAGCGCGTCGGAAGTGGAAAGATGTGCCACGTGCAGCCGGGATTCGCGAACCTGCTGTGCCAGCGTCACGTCGCGATCCACGACGGTCGCTTCCGCCGCGGCCGGCATGGCGCGCAGGCCCAGACGGAAGCTGGTAGGCCCGGCATGCATCGAGCAGTTCTCGGTCATACGCGTATCTTCCGCGTGCTGCACGACGGGAAAATTTAGTTCCGCGCCGAGACGCAGAGCCATGCGCATCACGTCGTCATCGAGAATGGGCTTGCCGTCGTCGGTAACGCCGACCGCGCCCGCGCGTTGCAGAGCGCTGAAGTCGGTGAGAGTGCCGCCGCGGCTGGCGCGCGTGGCAGCGGCAATCGGAAAAACATTCACCACGGCCGCACGCTCAGGACTGCGCAACCACGCAACCCACTCCGCCGTATCGACCACCGGCGCGGTATTGGGCATGGTGCAGACCGAGGTGAACCCTCCCGCGGCCGCGGCAGCAGTTCCGGTAGCGATGGTCTCTTTGTAACTCTGACCGGGCTCGCGCAAGTGCACGTGCAGGTCGATGAAGCCGGGCGCGACGATGAGTCCGCGCGCGTCGATTTTTTCGTCCGCCCCGCCACGAATTTTGTTGGGCAGAGCGATTTCCGCGACGCGGCCATCGCGCAACAGGATATCCATCGGCGCGTTGATCTTCGCCGCCGGGTCGATCAGGTGGCCGCCTTTGATCAGCAGGCTTGCACTCTCTCGCTTTTGGCTTTTAGCATTCAGCATTCAGCACTCAGCTCTGACGCGGATGCGGGTCAACCGGACGTGGCTGAATTCTGATTCGTACTTGGCCACCGTCTGGAACACTCTTGATCTGACTGTGCAGGTCCCCCATGAACGAGACATATTCATAGAGATCCGCCACGTACATGTTTTCCGGCGCATTGGCACTTTGGGCAAATACAAATGGAATCTTGCCTCCCACGCATTGACCTTTCCCTGGACTGCATCCCAGGCGCTGCGCCTGCTCGGCAAGTTCCTCCAGGAGCCAGTCTCTCTTCTTCTCGGCGTCTCTTGCCGCCACTCGGAATTCCTCACGCGATGCCGCAATCGAAGAGATTGTCCCACTCGTCACATCCAGTCGATGCACCCTGCCTTGGAAATCTTGCAGGAACAAATCTCCGAATGCGTTCACCGCTAACAAGTCGAACTCTCCGGGAGCCAGCCACTTCCATTCTTGCAGCAGCCTCTCCGTCGCGATTCCGTCAATGTCAAAGTAGGGATACATCCCGGGTTTCCGCCCTATCCGTGTTAATCGGTGCAAATCCGTGGCTCATTTCGCCTTCCCCAGCGCCCGCGCCAGAATCGCCATCCTCGTCGGCACTCCGTTGTGCACTTCGTCCACGATCACAGACTGCGGACCGTCGGCAATTTCGGCTGTCAGTTCCAGCCCTCGAATGATTGGCCCCGGATGCATCACAATCGCATCGCGCCGCGCCAGCTTCAGTCGCGCGGCGGTCATCTGGTAGCGCGCAATATAGTCCTGCAAGCGGATCTTCTGTCCGGCGAGCCGTTCCTTCTGCACGCGCAGCAACATGATCACATCCGTTCCCCGCAGCGCGTCTTCGATGTGGCGCGTGATGCGTAGCCCCGGCGCAAGCGTGGCGGCGACTTCGGGCACAAACTCCGGCGGACCGCACAACGTCAGCTTCACTCCAAACTTGGTGAGCAAATGGCAGGCGCTGCGGGCCACGCGGCTGTGAAAAATATCGCCGATGATCGTGGCTTGCAGTCCCTTCAGCGATTTTTTGTGCTTCAGGATGGTGAACGCGTCGAGCAGGGCCTGCGAAGGATGCTCGTGCATGCCGTCCCCGGCGTTGATGATGGGAATGTCGACATGCCGCGCCATCAGGTGCGGCGCGCCCGCCGACGGATGTCGTATCACGATGCAATCTGCGCCCACGGCCCGCAGCGTGTATCCGGTATCCAGCAGCGACTCGCCTTTTTCGATGCTCGATCCCGAGGACTGCACCAGCGTTGTCGTCGCTCCCAGCGACTTCGCTGCAAATTCGAACGATGAACGGGTGCGGGTCGACGCCTCGTAAAACAAAAGCGCGATGCGCTTGCCGCGAAGCAGCGGGTGCGCCTTCAGCGGATTCATGCGGCGGGCCAGCTTGAGCAGGCCCAGGATTTCCTTCGCCTCGAGGTGTTCAATCCCCAGCAGCGAACCGCGTGCGGGTTTATTCATCGCATGAGTCAGGAAGCTAGTCAGGAAGTTACGAACGGTGCATCATACGCGGCAGGCGCCGGCCGCTGCAAGGGCAGGTCGCGATGCCGCCGCGGCAGAACGGCCGAAATCTATGTCTTGTCGCGGCGACCGAGGATGGTGCCGCCCAGGGCGCCACCGATCCCTCCCAGAATGATCGCTGCGACAAAAGCGAAGATCAGAGCGCAGACCATCAGGAATTCAAGCCCGCCGGGGCTTCTGAGGCGGTCGAACATGGCCAGGGCCTGCGGATCGCTGGTCTGAGTGGCGGCCTGCTCGATCTTTGTGATGAGCTCATGGCGGAGTTCCGGCCCCTTATGCAGAACGAGGACGGCGACCGCTTGCAGAATGGACGTCATCGCGAACCAGAACAAACCACCGAGGGCGCCAAGCCGGGCGCCTGCCAGCGCCTGGACAGAATTGCCCAGCCGGAACTGGCGATAGAGAATGACGGCCAGAAATCCAGCGCTCAACATCGCCACCACCGGATGGAGGCCGAGAGATCCCAGTAATGAAGCAACCAGCGCCGCCAGCGCACAAGGCCTCACCGCCTGCGACCACTGCATGGGTAGCGCCAGCATCGGGACCGTCTGCGACGCGGGCAGAACCGCCGCGCCTTGCGATGTTACGGTGGGATCAGCCAATGCCGCGGGGGCCATTGCCGGCTCAGCCATCACCACGCGAATCTGCGGGGCCGAACAATGCGGACAAAAGGTAGTCCCTTGTTCCACGGTTTGTCCGCACTTGTAGCAGGGCTGGTCCATGAAGGATGAGAAGGGCGCGTATCTGTGTATCTGAAGGTACCGCACGCCGCTAGCCGGAAGCAAGGACCAGAGGCAAGGACGCACCGCAGCTCACGACGAATTTCTTCGCGGCCTTCGCGCCCTTTCTTCGCGTACTTCGCGGTTAAAGTCTTTTGATCTTGCCCGTGGCCGGACAGGAAGAGACTCGCCCTCGCCTAGATTTCTCCGCTCTTGTGGGTGCGCACGTAGACTAGAGCGAAGGTCGATCCCTTGCCCGTATCGCGAGGCTCGACAGCCACGACATGCTGGTCGTCCTGCGTGCCGACTTTCAGCTCCGTAACCGGGCCGGAGTTGTCATCGCACTTCAATGCTTTGCTCTCTATCGAATCCTTGTCGTCATCCACGTCGACATCGCCGTCATGTTTCTGCGAGTGGCACTCCAGAACCTTGCCGTACCTCTTCAACTTGTCGCGATAGAAGTCGATGATCTTGGAGGGCGCGTCGTCAGATTCGTAATGGGCAACCACCAGCTTCATCCCGAACGCCTCGGTCGCGATACTCAGATTCGCCTGACTTCGGCTGTCATCGCCCGATTTGAGGCGCGCGCCGGGGTACTGTGGCAGACCGGTCTTCTTCGCATCGGCATCGTTGCCGACATGCAGATCGCCAGCGGAGCTGCGGATGTCGAGATTCTTGCTCTGCGAATCTTGCGCGAAGACCGGCAGCGTCAGAACTGCGGCAATCGCCAGTGCGAGCGTCAGGTGACGAAACCTATTACGGAACATATTACGAAACATGGAATTCTCCTCAAACAACCAACTGCCTAAATATCCGCTTCCTTACCGTGCGTGCGTACATACACCAGCGAGAAGCTCGATCCCTTGCCATCGGGCTCGACCGCTACAATGTGCTGGTTCTCTTTGGTGCCGACTTTCAGTTCGATGTTGCTGCCGCTCCCGCCCTCGCAGGTTAGTTCATTCGACTGATGATCCGATCCCTTGATGTCCGCATTCACATCGACGTGCGTCGTGTGGCATTCCAGGACATTTCCGTATTTCTTAAGCTGATCCTTGTAGAAAGCGATGAGCTTCGACGGCGAGTCGTCCGACTGATATTCGAGAGCGACCACTCTCAAACCATAGCCGAATCCGGAGATATTCACGTTGGCGCTCTTGTCGTTTCCGTTGGGACCTTCTTGTTTCGGGCGCGCTCCGGGATAAACAGAAAGCCCCACGTCCGCCACGTCGGCGCCTTTGCTCACATGAATCCCCCCGACCGGAGTGCTGATGTCGACCCGCTTGTCTTCGCCATTCTTTTCTTTCTTCACATTCACGCTGCACGCGGGCAGCGCCAGCGCACCAACAACCGCAAGCCCCAAAGCGGACGCGTAGACAGTTCGAAATCTATTGCGCATGCAGAGACCCTCCAGTGGCGACTTGCGCCGGGCGTTCGACGCCCGCCCCGCGCTGGGCGATGTTCGGAATCGTGACCGGCAGATGACCGCGAATCGGAATCTCCCCAAACAGCGCCTTGATCGCGCCCAGCTCCGATACCGTCGCATTCGAGAACGTGCACATGTAATTTTCAATCTTCGGAAAATCGCTGGCCAGGTACGGATTTCCCATGGCGACAACCGCCGTTTTTCCCGCTGCTCGATCGAGCAGCTGCTGCAGGAGCGTGCCGGTCGCGTCCGCCATCCCAACCGAGTTGCCGATCTTGCCTGCCGTCGGAATCACATAGACGGCAGCGACCACGGTTTGCGCCTCGTCCACCGCCTTCAGCACTTCGTCGCTCATACCCGCGGCCATTCGCGGATCGACATAAATCACGCGAGCGTCTGGAATACGCGTGCGAAACTCACGTCCAAACGCGCGCCCCGACTCCGTACGCACATCGTCCGAAAAGAGGACCGCCACGACGTTGTTGTGGGTCTCCTCTTTGGTGGTATACGGAAGCCCCGCCTTGGTGGTTCCCTTAGATTTCAGCGGCAGAACCTTGCCGTTATCTCGTACCAGGGTGATAGCGGCATCGGCAACCTGCTGCCCGAAAGCAATGTTTTCCGGCTTGCCGACGGTCGCGGCAATGGAACTCAGATCCACCGTCCGCTTGTCGTTCAAGCCGAGAGATGCCTTTAGTTTCAGGAGCTTAAGAACCGAGTGATCCAGCCGCTGCCGCGAAATCTCCCCCGACTGCACGGCCTTGAGCATGGCGGTATACGACGCTCCCAGGTCGGAAGGAATGAGCAGCAGGTCGTTGCCCGCCTTGAAGGCCTCAACCGCGGCCCGGCCAATGTCATTGGCAAAAAGATGCGTCAGGCCGGCCATGTCGAGCGCGTCGGTCACGATAAGGCCTTTGAATCCCATCTGCTTTTCAAGCAGGTCCGAAACCACGGCAGTCGAAATCGTAGCCACATGGTTGGGATCGGAATCGAGTGCCGGGACGGTGACGTGCGCCACCATCACCGAGTCCACGCCCGCCGCGATCGCCTGGCGGAACGGTGGAAGTTCGATTGAATCGAGATGCGCGCGGTCGACGTTCACGCTGGCCACACCGAGGTGGGAATCGGTTGCCGTGTCGCCGTGGCCGGGAAAGTGTTTCACCGTAGTTAACATTCCGGCCTCGTGCGCCCCTTTGATGTACGCCGCAACCAGATCGCCGACCTGCTTGGGATCCTCTCCGAACGAACGCGTGTTGATGATGGGGTTCGCCGGATTCGAATTGACGTCGGCGTCGGGAAAAAAGTTCCAATGCACGCCGACTGCGCGGGCTTCCTGAGCGGTAATACGGCCGAACGTCTCGGCGTCTTCAATCTTGCCATCGGCCCCGAAGGCCATAGCGTGAGGAAAGTTGGTGGTGCCCATCAACCGCGTGGTAACGCCGCGCTCAAAATCCGCCGCAAACAGCAATGGCAATTTCGAATCGCGCTGCAACCGGTTGAGCAGCTCAGCGGCCTCGTACGGCTCGCTGCGCAGCAGGAACGGTCCATCCAAATGAACCGTCATGGCGAACGACCCCACGTGATATTTCTGCATGTCGTCCCGCCATTGCAGATACTCCGGAGCCTCCACGTTGAGAAAACTGGCGCGGCACCAGATCATAAACACCTGGCCAATTTTTTCTTCAACGGTCAGCCTGTGCAGAGTCCTCTCGGCCCACTTGTCAGCCTTGGTACTTGCAGGCGCGGGGCGCTTGTCTTTGGCGAATGCGGGTAGGGTAAGAGCTAGAGCAAGCAGAACAGCGGTCAGATTTCGCGGCATAGCGGAACGATAGCAGAAAAGGTCTTGGGTGTTGGGCCTTAGGTCTTAGGGTAGGGTCTAACCCTCCAGAGGCGTTGCCCCACACCCAAGACCGAAGACCCAAGACCTAAGACCCCCGGCAAAACGCTCCTACCCACGTACCCCTCAGTTGCGGTCCCCTTTAAGGTTTGCGACCCAACTGTCGCTTGAAATCGATTGATCAAACCGTTCAGCAGTCTGCCGACTTCGCAAGCATGGTTCGTGAGTACGTCTCCGTCGGCGTCGTCCAGGAATCCGAGTTCCCTCGCGATGGTGATTTGTGTTCTGAGTTCCAACAGGGACCCTCGGGCGTGGAAGAGCAATTGAAGCAGTTCCTTGCGGGAAAAACGACCCTTGCCTTCGGCGATGTTACTTGGAACCGAAACGGCCGACCGCCTCATTTGGCTGGTCAACCCATAGACCTCCTGTTTTGGAAACGACGCAGTACTTCGATACACGCACACCACCAGATCCATGGCACGACGCCAAACCCTCAAGTCCTCATAGGTGGTGACTCTGGTATTCACGACTGCAAAATCATATCGGACCACGCGCATCACAGGCTGTGACATCCGTCACCGCACGAATAGAAACCTGTGGATAAAAGTAAAATGAACGTAGATTTTCTAGAGCCGAAGACCCAATCCCCAACCCTTAAGACCTAAGACCTTTCCCCCACAAACTCCACCGCGTCCCGCTGAATCCGTGGATCATCCCCAAAACCCTTCAGCCAGGTGACTCCCGGCTCCCGCCGGAACCAGGTCATCTGGCGCTTGGCGTAGTTGCGATGCGCCTGCTGCGCGGTTTGCAGGGCCTGCTCACGCGACAGTTCGCCGCGAAGAAATTGAAGCGCCTGCTTGTATCCGAGCGAAGCCAGCGGCTGCGCTGCCGCACCGTACTTTTGCAGCAGGGCTTCTGTCTCTTCGATCAGCCCGGTTGCGAACATACGTTCCGCCCGCTGGTTGATGCGTTCATAAAGCGCGGCGCGGTCAGGATCGAGTCCCAACCGCAGAATGCGAAAGCCTTGCAACGGATTGCGTCCCTGCTGCCAGAGTTCGGTCATCTTCCGCCGCGAAGCCAGGCACACTTCAATCGCCCGAATCAGCTTGGGCGCGTCGTTGGCATGGATTCTCTCCGCCGCCGCGCGATCGAGGCGGCCCAGAATCCGATGCAGATACTCTGCACCGCGTTTCGCAGCTCTCGCTCGCAACCGCACCCGCAACTCCTCCGAACGCTGCGGCCCGGCGAACAGTCCGTCGAGCAGCGCCCGTAAGTACAACCCCGTCCCGCCAACGACGATTGGCAAGTGACGCCGCCGGCCGATTTCCTCCAGCACATGCCGCGCCTGCCGCGCATATTCGCCCGCAGTCATGCCCTGCGTAGGATCGACAAAATCGAACAGATGGTGAGGAACTCGCGCGCGTTCGTTGGCGCTGGGCTTGGCCGTTCCAATATCAAACTCGCGATACATCGCGACCGAATCGCAGTTGACGATCTCGCCACCAAACTTCTCCGCCAGTACCAGCGATAACGACGTCTTCCCACTGGCCGTCGGCCCAAGCACCACCACCAACAGCGGCTCAGCCGTTGCGATCTCGCGCGCAGCGTCGCCCACGTTCAGCGCAGGCTCCAATGGATGTCGTGCCAGTAGCGAATCAGGGTCAGCACCAGCAAAAGAAATGCAATCAGCAGCAACCCCGTGGCTTCCGACGCATAGACCGCGCGACGGTGGGGCTTGCGTGATGACTCGGCCTGGCGCTCCGGGGGCACGAGAATATTGTAGCGCCGCGTGGCAGCCCGGTCTTAGGTGTTGGGTCTGAGGTCTTAGGTTCTGTGAGTTCGAAGGCGCCGCCAACGAGCATTCAGCCCATGAGCCCAATACCCAAGACCTAAGACCCCAACGCCAGTGCTACACTACGGCGTCGTGCCGCAGCACAACGCCAGAATCGTGCGCTTTGGAGTGTTCGAGCTCGACCTCGCGGCCGGCGAACTGCGCAAGAGCGGCGTGAAGCTGCGCCTCCAGGAACAGCCCTTTCAAGTCCTCGCTCTGCTGCTCGAACGCGCCGGCGACGTGGTCACGCGCGAAGAATTGCAGCAGAAGCTCTGGCCCTCCGACACCTTCGTCGACTTCGACCACAGCCTGAACACGGCCATCAACAAAGTGCGCGAGGCCCTGGGAGACTCCGCCTCCAATCCGCGCTATGTCGAGACCCTGGCCCGTCGCGGATACCGCTTCATCGCGCCAGTTCAAAATGACGCGCAGAATGAAGCCCAGAGCGGAGCCCCGGCCAGAGTTTCCGCTGCCGAGAATCACGGCGCGACCGCTACCGCGTCTGCCCCGACCCGATCCGCATCGCAAGATCCCTCGCCCGCAGTTCTTATCCATCCCGAACTCGAAGTCCCCATCCCGCACCGCGCCCTCACCCGCGGACTCTTCGCGCTGATTCAGGTGATGTATCTCTGCTTCTATCTCGCCGCGCTGTTTCGGCTGCACGCGATTCAGGGCATCGCCGACTCGTTCCTACCCTTATGGGGAGCAACCGCCCTGGCCGGAACCGTGCTGGTGACGGCCGGCGTCGGTATCCCTCTTCGCTGCTACCTGATGTCTTCCGTAGGCTTCGACTATCAGCGCACGGGCGAAAAATTCCGCCAGATCTTTCCCTTCGTACTCGCGCTCGACCAATTGTGGGCCGTAGCCCCATTCCTGCTGATGGAAAAGATCGGCCTGGGCGCGGCTTTTGCCGCCAGCGCCGCGCTGCTCTACCTTCCATTTTCAGAGCGTACCCTGATTCGGATGGCGTATGTCGGGACTCGTCCAGCCTGACTCGTGCGCACTTTCCTGGAACCGCCCTCACCAATCCCACGTACCTCCGTCTAACAGGCGGGGCAAACGCCTGCTCACCCACCCAGGAGACTTCCCATGAGACTCACCGTGCTCGCAGTTCTCATTCTCGGCCTCGCCGCCGCCCTGCCCGCTTCCGCCGACGAATGGTCGAAGACCTATACGCTCAGCGGCAAGCCCGACCTGCACATTGAAACGTCCGATGCCAACATCCGAGTCACCACCTGGGACCAGAACACCATCGAAGCCAAGGTCATTACCACGCGCTACAAGATCGGCGAAGGCGGCATCCGTATCGACGAGCATCAGAACGGCGACTCGGTCGAGATCGGCGTGCGCTATCCGCACCACACGGTGACGGTCGAATGGGGCCAGCACCGCGTGGACATCGTCATCCAGATGCCGCGCGAGGGCCGCGTAAATCTGCGGACCGGCGACGGCAAGATCGATCTCGCCGGATTCAAGGGCGAAATGGACCTGCACAGCGGCGACGGTTCGGAAAATCTCGAAGACATCGACGGCAAGCTGCGCGCCTCGACCGGCGACGGACACATTACCGCCCATGGCCGCTTCGACGAACTCGAACTCAAAACCGGCGACGGACACGTCGAAGTACGCGCGGCCTCTGGGTCATCACTCGCGGCCGGCTGGCGCCTCGAGACCGGAGACGGCAATGTGTCACTCGAAGTTCCTGGCGATCTGGCGGCTGACGTTGATCTGCACACCAGCGACGGCCACATCGATCTCGATATACCGGTCACCACCGAAGGCAAGCTGCGCGAAGGCGAAGTCCACGGAAAGCTGAACGGTGGCGGCAGTTCGCTGACTATCCGCACCGGTGACGGCTCGATTCGTCTGCGGAAAGGTTGAAAAAGTGTGTCTGACACTTATGCTATAATGTCTGACACATGGCTTCCCAGCGCATTACCGTCCGCGTCCCCAAGGCTCTTGGAGCGCTTCTTCGTGATCGCTCCCGCGCCAAAGGAAAGACTCCTTCCGCTTTGGTGCGCGTTGCACTCGAGACCTATCTCGGCCGGGGCAGCAGCCCGCGTTCGGCTTTCGAGTTAGCAGAGGAGGCGGGATTAATAGGCTGCGTGCGTCGCACCCCGAAAGACCTCAGCACAAATAGCCGCCACTTTGAAGGATTCGGGAAGAACAGATGAGGCGCATTCTGGTGGACACGGGTCCGCTGGTTGCCATTCTTTCTCGCGAAGACGCGCATCACGCTGCTTGTGTAAGGGCACTCAAAGATATGCCTGGTCCGCTTCTTTCCTGCTGGCCCGTCATTACCGAGGCGGCATGGCTACTGCGCGCCTCCCCGCAGGCAATCCAGCAACTGTTGCGCAGCATCGATGGCAGTTTTCTTGAGTTGCTGCCTCTGGCAGGAGCGGAGGCCGGGGCCATCGCTTTGCTCATGAAACGGTACGACGACATTCGCCCTCAACTCGCCGATATTGCCCTGGTTTACCTGGCGCACCGCGAGAAAATCGAAGCCATCTTCACCCTGGACCAGCGCGACTTTTCCATTTATCGCTCCGGACGCAGAAACGCGTTCCGCATTCTTCCAGAGATGGAATAGAGAATTTGTAACGGGACGCGGATTCTACTCGCCTACACTTCCAACCCGATCGACCGCATCAGTTCGAGCCCATTGCTCTTCGTCACGACGCCGTCCCGCAGCTTGTAGTCGAAAGTCATGCGGCCGTTCTTCAGTTCGTCCTGGAAGTGCACATTGCGCAAATGGCCCTGGACCGGCCCGCCTATATCGGTTAGCGCTAGGTCATGCGTGCTCACCAGCCCGATCGCTCCGCGCTTCACCAGCGCCCGCACCACTCCCTCCGCGCCCAGGCGGCGGTCCTTCGAGTTCGTGCCCTGCAACAACTCATCCAATAAAAAGAGCAACGGCGGATCGCCGCCGGCCAGATCAAAGATCTGGCGCAGCCGCGTGATCTCGGCGTAGAAACGCGAACTGCCTTCGCGCAGCGAATCGTTGATGCGAATGCTGGCGCCCACCTGCAGTGGAGTCAGCGTCAGGCTCCGAGCCCGCACCGGCGCACCCGCCATGGCCAGCACAACATTCATCCCCACGGCGCGCAGCAGCGTGCTCTTGCCCGACATATTGGACCCGCTCACCAAGAGGACTCGCGTCTCTCCGCTTATGCCGACGTTGTTGCGAACACACGTCGCTAACGGAACCAGCGGATGCCCAATCTCTTCCCCCTCGAAAGACGCCGCACCATCTTTGTCCGCACCCTTTCTGAACAAAGGAAATGGGTCAGCCGGATGTTCGAAGCTGTAGGCCGCCAGTGATACCAGCGCCTCCATCTCTCCGACCGCGTTTACCCACAACCGCAGCGCTCCACCGTGAACCCTGCGCCAGCGTTCCGCCGCGAACCCCACCTGCACCGAATACATCAGCGGAGCGTCGAGGATGGCCACGACCATGTTGTGCCGTGATTCGATCAAGCTCACCAGAGTCTTGAGCCGCGCGATCGCCTGCGAACTCGGCACGCCACTCGACAAGAGCTCCCGCTGCAAGGCCTGCAGTCGCGGAGACTGAAACCTGTGCGCTTCGATTCGGCCCAGCACTCCGGAAAACAAATCCAGATCGCGCAAGGCATGCTCGGTTCCGTGCAGGACTTCCTCCAGCGATTTCTTCAGCCGGTACGTGAGCACAGCTTCGATCACTACGGTCGTTACCAGCGGCGTCGCAATCCCCCACTCGGCCCACACCACCGCGAACGCAACCGCAAACCCGGCGAGCAGCGCGGCCAGCCAGGGAATCCATACCGGCCTCATGCGATTCGGCGACTCCGCCCACTTCAAAAGCGCACCGGGATGCACGCCTACGCCAACGTCTTCACCCAGAACCGCCAGATCCTGCCGAAGATCGAGTTGATCGCGCAATTCGTTCACTGCAGCGTGCCGCTCGCGAATGCATTCCACTCTTGACGGCGCGAGCAGCCATTGCGCCAGCGCATCTTCCCCCATGCGCGTGCGGGCGGTCGAGAGCAGCTGAAAGAGGCTGCCCGTGCCGAACAAGTCGAGATCGGCGGCGTACACGTGATGCGGAGCGCCAGGAGCAGGAGAAGGATCGCCAGGAGAAGCATCGCCAGGCAAAGGACCGTCAAAACGCTCGCCGGTCTCTCCGAACCCAGCCCACCGATCTTCCACGCGCGCCAGCCCACGTTCGTAAAACGCGACGGCGCGCTCGGCCAACTCGCGAGCCCGAAGTATCCGCGAATGATAGACCGCGACGCCCAGAAACACCGCAGCCGGCGCAGCTAACCACCACAGCGATACGAGACGGTCACGAAACGAGGCCCACACCATGATCGCCGCAATCAAAGCCAGAATGAGGCGTACGTTCCCCAGCCCAATATGAATCTTCTCGTGGTGCGCAACCCGCGACGCGCGATCGTTTCGGCGCTGGACGTATTCTTCGGAGGGAACCACCGGCTCAAAATGTAGCAGGTACGTTCAGCGTGAGGAAGTGGCCTTTACAGGTAAGGCAGTGGCTCAATAGGAATTTCTTCGCGAACTTCGCGGATTTTCCTTCGCGTGCTTCGCGGTCAAAGTCTTTTGATCTTGCAGTCCAGGCACGCCGCCGAGCCCTACTGCAGATCGGCCTTGTCGGGGTTGTAGTAGAAGCGAAAGCGCAGCGCGAGAAATGGCCCCGTGAAATCCTGCGGCAGTGGCGGAAACGGATTCGAGGCCGTGATGCTGCCCCATGCCGGGCGGTCAAGGGCCACGTCGCCGGAAGTCGCCACCAGCCGCATGTCCGCAACCTTGCCGTCTTTCGTAATGGCAAACTCAATCGCGAGCTTCCCCTTCTTCATTTCCGCGGATTCCGGAATCAGGTGATACCAGTTTTCTTTCACGTCCTGCAGAATGCGTTGTAGGTACGGGCCGAAGTCGACACCCTGCGTATCGCTGAGAATGTCCAGTGCACCCAACTGGCGGCCATGCGCTCCCGTGCCCAAGCCAAAATCGCCTTCCTGTCCAGCGCCGCCCGCGCGACTAGCCGCCGCCCCCTGCGCCGCCTGCTGAATCGCCTGCCCCGGAGTCATCCCGCCCACATATTTGCTGAAGGAATTATTCGGCCGCGCCGGCGCCTGCAGTTGCGCCGTCTGATCAGTCTCAAATTGCGGACGCTGCGCCGCCTGTCCCTGCTGCGGCTGCTGTACCTGCGGCTGGTTCTGCGCCAGGGGTTGCTGCGGTGCAGGTTGCGCGGATCGCGGAGCGGTCATCCCCGGCGCACCCGGCGGCGGGCTCGCCAAAATCTTCCGTAACTCCTTGGGATCAAGCTCCGGGTGCCGCGACGTCGCGATGCGGTCTTTGTCGGACTGAATGTTCGTGTTGGGCCGGCTCTTAAGTTTCTGCAAGTCGGGCGGCAGTGCCAGGAACGTGACGTTCTTGTCTTTATTCGAGTCGACCGCCACCACCGCCCGGTGCCACGGAATATATTTCTCGATCAGGTTAAAGTTCCACAGGATAATCGCGAGCACCAGGTGGACAATGATCGAGATCCACGCCGCTTCCCGTTTGCGCGACCGCTCCAGATCGTCCTGCAACTGGATGAGCAGGTGGGGTATGCGCGCTTCGGCGTCGCGATCAACCGTTTCCCAGTCGCGGATGTCGTAAAGGCCAAGCTGCTCGGGCTGAGGCTTCTCGGGCGGGGCTGCCGGATCCTGAAATGGAATTTGTGTGATCGGCATGCGCTGGGCTTAGCTGTTGTCCGCCTGTCGTCGGCACGTAATCCGTTTCGACAAGAAGTCCGTTAGACACGGAATCCACTCGCGGCGTTGCATCCCGCCCTTAGGGAAAGATGCAAATCCGCACGGCACGCGTTACAACCAAGTTACCCCTATTTTCGCATCTTTCGACCGATCGTGCTCAATTGTGAATCAGCCAGCTCTGCCTCTGTAAACATATGTAAAGCAGATATTTGTATGACACCAATACCGGGTGCCCCATTTCTCGCGTCCTTTGCGAGAAGTGGGGATTTCCGCCTGAGTGAAGCCGAAAGGCGGGGATTTTCGATCGCAAGAAGTGGAGATTCTGATTCTCGGAAGCGAGGACCGCTTCCACCAAACCCTAGATCCTGCCCATACCCGCCAAATCAATCTTCTTCCCGTGATCCCGAATCGCGCCTACAATCTCCAGCGCCAAAGCCAGAGCTCGCCGCCCATCTTCCAGCGGAACCACCGGCGCAGACCGCTCCCGCACGGCGCGCAGAAACGCTCTTAACTCCGCGTGCAGCGGCTCCTCCGACGCCACCGGAGGTTTCGTGACGCCGATCTCGGGATTCACCGTTGGTGTCGCCGATGTCGCTCCATGCTGCCCGACCGTAAACACCAGCACTTCCTGCCGCGCGTAGTCGAGCGAAACGTATTGCCGCGGCTGGAAAAAACGCAGCTTGCGCACCCGCTCCGTGGAAACCCGGCTGGCCGTAAAGTTAGCGATGCAGCCCGATTCAAACTCCAGCCGCACGTTCGCGATGTCGACTTTCCCCGACAGAATTGGCAGCCCGACCGCGCGAACTTCCTTGACCGGAGACTTGGCGAACGCCAGCACAATATCGAGATCGTGAATCATCAGGTCGAGCACCACGTCCACGTCAAGCGACCGCGGGGTAAACACGCTCAGCCGGTGCACTTCGAAAAACATGGGTTGCGTCAGCAGCGGCAGCGTGGCCCGCACCGCGGGATTGAAGCGTTCGAGATGCCCAACCTGCGCGATCCGCTTGTGCGTGGCCGCGAGCGCGACCAGTTCCTCCGCCTCGGCCAGCGTCGCCGCCAGCGGCTTTTCGATGAGCACGTCAACTCCGGACTTCATCAGTTTCCGGGCAACTGCAAGATGATGCACCGTGGGCGCGGCGACCGACGCCGCTTGCACCTCGCTGTGCGTGGTCAGCATCTGCTCGATCGATCCAAAACCCTTGCAGCCGAACTCACCCGCTACCGCATCAGCGCGGCCCACATCCGGATCGACCACTCCCAGCAGGCGCACCGCTTCGCCTTGCTGTTCCAGTTCCTTGTAAACTCGGGCATGATTGCGCCCGAACACGCCCACGCCGACCACGGCGACGGAAATCGGATTTTGCGATGGCAGGAGAGATTCTCGATGGCCGGTTGCCGGAAAGAAATTGTAAACGGAAACGCAGGAAAGAGCATCCGGATGGGGCTGGCTCACGCCACCAGGTTGGCGGAGATCTTGGGCCCTAGATCTTGGGCCTTAGATCTTGGGTCTCAGGTCTTAGGTCGAGGTCTTAGTATGAAGCCGAGGCGCTGGGCCTAACACCTAAGACCCAACACCCAAGACCAGTTCTCCTCCCCCGCAACAGAACTTATCCGCAGAAAGGACCTTTCGCCCCATGAAGACGATCGCACTGCTGACCATCTCCAACATCTTCATGACCTTCGCCTGGTACGGACACCTGAAATATCGCGACGTGCCCCTCTATCAAGTAATCGTCGTGAGCTGGCTCATCGCGTTTTTCGAGTATTGCTTTCAGGTCCCGGCCAACCGCATCGGCTCCTACGAGTTCACCGCGGCCCAGCTCAAGACCATCCAGGAAGTAATCACCCTCACCGTCTTCGCCGCATTCTCAGTCCTGTATCTGAAACAGCCGCTGCGTTGGAATTATCTGGCCGGATTCGCTTTGATCGTCGCGGCCGTGGCCGTGATTTTTAAGAAGTGGTGATGGACCGGTCTTGGGTCCGGGGTCTTGGGTCTTAGGCGTTGGGACTCAGGTCTTGAGGCTCGTTCCCCAAGACCAATGACCTAACCCCCAAGACCTGTTTTTTTCAAAATCGCAATTTGCCCCGCATGATAAAGCTCATGCTGCGCCAGGCCGTGCAGCATGTGGCAAAAATCATAGCGCTTGCCCGGAACCCGCTCCCGCAACCGCGCATCCGGCAACGCAGCAACAATCTTGACGAATGCTTCGTGCGTGCGCTTTGTCTCCGACACGGCCTTGCGCCAGACCGCCGCCGTCACCTTCGGCATCGGCGGAAAATTCGCGTCGCCAGTTGGCTGACACTTCTCTCCCGCGAGCCGACGGCAAGCCACGCGGTCCCACACTGCAATATGCAACACCAGTTCCCAAATGCTGTGCACGCCAGGCAGCGGCTTGGCGGCAGCGGTTGCGGCGTCCACATCCGACAGCAATTCGAGCAGTGCTGGCCCGTGCCACGCGTCACCGTCAAACGCGCGCCGAAGTTGGTCGGCAATGCGGGAGGCTTCAGTTTGTTTTTCCTTTCGCTTCATCTTCATCGAACAACTACTTTCCCTCGGCGACCATCGCGATCCCAGCCTGGTTCGCCGCGTCTATAATCTTCTCCCCATCCAGCACCAGGCACTTGCCGGCGTCCAGGGCGAGACATGTCGCTCCCGCCGCGTGCATCACCTCAATCGTCTTCATGCCGATCACCGGAACATCGAAGCGCATATCCTGATTCGGCTTGGCAATCTTCACCACAGTAAGAGCGCGGCTCAGGGTCGACTCATCTCCCTGCATCGACCGCATGATCTGTCCCGCGCGCTCGATGGTCGCGTCCGTGCCCTCCATGGCCTCAACCGCAACGCACGCCGATTCCGCAATCACCACCGTCTGCCCAATATCGTCCTGCGCCAACCGCCGCGCCACCCCGCGTCCATATTCAATATTCTTGCGCTCGGTCTCGTTGGGCTCGCGCTGCGTGAGCACTCCTGCCTTCACCAGCAACGGTTCGAGCAGCAACGTCGAACTCTCCAGCACAATCCCTTCCTCCGCCAGCACCTTCGCCACCGCGCCCAGCAGCGAATCCGTATTGCGCGTCGTAAGCGAGAACAAAATCTTGGCCAGCCGCCA
>Ga0070733_10000814_pt1 | contig 24231 bp, 19 predicted proteins | sample Coa_R1_9_FD_66450 | JGI IMG/M metagenome (GOLD analysis project Ga0070733, IMG submission 66450) | Surface soil microbial communities from Centralia Pennsylvania, which are recovering from an underground coalmine fire - Coalmine... | ecosystem: Environmental > Terrestrial > Soil > Unclassified ...
TTCGGCGCGGCTCCGGATGACGCGAAATCTGGTTCTTCGGCCCACGCCGCGGCAACGGCGAGGAAGACAGCTTCGCCTGAGACAATCCTTTTGAAGGACTACCGCCCACAGTCCATCTACAAGATTCCGGTCACGGCAATTGCGAAGGCGAAATTTCCGATCATCGACATGCACTCGCATCCCTACGCGAAAACCGCGCGGGAGATCGATGAGTGGGTCGGGAATATGGACGAGGTCGGAGTAGAGAAGACGATCATCCTGACCATGGCTACGGGCGCGGAGTTTGACGAGATTTACCGGAACTACTCGAAGTACGCGGAGCGCTTTGAAATGTGGTGTGGGTTCGATTTTTCCGGACACGACAAGCCGGGATTCGGTCCGGACGCGGTGAAGGAACTGGAGCGCTGCCGGCAAGCGGGAGCGCGCGGCGTGGGAGAGATTCACGATAAAGGCAAGGGGCTGCGGTCGGGAAAGTCGAATGCGCCGGGGATGCATCCCGATGATCCCCGTATGGGTTTATTGTGGGAGAAGTGTGGCGAGCTCGGTATGCTGGTCAGCCTCCATGTGGCCGACCCGATCTGGATGTACCAGAAAATGGACCGGCACAACGATGGGCTCATGAACGCGTATGAATGGCGGCTGGACAATCAGCCGGGCATCGTTGGGCTGTCGGGAATGGTTGATATTCTCGAGCGCACGTTGGCGCGGCACCGCAACACGACGTTCATCGCATGCCACTTTGCCAATCTTGACTACGATCTGGGGCGGCTGGGCCAGGTGCTGGAGCGGAACCCGAATCTCTATGCCGATATTTCTGCTCGCTACGCGGAGACGGCGCCGATCCCGCGCTTCGCCTCGCAGTTTTACGCCAGGCATGCGGATCGACTCGTGTATGGCACCGACATGGGAGTCGACAAGGCGATGTATGGGGTTACGTTCCGAATCCTGGAATCGCTGGACGAGCATTTTTATGAGATCGAGCAGTTTGGATATCACTGGAGCTTGAACGGGTTCGGGCTGAGCGACGAGATTCTGCGGCAGGTTTATCGCGGCAATGCGGCTCGGCTGCTGGCGGGGCGAAAAGCTTAAGAAATCGAACATCTATCATCCTGTGCGCGCTTTTGCGCGAAGGACCTATGCAATCGATGGCAATATGTGTGCCGCGAGGGAGTTCACAGGGTCCTTCGGATCGCAAAGAACGCGGTCCTCTGGATGACAAATATCGATGACAAGTGCCGACGCGGTAAATCGACAATCGAAAATCATCGGCCTACAATCCTGTCATGGGTAGCCTGGGCCAGCAGACGCCGGTGGTTGAGGAGCGCGACTCCAGCCGGGTGATCATTTTTGTCGCGGTGGCTGGGGTAATCGCGGTCATGTTCGCGATGGCGTTTCTGCTGCGCGAAACGCCGAAGGCCGCGAAGCCGCCATCGCCCTACATTGCCAGCCTGAAACTCTCCGATTTCAAGATGAGCGCGGCGGAGAATTTTGTCGGGCACACGGTCAGTTACATCGACGGCAGCATCACAAACTCCGGCGACAAGATAGTGACTCACATTGTGGTGGAAGTTACCTTTAAAGATGAGATTGGTCAGGTTGCCCAGCGCGAACCCGAAGTGCCGCTGCGGGTGGTCAGAAGCAACGGGGCATACCCTGAACCTGTGGACCTAAGCTCTTCTCCGTTGGCTCCCGGACAGACGCAACCCTTCCGACTAACCTTCGACAACATCTCAGCGCAATGGAACCGGCAGTATCCCGAGATGCGGGTCACGGATGTCTCCGTGAAGTAGTTGCGCGTCGGCCGCGACGAGCGTTCCCGCTACAATGAATCCATGTCTGAAGTAAGGCCATTCCGATTGACGGAGTCGGTGAAAGCTGCGGGTTGAGCGTCCAAGCTGAGTCCGGCGGCGCTGGACACGGTGCTTGGGAAATTAGCCCGGCAACACGACCCGAATGTGCTGGTCGGCTTCGATCATGCCGACGACGCCGGAGTGTATCTGATCGCGCCCGATCAGGCGTTGGTGCAGACGGTGGATTTCTTTACGCCGATCGTTGACGATCCATACACGTTCGGACAGATCGCGGCGACCAACGCGCTGAGCGATGTTTACGCCATGGGCGGGAAGCCGCTCACGTCTCTGGCCCTGGTGTGCTTTCCCGAGAAAGCGGAGCTCGAAATTCTCGAGCGCATTTTGGCGGGTGGGTTGTCGAAGATGATTGAAGCGGGATGCACTGTAATTGGCGGGCACAGCATTCGTGACGACGAGACGAAGTTTGGATATTCGGTGACGGGAGTAGTGCATCCTAAGAAAATTCTGGCGAATCAGGGCGCCAGGCCCGGGGATGCTCTGCTGTTCACCAAGGCGATCGGGACGGGCGTGATTTCAACGGCGATCAAGAAAGGCAAGGCCGAGCCAGGCTGGATTGATGCGGCGGTTCGTTCGATGACCACGCTCAACAAGCAGGCAGCAGAAGTGATCACTCGTGGAGATTTTCGTGTGAACTCCATGACCGACGTAACCGGATTCGGCCTGATTGGGCATGCGCGCGAGATGGTGCTGGCGTCGGATGTGTCAATCCAGATTGTTGCTGGAAAGATCCCGCTGATCGAAGGTGCGATCGAGTGCGTTCGCGCTGGCCACATTCCTGGCGGGCTCAAAAACAACCGCGACTTTGCCGAGTGCCTGGTGGAATACGAGGACGGAGTTTCTGATGATGTACGAGCACTCTTGTTTGATCCGCAGACAGCGGGAGGGTTGCTGATATCTACGCCCGACTCAGGGCCGCTGGCAAGGGCTCTGGAGGATGCGGGGGTTGCGGTGGTGCGGATTGGCGAGGTTCTGAAGGGTGTGAAGCCTCGCATTCGCGTGTTGGTGTAGGCTGTAACCGCCAAAGTCAAAATCCCCACGCCCTTTCGCCAAAGAACGTGAGAGAAGGATGGGCCCCGCCGCATTTCTGCACGATCAACGCGAGGCGTCGAGCAATTTCCAGATTCTAGCCAGATGGTGGTCGTCGTGTTCGGCCACGAAATACAAGTGGTCGACGAGGCGCATTGGCGCTTTTAAACGCGGGTGGGGAATCGCACGCGCGAACAGCGATGGATCCAGTTCGTCGACTCGCTGCACGAGCGTCTCTCGCGCGGCGCGAAACTCAGCCAAAAGTTCTCCCAGCCGACGTGCGTTGTGGTGGGCTTCGTCGGTTTTTCGATTCTGCAAGTCGGTCGCGGTGAGCTGCGCTCTGGCCGACACGTAATCGTCCACGCGTGCCAGCCACAGCGGCTCGAGATCGAGCAAGTGACCGGCGTTTTCCTGCGCCGACCACTTTTGTTCCGGCTTGCCGATTAGACTCTCGCGAGAACAGCCGCGAAGAATCTCTTCGAGCCGCGCGGGCGTGCCGCGCAGGCGCGCCTGCAGATTGGGATAGAGCTCGACCGGGAAGGAAAACTCAAACTTGCGCTCAAACCAGACTGGCACATGAGTCATGGATTCCGCCGACTTGCGTGATCACTCCAATGGATGCGCTGCGGCATGGCGCGACTCACAAATTCCTGCCATCGCAGGCGGGAGCGGGCGCATCTCTTACAATGGCACAAGCGAATATCAGCCAGCCAATGGTGTAGGGCGTTGATTTCCTTTTCAAGGAGGAATTATGCAGAGTCGCGAACTTGGGCGCAGCGGTCTTAGGGTCTCGGCCCAGGGCCTGGGGTGCATGGGCATGTCGGAGTTCTACAGCGGGTTCGATGATGTCGAATCCATCGCGACGATTCATCGCGCGCTCGAACTTGGCATTACCTTTCTCGATACCGCCGACGTTTATGGGCCGCACAAGAACGAAGTACTCGTGGGCAAGGCGATTAAGGGTCGACGTGACAAGATTGTGCTCGCGACCAAGTTTGGAATTGTCCGCGACCCGGCGAATCCCATGGTGCGCGGCGTGAACGGCAAGGCCGATTACGTGCGCAAGTCGTGCGAAGCGAGTTTGCGGAGGCTGGGGGTCGACACCATCGATCTGTATTATCAGCATCGCGTCGATCCCGCCACGCCGATCGAAGAGACCGTCGGCGCGATGGCCGAACTGGTGAAGCAAGGCAAGGTGCGGTATCTGGGGCTGTCCGAGGCTTCGCCTGCGACGCTGCGGCGCGCGGTGAAAATGCATCCGATTGCGGCGCTGCAAACCGAGTATTCGCTGTGGACGCGCGATCCGGAGGGCGAGATTCTGGCGACGTGCCGCGAGTTGGGCATTGGATTTGTGGCCTACAGTCCGCTGGGGCGCGGATTTCTGACCGGGCAGTTCAAGAAATTCGAAGATTTGCCGGAAGACGATTACCGTCGGCATTCGCCGCGGTTCCAGGGCGAAAACTTTCAGAAGAATCTTGATGTGCTGCGTCGCGTGGAAGATATGGCGCGCGAGAAAAAGTGCACCGCTTCGCAACTTGCGCTGGCGTGGGTGCTGGCGCAGGGCGACGACATTGTGCCGATTCCGGGAACGAAGCGGCGGAAATATCTGGAGGAGAACGCGGCGGCATTTTCGGTAAAACTTTCAGCCGAAGATTTGCGGCGGATTAATGAAGTGTTTCCTCCCGAGTCGGCGGCGGGGGCGCGGTATCCAGAGAATATTATGGCGCTGGTGAATGGGTGAGAGTGTCCCAGCAGGGACATTCGACAATAGCCCGGCGTTTCAACGCCGGGGAACGGCGGGAAAGAGAACCGCGTCCCGGCAGGGACGCCTGAAACTCCAGAATTTCAGATCAAGGCAAAATCTTGTCAATAGGCAGGAATTACACGATCGCACTTAAGCCCATGAAAGCATTCGCAATATAAAGTTCCAGACTCTTTCCGGTTTGCCCCCTCCAATTTGATATTCTGGAAATATAGAGTCAATTTATGGTCAAGAAGGCGCGGCCCACAGGTCGCGCCTTTTTTGTTGCCGAAAACACGTAGCCGCGGACGCAGCTTGCCCTGAGCAAAGCCGAAGGGTTCGCTCGCAGGCGCGAAGCAGTAAGGGACGAGCACAGGGATGGATACAGGGATGAGTACAGGGGAAAGCGGCGAGCACCACAAGCACGAGTGGGAGCGCTTCACCAGCTTCAAGCAGCGCGGCGAATGGGTCGAGTTGCAATTCATGGCGCACGCCGCCAAGCGCCGCTTCGCTGTCAGCAGGCCATGGGGAGAAACGCAGGCCTACGATGTCGGCATCGAACATGGCGAAAACTTTCTGCGGGTGCAGGTAAAGTCGGCTAGTCGCAGAAAAGGCGCAGGCTATTACTGCAAATTTCAGCCGCACCCGAATAAGAAGCAGGATTACTCACTCGAACAGCTCGACTTGTTTGCCGCGTACGTGATCCCGGAAGAGGTCTGGTATTTGATTCCCGCAGCGTTGTTGTTGGGCGCGCGGCGTATCGGGACGGCGATTCTGTGCCCCATCGTCCCTCCCGTTAAGAGAGCCTGCTACCGCTACGAATGCTATCGCGAAGCCTGGGACCTGCTAACTAAGAGCCGGCCGGAGTTGGGGAAATACGGACGCTGACACCCGGATCCGTTCTCAGCCGGGTGCCCCATCCTTGCGCGTTCTTGGCGCAAGGGTGGGATTCCACGCAACCGAATACCCTGGGGATTCTGCGAGATTCCCGGATGAAACTTGTGTAAGAAAAACCAAAGCCCCGGTCATCAGCCGGGGCTTGAAATTGGGTACGACACAGTCCGCCAAACATTCTTATGATAGCTCGGCTGGAAACTTTGTCAAGCTGCTTCGAGTAAGTCGAGTGAGTCCAAGAGGAGGGCAAGGGAGTCGAACCCTAGTGGCTGATGAAGCCACTCGACAGTTTGACGGACTGCGTCCAGTACCCACTGGCAACACCCTCCTAGACGCCGGTCCGCTGGAAGGAAATTGTAGTTTGCTGGTGTGACATTCCCAGACAGCAAACGGGAAAATATTTTGGGATCATTCCCGGATTGGGAAAAGAAAAGGCGGGCGATTTCGCCCGCCTTTTCCGGAAAGGCAACAGCTAAGAGCTAAAAGCTAAGAGCCAAAAGCTCCTACTGAATCAGCGTCCCCCCATTACCGTTGGTGGGCTCGGCTTCTGGCGCTAACACCACCGCCGCCGCCACGCGATCCCCCGGTTCCATGTGAAGCAGGCGGACGCCCTGGGCTACGCGGCCGGATTCGCGGATGGTGGTTGAGTCCATGCGGATGATTTTGCCGTAGTGGCTGATCAGCATGACTTCGGAAGTCTCGTCGACTTGCGCGATGGCGACGACTTTGCCGACGCGCTCTGTGGTCTTCACGTTGATCACGCCTTTGCCGCCGCGATTGGTGAGGCGGTACTCGTCGGCGGGCGTGCGCTTGCCATAGCCGTTTTCGGTGACGGAGAGGATGAGGCTGCCTTTGACGGCTACGTCGATGGGCTCGGGTGCGAGGTCGGACGGCCCGGACTCGGGCGCTGAAGCGCCGGCGGACCCTTCGGCTCCGCTCGGGGCAGGCGAGGCGTCCGCCGCTCCACGAGCCAGCTCGGTCCCCGGCTTTGTCGTGGTGGCCATGCCTACTACGTAGTCGTTCTTTTCCAGGTCGATGCCCCAGACGCCGAAGGCGGCGCGGCCCATGGGGCGCACGTGGCTTTCGTCGAAGCGGACGGCCATGCCTTCGTGGCTGGCGAGGAAGACGATCTGGTTGCCGTTGGTGATGCGGGCGGCGACCAGTTCGTCGCCTTCTTCAATGCCGATGGCGTTGATGCCGTTGGAGCGCACGTGCATGAACTCGCGCACCTCGGACTTCTTTACCAGGCCGTTGCGGGTGGCGAAGAAAACGTATTTGTTCTCTTCTTCGAGATTGCGCACGGCGACCAGAGTTTTCACGGCTTCGCCAGGCTGCAGGCCGATCAGGTTGCCGATGTGTTTGCCTTTCCCGGCGGCGCTGACGTCGGGAATCTCGTAGACCTTGAGCCAGTAGACGCGGCCCTTGTTGGTGAAGATGAGGATGTAGGCGTGTGTGGAAGCGATGAAAAGATGCTCGACGAAATCTTCGTCGCGCGTTTTCATGCCGGTGCGGCCCGTGCCTCCGCGGCGCTGCATGCGGTAGGTGGAGATGGGCGTGCGCTTCAGGTAGCCGGAGTGGCTGACGGTAACGGCAACCTGCTCGTCGGCAATGAGATCTTCAAGGACGATTTCCGCGGCTTCGTCTTCGATGCGGGTGCGGCGTTCGTCGCCGTATAACTTCTTCACTTCTTCCAGCTCTTTGATGATGACTTTGCGCAGCTTCGCTTCGGACCCGAGAATGGATTCGTATTCGGCGATGCTGTCGCGGACTTCCTTCAACTCGTTGGAGATTTCATCGATCGAAAGTTTGGTCAGGCGATGCAATTGCAGTTCGAGGATGGCATCGGCCTGGCGGGCGGTGAACGGCTTCTCCGCATCGAGCTTGGGCGCGCGGCCGGTGGTGTTGATGTCGATCTTCTTGCCGCCGAAATAGAGCACCAAATTTTCGCGGGCATCGGCGCGGTTGGCGCTGCCGCGAATGATGGTGATGACATTGTCCAGATGATCGAGGGCGTTCAGATAGCCTTCGAGAATGTGCTCGCGGTCTTTCGCCTTCTGCAGCAGGTAGGCGGTGCGGCGGCGGACCACGTCGACGCGGTGTTCGATGAAATATTTGATGGTCTGGATCAGGCCCATTTCGCGGGGCTGTCCGTTGACCACAGCCAGCAGGATCATCGAGAAACTTTCCTGCATCTGCGTATGCTTGAAGAGCTGGTTGAGAACGATCTGCGGTTCGGCTCCTCTCTTCAATTCGACGACGATGCGCATGCCGTCGCGATCGCTTTCGTCTCGCACGTCAGAGATGTCTTCGATTTCCTTGTCGTTGACCAGTTGCGCGATGCGCTTAATCAGGACGGACTTGTTCACCTGATAGGGAATTTCGGTGACGATGATGGCCTGGCGGTCTTTGTTGATGTTTTCGATGGCGGCACTGGCGCGCATCATAAAGCGGCCGCGGCCGGTGCGGTAGGCCTCGAAAACTCCAGCTCGGCCGTGAATGATTCCGGCTGTCGGGAAGTCGGGTCCCTGGACAAACTTTAGAATCTCGGCGAGCTGCGCACTGGGATTATTGACCAGCGTAATCGTGGCGTCGACGATCTCGGTGAGATTGTGCGGCGGAATTTTTGTGGCCATACCGACGGCGATTCCGTCGGAGCCGTTGACTAGAAGATTGGGAATGCGTGCTGGAAGAACGTCGGGCTCAACTTCGCTGCCGTCGTAGTTGGGATGGAAATCGACGGTGTCTTTGTCGAGATCTTCGAGCAGCGCGGTGGAAACCGGAGCGAGCTTGGCTTCGGTGTAACGATCGGCGGCGGGCGGGTCGCCATCGACGGAGCCGAAGTTGCCCTGGCCGAAAATCAGAGGATAGCGCAGGCTCCAGGTCTGCGCGAGGCGAACGAGAGCGTCATACACAGCGAGATTGCCATGGGGATGGTACTTACCCATGACTTCGCCGACGATCCTGGCGCACTTGCGCGTCGCCCGGTTGGGCTGCAGGCCCATCTGCGCCATCGTGTACAAAATTCGGCGATGCACGGGCTTCAAGCCGTCGCGCACATCGGGCAAGGCGCGGCCGATGATGACCGACATCGAGTAGTCGAGATACGACCGCTTCATCTCCTCTTCAATGTTGACGGGTTGAATGTTCAACGCGCCGGGGCCATCGCCGCCGGGAGGAGGAGGAGTGAGAGGCAGTTCGGGGTTTTGATCGTCGGCCATGGTTAGCTCTTAGCCTTCAGCTGTTAGCTCTTAGCTTGCAAAATTCTGGGTCAGGGCTGCTGCTCCCGCCCGGTTCGTAATTCTTGTAACTGGTTGTATTTGCAGGGTGTTAAGTGATCCTGGAACAGGTTCTATTGTAACACGATTTGGGTTGCTCCTGGGGGCGCGAGGCGCGCGGCTTGTGATGATGAGACAGATGCTCCCAGCGTGGTTCGGGCTGGGCGACGCGGGGCTTTTTGGCTCAGGCAGTTGCGTCAGAAATGCTACTCGCGAGTCGGTCGCGTCGAGCGAGTGCAGAGGTCCTTTCGGCAAGCTCAGGGCAGGCTTTTCGACTGCTTCGCTCAGAACGACAGTTGAAGGGTGGAGATTCAGGGGCCGACGATGATTTCGTTGGACGCGGTGGGAAGTTGGAATTTTACGCCGCGCGACCGATTCGACTGGATCGTTTCGGGCAGATTCAGCGAGGAGAGTTCGATTTTTTGGTTCCACGATCCGGCGGTGTAGTAGTCGGCGCGGGCGTAGAGGACGCCGTCGGCGATGGTGTAGCCGGTGACTTCTTCGCGGTGGCCGTCGCGAAACACGAGGATCGCAGGGGCGATGTCGGCAGCCGGGGTCGAGCGGTCTGCGGCGTCGGACGGTCTTCGCGCCGGACGCGATACCCGGATCTGATCGATCGTTTCCGGTCCAATCATTTCCGCGCTTGACGACTCCTCGCCGCTCACGCGAACGTAGCGATCGCCCTGCAATTCGATCATGAGGGGTTGCGGCGGCGCTGAAACGCGCACGGTGGCCGGTGCGGCCGGCAGCGCGGGTGCGGCTTGCAGAATGATAACGGGCGGCTGAGATGCGACGGGATATCCCGTGCTGGAGAGAAAATCGGAGTACAGCGGATCGGAGAGGGCGAGCGGATAAGCGAACGAGTGCGCGCCGCCACCCCGGTTGAATCCGTGGAAGGCAGTTCGCTGCGCGCTCATGCATGGCGTGAGGGCAGCGAGTACGGTGATGAGAATGAGCCTCGGCATGGGTCAGTTCGCCTGCGGGAGTTGCGGAATCTGGAAGTTCACGCCGCGGTCCCCATTCTCTCTTTGCGTGGCTTCCAGATCGAGATCGGCGAGCGCGACCTTGCGTGAGTGTCCTGCGGTGAGATCGAACAACGTTGCGCCTACGATGGCGTAGTTTCCGACTTCCAGCTTGCGGCCATTTTTGAAGACGAGAACCGTCGGTTCCTGTGGAGCCTGGGGTGCGGGATCGCTGCTGGCGTTCTCGACCGAGTGCGGTGCGCGCAGGTTTCTCTCCGGCGGGACGTAGGAGTCGGCGCCGGTTCCGCGGCGGTCGAAGATTGTGGGACCACCCTGATAGTTGGCGTCGCTGTCGTCGGTTTCCGCGTCGGAGTCATTCACGCTGGGAGCGAGGTCAACGGCGTAGGGAACAGGGACTGCGTAGATCACCGCAGGATGCTCGTGATTGTGATGATGGCGGTCGTCGCCAGAAGATGCCTTTGACGTCGAGAAGCCGACCCGCGGGGCCTGAGCCTGCACTTGGTGACCGGGCAGAGTGCCTCCGCTCGGGAAAGGTGCCGTGATGGGATGGCTGCCACCGAATCCTTGAGAAGTCGCTGAAGTGGGTGTTCCGTTGGTCTGTGCTTGACTGTCGCAGAGTAGAAGCAGAGGCAGAGCCAGCAGGCTCAAGAAGAGCGCGACCGACGCTGGGATCGAATGCCGCACAAAGACATGATACTCCAATGGGGAAGTCATGGCATCTATCGAAGGTAGAACGTTCGTAGTTATCTAGATGGCAGACAGATAGAGCCGGATGCCTGGTGGATGCTGAATAAGGTCGGTGTAGGTCAATGCTGTTCAGAGAAGAAGATCGATTTTGTGAACTTGGCCACACATTCTCGATCCGGTGCCTCAGAGGCTAAAGCCTTGGAAAAAAGGCACCATCGCAGCGCGGGAAGTGCTGCGCCACGCAAAATCGAGTTTGCAGCGCGTAGTCTGCGACAAATTCTCGGACAGCACCGTTCAGCTCGCCATCGGGCCGGGGAGACGCCGCCGCTGGCAGAGCAGGGCGTTATAATTTTGTCGGCTTATGAAATCGGCCTTTCGATTTGCGATGCTGGCGCTGGTTCTCATCATTGTGGCGATGGTGTCGGCGCTGACTGCGATGAGATTTGCGATTCACGGGCAGGAGGTTGCCGTGCCTCCACTGGTCGGGCTGGCGCCGTCGGAAGCGGAACGTGAAGTAACCGGACTCGGCCTGCAGATTTCGATTGAGCGCCAGTATTACAGTCCGCAGATTCCCGAAGGAAGGATCATGTCGCAACTGCCGCTGCCGGGGACGAAGGTGCGGCGCGGCTGGCAAGTGCGGGTGGCACAGAGTCTGGGGCCGACGCGAGTTGCGATTCCGGATGTGACGGGGCAGAGCGAGCATGCGGCGGAATTGAACATCCGGCGGCGCGGGCTTGACGTGGCTTCGATGGCGGAAGTGCAGACGACCGGGATTCCGGTGGATCAGGTGCTGGCGCAGAGTCCTCCGGCAAACGCGACTCAGGTGCTGGCGCCGAACATTAGCTTGCTGGTAACGGCGGCGGCGGAGCCGCAGGCATTCGTGATGCCTAGTTTTGTCGGACAGCCGCTGGGCAGCGTGAGCCGGACGCTGCAGGATGCGGGATTCCGGTTGGGAAATGTGAGCGTGGCGCCTCCGGCGACTGCTCCGGCGGATGCGACCGCCGCGAATCCGGTTGCTGCGCCTGTCGTGCCGGCGGTACCTGTGGTTCCAGCAACGCCTCCCGCGCAGCCCTCGCCAGCCAGCATTATCGTGTCGCAGGTGCCGATGGCGGGGCAGAAGGTTGTGGCGGGGACGGTGGTTAGTTTTGAGGTGCGATAGATCAAAGACGTTCGCCACGGATTTACACGGATTTACACGGATAAGGCGAAATACTTCTTAGACCCTTTCCAGGATTGCGGCGAAGAAGCCGTCGCAGGGGTGGATTCCGGGAATTGTGCGCAAGTAGGGGCCGCGCTGGAGCGCGGCGGTGTCTTGCCAGGTTAGCTCCCCAGCGGCATTCATACGCTCGAGTTCGGTGCGGATGTCGAGTACGCGGAATGAGTTGTTTTCTGCCAGGATGTGTTCGACCACGTCTTCGTTTTCTTCTTTCTCCAGCGAACAAGTTGAGTAGATGATGCGGCCGCCGGGAGCAACCTGCGCAAGGGCGGAGCGGAGGATTGCGCGCTGGCGCTGGTGTAGTTGCGTGAGATCGTCGGGCGCGAGGCGCCATTTTATTTCTGGATTGCGGGCCAGCGTGCCGGTGCCGGAGCAGGGGACGTCGGCGAGAACGCGGTCGAACGGAGGCGACGTGGGGAGGTGCTGGGCATCGGCAACTACGATTTGGATTCGCGCGGCGCTCGTGTCTTGCTTCGGCAACATGCGTTGCAGCAGGCGGGCCCGGTGAGCATGAAGTTCGACTGCGGTGATGGTGGCGCTGGAGTTGTGATCGGCGATGGCGAGGGTCTTGCCGCCGGGAGCGGCGCAGCAGTCGAGGATGCGTTCTCCGCGACCGACGAGCGCGGCGACGAGTTGTGAAGCTTCGTCCTGGATGACGATGTGGCCGACGTGGAAGGATTGAGTTTTCGTGACGTCTCCCGCTTCGACGCGGCGCGCCGACGACAACAGACCTCCGGGGGACAGTTTGATTTCTTCTTCATTGAGTTCCGATTCTGAGGCCGCGGTGCGAAGGCGGATTGCGGTGTGTGGGATCGATTGATTGTGCTTGCAGACTTGGTGAGCAGCCGAGAGGCCGTATTCATTAGCCCAGCGTTCGACCATCCAGAGCGGATGCGCAAGTACGCGGGCCAACGTTTCGGGCGAGGCCGCTTCGTCCTCCGGGAGGGAATCGCGGATTTGTGGTGCAGATGAAAATGCTGCAGTTGAGAGCTTGCGCAGGACGGCATTCACGAAAGGAGCGGCGGAGCGTTTGCGGGCGCGCTTTACCAGTTCGACACTCTCGTGGAGGGCGGCACGCTGCGGGATGCGATCGAGCCAACGGAACTGGTAGAGAGCCAGGCGCAGGGCGATGATGATTTCAAGGTCGAGTTTCGATAGTGGTTGGGAGGAGGCTTGGGCGATTTCGTCGTCGAGTCGGGGACGCCAGCGGAGTACGCCCATCACGAGTTCGGTGGCGAGGGCGTGGTCGGGTGTGGAAAGCGTTTCTTGTTCGGTGGAGTGTAGGAGCTCGGATGCGTAGGAGGAGTCGCGCTCGACGCGGAGCAGGATGTCGAAGGCTGCGGCGCGAGCTGCGGAGACAGGCATCGATTCCAGTGTAGGCCGTCCGGGCCCGAAAAAAGAGCTTAACCACAGAGGACACGGGGGACACAGAGCGCGGGCTGCGCCGCTGGGTCGGCTGTCTCGACATTCGGGAAACTTAAATCAATTTGAACCCAACCTTTCGCCCGGCTGGGGGCGGTAGCCGTGGATGAAATCGCGCACGGAGCTTCGCTTCTTTCCTTCCAGCTGGATTTCGAGCAGTTCCAGGGAACTGTTTTGGCCGCAGCCGACTCGGAGACGATCTACGGTGACGTTGACTTCGGCGGGTGAAATTGCGATCGTGGCGGGCTGCGCTTTTAGGATCTGAAGATTCTTGCCGCGGAATTTTGTGTAGGCTCCGGGCCAGGGTTGGAAACCGCGGATGCGGTTGTAGATGTCGGACGCCGAGCGAGAGAAATCTATGAGGCCGTCTTCCTTTTTCAGGATTGGAGCGAGAGCCGCTTTTGAATTGTCTTGCGGGTGAGGTTGGACGGTGCCAGCTTGCAAGCCGCGAAGGGTGTGGACAATAAGATCGGCGCCGATGGAAGCGAGAAGCGGCGCGACGGTTTCTGAGGTATCGTCGTGCCCGAGGGGGAGTTCTTTCTGAAGAAGGATGTCGCCGGTATCGAGGCCGGCGTCGATGCGCATGGTGGTGACGCCGGTGACAGTTTCGCCGTTCGCGATCGCCCATTGAATGGGAGCAGCGCCGCGATACTTGGGCAGAAGCGAAGCGTGCAGGTTGATGTTGCCGAACGGTGGGAGATCGAGCATCCACTGCGGAATGATGCGGCCATAACCGACGACGATAATCGCGTCAGGCTTGAGGGCGGTGAGTTGGGCGCGGAATTCGTCGTTGGTTTTGATGCGGTCGGGTTGCGCGATCGGAAGGCTTAGCTTCAAAGCTGATTCTTTTACGGGCGACTGCACAAGTTCGAGGCCACGTCCCTTGGGACGATCGGGCTGAGTCACGACGAGATGCACGCGAAAGTCTGCGCGCACCAGCTTTTCGAGCGTGGGGACGGCGAAGAGCGGCGTGCCGCAGAAAACGAGATTGAGGGATTGAGACATCGAGACATTGAATCATTGAATCAATGACTCAATGTGTCAATGATTCAATTCTCTACCATTCTCCGGCTTTCATCAGTTTGCGGATTTTGCGCTTCATGAGGTCGCGTTTCAGGGCGCTGATGTGGCTGATGTAGAGTTTGCCGTTCAGGTGATCGGTTTCGTGGAGGAAGGCACGGGCCAAAAGGTCCTCTCCGGTTTTTTCGAAGATTTTGCCGTGAAGGTCCTGGGCGCGGATGGTGACTTTGTTGGGACGGCTCACGTTCTCGCGGAAGTCGGGGATGCTGAGGCAACCTTCGCTCTGGGTATGGCGGCCTTCGGTGTGAAGAATTTCGGGATTGACAAGGACCAGCTTCGCCTTGAAATCCTCTTTGAAGGTTACGTCGACGACGGCGATACGGCGGCCGATGCCGATTTGCGGCGCGGCGAGGCCGACGCCGTGAGCCGCGTACATGGACTCGAACATGTCTTCGATGAGTTTCTTGAGTTCTTCGTCGAAGACCGTCACCTTCTCGGCGGGCTTCTCGAGAACCGGATGGCCGAACTTTACGATGGGGTAGATCATTTCTGTTGAGATCGTTACTTTCAGATCAGTAGTTCTTCAGCTGCTCGCAGTAGCCTTGGAAATTTCTTAGAGTTTCGGTCATGGAGTCGCCGCCGAATTTCTCCAGAGCGCAGCGCGCGAGAGTTAGTGCGACCATGGACTCGGCGGCAACTCCGGCGGCGGGCACGACACAAACGTCGGAACGCTCGTACGCGGCCTTGACGGGCTCGCGGGTCGAGAAATCAACCGACTGCAAGGGGCGGCGCAGGGTTGAAATCGGTTTCAAGTACCCGCGGACGCGAATCTGTTCGCCGTTGGAGACTCCGCCTTCGATTCCGCCGGCATTGTTGCGGGTGCGGGAGAAAGAGGTGAAACCGGACGTCGCGGTGTAGCCGATTTCATCGTGCACCGCGGAGCCGGGCGCGTACGCGGCGGTCACGCCGGCGCCGATTTCAACCGCTTTCACGGCCTGCAGCGACATGACGGCGGCGGCCAGCAGGGCGTCGAGGCGCTCATCCCATTGGGCGTAGGTGCCGAGACCTGGCGGGACCTGGTGAGCGACGACTTCAAAGACTCCGCCGAGCGAATCTCCGGTCTTGAAGACCTTGTCGACTTCTTCTTTCATGCGCTGTTCGGCTTCTGGATCGGCACAATTCAGGAGCACTTCCTCGCGGCCGTAGAGGGCGCGAATACTTTCCCACGGGACCTGACCGTGCAAAGTCACACCGCCGGTAGTGACTACATGACTCAGCACTTCGATGCCAAGTTCGAACAGGAAGAGTTTGGCGATCGCGCCGAGGGAGACGCGGGCGGCGGATTCGCGGGCAGAAGCTCGCTCCAGAACGTAGCGGGCTTCAGAAAAGTTGTATTTGAGAGCGCCGGCGAGATCGGCATGGCCGGGACGCGGCGACGCGACGCGCTTGTGCTTGGCTGGATCGCCGTCGCCCACGGGCAGAGATTCCTGCCAGTTTTTCCAATCGCGGTTTTCGAGCTGCACGGAGACGGGTGAGCCGATGGTCATGCCATGGCGTACGCCGGAGAGAATATGAGCGGTGTCGCGCTCGATCTTCATGCGGCCGCCCCGGCCGTAGCCCTGCTGGCGGCGCCAGAGTTCCCGGTCGAGGAAGGCCTGGTCGATTTTCAGTCCGGCAGGCATGCCGGAGAGGAAGGCGACCAGAGCTTCGCCGTGGGATTCTCCGGCTGTGAAGTAGCGCAGCATAAACGCTCGATTGTACAGGATACGGGGCGGTGCGGGCCGAAGACGAGGGCGAGGTTGCAGCTTGATTTTGGTTTCTCCCCAGACTCTGCGGCTTTCCTAAAGAGTTTGACGGTTAACGTGTCACGGGCAAGAGCAAGAGCTCTTAACCGCCGAGTGCGCGGAGAAAAACCGCAGAGTTCGCGGAGAAGTTCAAATACTGCCACGTACGACCGAGGGTCGCCATTTCCTCGAAAAAGTGCCGGCTGCGGATTTTTCGGGTCACAGGGCGTCAGCAAAACGTTTACAATGAAGCAGTATCTGAGCCTATCGTCGGGCTCGAGCGCCGCATCCTGCGCCGCATCGCCTAGAACTCTGGCCATGAAGTTTCCAGCTTAAGGAGGAACTGTGTGTCCCCCGGCACCGGTTCGAGAAGGAACTCTCGACGCTAAAAAGATTCGCTGCGTTCTGGCGCACGACCACGTCCTGCTGCGGCAGGGGCTGCGGCGCTTGCTCGAGGACGAGCCTGATCTGCAAGTCGTCGCCGAAGCGGGGAATGCCGCGGAGACGCTGCAGCGGGTGTTCGAGCATCGGCCGGACGTAGTCATTACTGATGCGAATATGTTTGGGTGCGCCGCCGATCAGACCGAGCGGCTGATTCTGCACGAATCCGCACACAGCAAGGTGTTATTTCTAGCGGCGCACACGGACGACAACGCGGCGCTGGATGGGACCAGTTGTGCGATGCGGCAGACTTCCGCGGAAGAGTTGGTGGCGATGGTGCGGATGGCGCGCGTAGCTGGTGCAGTGCGGGAGATGCCGCGAGCGGACCGGCGTGAGTGGCCGGTTCCGGAAGTGCTTCCGCGAAAGCGGGTCTTAACCGCCCGGGAGCGTGAAGTGCTGAAGCTGCTGGCTGAGGGCAGGACAGTGCGCTCGGCGGCTGGCGTTCTGGGGCTCAGCGTCAAGACGGTGGATGCGCACAAATTTAATCTGATGCGCAAGCTGGGGATTCACAACAAGGCTGAACTGGTAATGTGGGCCATTCAGAAGAACGTTGTGAAGTTGCCGGCGAATTTCTAGGAGTTCCCTCAGGGGCTAAAGCCCGATCAATCGGTCTGGCCTTTTACGGCGCGGCTTGAAGCCGGGCCCTTTCAAAACAGGAAGCCGCGCCCTTCCAAAACGGCCAAAGTAGCTGCGTCTTGCCGCTAAGTAAGCCCCCGCTCCTCACTCCTGATTCATAGCTGCGGCGAGCTCTGCCAGGCTTGAGACTGTCAGGTCAGGATTGGCTTCGGCGGCTTTGACTGCGCCGACGCCGGGTCGGGCCGACGGACGGTTCACCCACACGGTGGCGAGGCCGAGGGCCTGGGCCGGGATTACGTCGTGGTAGATGCTTTGGCCTACGTGCAGAACGCGATGCGCGGGAGCTTTGACGCGGCTCAGGGCCAGTTCGAATAGTTTGAGCGAGGGTTTGTAGGCCTGGGCCTGCTGCGCGGTGATGACTTCGTCGAAGTCGACCTCGAGTTGAGGACGCGATCCGGCGAAGAGATCGTCGTCGACGTTGGAAAGAATGGCCAGGCGGAAGCGGGTCTTGAGCTGGCGCAATGCAGCGACAGTGTCAGGCCAGGGCTTCCATGAGGGTAAGGATGCGGGCAGGGAGCGTACTTCGTTGGGCGTGGGAGTGAATCCAAGTTCAGCACCGAACTGGCGGACTACCGACTCCAGCACTTCGCGATACGTACGGAATGCAGCTTGCTCGGAACGTTGCTCGAAATCTCCGTAGAGCTTGAGTAGAGCTGCGTCGTCGATATCTTTTCCGTGCGCGGCGAGGACGCGACGTAGAACGGGCAGCAGTCCGGCTTCCCAGTCGATGAGCGTGCCGTAGCAGTCGAAGGTGAGGAGTTCGAAGCGGGTGAAGTCGAGCATGGCGTGTGCAGCCAATGTATCGGAAGTTTAAGAAGCGGGGCAATGCGGCGATGAGGACTGAAACTGTTGTTATCGAAAACCCCCACTTCTCGCGCAGAGGACGCGCGAGAAGTGGGGCACCCGGCTGTTGCTTTTGGTCTTGATAAGCGAGCGGGGAGAGCGGGGAAAGCAAAAGATTTTAACCGCTGAGGACGCAGAGATACCCTCGCAGAGAGCGCAGAGAAATTCAAAATCGAACCTGCGCTCGATGGCGGATGCGGTTGATCGCTTTACCGTCGCTGGTCGAGGCCGGGCAAGGTGGGAGTTGGATCGGAGGATTCGGCGGAATCGAGTTCGAGTTCGGCGTCGGCGGCAGGCTCTTGCGGCGGAGCGGCCTTTTTCGGAGCCAGAAATTTTTCTGTGTTCAGCAGGGGCCGACCGAGGGAGGCGTTGTAGCTAGTCCAGGGACTGTCCATGCCGGCTTCGCGCTCGAACATGGCGCGCATGGCTTCCATCTTCGAATCGAGGTCGTCGAGGTAGTGAAGCATGAGCGCCTCGGGAAACATGGGCAGCTTGGGCGAGCCAAAGTCGTACTGGCCGTGGTGGCTGATGATGAGGTGCTCGATCAGCGTTTTCAGTTCGTCGGGGAATCCGGGCAGGAGCGCGAGCTTGGCCTGCAACATTTCCAGTTCGATGATCATATGGCCGAGCAGCTGGCCTTTTGTGGTGTAGGAGAAGGAACGGTTGTAGGTGAGTTCGTGAATCTTGCCGATGTCATGCAGAAACGCGCCGGTGAGGAGCAGGTCGCGATTGATCTGGGGATAGTTCGTGCACATCAGATCGCACGACCGGAAAAGAGAGACGACGTGATCGAGCAGGCCGCCGATGTAGGCGTGATGCAGCGTCTTGGCGGCCGGGGCGTTGCGGTAGGGGCCGGCGACCTCGGGATCGGCCATGAAAGCCTCGACCAGCGCCTTGAGATGAGGATTGCGGAACGAGGAGACGAAGCTGGCCAGAGTCTGCCAGAGATCATCGACATCTTTCGTGGTCTTGGGAAGATAGTCGGCGAAATCGATTTCGGATTCGCCGAGCTTGCGCAGCTTGTGGATAGTGAGCTGAAACCGATTCTTGTATTTGTTGATGAGGCCTTTGATTTTTAGAAAATCGTCCTGCTCAAAAATGTCGAGGACTTCTTCGACGTTATCCCACATTTTGGCTTCGAGCTGGCCGCTGCGATCGCCGAGAGTGAGCGCGAGGTAGGGCTCCCCGGTTTTCTTGGGCTTTATCTGCTTGCCGACGACCACGAAGCTCGAGGTAATGACCTTGTTTTCGTGGCGCGCGCAATCGCCGATGTAGAAATCCTTCATGGGGCTGTGTGTCCGAGTATACGCGCCGCCGGCAAGGGTTTAGAGGACGCCGAGCTTCTTGTGTTTCCTTTTGCCGAGCTTCTTGGCGTCGGCTTCCTTGGCTGCGGCGGTTTCAACCGGCGCGGTCTGGTTGGGGCTGGCCCCGGTGTCGACGTAACCATCGGCGTACTTGATGTAGGCCTCTTCGCGCAGCTTGGTGAGATAGGCGCGAAGAGCGGGCTGTAGCTTCTGGTAATAGAGCGCATCCTGAATCTTGGGAAGCACGTCTTTCATGGGAGGAATGCCGGCCATCTGGTGGTCGACAACCTTCAGGATCACGTAGCCCTGCTTGGTGCGAATCACGTCGGTAACGTCGCCAGATTTCATAGCGAAGGTCCTGTCCTCCAGCTCTTTCGCCAACTGACCACGTTTGAAAATCCCGAGGGCTCCGCCATCGGCAGCGGAAGGGCCGTCGGAATTTTTCTTGGCAACGTCCTCGAAGCTGGCTCCGTCGTGAATCTGTTTGAGGAGATCGTTGGCCTTGGCCTCGGCGGCGCTGAGTGCGGCGTCGTCTACTACGGGTTGGGCATTGGGCGCGGAGGCGGGAGCGGCTGCCGCCGGGGCGTTGGGATCTGGTGCTGCGGCGGGCGCTGGAGGCGTCGTGACTTTGGGAGCGACCAGAATCTCGCTCAGGCGAATCGCCTCCGGCATCTCCATTTCGCTCTTGTGTTCGTCGTAGAACTTCTGCTCATCCTCTTTGCCGACGCTGAGGTGACTGCCAACTTCTTCGCCAATCACTTTGCGGGTGATGATCTGGTTCAGCTGGGTCTGCTTGAAATCTTCCCAGGAGACGCCCTGTTTCCGGGCTTCGGCTTCGAGGTCTTCGAGGGAGCCGAGCTTCATGTCCTTGCGCATCTGGTCGAGTTGCTTGATCAGGTCGGTGTCGCCGCTGATGCTGAGGTCTTTGCCTTTGTCGAGAAGGAGTTGCTGGTCGATCAGATCGCGCAGGACGTCCTTTTCACGCTCGGCGTAGAGCTTGTCGGCGTTGGCTGGATCCTGTTGCTTGACTTCGTCGCGGAGCTGGTCTTTGCTGCGGGCATACTCCGAGCGGGTGATGATCTGGTTGTTGACGCGGGTAATGATTTCTTCGACGACTTGTCCGGCTGCGAGAGCCGGCAGCCACGCGAAAGCGACAAAAACGAAGCAAAGTTTCTTCATAGAATTCAATGGGCCGCCACGCTTCCAGGCTTGCTGCTACAGGAGAGGCTTCGGGCCGATGGGATATTTTACTCCTTCAGAGCCGAGTCTGGGGGTTGACCTTGAATGATTGACCCTGATCTTTTGACGCCTCCGCGGTAGGAAAGAGTTGGCTGGTGAGGCTCAGGCAGTGCGGATAAAAGCGAGGGCAGTTCGGTCGTCGCACAGGGGAGTTCCAGCGCTGAACTCGCCGAGGGCATCGAGAATCGAGACACAGAGCGTCTGGGCGGGGGCGGGCGGAGCCGCCTGGAAAAGCTGTTGCACCCGATCCAAGCCGAATTCCTCGGCGGCCTTTTCGTGATGCCCACCGCATTCCACCACTCCGCGAGAAACCAGCAGCAGAGCCGCGCCCTTCTCCATGCCAATGGTTGGAGCGTCGCAGGTGGCGTGGGAGAAGAGTCCCAGGGGCAGGCCGGTCGAAGTGAGGTGAGTAATTCCGCTGCTGTCGCGCAGAAGTCCTGGCGTGTGACCGGCACTGGTGTAGCAGAGCGTGCCAAACCCCTCGTGGTAGCAGGCGATGAAGGCCGGACTGGAACGCACGCCCTTGGAAGCATCGATGAGACCGCGATTGATCCGCAGGCTGAGTTCGGTCATGGCGTTGGATTCGTTGATGTCAGGACGAGAGAAAAGTTGGGTGCCGAGATTGCGGAAAATTTCCTGTGCGGCCGCGAGGATGCCACGGTTGTCCTCGCGGCGGCCGGCCACGTCGAGAAGGCCGAAGAGAACACGCTCGGAGCTGACGCGAACGGAGTCATAGAAGTCTCCAGCAACGCGTTTGCCAGTGAAGACGGCGGCAATGTCGGCCCCCTCGATCTTGGGGAAAACGGTAGGGACGGGCTCGACCGCGGGCGCTGCGCCAGGTGCATCGGAATGAAAGAGAGAGCGCATGGGGCTGGTCCAGATGCCGAAACTAGCACAGGAACGTGGTGGGAGCAAACGGTCGCTTGTCCCAAATTCGAGAACCACAGGGGTCACGGGGGAACACAGGGAAAAGCTTCACGCGGCTCAGGACCCTGTGAAACCCTGTGTCCCCTGTGGTTAAGAAGAACCGGGACTATTCGCCGTACTTGTCGGCGAGATATTTGGTGAGGTCGGACTCAAGCTGGCCGTAGTCGGAGTGGATGGTGGCGCGCAGTGCGGCCTCAGTGGAAGTGCCCTGACTGAGGAGTTGCAGGATGCGCTGCACATCTCCCATCCCGTAGGAATCGTTGATATAGGAGACGGCGGCCAGCGACTCGGCGTAGGCGACGTAGGCCTGTCCTCCAGAAAAACTCTGGAAGCTTCCTTCCAGAGCGTTCAGTGGAATCTCGCGTTGAGCTTTGAAGAGCAGAGAGAGCTGGTGTCCGTCGCCGCCGAGGCTCTTGGGCTCGAGCATCTGTGCGATGCCTTCGTGCAGCCAGGGCGGGCAGCGGCCGCCGGAGAGCTGGTTAATAAACGAGTGCGCCAACTCGTGCTTCAGAACCCGCGCCAGTTCGGGCGTCATGGAGCTGAGGCCGCTGACCGGGATGCGAAGCTTGCCGTCATTCATCGCGCCGGACCAGCTGGGGGCGTGGGTGACGTCGAAGAATGCCTGTTCGGTGTAGAGCGTTACGAGAATGCTGTCGCGGGGAGGGTTGCCGAGACTGCTGGAAAGATCGTCATAGTCGGATTCGAGCGCAGCCACAATCTGCGCGCGCAGGGATTCCGACGTCTGCTTGCCCTCATAGTGAAGAACGAAGTGGCTGCTCTCGTGTTGGGCGAAGTCCGTTTCGACCGTTTCTTCGCGCTGAGCTTTGGCCAGGAACTGCCGCACGGTCGCATCGGGACGTAACTGCAGGGAACGCTTCCAGGAAGTGACGGCATCTTTTGTGTGGTCGGAAGCGAACTGGGCGTAGCCGAGCATGGTGTAGGCGTCGGGCGATTGCGGGTCTGAGTTTACGGCGCGTTGGGCGTAGGGCAGCGCCTGGGCGGCGCTTCCGGTGCGAACCAGGAGCGCGGCATAGTAGATAAGGATGGTCGAATTCTCGGGCTGAAAGCGGAGCGCGCTCTCGAAATATCGGCGAGACTGAGCGATGTTGCCGTGTTCGAATTCAAATTTTCCGGCAATGAAATCCGCCGTAGCGCTTAATTCGGCATTGCCTTTGCCTTCGAGGGCGGAGAGCGCGTCGGGGTCGACTTTGCCTTCCTTGACGATCTTTGCGGACAGATCGCCTTCGTTCGCCAGACTATCCGCGGGAGTGAAAGTTGGGAGGTCGGCGACCTTGGCGGTTCCGGATGAGGAATGCGTGGGCATGCCTCCGGCGTCGACGTGATCAACGGTCGAGATTGGAATAGCGTAGGTGTCTTCGCCAATATCGTATTCGAGATGATTGCCCTTTTCGCGAACCTGGTCGGCTACGATGGTGCGGCCATTCTTCAGGTGAATTGTGTCGGCGCTTGCGCAGGTCAGTGCGAGCAAGCACACCAAGGCGAGCCGGCCAGTAAAGGCGAAGGTGACACGGAGCCGCATTCAGGCGCATTCTAACAACGGAGGGCGTCCCAACCCACGTGACGAAGGTACTACTCAAAATGCAAGGCTTACGAACCGCAGCAGTGTGTGCGCTGATAGCTTGCGCGTTGCCGGCTAGGTCCGCGGCGGCCGAGAAGCCGCCAGAGAAGCCGGCGGAGGCACTCTATCTTCAACTCGGACAAGCGGGTCTGGATCCGGCGCGGGTGTACAAGGTGCGTGAAGCGTCGCTTGATCGATCGGCGATCCACATTACCCTGGAGGATGGCACGATCGGTTTCACGCAAGACGTGATGGGGCGGGTTACCGGAGCTTTCTTTGAGGGTGAAGGTGAAGTGCTGATCGCGCCCGAGAGCGCGGTGGAACGAAACTCGATGAGCCTGTTTACCGGGATGGCGATTCTGGAAGAACACTTTGAAACGGCCTATTTTCGATTCAACGATGACGTGGCTGGAGAACTGCGTCCCGATTTGCGGGCGCCGGAAAATCCGCAGGAGTTTATTGAGCGCTGGGGAGAAACGGCGAAGAATCTGGCGCAATTCGATGCCATGAGGCTGCTGGTGAGCTTCAGCCGGATGCTTCCGGTGGGTGGGGTCGCGCCTCCTTCCGGGAGCGCCAACCTTCTGGGCCGAGTCGAAGACCGGTTTCTTCACGCGCGACTGCAAGGAACCAAGCTGGGCGTTTTTGATGTTCTCTTCGATTCCCTGGCCGCGGAACAAGTGGAAGCGGGGCAGGCGAGGGCGGCTAGGGATGGCTTGACCTACTACGACATGTGGACATCGTTTTCACCGGCTGCGCCCTTGGTTGGAAGGGCGAACGCCGGCAGCGCCTCGGCGCCGGGCAATCCCAGCCCGCGAGAGGACTGGATTGCGGCGCAGCGCTATACCATCCGCACCGAGGTGCAGCCTCCGAAGCAGATTCATGCGCAAGCCCGCGTACAACTTGACGTGAAGGAAGGCGGGACCCGTCTGTTGTTGTTTGAGTTATCGCGATTCCTGCAGGTGGAAAGCGTCAAGCTCGACGGCGGAAAAGTGGAGTTCATTCACAATCCGGCGGTGGAAGGAACACAACTTTCGCGGCGGGGAAATGAAATGCTGGCGGTGATTTTGCCCGAACCGGCGCGAGCCGGGCAGAAGATAGACCTTGAATTTGTATACGGTGGCGAGGTGCTGGCGGAAGCGGGCAGTGGACTGCTCTATGTCGGTGCGCGCGGAACCTGGTATCCAAACCGCGGGCTGGCGATGGCGGACTTCGACCTGGAGTTCAACTATCCGGAAGGTTGGACTCTGGTGGCAACCGGAAAGTCAGTGCCGGTTTCGGCCGATGCCGCTGCTGCAAAGGCTAAAGGAGAACAGACTGGACGCTGGGTCTCGGAGCGGCCAATC
>Ga0070733_10000815_pt1 | contig 24225 bp, 26 predicted proteins | sample Coa_R1_9_FD_66450 | JGI IMG/M metagenome (GOLD analysis project Ga0070733, IMG submission 66450) | Surface soil microbial communities from Centralia Pennsylvania, which are recovering from an underground coalmine fire - Coalmine... | ecosystem: Environmental > Terrestrial > Soil > Unclassified ...
GATCAGGAAGTTCTGGCCGAGGTCGCGGCGCGGGTGGACGCCGAACTCGCGAAGGCGCCGAAGGCTCGGCTGCGTCGCGGCGCCGCTCACCAGCCGAACAGCTCGGCGGCGTTTCGCTCGACCGCCGCCTCGAACTCGCCGGGGTCGATTCCGCGCGCCGCGGCGACGAACTGCGCGGTCTCGACGACGTAGGACGGCTCGTTGGGCTTGCCGCGGCGCGACTGCGGAGCGAGGTAGGGGGCGTCGGTCTCGACGAGCAGCCGCTCGAGCGGAGCACTCGCGGCGACCTCGGCCAGCGCGCCCGCGCTCGGGTAGGTGACGTTGCCGGCGAAGGACAGCCAGTAGCCCGAGTCGATGCAGCGCTGCGCGTGCTCGGCCATCGAGAAGCAGTGGAGGATCACGCGGATCCCGTCGGCGCGGGCCGCGAGCAGCTCGAGGGTGTCCTCGGACGCCTCGCGCGTGTGGATCACAAGCGGCTTGCCCGTCTCGCGCGCGAGGTCGATCTGGGCCTCGAAGGCCGTGCGCTGGAGGTCGCGCGGCGCGCGGTCGCGGTAGTAGTCAAGGCCCGTCTCACCGATCGCGACGCAGCGCGGGTGCGCCGAGAGCTCGCGTAGAAGGTCGGTGTCGAGCTCGCCGGCGACGTTCGGGTGGCAGCCGATCGCCGCGTAGACGTCCTCGAAGCGCTCGGCCGCGGCGAGCGCGGCGCGGCAGCTGTCGGGGTCGGTGCCGACGGTCAGCATCCGCGTGAGCCCGGCCGCGCGTGCGTTGCCGACGAGCTCCTCGTCGGGCGGCTTGCAGTGGTCGAGGTGGGTGTGGGAGTCGATCAATCGGCGGTCTTCGGGAAGAGCGGACCGATCGCCGACACCGCGGCGCCCGAGCCGTGCCCGGCGAATGTGCGCTCGCCGGTGATCGGCGCGCCGAGGGCCTCCAGCAGCTCGGCGGTCTTGCGCGGTATGTATGGGTTCAACGCGAGCGTCACGACACGCAACCCTTCGGCGAGCGAAGCGAGCACCATCAGAAGTTCCTCGCGCGTGGCGTCGTCGCGGGCGAGAGTCCAGGGCGCGCGTTCCTCGACGTAGCGGTTGAGGCGGCGCACGCGCTGCCAGATCTCATCGAGCGCGGGCGTCAGGTCGAGGCGCTCGAGGAACTCGTCGATGCGCTCGGGGAGGCCTGCGAAGTCGGCCGCGAGGATGGGGTCGGTCGCGGCCGTGGGTACGGCCGAGTCGCAGTAGCGCTCGAGCATGTTGAGCGTGCGGCTCGCGAGGTTGCCGAACTCGTTGGCGAGCTCCGAGTCGTAGCGCGCGCGGACCGCGTCCATCCCGACGGGGCCGTCGGCGCCGAAGCTGACCTCGCGGCAGAGGTAGTGGCGCAGGGCGTCTGAGCCGTAGCGCTCGAGTACGTCGAAGGGGTCCAGCACGTTGCCGAGCGACTTGCTCATCTTGCGCCCGTCGGCGGCGAGCAGGAAGCCGTGGACGAAGACCTGGCGCGGGACCTCGATGTCGGCGGCCATCAGCATCGCGGGCCAGAAGATCGTGTGGAACTTGAGGATGTCCTTGCCGATCACGTGCCACGTCGCCGGCCAGTAGTGGGCGGTCAGGTCCTCGCCGTCGCGGGCGTAGCCGAGCGCCGTGTAGTAGTTGAGCAGCGCGTCGAACCAGACGTAGAAGACCTGGCCCGGGTCCCAGGGGACGGTCACCCCCCACGTCATCCGCGCGCGCGTCAGCGAGAGGTCCTCGAGTCCCGAGTGCAGGAACGAGCGCGCCTCGTTGTAGCGAATCGCCGGCTTTACGAAGTCGGGGCGCTCGGCGAACAGGCGCTCGAGCGGCTCCTGGAAGGTCGACAGGCGAAAGAACCAGTTCTCCTCCTGCTCGCGGACGAGCTCGGTCTCGTGGATCGGGCAGCGGTTGCCGTCGAGGATCTCGTTCTCGACCTTGAAGTCAGCGCAGCGCGGGCAGTACCAGCCCTCGTAGATTCCCTTGTATGTATGTCCCGCGTCGTGGACGCGCTGGAGGACCTCCTGGACGATCTCCTTGTGCCGCGTGTCGGTCGTGCGAATGAAGTAGTCGTTTGAGATGTCGAGCTGTTCGGTCATCGCGAGGAAGCGGGCGGCGTTTCGGTCGGCGAGCTCCTGGGGCTCGACCCCCTCGGCGCGGGCGGCGTCGGCGACCGGCTCGCCGTGCTCGTCGGTGCCGGTCAGAAAGAACACGTCGTCGCCACGCTGGCGGCGGTGGCGGGCGATCACGTCGGTCGTGATCGCTTCGTAGGCGTGGCCGAGGTGCGGGACGCCGTTGACGTAGTTGATCGCTGTCGTGATGTAGAAGGACATCGGTGTAGGCAGGCTACGCGAGGGTGGGCGTGGTCGGCTGGTTGCGCGCGCGCGGCGCGGCGGCGGGATCAGCGCTGCTGTTCGGTCAGCGCGCGGTAGAGGCGGTTCGCCGGCACACCGGTGAGCTCCGCGAGCGCCTTGGCGGCCGGGCGCGGACGCGCGCCTGCCTCGACCAGGGCCTGGAGCGCGGTGAGCGCGCGCTCGGCGATGTCGGGCTCCCCCGCCCCGGGCGGCGCCGCGCCGACGACGAGGACGACCTCGCCGCGCGGGCGTTCGGCGGCGTAGTGGGCGGCGATCTCGCCCGCGCTGCCGCGGCGGATCTCCTCGTGGAGCTTGGTCAGCTCGCGGCAGACCGCGACCGGGCGTGTGGGGTCGGACGCGGCGAGCAGCGCGAGGGTCGCGGCGAGGCGCTGCGGTGCTTCGAAGGCGACGAGCGTCTCGGCGGTCGAGACGAGGAGCTTCTCGAGGTCGCCCTTCTTGCGCGGCAGGAAGCCGACGAAGCGCCAGCGCTCGGCCGGGAGGCCTGACGCGACGAGGGCGGCGAGCGCCGAGCTCGGACCGGGCAGGACCTCGACCGAGAGGCCGGCGGCGATGCAGGCCTGGACGAGGATGAAACCGGGGTCTGAGACGAGCGGCATGCCGGCGTCTGAGACGAGCGCGACGACCGAGCCCTTGCGCATCTTCGCGACGAGCTCGCCGGCGCGCTCGCGCTCGTTGTGCTCGTGGTAGCTGACGAGCTTTCCTGTCACGCCGTAGCGGTCGAGCAGCTTGCGCGTGTGGCGCGTGTCCTCGCAGGCGACGAGATCGGCTGCGCGGAGCGCCGCGAGGACGCGCAGCGTGACGTCCTCGAGGTTGCCGATCGGTGTCGGGCAGACGACGAGGCGGCCGGCGGCGCTCATGCGGCCACCCGGCGGGCGATCGACTCGCGGGCGAGGAGGGCGGCGCCGACGACGCCGGCGTCGCGCCCGAAGTGGGCGGGGCGAAGCTCGACGTGGCGGGTGGGTGCCGGGAGGCCGCGCTGGGCGAGGGTTTTGCGGGCGGGGGCGAGGATCAGCTCGGCGGCCTGGGCGACGCCGCCGCCGATCACGACGACGTCGGGGTTGAGCGCGTTGACGATCGTGATGATCCCGATGCCGAGCCACTCGCCGAGGCGCGCGAGGACCGCTGTGGCGGTTTCGTCGCCGTGGAGGGCGAGCTCGCAGACGAGCGCGCCGTCGATCTCGCGGCCGTCGGCGAGGGCTTGGCCGAGCGCGGAGGACGGGTTCTCGATCGCGGCCAGGCGGGCGTCGCGCGCGAGGGCGCTCCCGCCGGCCATCGCCTCGAGGCAGCCGTGGCCGGGGCAGCCCGGGCCGCAGTCGGGCCCGTCGGGTGAGACGACGATGTGGCCGAGCTCGCCGCCGGCCCCGCTGGCGCCGCGGTAGACCTCACCGGCGAAGGCGAGCCCGCCGCCGATGCCCGTCCCGAGCGTGAGTATCGCCGCCACCGAGGCGCCCTGTGCTGCGCCCTGGCGAAGCTCGGCGAGGAGCGCGACGTTGGCGTCGTTGTCGAGGAAGACGGGCAGCGTCGTGCGCTCGGCGAGGGCCGCGGCGAGCGGGAAGTCGCGCAGCGGGAGGTGGGTCGAGGAGACCGCGACCTCGCGCTCGTAGTCGAAGAGGCAGGGGATGCCGAAGCCCGCGGCGAGCGCCTCGGCGCCCTGGGCGGCGGCGGCGGTTCGGACCTCCTCGACGGCGTCGGCGAGCGCTTGAAGGAGCGGTTCGAGCTCGAGTCCGGCGATGACGCGCTGGGCGCGAGCGAGCGGCTCGAGCGCCGGATCGAGGGCAGCGGCGCGCAGGTTCGTGCCGCCCAGATCGATGCCGATGATGCATTCGGTCGGCACGTTCGCCACTATAGACGGAGCTCTGATGGCCGACGAATTCGACCCCGAGCCGCCGGACTACGAGCGCTACTGGGCTCCTCGGCACATTCCGTGGCACCAGCGCCTCGACGCCGAGGCCGGGCTCGAGCAACTGCGCGAGCTGAATGCGGGAGTGGAGCCGGAAGCCGCGGCGCGACGATTCGGCGGCATGCGCTTACCCTGGCGGCGCCGTCGACGGCGGCGGCGGAGGCCGCGGTGGCTGCGGGCAATTCGCTGGGCGATCGCAGCGCTTGTCGCCTGGATCGTCCTGTCGGCGGTCCTCTTCATCGTCAGCTCGATCGAGGCGCAGGGCGTGCCGGCCTCAGCCGTTGCGGCGCTCTCGGGCGGCGGGCTCCCGCCGTTCTCGGCGACGACGATCCTCGTACTCGGCTCTGACGCCCGCCCGGCCGGGAGCAAGGAGCCGGGCGCCGACGTCGGCGGCCCGAGCCGCTCGGACGTGATGATGCTCGTGCGGACGGGCGGCGGGCATTCGGGGCGCCTCTCGATCCCGCGCGACACGCTCGTCGACGTCCCCGGCCACGGCTTCGGCAAGATCAACTCGGCCTTCTACTACGGCGGGCCGGCGCTGGCGATCAAGACCGTCGAGCAGTTCCTCGGCATCCAGGTCAACCACGTCCTGTTGATCAACTTCACCAACTTCCCGAAGCTCGTCGACGCGATGGGTGGTGTCACCTACACCGGCAGCTGCGTCGTCTCGTTCATCAGCGGCGGCTTCAAGGAGGGCGGCTTCACGCTGCGGCTGCAGACGGGCACCCACCACCTCGACGGAGCGCAGGCGCTGGCGCTCGCGCGCACCCGCGAGAACCACTGCAACCCGAGCGAGACCGATCTCACGCGAGAGATTCGCCAGCAGAAGCTGCTGCTTGACATGAAGAGCCAGATGCTGTCGTTCACCGGCTTTCTCCACCTGCCGTGGATCGCGTGGGCGCTCCCGCAGACGCTCGAGACGGACATGGGCGCGCCTACGCTGGCGGGCGTGCTGGCCTCGTTGGAACTCAACGGCAACCCAAAGACCGCGCTGCTCGAGCCGACCGGCGCCGAGGTCTACAACGGCCAGGACGTGCTGACGATCACCGACGCCGCCAAGCGGGCGGACGTTCAGCGGTTTCTGAACAGCTAGGCCGTGGGAGCAGCTAGGACTTGGTCTTGGCGGGCTTGCTCGAGTCGGAGCTGCCGCTCGCCTTCTCGGCGGGCTTCGAATCGCTGCTGCCGCTCGAGTCGCTGCTGCTCGAGTCGCCGCTGCCGCTCGAGTCGCCGCTCTTGGTCGAGGTGCTCTCGGAGCTCGATGAGGACTCCGAGTTCGACGCCTTCTGCTCGCGCTGGCGCTTGCGCGTGCCGTAATCGGTGTTGTAGAAGCCGCTGCCTTTGAAGTGGACGGCCGGAGCGTGCAGGACGCGCTCGACGGGCGCCCCGCAAACCTGACACTTCGTCAGCGGCTCGTCGGTGTATGACTCGACCACCTCGAAGTTGTGACCCTTGGTGCAGCGATATTCGTACGTCGGCATAAGGCCGCCCAGTATAGGCGGGGGCCTGGCTCGACCGACTAGGATCCGCGGCCTTGAACGACGTCGTCACGATGGAGAAGATCGTCGCGCTGTGCAAACGGCGCGGCTTCATCTTCCCGAGCTCAGAGATCTATGGCGGGGTCGGATCGACCTACGACTACGGCCACTACGGCGTTCTCCTGAAGACCCACGTCAAGGAGGAGTGGTGGCGGGCGATGCTGCGCGAGCGCGACGACATCGTGGCGCTTGACTCGGCGATCCTCCAGCACCCGCGCACCTGGGAGGCCTCCGGCCACCTCGCGAACTTCACCGATCCGCTGGTCGACTGCAGGGTCTGCAAGCAGCGCTTTCGCGCCGACCACCTCGATCAGCTCGCCTGCGGACGCAAGCCGTCGATGCACCCCGGCGAGTTCGCCGACTGCGACCTGACGGAGGCGCGCGACTTCAATCTGATGTTCGAGACGACCGTCGGCCCGGTCAAGGAGACCGGCTCGGCGATCTACCTGCGTCCGGAGACCGCCCAGGGCATCTTCGTCAACTTCAAGGGCGTGACCCAGTGGGGACGGCGCAAGCCGCCGTTCGGGATCGCCCAGGTCGGCAAGTCGTTCCGCAACGAGATCACGCCCGGCAACTTCATCTTCCGAACGCGCGAGTTCGAGCAGATGGAGATGGAGTTCTTCGTCCCGCCCGACGAGGCGCCGAAGTGGTTCGAGTACTGGACCGCTGCGCGGCGCGAGTGGTACCTCGCCCTGGGGATCCGCGACGATCACCTGCGCCTTCGCCCGCACGACGCCGACGAGCTCTCGCACTACTCCTCGCAGACGAGCGACATCGAGTACCTCTTTCCGATCGGCTGGTCGGAGCTCGAGGGGATCGCCAACCGCGGCGACTTCGACCTGCGCCAGCACGCCGAGTTCTCGGGCGAGACGCTCGAGTGGTTCGACCAGCAGAGCGGCGAGCGCTATGTGCCGCACGTGATCGAGCCCGCCGCCGGCGCCGACCGGGCGACGCTCGCGTTCCTAGTCGACGCCTACGACGAGGAGGAGGTCGAGGGCGAGACCCGGACCGTTCTGCGTCTGCACCCGCGGATCGCCCCGGTGACCGTCGCGGTATTGCCGCTGATGCGCAAGGACGGACACCCCGAGCTGGCGCGCGAGATCCACCATCTGCTGCGCGGCGATCTGCAGAGCGAGTACGACGACGGCGGCTCGATCGGCCGCCGCTACCGCCGCCAGGATGAGATCGGCACGCCGTGGTGTGTGACCGTCGACCACCAGAGCGTCGAGGACCGCACGGTGACGCTGCGCGAGCGCGACTCACTCGCGCAGGAGCGCGTGGCGGTCGACGATTTGCTCGGCGAGATCACTTCGCGGCGGGCCGCGCCGTGGCGCTCGCCGAAGATTTCGAGCTAGCGGCGCGGAGCGAGCGCTACTCGGTGCGCCAGTCCCACTGCGGCGGCTCGGAGTCCTCGCGGCGGCGCCGCGGAAGCCACCAGCCGCTGCGGGGCGGCGTCGCCTCGCCGATGGCGGGCCGCGTCGGCTCGTCTGGCGGTGGCGTTGCGAGCAGTCGCTGGTAGGCGGGCTTCGAGGGCGGCTCATCGGCGGGCGGCACCGGCGTGTGGGTCACGCCAGGCGACTCAGACGCCGGAACACCCCAGGCGTGCTCGGGAACGCCCTGCGTGGCGTCGGCGGGGGGATGCGACGCGGCGGCGCCGTCGTCGGGCTCGGGCTCAGCCGACGCCGTCGGCTCCTCGGGCGGAGCGGCAGACTCGGGTTCGGCGGAGGCGGTCGGCTCGTGCGGCTCGACGGGATCAGCGTGGTACTCCGGGGGCTCGGCCGGCGACTCAAAGGCGTCGGACGGCCTGGCCCACGGCGCGGGCGGCGGCTCGCTCTGCGGCTCAGGGTCCGGGATCGGCTCGGAGCTCGATGCGGTCCACGGCGTGGACGGCTGATCGGCCGAACCTGCGGTGTCGGCCGGCGGCCAGGTCGAGCTTGGCGGCGGAGTGCTCTCGTGCACCTCGAGCTCGGGCTCGCTCTCTGGCTCGGGGGTCGACGCGGACGGCTCCGGTGGTGCGGAGTACTGCCAGCTCGGGCCGTCGTTGACGGCGGTCGGCTCGGCCTGCGAATCGGACGGCTCGGGCGGAGTCGAGGGCGACGCCGCGGGCTCGGGCTCCTCCTCGTCCTCCTCGTCAACGGCCTCGACGACCGGGGCGTCGTGACCGGTTATCGGCGTCGTCGTCAGCCGCCAGGCCGGAGCGTCGTCGTCGTCAGCGGCGAGGGGCGGCACGGCGGCCGCACCCGGCCAAGTCGTCTCGGCGTCCTCGGACTGGATGTCATGGACGACGGGCTCGGTGACCGACTCGTAGTCGAACTGCTCCTCGGGTCCGAAGACGACGTCGAGGGCCTTTCCGCGCACCTCAGGACGGGTCACGAAGGCGACGATCCCGCCGAGAAAGATCAGCTTCGCAAAGCGGCCGCGGCGCTTTCGGCCGCGGCGCGTCGATTCCCCAACGCCTTCAGTGGCGATCTTCGAACGGCGGCGCGACATCCGGGCCAACTATAGCTCTCGGCGCGCGCCTCGCCACCGCTGTCGACACACGTTTGCGGGGCGCTAAAAATCGGGCGCCGGCCGCGACAAGGCCATCCGTCCGACCCGCGTGCCGCGACCGGCCCGGCCCAGGAGAGAGAACGGGCCGGCATGCCCGGGTGGTGCGGGAGGCGGGGGGTGCCGCCCATCACCGAGGCGCAGCATACGTGAGCCGCAGGCGCGTTACAACGAGCTAGTCAAACGTCGTGGCGGGCGCCGTCGACGGCCAGCTCGACCGGCCGGCCGAACGACCCGGCGGCGCGCTCACGGACTGAGTCGGCACCGAGATCTGCGGAGAAGTGCGTAACGAGGAGCCGCTCGACACCGGCCCGCCGGCCGATGTCCCCGGCCTCCTCGGCGGTCAGGTGCGCGTGGTCCTCGAGATCCGGTTCGGTGAGCGTCGCCTCGATCAGCAACAGGTCCGCCCCGCGCGCGAACTCGACCAACTCGTCGTTGGGCCCGCAGTCTGCGCTGAAGACGAGCCGGCGGCCGTCGCCGTCGGAAAGCTCGATCGCGTAGGTCGGGATGTAGTGCGGCACGAGCTGGAAGCGGGCGCGCAGCGGACCGATCGCGAGCTCGTCCGCGGGGTCGTACTCGGTGAGGTCGAAGGCGTTCTCGATCAGCAGCTCGCTTCCGAACACGCCGCACAGCCGCCGCATCGCCTCGCGCGAACCGGGCGGCGCATGCAGGAGGGGCGCGTCGCCCTCGCGCACCGGCGGGCCGTAGGTCAGCACGTATGCGAACGGGACCAGGTCGAGGAGGTGGTCGGCGTGCAGATGCGAGACGAGAACCGCGTCGATCGTCTCGTAGCCGGTCTGCAGGCGCAGTTTTCCGAGCACCCCGTTGCCGCAGTCGAGCAACAACCTGTGCCCGCCGGATTCGATCAGGTAGCCGCTGCAGGCGCCGTCGGTGTCCGGCCACGACGGGCTCTTGCCCAGGATTGTGAGGCTGATGGACACGGGAGCTCGAGGACGCCGTCATGGCGGGCGCGAAGCCGCTCTCGAGCGGTGCCTTGCGCGACGGCGCCGCGCATCAAATCACACCTAGATGTGGAGGGCTGCCTGCTCCTGCGCCGAGGGGAAGGCCCAGGCGGCCCGTGTCTTACGCTCGGCGCGGAACACGAAGCGAAGCTGCTGCGGCGGGCGCAGGCCGTCCGGATGGTAGGGACGGAAGGTCGCGCACGGAGCGGGCTCCGGCAGGGCGCAGAGCTGGCTGCGCATGAAATAGCAGTCCTCGCAACGAGGTGTGCGTGCGGGCAGACGGGCCAAAAGAGTCCTCTCAAGACGTCGGTGCGACGACCGCAACCATCAAAGCAACCCTCGTCCGAAGGCGTTTCGACCCTTCGCGCAATACCCGCGAAAAACGTCCGCCCTGCCATCAAAGCCCTGCAAATAAGCGCTTTTTTTAGCTTATGGATGTAAGCTTACGGCGTTACCCAGCGGATTCCCCGCAGTTTGCGCCCACGGCACTGGACGCCGCGGCAGCAGTGCGCTAAGGGCTGCTCTTAGAGTCTGGCGGATGCGGGTTCTGATCACCGGCGCAAGCGGCGCGATCGGCGAGTCGCTGGTGCGTGCGCTGGCCGGACGCCACGAACTGCGCGGGCTGGCGCGCGAACCAAGCAGGGTCAGCGGCGCCCTCGAGCTGGTCCGCGGCGATGCGCTGAGCGGCGAGGGGCTCGAGCGCGCCCTCGAGGGCATCGACACCGCCTACTACCTGATCCACTCGATGGAGCCGGCCGTCGCCGACAGCTTCGAGGCGCGCGACCGTGCGGCGGCCGAGCGTTTCGCAGCAGCCGCGGCGCAGGCCGGTGTGAAGCGGATCGTCTACCTCGGCGGCCTCCACAGCGGCGACGGGCCGAGCTCCGCGCATCTCGAGAGCCGGGGTGAGGTCGAGCAGATCCTGCTCGCCGCCGTGCCCGACAGCGTCGCCCTGCGCGCGTCGCTTGTGATCGGCGCCCGCTCGCGCTCCTTCCGCGCGATCGTCCGGCTCGTCGAGCGCCTGCCGGTGATCCCGCTCCCGCCGTGGCGACGCCACCGCACCCAGCCGATCGACGAGCGCGACGCGATCGCCTACCTGGTCGCCGCCGCCGAGACGGCTGACGTGGGCGGGCGCTCCTACGACATCGCCGGAGCGGAGCTCCTCTCCTACGGCGAGATGATCGTCCGGATCGCGTCGCTGCTGCTGCTCGAACGGCCGATCGTTCGCCTGCCGCTCGATCCGCGAGCGCTCGCCAGCGCGTTCGCGGCGCGGGCGAGCGGCGAGTCCCACGAGCTGCTCGGCCCGCTGATGGGAAGCCTGCGGGGCGATCTGATCGCCGACGACACGGCGGCCCGGGCCGCCTTCGAGATCCCGCCGCTACACGGTTTCGACGCGGCGGTCGAGCACGCCCTTCGCGAGTGGGAGGCGAGCGAGCCGCTCGGGGCACGATGAGCACCGTGCACAGCTCGATCACGATCGCGGCGACTCCCGCCCGGGTTTGGGAGGTCGTGATGGACCCCGAGCGGCTGGGCGAATGGGTGACTATCCACCGCGGGCTGCGCGAGGTCTCGGCCGGCCCGGCCGCCGAGGGGTCGACGATGGAGCAGGTGCTTCACCTGCGCGGCGCCGACATTCGCGTGCACTGGCTGCTGGTTGAGTGCCGGGCTCCCCTCTACGCGCGCTGGCAGGGACGCGGCCCCGCGCGCACACGAGCGCGGATCGAGTACCTGTTGAGCGCGACCGACGGCGGCACTCGTTTCGATTATCACAATGAGTTCGAGGCGCCACTCGGCGCTCTCGGCGCGTTCGCCAGCCGTCACGTTGTGGGTCAAATGGCGCAGCGCGAGGCCGACCGGTCGCTGAGCGCGCTGCGGGCGCTGGTTGAGTCCTGAACGCGACTCCGCCGCCCAAGCGTCGATACTGTCCAACGGATGCGCCTGACCCGCACAGTCCTGACCGTGCTCGCGCTCACCGCCCTGCTCGCCTCGGCGGCGCCGGCGTTTGCCGCCTCCCCGGTGACCGGCCCGACCGAGCCCTATTCGACGCTGCTTGGCCAGATCGGTGCACCCAAGGGCGACCCCCAGCGCGTGATCGCGGCCACGGTGGACAAGCAAAAGCACCACGTGCGAGTCACGCTCGCGAACAACAGCCGCCCGCTTGTCGTCTATCCCGCGGCCGACGATCGTCACCTCGTCGACCTGCTGCTGCACCACCACATCCACGTCGTCTACGCCAAGCACAAGTCCCCCCACCACGTGCTGCGCTACGTCGCCGCCGGAGTCGTTGTGGTGCTGGTCCTTATCGGTGGCGGCGTGTGGTGGTACACCCGCGGGCGCAACGAGCCGGGAGCCAACTCGAAGTCTGACTCTCCGGAAGTCGCCTCCCAGTAAAGCGCGCTCGTTGAGCGCAATTTTATGTCCAAGAGGGAACGCGGCGCCGTCGTGGCTGTCATGATGTGGCTCACGCGTGTGTGAGCGACCGCACCGCGCCCGTAATCCAGCAGACTGAGAGGGATTTTCTGTGAGTGATTTTCTGAAGACGAAGCGGGACGAGATTTCCGCGCGACTGCGCGAACTCCAGCCGCTCGTCGAGGAGTACCACCAGCTCGAGGCGGCCAACGCCGCACTCGCCGGACTCCCCGGCGGCTCGAGCCGTCCGGCCCCGGCGACGACGCGCACACGGAGCCGCGCCACGCCGGCGCGTGCTGCTCGCGCACGGCGCTCGACCGGCAGCGGCCGCCGTGGACGCCCGCGCGGATCCGGCACCAGGGCGCTCCAGACCCTCGAGATCGTGAAGTCGAAGCCCGGCATCACGATCCCGGAGATCGCATCGGCGATGGGGATCAAGCAGAACTACCTGTACCGCGTTCTCCCCGGCCTCGAGAAGGACGGCAAGGTCGTCAAGCGCGACCGCGGCTGGCACGCCAAGGGCTGAGCCCAGCCCGAAGGACTCGATCTACGCGCGGCGGGGGAGCGGGCGCAGACTCACCCACGCCCCTGCCCGCGCGACCAACACAGCAGAACTAGACCAAGCCGAGCTGGCGGACGGCCTCGCGCTCCTCGTCGAGCTCTGAAGCGCTCGCGTCGATTCGCGCTCTCGCGAAATCGCTGATCTCAAGACCCTCGACGATCGACCACGATCCGCCCGAGGTCGTCACCGGGAAGCCGGCGATCAGGCCCTCCGCTATGCCGTATGAGCCGTCGGAGGGAACCGCCATCGACACCCAATCGCCGCTCGGCGTGCCCGCGACCCAATCGCAAACGTGGTCGATCGCGGCGTTGGCGGCGGACGCCGCGCTCGACGCGCCGCGCGCCTCGATGATCGCCGCGCCGCGCTTCTGCACGGTCGGGATGAAGTCGCCCTCGATCCAGTCGCGGTCGTCGATCACGTCCGCCGCCGAGCGCCCGCCGATGCGGGCGTTGAAGACGTCCGGGTACTGGCTCGCCGAGTGGTTGCCCCAGACCGTCATGTTCGTCACCTCGGCGATGCCGACGCCGGCCTTCGCCGCGACCTGGCTGCGCGCGCGGTTGTGATCGAGGCGCATCATTGCGCTGAAGCGCTCGCGCGGGACATCGGGCGCGTGGGCCATCGCGATCAGGGCGTTGGTGTTCGCCGGATTGCCGACGACCAGAACCTTGACGTCGCTGGCGGCGCCGGAGTTGATCGCCTCGCCCTGGGGCTTGAAGATTCCGCCGTTGGCCTCGAGCAGATCCGCGCGCTCCATGCCGGGGCCGCGCGGGCGCGCGCCGACGAGAAGCGCGAAGTTGGTGCCCTCGAAGGCGACGGCCGGGTTGTCGGTTATCTCGATCCCCTCAAGCAGCGGGAAGGCACAGTCGTCGAGCTCCATCGCCGTTCCCTCGGCGGCCTTGACGGCCTGCGGGATCTCGAGCAGGCGCAGCTGCACAGGGGTGTCGGGGCCCAGCATCGCCCCGCTAGCGATGCGGAAGAGGAGTGCGTAGCCGATCTGCCCGGCGGCTCCGGTGACGGTTACCTTCTGCGCCGCGCTCATGCGGGGGGATTCGCTTCTTGGGCCAACGGGAGTCCTTTCGCTTCGTGCTCGAAAGCGGCGATGCTACCGCGCCGCCCCGTAGGATTGGGTGGTGCGCGCTAGCGGCGGGACGATCCGCCTCGGGTATCTGTTCGGGATCCGCATCGGCGTCAGCCGCTGGTGGTTCCTCGTCCTGTTCCTCGTCATCTACGCCCTCGACGGGTACTTCTCGGGGGTCCTCGGAAGTAACACCCAGGCCTTCATCGTCGCGGTGCTGGGCGCCCTCGCGTTCTTCGCGACGGTCGTCGCACACGAGCTTGGGCACGCGCTCGTCGCCCGCCGCCAGGGCCTCGAGATCGAGGGAATCGACCTCTGGGCGCTCGGCGGATTCACGCGCACGCGCGGCGAGACGACGACGCCGGGCGCCGAGTTCGCGCTCGCCGCCGCAGGCCCGCTCGTCAACGCCATCGTCGTCGGCATCTGCGTCCTCGTCGGAGCGCTCGCCGGCGGCTTCAGCCATTTCGTGAACGTCGCCGTCCTCGGCTCGGGCGTCCACACCAGCGCGCCACTCGCCCTGCTCGGCTGGCTGGCGCTGATCAACACGGTTCTGCTCGCCTTCAACCTCGTGCCCGCGTTCCCGCTCGACGGCGGGCGGATCACCCGCGCCGCGGCGTGGAAGATCACCGGCGACCCGATTCGCGCGACGCTCGTCTGCTCGCGCCTCGGCGAGGGATTTGGGGTGCTCGTGATCGTCGGCGGCCTGCTGACGATCTTCGAGGGCTACACGCTGAGCGGCGTGTGGCTCGATCTGATCGGCATCTTCCTTTACCAGTCCGCGCGCCAGGCGACCGTCCAGGCGCGCGTCGGGACGCGAATCCGCACGATGACCGTCGAGGACGTCATGGATCGCGAGCCGGTGACGGTGCCCGCCGAGGCGACGATGCTCGACGCCGAGGGCTACTTCGAGCGCGAGCACGCGCCGTGGCTGGCGGTGACAGACACGGGCGGCCACTACCGCGGGCTGCTGCTCGCCGAGAGCGTCTCGAGCGAGCTGCGCGAGGGCCGACCGGCCCTCACCGCGGGTGAAATCAGCGTCGACTCGCCGCCCTGGCGAATCGACGCATCGGCGTCGCTTGAGACGGCGCTTCGCTCGGACGGGCTGCGCCGGCTGGGCGCGATCATCGCCGTTGACGCCGACGGCGTGCTGCGCGGAGTGCTGACGCTGCCGCGCATCCGCAGCGCGATGAATCCGTCGGCCGCCCTATAGAGTCCGGGCCCCAGCGATGCCTGAACACGACGTCCTGATCATCGGCGCCGGCCTGGCCGGCCAGCGCGCGGCACTGGCGGCCGCCCGCGAAGGCGTTTCGGTGGCGATCATGAGCAAGGTCCACCCCGTGCGCTCGCATTCGGTGGCCGCTGCAGGCGGCATCAACGCCGCGATCAGCGTCGCCGACGACTGGCGCTCGCACGCCTACGACACCGTCAAGGGCTCCGATTTCCTGGGCGACCAGGACGCGATCGAGGTGATGTGCAGCGAGGCGCCTGCCGAGGTGATGCACCTCGAGCACATCGGCGTGACCTTCCATCGCAACGACAAGGGCGAGATGGACCTGCGCGCCTTCGGCGGCGCCTCGATGAACCGCACCGCCTATGTCGCCGACATCACCGGCCAGGCGATCCTCCACGTCCTCTACGAGCAGCTGATGAAGCACTCCTCGACCGTCGAGCGCTACGAGGAGTGGTTCACGACGTCGCTGATCATCGACGACGGGGGGGCATGCGTCGGCGTCGTGGCGCGCGACCTGCGCAGCGGGCGGATGGAGACCTTCGCGGCCAAGAACGTGATCCTCGCCTCGGGCGGCGCCGGGCAGTGCTTTCGCCCGACGACCAACGCGCTGATCTGCACCGCCGATGGGATAACCCAGGCCTACCGCGCCGGCGCACCGCTGATGGACATGGAGATGATCCAGTACCACCCGACGACGCTCGCCGAGAACGGCTTCCTGATCACCGAGGGCGCGCGTGGCGAGGGCGCGCACCTGCTCAACAGCCTTGGCGAGCGCTTCATGGAGAAGACGGCTCCCAACAAAATGGAACTAGCTTCGCGCGACGTCGTCTCGCGCGCCGAGCAGATCGAGATCAACGAAGGTCGCGGCGTCGGTCCCGACGGGAAGGGGATCTACCTCGACATCACCGTCGTGCCGCGCAAGCGCACGCTCGAGGCGCTGCGCGAGATCGTCAATATCGGCAAGGACTTCGCCGGCGTCGATATCACCCGCGAGCCGATCATCATCCAGCCGGGGCAGCACTACATCATGGGCGGCGTCAAGACCGACAAGGACGGCCGCACTTCCGTCGAAGGCCTCTACGCCGCCGGCGAGGTCGCCTGCGTGTCGGTCCACGGCGGCAACCGCCTCGGCGCCAACTCGCTGCTTGACACGCTGATCTTCGGCCGCCGCTCGGGCGAGCACGCCGCCGCCCGCGCCCATTCGATCGCGATGCCCGACGTCTCCGACGCGACGCTGCGCCGCGACGAGGCGATGATCGAGTCGATCATCGCCCGCCCGCGCGGCCCGCGGCGCGTCTCCGAGATCAAGGAGGAGCTCGGGACGACGTTGAACGAGCACGTCGCCGTGTTCCGCAACGAGGAAGGCCTCAACCAGGCGCTCGACGTCGTCCGCCGCCTAAAGGAGGAGGCCGAGCAGGCCTCGATCGACGACCGCGGAACGGTCTTCAACCAGGACGTGATCGGCGCGATCGAGCTCGGTTACATGATCGACTGCGCGGAGACGATCGTCGTCGCCGCGATCGAGCGCAAGGAGTCGCGCGGGGCGCAGTTCCGCACCGACTACCCGGAGCGAAACGACGAGGTCTGGCTCAAGCACATCGACATCTCAGCCGACGCCGATGGCGCGCCTAAGGTCTCCTACTCGCCGGTGACGATCACCCAGTGGCAGCCCGAGGAGCGCAAGTACTGATGAGCGAGTTCACACTTCGCCTGCGTCGCTACGACCCCGAGTCCGGGCAGGCGCCCTACTGGGACGAGCACACGATCGAGCTCGAGCCGCACCGCTCGGTGCTCGAAGGGATCCTCCAGGCCAGGGGCCGCTTCGACGGCTCGATCGGGATCCGCTGCTCCTGCCGCGCGGCGATCTGCGGCTCCTGCGGCGTGCGCATCAACGGCCAGCCGGGGCTCGCCTGCCACACCCACCTCGACGAGGCGATGTCGCGCTCGAGCGACGGCACGATCGTCGTTGAGCCGATGGGCAACATGCCGGTCATCAAGGACCTGATCGTCGACATGGACGCGGTGCACTGGAAGAAGATCCAGTCGGTCACCCCATGGCTGCTCGGCCGCGAGCCGGTTCCCGAGCGCGAGTACCTGGTCGACCGCGAGGCGATGGTCGACGTCACGCAGTCGATGGCCTGCATCCAGTGCGGAGCCTGCGTCTCGGACTGCCTTGCGATGGAGGTCGACCCCGAGTTCACAGGCCCGGCGGCACTCGCCAAGGCCTACCGCTTCGTCGGCGACCCGCGCGACTCAGAGCACAAGGAGCGGCTCACCTCGCTCGCCGAGGACCCGCATGGGCTGTTCACCTGCACGCACTGCTTCAAGTGCGTCGACGCCTGCCCGAAGGGTGTGAACCCGATGGGCCAGATCATGCGCCTGCGCCGCATCTCGGGCTCGGACTTCGACATCGAGGACCGCAACAACGGCTACCGCCACGAGCACGCCTTCGTCAAGAACATCCGCCGCAACGGCCTGCTGCACGAGGCCGACCTGCTGCCCGATTCCTACGGCGGAAAGTTCCACCCGCGCGCGGTGCCCGAGCTGATCGCGTCGCTGCCGGTGGCGATCCGCGGCATGCTGCGCGGCAAGATCACACCGGCCAAGGCGCTCCTTCACCCGCACAAGGCGTCCAAGGAATTGCGGGCCATCTTCGACAAGATCGAAAGCCGCCCCAAGCGCTACGAGCTGAATCTGTATGTGAGCGGCACCGACGCCGACAACGAGGGGACGGCGGCGTGAAGGTCGCCTACTGGCCGGGCTGCGTGAGCCGCGGCTTCACCCCCGAGCTGCACGGCGCGATGGCGGCCGTAGCGCCGCTGCTGGACATTGAGCTGATCGAGCTCGACCGCGCCAACTGCTGCGGCGCGGGTGTGATCGCCGAGCACAACCAGGAGCTCGCCGACACGCTCAACGCGCGCACGTTTGCGATGGCCGAGCAGGCGCGGGGCGATCTGATGATGAACATCTGCTCGACCTGCCAGGGCGCGCAGAGCGAGTGCCAGGAGCGCCTCGACGCAAACGCCGAATACCGCACTCACATCAACGCGACGCTGTCCTCAGAGGGGCTTCACTACGAGCCCGGCGTCGTCAACAAGAACTTCCTGTGGGTGCTGGTCGAGGAGATCGGGCTCGACGAGCTGCGCGCGAAGGTGAAGCGGCCGCTGACGAATCTCCGCGTCGGTCCCTTCTACGGCTGCTACATCATCCGCCCGGCGGCGCGGATCGGCATCGACGAGGAGCACCCGCGTCACACCTATCTCGAGCAGGTCATCGACGCGCTCGGCGGGACGGTCATCGACTACGCCGGATCGCACAAGTGCTGCGGCTTCCCGATCATCACGATGAACAAGACCGCGTCGCTGCGTCAGGCGGGCCGCCACCTAGGCGACGCCGTCGACGCCGAGGCTGACTGTGTGGTCACGCCGTGCCCGCTCTGTCACCTAAACCTCGACCTCCAGCAGCCACTCGCCCAGGCGGTCGTCGGGCGCGAGCTGAACATGCCGGTCCTCCACCTCCCCCAGCTGGTCGGCCTCGCGCTCGGCCTCGATCCGAAGCAGCTCGGCTTCTCGCGCCACATCGTGCGCCCGAGCACCGTGATCGACTGGACTCAGAGCGTGGTCGCCGGCGCGGCGCTCTGAGCGGTGGCGGCGCACCGTCGGTGCGCCGCCACTCAGCAGGCTGGTCTCAGCCGACGCCCGGCCCCGGCGCGTACTGGCCGAGGAACCCCTCGCTGATGATGTTCTGGCTCACCGCCGCCTGGCCGATGTAGCACTCCCAGGAGGTGGCGGCGACGTCGAGTGCGCGGCAGCCGCCGTTGACGTGCTTGGTCGCGTCGACAGTCGGCTCGACGGCGCCCTGGATCAGCCCCTGGCCGGCCGGCGGCGCTGTCGCGAGGGTGCAGTGGTATTCGACGCCCGCCGTCACGACGATGCAGGTCGGGTCGGTGCCGATCAGCGCCTTCGTCCCGGCCGGGAGGCTCTGGGCGACGGCCTGCGTGCTGAGCAGCTCGGTGGCGGCGATCGCCGCGCCCGGGATCAGCAGCGCCAGCGCCGCCGCGCTCCAGGCCACGCGGCGTGAGACGCGCAGTCGCCCGCGCGAGCGCCGCGGGGCTTCGCGCATGAGCTGCGCCGCGATCGCGCGCTCGAGCTCGCTTCCGAGGGCGGCAAGCCGCCCGGAGGTGTCGCTTGTCATGTGGTCTCCTTCCGTTCGATTCCTCGCCGCAGGGCGGCGAGACCGCGATGGACGCGCACGCGCGCTCCCTGCTCGGTCGTTCCGAGCGTGTGGGCGACCTGCGCGTAGGCGAGGTCGTCGAAGACGCGCAGCTCGACCGCCCGCCGCTGGGTGTCGGGGAGCTCATCGAGCAGCTCCTCGAGCCCGTCGAGCCACTGCTCCTGCGGCTCGAGCGCGGCGTCGCTTGTGGCGAGGATCCCGAGCCGCTCCGCCGCCGCACGCTCGAGGCGCCGCTTGCGGACCGACATCAGAAGGACATGGTGCGCGATTCCGTAGAGCCACGGGGCCGCACTTCCTTCGGCGCGATCCTCGAAGCGCTCGCGCGATTCCCACGCGCGGGCGAACGTCTCGGCGGTCAGGTCGTAGGCCGCGTCCTGCTCGCGCGTGCGCCGCGCGAAATAGCCGTGGATCGCGTCAGCGTGTCGTTCGTAGAGCGCGCGGAAGGAGGACGGATCTCCTCCGGCCGCGCGTAGCAGGTCGGCGTCGCTGCGTGTCATCTACAACCGACATTGCGCGGCAGCTCGAGAACGTTACGCGCGCGCGGCGAGCGCGCTGGCGAGGATCCCGCGCTCGACGAGGAGCTCGGCGATCTGCACGGCGTTGAGCGCGGCGCCCTTCAGCAGGTTGTCGCCGACAATGAACATGTTCAGCGAGCGAGAGTCGCCGAGGTCGGCGCGCAGCCGCCCGACCGCGACCTCGTCGCGACCGGCGTACTTGACCGGCGTCGGCAGCGGGTCGAGCACGATCCCCGGGAACGCCTCGAGCGCCGCCGAGGCCGCGTCGAGGTCGACGTCGCGCTCGAACGTCGCACGGACCTCGATGCTGTGGCCGACCATGACCGGCACGCGCACGCAGGTCGGGCTGACGCGCAGATCGTCGATCGCGAGGATCTTGCGCGACTCGTTGACCAGCTTGAGCTCCTCGTCGCTGTAGCCGTCGGCGGCCTCCGAGCCGAGCCAGGGGACGACGTTGTAGGCGAGCGGCGCCGCGTGGACCGAGTGCTCGATGCCGGCGATCGCCTTCGCGCCAGAGCTGACCAGATCCTCGCGCGACGCGTGAAGCAGCGGGACCTGAGCGGCCAGTTCGTCCATCCCCTTCTGCCCCGCCCCACCCGCGGCCTGGAAGCTCGTCGCGACGATCTCGCGCAGGCCGAAGACGTCGTGAAGCGCCTTCAGCGGCAGCATGATCGCCATCGTCGTGCAGTTGGGGTTGGCGACGATGCCGCGCTCGATCGAACCGAGCGCGTCGGGATTGACCTCGCTGACGACGAGCGGGACCTGCGGATCCATCCGCCAGGCGCTCGAGTTGTCGACGACGATCGCCCCGGTTTCAGCAAAGCGCGGCGCCCACTCGCGCGAGGTGCCGCCCCCGGCTGAGAACAGCGCGATGTCGAAGCCGTCGATCGTGTCCTCGCGCAGCGGCCGAACGGTCCCCACGCCGGGCAGCTCGCGGCCCGCGGAGCGCTCGGAGGCGAACGGCACGATCGTCTCGGCGGCGAAGCTGCGCGCCTGCAGCACCGCGAGCATGATCCGCCCGACGGCGCCGGTCGCGCCCACGACGGCGACACGCGGAGCGCTCATCGGGGGTCTCCGAACGGGTCCTCGGCCTTGATCGTGTCCGGGGTGTCGGCGAGCCCGAAGGCGCTGTGGAGCCCGCGCACGGCCTCCGGCACGCGCTCGCCCGCGATCACGCAGGAGATCTTGATCGGCGAGGTCGAGATCATTTCGATGTTTATGCCGGCTTCGCCGAGGACGGTGAAGACCGTGGCTGCGACCCCCGGGTGACTTCGCATCCCGGCGCCGACGATCGACACCTTGCCCATCGACTCCTCGGCCGCCATCTGCTCGATGCCAAGCTCGCTGACCAGCTCACTCAGCGTCTGGCGCGCGTGCCGGCTGTCCTCGTGCGGGACGGTGAAGGACATGTCGGCGCGGCGGCCGTCCTGGGCCGGCTCGTTCTGGATGATCATGTCGACGTTGACGTTGGCGTCGGCGAGGGCGCGGAAGATCCGCCCCGCCACGCCGGGCTCGTCGGGCACCCCGAGCAGCGAGATCCGCGTCTCGGTCGTGGAGTGCGTCACGGCTGTAACAAGCGGGCGTTCCATCGTCTCTTCCTCGGCCACGACAACGGTACCGGGTCCATCGTCGAAGCTCGAACGGCAGTGGATCCGCACGCCGTGGGTGCGCGCGTACTCGATCGAGCGAAGCTGGAGGACCCCCGCGCCCGAGGCCGACATCTCGAGCATCTCCTCGAAGCTGACGACCGACAGCTTGCGAGCGTCGGGAACGATCCGCGGATCGGCGCTGAAGACGCCCGCGACATCGGTGTAGATCTCGCAGACCTCGGCGCCGAGCGCAGCGGCGACCGCGACCGCCGTGGTGTCCGAGCCGCCGCGGCCGAGCGTCGTCACGTCCTGGCTCGTCGAGACGCCCTGGAAGCCGGCGACGAGGACGATCTTCTCGTCCTCCAAGGCCCGCGTGATGCGGTCGGCGCGGACGTCGAGGATGCGCGCCTTGGTGTGCGAGGTGTCGGTCACGATCCCGGCCTGGGAGCCGGTCAGCGAGACGGCTTCGTGACCGAGGTCGTGGATCGCCATCGCACACAGCGCGCACGAGATCCGCTCGCCTGTCGAGAGCAGCATGTCCATCTCGCGCGCGTCTGGGGTCGGTGAGACCTCCTCGGCCATCGCGATCAGCTCATCGGTCGTCTTGCCGCGCGCCGAGAGCACGCCGACGACGCGGTGCCCCTCCTCGCGCTTGGCGACGATGCGCGCCGCGGCGCGGCGAATCCGCTCAGCGTCGGCGACGGAGGTGCCGCCGAACTTCATGACGATGATGCTCATCCGGCGAGGGAGGATACGTGGCGCGCCGCCGGCGTTCCGGGCGCTAACTTGCCGCGCAGATGGACGACTTCGACGGCTATCTGGCGCGGATCGGGCTCGACCCCGCGGACTCGCCGTCGTGGCCGGCGATTCACCGCGCCCACGTCATCTCGATTCCCTTCGAGAACCTCGATCCGCACCGCGGGACCCCCATTTCACTGGAGCAAGCAGACCTCGAGCGAAAACTTGTCGCGCAGCGGCGCGGCGGCTACTGCTTCGAGCACAACCTCCTGCTGGCCTCCGCGCTCGAGCACCTCGGCCTGGAGGTCGAGCTGATGCTGGCCCGTGTTCGTTCCGGCGGCGCGCCGCCGGAGGGGCGGCCGCCCACGCACCTGGTGCTGCGCGTGACAGACGAGGACGGAGCGGCCTGGCACGCCGACGTCGGTTTCGGCAACGGCACGCTGTTTGACCCGATTCCCTTCGGCGCCCATCCGGACGTCGTTCACGAGCAGTCGGGATGGAGCTTCCGCGTCGTCGAGGATGGCGCCGAGCTCGTTCTTCAGACGCTCGGGGCAGACGGCTGGAGCGACGTCTACGGATTCGAGCCCCGTCCCGTCTTTCGAATCGACGTCGAGCTCAGCAACTGGTGGACCTGCACCAACCCGCGCTCGCCGTTCGTCTTCGGGCTGATCGCCGCCGTCAATCACGACGACGGCAGCCGCGAGGTGCTGAGCGACTGGAGTGGCCCGCTGCAGCTCAGAGCGATGGCGCCGGACGGCATCGACGTCTCCGAACAACCGCGCTCGGCCATCCCGGCGAAGCTCGAGCAGTTCGGCCTTCCCGGCTTCTCCCTCGGCGACGACGAGCGCGTTCGCTAGAGAGCGCGGCGACCGGCGAAGGCGCGACCGAGCGTCACCTCGTCGGCGTACTCGAGGTCGGAGCCGACCGGCAGTCCGCTGGCCAGGCGCGTCACGCTGACTCCTGGCGCGCGCTCGCGCAAGCCGTCGGCGATGTGCAGCGCGGTCGCCTCGCCGGTCGTCGTCGGGTTGGTCGCGAGGACGACCTCGCGTACGCCGCCCGCGTCGCCTTCTAGGCGCGCGTAGAGCTCAGCGATCCGCAGATCGTCGGGGTCGACTCCGTCGATCGGCGAGAGCGCCCCGCCGAGGACGTGGTAGAGGCCGCGGTATTCGTGCGTGCGCTCGAGCGGGATGACGTCGGAGGAGTCCTCGACGACGCAGATCAAGGTCGTGTCGCGCCGCTCGTCCTCGCAGATTCTGCAGCGCGGACCCTCGGCGAGGTTGAAGCAGACCTCGCACTGGCGGATCCGCTCCTTGACCTCGGTGATCGCAGCCGCAAGCGCCGCGGCGTCGGTCTCATCGCCGCGCAGGATGTGGAACGCGAGCCGCTGGGCCGTGCGCGTACCGATCCCCGGAAGCTTCGAGAGCTCGGTGACGAGCCGCTGGATCGGGGGCGCGAAGGAGCTCAAAAGCCTGGCAGGCCGAGTCCGCCGAGCGCTCCGAGGTCGAGGCCCGCGGTCGCCCCGCCCATCTTCTGCGCGGCCAACTCCTGCGCCGCGCGAAGTGCCTCGTTGGTCGCCGCGAGGACCATGTCGGCCAGCAGCTCGGGGTCGTCGGGGTCGATCGCGGCGGGATCGATGCGGACCTCCTTGACGACGAGCGCGCCGGTCACGCGAACGGTGACCATGCCGCCGCCGGCGCTGGCCTCGACCTCCGCCGCGGCAAGCTCCTCCTGCGCGCGCGCCATGTCGGCCTGCATCTTCTGCACCTGCTTCATCATCTGCTGCATGTTGGGCTGGGGCGGCATCAGCGCTCCTCCTCATCGTCGCCGTCGCCGAGCTCCTCGGCGCCGAACTCGTCCTTCAGGCGAGCGACGAGCTCGTCGTCGCTGAGCGGCTCGGGCGGCGCCGGCGCGTGGCCCTCGCGAAGCTCGTAACTGAACGTCAGCGCGTGGCCGGTGACGGCGCGGACGGCCTCGGTCAGCGCACTTCGCGTCGCGCGCTCCTCGGCCTTGCGACGCAGGAACGCCGCGTCCTGGCCGAAGGCGAGGATCAGGCGGTCGCCCTCGAGCTCTACCGGCCGCGCGTCGTCGACGACGGCGCCGAGCATCGCGTTCGAAGCGCGGACCGTGTCGAGGACGTCGGGCCAGACCGCGATCAAGCCGTCGATGTCAAGTGGGGCCGCGGCCACGGGCGGCGTCGGCGGCGGGGCCGCGTAGAACGGCTCGCGCGGTTCCTCCGCTGCCGGCGGGGAGCCCTCGGGCGCCGGTGAGGTCTCCGCGACCGGCGCCGGCGGCTGCTCGACGGGCGGCGGCGCAGTCTCCTCGGTCGCCGGCGGGGTCTCTGCGACCGGCCCCGGCGAGGGCTCGACGGGCGGCGGTGGCGGCGCGGCCTCCTCGGGCGGCGGCGGCGGAGCGGACGCGCGGGTCGCCTCCTCGAGGCGCTCGACGCGCGCGGCGAGCGCCGCGGTGCTCGGATCGAAGTCCGCGCGGGCGGCCTTGACGAGCGCCAGCTCGAGCTGGGTGCGCGCGTCGGCGCCGGCGCGCAGGTGCGCGAGCGCGTCGGCGAG